>OKSA01002385.1_pt1 | contig 15410 bp, 10 predicted proteins | sample 1601181 | NCBI WGS metagenome assembly OKSA01 (sample SAMEA3541538, study PRJEB24748) | human gut metagenome | biome: human gut; feature: human-associated habitat; material: faeces | place: China | collected 2012
TATACAGCACAAAAGTGGCGGAGCTTATGCAACGATACGCTATGCTGAGAAACAGGGCAAGAAGATAGTGAACCTTGCAGACGAAAACTGAATAGGCATCTGAAAAGAAAAAACAGGGCTATGCCTTCCGTACACGGTCACGGAGGACATAGCCCTTTCTTTATGCTGTGATTATATCAGTCCTGAATCTCCTGCATCATAGTCGCACCGTCCTTGAAGCCGACCTTGTAGGCAACTTTCATCTCAGCGGCAGAAGTCTCACTCACGCAGTCAAGGAGCTTGTGAAACACATCAATCTGCTCCTCACTCAGCGAATCTTCAAAGGGGATACAGATCTTGTTGAACTCATCAGAGAATTCGGCGGAGTGGATTTCACTCTGGCGGTAGACTTATAGTCCTTGCTTTTTTCGACAAAGTGTGATATAATCATAGAAGAATTACAGAAAACATGGGCAAATCATTTTTGTGATAATATTGATGCGATTTTTAAATTGAATGCCCTTTAATAGTAATCTGAGTAAGCGTAAGTGATGCAATGCTTTATCATTGATAATCATATTACTATTAGGTAATTAAGGGAGGATATATATGATTAAAAAGGTCATTTGGAAAGATGATAAGAAAACTAAAGACATGATCTCACAGTTGATAAATGACAAGAAACTGTTTCCTGTTTTTGGATCAGGATTTACAGCGAAATGTAAAGCTAAAAACGGAGTTGTCCCATCTGGAAAAGATATGATTACATATATGATCGAATTTCTCTCGAAAGCATATAATAAACCTGCTGAAAGTTTTCAAGGTAGAAATTTCCCGGATTTATGTACACTTTATAGCAAAAAGAGTACTATAGATGAGAAATTTGATTATTTCTCAAGCAATTTCACAGAAGTCATAATTGAGGAAAAGAAAAAACGGTTTTTATCTTTATTTACACAATATGTTTATACGCTAAATATTGACGACGGAATTGAACATAATTGTTCTCAATTTAATGTTCTTCTGCCAAACACAGAAATATTTGATAAATACATTGAGAAGTATACTACAGTGTTTAAATTACATGGCGATGTTAGTTTCTACTTAAAAAATATAAAAAATGAAAGAATCATATTCAATAAGAAAGAATATATAGAAAGCATCAAGAAAAACGGAAAGATGCTAGCAAAACTTAAAGAGGACTTCGCGGATAAGAACATAATCTATATCGGATGTAGTTTAGATGACGAACCTGATTTATTGTCAATTGTAGCTGAGGCTGCAAAAGAACGATTAGCTGAAAGTCAAGCCTTTTATATTACAAGGCGAGACATTGATGAAGAAATGCAGGATTTACTTGAAGAGTACGGAATTACCACAATTGTGAAAATTGAAAATTACATTAGTTTTTTTGCTGATATTATTTCACTTTGTTCTGGTAAAACTAACAGCACTGACTTCTTTGACAATTATCATGAACCTGAATTTGTTAGACTGGGTAAAGAAGATATTTCAATTGACACACTATTAAATTCCAACAGTATAGTTCCATCGCCTTTTGAAGGAATAATCAATTTGCCACCATATTATATTAAAAGAGACATTTCAGACGATGTTCTTTCTTCGCTAAAATATCATTCTCCAATACATATTATTTATGGAAACAGAATATCTGGAAAAACATTTGTGTTAATAGGACTAATGGATTTAATACAAGACAAATCAAGATACTATTTCCCTTCAAATGTTAAGATCTCGGATGAGCGCATTAACGCCCTATTAGAAAAGACCAACTGTGCTTTTATATTTGATACAAATACATTAGATGAGGAGCAATTGCAAAGACTAATAAAGATGAAAAGCAGTGTAGCTCGTAAAGGAAACTATGTTGTACTAACTATTAATACATCAGAAAGAAATGGAATTGATCTTATTTCTACAAATAATAATTATGGTTTCACAAAAGTTAGAAATGTTTTTTCAGGAAATGAAATTGAACAGTTAAACAAGAAATTACAGATATACAATCTTCCAACTTTCATCAATAAAGAAACCATTACCAATCCTCCTAAATCATTCCTCGTTTCGAGGACAATATTGGATAATCTTTACATGATTTATGTGAATCAGACTAAATTTAAAAGTGAGAAAAATCTTCCTGATTTCTTAACATTATCCAAAAAATTATCCTCCAAAAAACTCGCACTATTAATCATATTAGCAACAAATAAGAAAATTTCATCTTATGAGTTATCTTATTTTGATATACGAGAAGAAGCGACCGCTTTAGTAAAAGAATATCCTGCTTTGTTTGAAATTGGATATGATAGGTATGCGTTACCAATTATTGATTCTATATACAAATTTGATACAAACTCGAGGTACTATCTTCTGAAGTATTTAGGCGATTTCTCAAATAGTCAAAAGAAGTACGATTTAATTGTAAATTCATATAAATATATCTATAAATGTATAAAAGAAAAGGAAAATGATTTTATTGTCCCTCGAAAAATGCTTTCATATCTAAGGTTTGATATTTTAAGTGATATATTTTATAAGAATAATAATTCAACAACTGACTTGATAAAATACATCTATGAAAAATTTGAAGATGAATTAAATGTTAGTCCACAGTTCAAGCATCAACGCGCCAAAAGTATACTATGGCGTTTTAATGACGATCTTTCTAGTATGCAAGAAGCTACAAAATACATTGAACTTGCGAGATATGATACAGAAAACATACTTAAATCTCACCCAAATGATAAACTTGAAATATCATTGGAGCATATTAAGTATACACAATCAATTATTTATGGAAGAATATGTGCTCTTGAAAAATACTCTAACTCTGATACAATAAGAATAGCTATAAAATACTATCTTGAAGCTCTTACTAGCGAAAATAATAAATTAGAATTAGATGATATTCGCGAAAAGAAAACTTATAAGTATATTTATGCTGATCTTCAATCATTAATCGAATATGTGAACAACAATTCGCAAGACTATTCTGATATTATAAACAATTGTCGTATGCTTGAATCACTCATAAAATGAATTACTACATGCTATATTACTTGTTGTATATGGTACACTAGAGCTCTACTGGAAATAAGGGCGATACCTAAGTGTTGTTAGGTATCGCCCTTATTCGTTATTATAATGAATATTCTTGTCGGTAGGTACTGCTACTGGTATAGTGTTACTATTTGGAACGGGGATAGTAATATTAACATTAGAATGACCTAGCAGCTCGTTGACAGTTTTTGCGTCGAAACCGTTCTCAATACAAACGGTAGCATAAGTGTGGCGAAACAGATGAAAATTGACCTTGCGTATACCGCACTTTTTCAGTACGGATTTAAATCTGTTCTGAATGGTTCCCGGTTCTGTTGGCTTGTACATTCCCGATAAAATGAAGTTGTTTTCGCTCAACTTTATTTAGAACGGGTATGCCTTTCTTTTCAATCTTTGGCATAGAAATGTTGTGCAAAGGGTTACGCAAGCCGTACTCCTGCTCCGCATACTTTGCGACAGAACGTATTGCAACAATAATATCGTGAACGGTTTTTGACGATAAACCTCCCTTACCGTTGGCTCTGCCGTTTTTCAGAAGATATTCGATAAACGTATTGATTTTGGGAGTATTAAGCTCCGTATATTTGATTTGCTTGAAATAGGGGATAATATGCTTAGTCACTATCTTCTCATAGCAGAAATAGCTGGATTCTTTAACACGCAGTTTAGCGCTGCCGAGCCATTCAAGCGATAATTCATGCAAGGTTTTACCGCAAACGACAGGTGAATACTTTTCAGAAGTCGTATACGCATAAAGCATCTTTTCTTTAAGCTCCGTAAGATTTCTTGAGTACAGATATCTATACTTAAGATTTCCGTTATCATCTCTTCCAAACGGAATACGCCCCTCGAAACGTCCGTCTTTTCTCTTGTAAATGTTCATTGTATTTTTCATTTTATCGTCCTCCTCGTACTGAAATTCTGACGGCTGAAAGCTTTATCAGACTGTGGTTTTTTGTGAATTTTCTTATTTTGACTTTACAAAAACCATTTGATGTGATATAATGTGCTTAAATTCTATCACATTAGTCAAAATAACGACCAAAATTAGCTTAAATAGTCTTTCGCAAAGGTGCAGATTTTGCGAAAGAAAAACAGCTGATCTATGCAGTCACAAGCACAGATCAGCTGTTCTATTTATTGTATATCCATATGATTTTCTTCTTTCTCTCCCAACTCCATTTTCTTTTTGCGAATAACCCTCATTAGTTTTCTGTCAACTATGCTTTGTAGGTCTTTACGATCGTTGTCATAACTATCCTGAATACACCTACTAAGACTAACCAACAAACTAAAAATCGTATTCGCAAGCAGATCATTCTCAAACTTCGATATGTTGTCCAGCATAGCCTGTGCATACTCATTGCCATCGTTTGCGGACTTAGTAAACCATTCGATAGCTTTTTCCTTATCTCTTTCAATGTCCTTAGCACCGAAAAGATAGATCCTGCCAAGCTGATAACTTGCCCAATGATTTTTGTCAGCACCATTCTCAAAATAATCGACAGCTTTTTGTATATCATACTTTTCTTCCTGCAAATACAACTTAGCAAGAGCATACTGCGTATACTCGCTATCTTCTGCCAAGAGCAAATACTTTTCTGCTTTGTCCAGATTTTGAGGCATTATCTCGCCCTGCAAATAAATTTTTCCTAGTCTGTAACTAGCAATGACATCTCCGCTGTCAGCACACTCGGTAAGCAAGGCTATTCCTTTTTCAAAGTCCTGTTCCAAATGCTCTCCTGAAATATATTCAAGCGCAAGAAACCTCTTGGCATTGCTGTTTTTAAGTTTGACAGCTTTCTCAAGCAATTTTACTGCACTATCTGTATCTTGCGGAATGTGTTCACCTGTCAAAAGTGCTTTGCCATACTCAAACAAGCCGTTCTTGTTATTCATTTCAGCTGAACGTCTGAAGTATTCGATAGCTTTTGTAACGTCTGAGTCTGTTCCAAGTCCAAGATTGAACATCTGCCCTAATTTGTAAAACAGATCGTCGTTCGCCATATCATCGCTTTCGATTTTCAAAAATCCCGACAAAGCTTGTTTGTAATATCGCTGTGCTGTATCATTATCTTTGGTGACATACTCTCCATATCTGTACATTTGAGCGATAGAATAAGCCGCATAAGGCTGCCCCTGAGAGGATGATCTCTGATACCAAAGAAAAGCCTGCGACAGATCTTTCTCTATACCGCTGCCATAGTAATACAGATTTGCAAGGCTGAACTGAGCAAACTTGTTTTTCTGTTTTGCCGATCTTTCAAACCACTCAAAGGCTTTTTGATAGTTCTGCTCCGTACCAAGACCATAACAAAACATTTTGCCTATACGATACTGAACATATGGCTTTAATTTCTTTGAGTTTGGTTCTATTTGCAAAAAGCCCTGCAAAGCCTGTGTGTATTTTGCAATAGATATTTCTTCGCTTTTTTCGCCAAGCTTGTCGGTAGAATAAAGCTTTCCGAGATCGTAAACAGCCAAAACATTCCCACGCTGTGATTCAGACAACAAAAGCTGTTCAGCTTTCTTAAAATCATTGAGCTTAGCGTCTTTGCCATAGATAAGCTTGCAGGCTTTTTTGTATTGATCGTTCCATTTGATATAGTATTTTATTGCCGCAGCCGATTCATCAGTTTCTTTCTCTGCCAACGGTTCTGCTTCATCAAACAGAGGTGACATATTCTGAGGCGTATTATCAAAGTATTCATCATTTGGTTCAGATCCTTCAATTTCAGTATTTGCATCAAATGGTTTCATATTAAGTACTGTACGAATTATCATATTCCGCAAAGGCTGAAAAACTTTGTTAGCAGACAGTTCAGGAAGTTCCGTTTCTTTCAGAGTATACGTCTTGTATTTCAAGCGTTCAAGACTACACCATTTGTCATAGAGCTGCCGTATGTTCTCATCTTTTGCAAGCTCTGAAAATATTTTATTGACGGTTTCCTTTATCTCCTTTGGAAGATAGCCGTAAACTTTTTTGCCTTTCACATTCTGTAATTGGATATATAGTTTTCTGATAAGTTCTTCAAGCTGTGGATCTGTATGATCATTACTTGCGATTATATTTACAATGCTTTCAAATTCGTTTTTGGAAACCGCTTTCAATTCATCACGGCTTACTGTCTGTTCCTGATAAATGCTTTGCAGATCATCGTGAAAAATATCATTTGCAAATGCTGAACGTATCTTATCTATACCCGCCTTTGTCAGAAATCCTTGCTTTGGATTTGTTGAATAAACAAGCAGGTGGATATGCGGATGATGAGTAGTATCGTGGTAAGCGGCGTACCACTTCAAATTGCAAAGAGGGATATTCTGTGCTTTTGCAATATCTGAGATATGCCTTTTGACAAGCTCACGCCAAGCGTCCGAATTATCATAGCCAAGCCTTACTGCATCTTCACGGCGAAGTGAAACAACGTGTGACCAAACATTGCCTTTATGTTCAGCTATCTCATTTGCCGCTTGATTCAGAATTATAGGCTCGTCCTTTTCGTTAAACAAGCCGTGCGAACCTCTCTTCTCAACGCCCGGACGCATAGCCATATACCCGACAAAATTCTGTCGGTTTCCAACCACGTCAGCATTGCGTTCTACTATTGTGCTTATCAATTCACCGGCATTCTCAATGGTCGGCTCTCTTTCATAGTCATCATACTCAAGGTATCTTTTGGATTCAGGAAAGTCGTTTATCAGATCGTTAATAAGCTGCTCTTGATTTTTAGTTGCATTGGCATTTCTGTCAACAAATTTTTGACTTCGTATCTCGACTGTTTCACGGGTAGCAATATACTTTGTATAGTTTCTTCGTTTAGTTTTATTTTTCTGATTTCCGCTTTTCAGATAACGGCTCGTAACGATAAGCTGCGACATTTTACACCTTCCTTATGATAATAAGCACCACAAAGTTACATTTCACTACATTTCCCCCAATAATTTTGACATTTCACGGTACGATGTATTCTTATATGATATAATACTATTAGTTGTAACATATCACTGAAAATCCATTTTGTTTCTTGGGTGCTTAGTCTTTAAGATCTCTTTTTGCTTTGATGATGTGACGTGCGTGTAGATCTGAGTCGTTGTTATTGAACTGTGACCCAGCATTCTTTGTATGTAACGAATGTCCACATCCTCTTCCAAAAGAAAAGTTGCAAATGAATGTCTGAACATATGCGGTGTTATGTGCATTTCAACACCGCATTGTCTGCAATATGAACTCAGCATATTTCTCACCGATTGCTCTGTCATTCTTCTGCCGAGCTTATTGACGAAGAAGTACCCTGACACGGAGATATTATCTTCAAAAAGAAGTCTGTACCTTTTAAGTATGCTGAGAACAGCCATATTTTCCACGGGTATAAGGCGTTCTTTTGAACCTTTGCCGTAAAACTTAACGGAGCGTCCTAAAAGATCAACATTTTCCGGTTTAAGAGTACATATCTCAGCTATTCTTGCACCTGTGGCAAAAAGCAATTCGATCACAGCGGCATTCCTGACGGCACATTTCATTTGGTAAGCACTTTGGGCTGAACCTATCTGCTGATAAGAAAAAGAAATTATCTTAGCGATCACGTCGAGAGGTATCGTTTTTGGCAGCAGCACAGGTTCTCTGATCGAAGTTTCGAGCTTATCAAATGGGTTAAAATCTATGTAGTCTTGCAGCAAAAGAAAGTGGATAAAAGCTTTTAGAGTAGCAAGCTTACGCTTTACGGTTTTTGGTTTGTAGTTTTTATTCAGGCACTCGATGTAATCCCACAATGCTTGTTTTGAAAGCGTATCGGAAAACAGTGCATACTGCGAAAGGTCAATTTTGTATGCACGAACAGTTTTCTCGCTAAGTTTTTTATGGTAACGGCAATAATCAAAAAATTGGTCTACAAAAGGTCTATATTCAAACATAAAAACAGCTCCTTAAAATTTTATAAGGCAAAACAATTTGGTCAACATTCACAAAAAGCACAAAGGCTTGCGAATAAAATTGCTTTTAAACCTACCTTATATTATATCAGAGTTGTTTGAGTTCGACAAATTTAGACGATTTGTGAATTTTTACAAAGTTTTTAAAAGCTGATTGACTTTTTTAGGAAAGTGTGATATGGTATTATATGTGAGATGGTTATTGAAGGATAACTACAAATTATCGAAACTAATTATTTGGATTCTGGTGTTGTTATATGCTTTTTGTATATAGGGGGATAATAATGGGAGTATCATTTGGGAGAACATATTCAATAGGAAATAATCATAACAGCAGTTGGAAATTAGGCAATGAGCGTGGCCAAACCTTTGAGGACAATATTTATAAATATATTAAATTTCTTTGTGCTAATAAACACAACATACAAATTGATCAGACACCAATTGTAAATGATGGAGGAAAAGATATTATTATAAAATTTCAAGATAATTTGCTCTCTTTATTCGGAATTGAATTTGAAAATCATGGTAATAAAGAGACAACTATTTATATTGAATGTAAAAGTACAGATCAGAAGAAACTGCGTAGAGAAAAGTTTTACCCGACTATTGATAATGTTATACATGCTAATATTAAAATAGACTATTTTGTTCTTCTAACTAATTCATCTATTCTATCCAAAGACCATTATTATATAAAAAAAGAGTTGGAAAGAATAAATGCTGAATTTGTTCTCATAGATCAATATATTATTGCAAGGCAATTAAAACTTAACAAATGTTTACTTTTTTCGGAACCTGATTATTATAAAGGTCAAGATTATTTTTATCTTGAATATCAAGTATACAAAAACGATTCAGCCGAAAACTCATTAGATATTTATTTTGTTTTTCGGAATTATAGTTCTGAAACAAAGAAATATACACTCTCTCTTTTGACAAATGTAAATTGGATTACTGATAATAATGAATGCTTAATAAATGTTGAACCATACGGTTCCAACACATGTAAAGTTAAATTAAGATGTGAAAATAATTCAGATTTTTCTGATATCAATTTTTCTGTAATTGATGGAAATATTTCGTATCAGATAGTTATTACTGGAACTGGTTTGTATGGAAAGTATATTCCTTCATTTATTGGAGAACAGCATAAGTTGGCACTTAATACAATATATTTAAATTTACAAACCCCCAAGCCTAAAAATCTCTTTTGCCTGTGGGGAGATGCTGGTGTTGGAAAAACACGAATAACTGCAGAACTTATTAATAAAATTAACTGCAATTTATTAATTGATACTTTTACATGTACATTAAAAGTAAATAACGATTTAACAATAGAGGAAATATATTCTTTTCTTAGAAAGAACAAATATTTAAAACAAAATACTAATAATGATGTTGCCAATTTTAAGAATACCATTTTATCTTGTAATAATGAATTAAGTATTGCTTTAATAATAATTGATGATTTTCATAATAGTTCAAAACATCTTATGGAACAGATTCAAGAATTAAAAAGTCATTCTGCTCCGGTTGTTATTATGCTCTGCGGAAGAACTGACTACTCAGCAGGTAATACTGATTATTATAATTTTGTGGAGTGGTCAAATCAAAATTTAATAAAAGACGAAACTGTTTGGAATATTGAACCATTAAAACCGGAGGATACTAAAAATTTTATTCGGTGTACAATACAGGGTGTTCCCGAAGCGGTATATGACTCGATATTTACAAACAGTCAAAATATTCCATTATATATTGTACAATATGTGGAACATCTCCTTGATGAAAAAATAGCATATTTGGAAAATAAAAATACTATTAATGTGTATAATACTTATAAATTTAAAATAATAGATTTTATACCTCTCAAAATTAGTGATATATATGAAAAAAGAATTTCATTTGTCAAAAACGAAGGCAGAAAGAAACACATTGACTATTTTCTTTTTCTATTAGTAATGGTTATGTATAAAGGACAAATTTCTGAATCTGACGCAAAAGAATTCGATATAGACAGCTTAAAAATTAGATTTTTGATAAAAAGAAGATTTATTAAAAAGTGTGAAAAAAATTATTTATTTATGCATGAAAGTATTAGAATCTTTTTATCAGAAAAATTGATGAGCAATCAATTGCTTAAAAGTAAATTAAGCGTCGAAATGCTTAATCATATAAACAAGATATCTAGTTATCCAAAATATCTTTTAGGAAGACTATACTTTTGGAAAGAAGAATATCATCTTGCACTGAATGAATTTGAACCAATAATAAAAATTGTGTCAAAAGAAACAAACTTCTCAAATATCACTGTAGATACATCAATATACGAATATATCGATGATATATTAGATATTATAAAAAATAAAGAAGACTATAAGGATATCGCCCAAAGATTAATAAATACTAAAATTTACATAACTCTTCATCACCTTATTCCTATTAATGCTGTCTGCGACTGTAACAGATGTTTAAATTATATATCACAAGTTCCTTTTTTAAAAGATGATAAGAAACTTATAAATTCAATATGTGCTCAAAAGGCACATTCCCTGCTTAATTCAGGAATGAACTATGAAGGAACACTGCTTTTAAATGAGCTTCAGGTAAAAATAATGATAAATGAATCAGAATTCGATTATCAGAGTATATTTGATATTACTGATCGTCTATGCGCTGTTTATATAAAATTCAACTGTTATAACATTGCATTAGAATATAGTAATTTGGAAATAAAAATAGCAACGGAAAATCATGATGATTCTCTCTTAGCAATTGCATACCGAACTCGTTCCAAACTTTTTTACTTGCGAAATTATGATGAATGTATACATAGCCTAAATCTTGTAGACAGATATTTGCAAGATTCTAAGCAAAATAGAATATGGTTAAATAATTGTATCTACAAAAAAATTGTTGAATTATCCTATAATATAAATTGTGATAACAATTCTATTGCCGAAACCGAAATAATTGTAAAAAAAGCACAGGATTGCCACTTTAACAGAACATATATTCAAGGCAACTTTCTCCTATCTGCACTATATCTCAAGAGGGGCACTCCACATGATCTACTTAAGGCAGAATTTAAAGCAAAGGCCGCACTTGACGGTAGCATAAGATTTGGTATATCTAGTTATTTGTGGCAACTTTACAATATCACTGCAATAATAAACTTGCGTTTGGGCAAATCAAATGAGGAGGTATATAAACAGTTTGATTCTGCTTTTAATATTTTAAAAGCTCAAAACATGTTGTTTATTGGAAAAAGGGATTTGTGTTACAGTAATATTCTAGCTATAAGCAATATAGCATTTTTTATAAGACATAACCATACACAGGATTACTTTTATTCTAAGATGTCAGCAATTTCTTATTTTAATGGGGATGACAACTATTCAAATAGTATAACTATGCCCAAACAGATATTACTTGAAAACGAAAAAATGGACTATTTATATAAAATAACAAATTCCACACATCCTGAATTACTATTCTGTGATGCCCCCCAAATTCCTTTGCTGAAAGATAACCCAACAGGATATTTTATTGCTTTAACATAGTAGATTTGTCGATTATGTAATTTCCTATTGCAAGGACATCTATATCCGCAGATAAAAATGTATTCAAAGCATCAAGTGGACTTTCAACGATAGGTTGCCCTGCAATATTAAATGATGTATTCAAAACTATTGGAAACCCTGTACGTTTTTTTAGTTTCAATAGAAGTTCATGAACAAAAGGCTCAACATCCTTAGAAACCGCCTGTACTCGTGCCGTATTGTCAACATGTGTGATTGATGCAAGTTTTGAGCGATATTCTTCTTTAACATCGGTTGCCAGCAACATATACGGGGAAGATTTTTTTAGAGCAAAATATTCAAACTGCTCTTCTTCTATTACTGTCGGGGCAAACGGTCGAAATGGCTCTCTGTGTTTTACACGATTGTTAAGAATATCTTTCATATTAGGGTCAGTCGGATTAGCAAGAATACTCCTATGACATAATGCCCTTGGGCCAAGTTCTGTTCTTCCTCTGTGAAGTGCAATTATTTTATTGCAACTTATGTAATCTGCGAGTACCTCAGTTAATTCATTTTCCGTATATTTATAATAATTTAGTCCCTTTTTTTCTATTGCTTTTTGGATTTCTTCATCAGAATATGATAACCCTACATAGGGGAGGGATATTTTGAATTTATCAATATAACCAAATTCATGAATATATGCATAATAAGCACATCCAAGAGCCTGCCCGTCATCTCCGGAAGATGGAAGAAAGAATACATTATCTATATCTAATTTTTCTATAAGCTTATGGTTAGTAAGACAGTTTAAAAATAAACCTCCTGCTACACAGATATTTTTTACATTAAATTTCTTTACATAGGATGAAATAATAGAGATAACTGCATTTTCAACAAAATTTTGTGCAGTTGCAGCGATATTGGCACGTTCCGAATATATGAATTCTCTATAATCCATATTGCTTCCTTGTTGAATTGCATATAGATCACGTATAATATCTTTATATGTAAGAGAATAATCCAGATTATCATACTTTATCTTTGAAAAATCGAAGAAAGTATTGCCGAACGAGGCCAGACCCATTGTTTTTCCTTCTTCACCAAAGTCAAATCCAAGCAACCTTGTAATTTGAGAGTATTTTCTTGCAATACTCATTTCAAGATTTTGTACATACCTTGGCATAAGAGGGAAAACATAGTTTATTTCATCTTTCATATGGCGAACAGCCATATTTTGCAATCTTCTGTCCAATAGAGTTATTCTTCCTTTATGGCCTATAAATATAGACTCTGATTCTTGCATATCTGACGTAAAATCTCCTCCGCCATCAAACACAAAAATCAAACTATCAGATTGATTGAACGTGTAGTATACTGAATATGCATGAGCTTCATGATGACCAACAAGACTAATTGGAATATATTTGCACTTATAGAAGGCGAAAAATTCATTTTTATACCAATCCAACATTTTATTGCTTTCAAAAGCAACTCCTGATATTGCTATTGATTTTATATCATTGATGTTTATATTGCAATATGTTAATATAGCATTTATAGAATCAAATGGCAATTCCAACGATTGTGAATACTTTTTCCTGTCTAATCTTTCATTGGATATTGCAGCTATTACTTCTCCGTTTTTTATTAAACAAGCTCCCCTGTCATGACCTACGTGTATTCCTAATGCAATATTCATTTTAAAGTTCCTTTCAATGTACCAACCTACAATAATTTGTAGTTATCATCGATTGATAAAAACAGCTCATTGTATCCATTCATAAGATACAATGAGCCATTTTTCTTATTAACCTCTCTGATACCTCACCGCCTTTTCAAAATTAATGATACCGTTGATCCGCTTAACCTCATCTGTACACATAGCACGAAGCTTGATCATTGTATCGTCGTCAATGTCATGCACTGCCGCAAGCATATGCGATATAGCACCCAGTTCAACAGCAACCTTAAACATGGCACGGGACAGCCTCTGTTCCGTGCCTTTTACAATTCCCTCCGTGAGCGTTGCAAGCTGCGGAGCAAGATAATCAACAAGCTCGGGCTTGTTCTGCAAAAGGTAACCGCAGTAAAATCTGATTGCCTTTTCCATAAACTCCGTGCGAGACGAGCAGTTGTCCGACTTGTATAAAATATCGACCGTTTTCATCGTTTCGGGAAATACATACAGCGGAAACTTGATTTTTTCTGCTGTGACACCATCGTTTTCTTCTGCAATATCGGTGCTTTTTTTCATTTTTTGTACTTTTGACTCCATGATTTTCGCAAACCTCCTTTTTTGACTCCATTTTTTCAATGCTTGTAAATCCTCGCAAAATCGGCGAGCTTTGCTCGTCCGATGTGAATGTTTTGGCGGCTTTGACGCCAAAACTTTAACCAGCAATATATTAAATGCCCCTCAAACCCACCCGAAATCATCTGATCCCTGCCATTCTCAAACTTTGCAACAAATCGCCCCAAATCTGCCTCAATTGACTTTAGGGTAAAGTTACCCCACTCATGCTCTGAAAACGCCACACGAGGGCACACGGTGCGAACCGTGGCGAATTACTGCTCGGACTGCTTTTCCGATTCATCAGGAGCAAGATTCTTCGGCTTTCTCGCAGGCTTTCTATCTGACATCATATCAATAAAATCTCTCACATTCTGCGGAACGACCTTGCCGTAAAGCTGATCCACATACTTTTCAAGCTCAGCCGCAAGAGTTGTGTTCTTCTGCTCCAGATACATTTCTATCGCCGAGAGCTTTTTCTCGTTTACATTTACCGTAACTGATTTTTTCAACCTATCACACTCCAATAAAATTAATTTTCTGATGAGCTGTCCTCATTCACACTTTGAATAGCGTCAGTCACCTCCTGAGGATAAGTCACTCCATCATAGGTACACCAGCTTGTCCAGCTGCCATTTGAAACAGGCTCTTTTGTGACATAACCAACGCTTTCAGAGCTGTAAACAACTTCTCCGTTTCCAACATATATTCCGTGCTTACTTCCGTCGAACAATCCCAGCCCTGCGACCTTTGGCATGGTATCAAGACTTCCTTGTTCTGTGTAAATAAGAGTACTGTGATCACAACCGAACACTCTATCGGTCGGGCTGTAGTTCAGATACCCCAGCACAAGTCCTGCGTTGTCAGCATATCTGATGCGGTCTGACTCGTCTCTTTCACCAACAGCACCGCTTTTGTATCCCCACCCTGAGATAAAAGCATTCTCCGCCCAAGCCGCAAGGTCTGAGCAGTTTTTACTGCCTGCGTCATTGAACATATATGAATTTAAGGTGCTGTTCATAACAAATGTGTATGTGCGAACAAATTCGTCATAGTCTATCTCCAAGCCGTAAGTCGAGTTTATCGCCGCAATTAAATCACTGTCATTTGGAGCAACAGCGAACAAATTTGCGTATGACTCAGCATTAAAATTCTGAACATCTTCAAAGTAAGACATATATATCAGCTGAGCCTTTATGGTCTGAACCTTGACACCCTTTTCGTCCATAGCGTTTGCAATGTCATTACCTGCTGATCGGATATCATCGAGCCTTTGCCTGCTTTCACTGTCAAGAGAGCTGTAAAAATCATCGGCATTAATGTGAAGTTCAGGCACTTGAGCTTCCTCGCCGACCTCCCCAAGAGAAGAAAGCATCACCGCAGGAGCACACAGCAAAAGGAGCAGACCCACCGCAGCACTAAGCACCACAGTCACAAGCTTGCCTCGCTTTTTTTCATCACCAAGAATATATACGGCTGCCTTTTTAAGAGCCGCCGCAACTGTCGCCGACATTACATCACCTCACGAATTTCAAATTCAGTAAACGCACCCTGCGTTTTCATTTCTATGCCGTGCATATATTCAAGTGCACCACGCTCCG
>OKSA01002387.1_pt1 | contig 15406 bp, 17 predicted proteins | sample 1601181 | NCBI WGS metagenome assembly OKSA01 (sample SAMEA3541538, study PRJEB24748) | human gut metagenome | biome: human gut; feature: human-associated habitat; material: faeces | place: China | collected 2012
AGTTGGCAGTGGAAAGTTCTGCCGGTGTAATTTGTCGGATAGAAAAAGAGCTGTTTGGAAATTATGAAAATGATTTCTGAAAAAATATGGAAGAAAAATAAAAAAATATTAAAAATGAAACAAGAAAAACAGTACCAAATGTTGACATATTGTAAAAAAGATGGTACAATAATTAAGCGTATGTAGTAAAACATACGCTTAAAAAAATAAAATTAATTATAAAATTTTTTATATCTATTTTCTTTTATTTTAAAGCGGATGAAACTAGTACAAACTTTTATGATTCCTCATATAAATTTATGAAAGACATTTCGGTAACATTAGGAAAGATAGAAGAAAGGTTTGGGGAAAAATTAAACAGTCTTAATGATAAAGTTTCACATCTAGACAGAATAAGTAATGAAACCAGCGAAGAGATTGAAGATAAAAAATATGATAGGGATAATCTTTTGAATGAACTGATGGATAAAGCAAATTTAGGATATGAAGAGAGAAATAGATATAAAAAAGAGTTGGAAGAAAAAGATGCTGAAATAGAGCGTTTGAAGATACATAAGTCGGAAGCAGAATATGAAGCTAGGCAATTGAGGTATCAAATGAATCAATTAAACGATATAAACGTAAATGTTGAGATTCCATCGCGTGGTGTTCTTATACGGTTGTTGAAGGATCATAACACTTCAAATATGTCTATTAAAACTATATATAAATTGAAAAAAATGGGAATCATAGATGAAGATGGTAATATCAATGAAAATATTATAATTGATATGTTGAAATCGAATTATAGAGGATAATGGCGATATTTTGAGAAACAGAAGATTAGCAGTTGGAATAAGATGTGTAAGCAAAATAAAATATTAGAAGGTTAAAAAATCATAAATAAAGAAGTTGGGAACAAATTTATTCTTGTAGGATGAGTAATAAAAGCGGGATTCATGTAGATAGATGCTTCCCGCTTTTTCATCACTTCTTTATCTCTTTCAATATTTTCACCCGTTCCGGGTCAGAATGATTTTTCTTAAGCAAGGTTATATATTCAAATAATTCCTCGCGGGTCATATCATCCAATACAAAGAAGTCTGCGATAAGTTGATCGACTTTTGGTAAATCGGAATAATCAAATTTCGTAAAAATGGCTGATGTTCGATTGGATAGGTAGGCTTTTTTTGAACGTTGATCGGACATGCCAACCAATTTGCCAACTTCCGGAAGTGATTTATCCTCTTCATTATAGGGATTCTCATTGCATATGGTGGCGAGAGGGATGTCTAATGTATTGGCAAAGCGCAAAGCGGTATCATAGCGTATGGGGGTGTCCCGGCGGATGATGGAATAAATTGTTGGTGCCGGAACACCGGTGTTTCTGGAAAGAGTTTTTACGCTCATCTGCTTTTCGTCTAATATTTCTTTTAACACTTTTCCGTAGCCCATGTTGTATCTTCCTTTCAAAAAATATAATTCAATTTTATCATGAAACCTATGAAAAGAAAAGTAAAAATGAAAGAAAGTTATTTATTTTTTATGCAGTTAATTGGATGAATGAAAATAATACGCATAAAAAATGAATAATGTTATTGACAAAGTACGCAACAGAGAATATAATGACATTATAGAACGCATAAATTATAAATAATCAGATTCAATATTTATGCAATAATGCCAGGAAGGGAGGTGCTGATATGCAACAGATACATGAGGGAAAACCGTTGTACGTCGGAGTGGACACGGTAGCATATGACTTTGGTGTAAGTCGAGCAAAAGCCTATGCAATTATCAAGGATCTCAATATGGAATTGAAAAAAGAAAATCCAAGAGCCATTGTTGTGGCAGGAAAAGTCAACCGTATTTTTTATGAAGAATGTGCAGGAATTAGACGATAAGTTGCTGAAAAGATGCAAGGAGGTGGAGCGATTGGCGGTATTTCGAGATACATGGGATGGTTATAACGGAAAGGCGTGGCGTGTACAACTGCGTTATATCGACTGGCAGGGAAAAAAGAGACAGCATACCAAAAGAGGTTTTCGAAGTAAAAAGGAAGCGCAGGAGTATGAGCGTGAGTTTACAGCCAAAAAGAGCAGAGACATCAATATGGGATTTGCAACATTTGTAAATTTGTATTTGGAGGAAATAAAACCACAAATTCGGATTACTACATACGAAACAAAGATTCACATTGTGAAGACACATATTTTGCCGTATTTCTCGGAAAAGAATCTGTCTGAGATTGACGCAACGGATATTTTGAGATGGCAGAATGAAATGCTGCAAAAGAGAGATGAGAATGGACGAGGCTACTCAAATACTTATTTGAGAACTGTAAACACGCAGTTGTCAGCAATCTTCAATCATGCAGTAAGATATTATGGCTTGGCGGAGAATCCATGTAAGCGGTGCAAAAAGATAGGAAAATCCAATGCAGGAGAAATGTTTTTTTGGACGAAGGATGAGTATTTGAGATTTGCCGAGGAAATGAAAACAAAACCGATTTCCTATTATGCGTTTGAAATCCTTTACTGGACAGGAGTCCGTGTTTCGGAATTGCTTGCACTTACTCCGGCGGACTTTGATTTTGAAAATCGGAAGATGGTGATCAATAAGCAGCTTCAGGTAGTTCATGGAGAAAAGAAAATAATGCCGCCGAAGACGGAAAAAGGAAACCGAATCATAGATCTGCCGGATTTTTTGTGTGATGAAATTGAAGATTTGCTGGGAATGCTTTATAAACCGGATAAGGACATGCGAATTTTCAATATCACCAAAAGTTATCTTCATCATGAAATGGATCGTGGAGCGAAGGCAAGTGGCGTAAAGCGAATTCGAATTCATGATTTGAGACATAGTGCCTGTGCAGCGCTGATTGAACTTGGATTTTCGCCGGTTCAGATAGCAGAGAGGCTGGGGCATGAATCAGAAACAGTTACGATGCGGTATGCACATTTGTATCCATCGGTACAAAAAGATATGGCAGATAAACTGAGTGTGATGCGAAAAGGAAGTGAAAATCATGGCAGATAAAATATACAGGAGAACAACGCAGTCATCACCTATATTGAAAAGTGATGCTGGGAAAAAGGCGCGAAAACGGAATGTTATCTTGAATTTTCGTGTAACAGAACAGGAAAAGGGTTTGATTGAAAAAAGGATAGAACTGTCCGGACTAAAGAAATCAGATTACTTTATAGAAAGCTGTCTGTATCAGAAAATTCTGGTAAAGGGTAACATTCGTACTTCGGATAAGATGAAAGAACAGCTAGCGAAAATCGCAGATGCATTGAAAGAATCCGAAGCAGAGGATTTTTCCGGCGTGTTATCTGGAGAAGATATAATTGCTTTGAAAACAATACTTGAAATGCTTACGAAAACTGCTCGAAAGAAGGAAGGTGAAGGTTGATATGGATGAGACAAACTTGAAAATAATCAATATGTCGGATGTTGAGTCGAAAGAAATATCGTGGCTCTGGTATCCATTTATCCCATATGGCAAAATAACAATTATTCAGGGTGATCCCGGAGAGGGAAAAACTACACTCGTATTGAACATTGCGGCAGTTCTTTCCAAAGGACAGGGGCTGGACGAACATATGAAACCGGAACAGCCACTGCATATTATTTACCAGACGGCAGAAGATGGCTTGGCTGATACTGTAAAGCCGAGACTTGAAAAGGCACAGGCTGACTGCAATAACATTTTTGTGATACTGGAACTGGTTCGATACCAGAAAAAAGAACTGCCACTGGCTGCAGGTGCAGAAGAGGTGATATATTCAGCAACGCAGATGCTGGCTGCCGAAAGGCACAACAAAAACAGGCTTGGAAAACTAGCAGATATGCCGGTATACAGTATTCCTTATCCACAGATAAAAAAGATAGCGGCACTAAAAAATCATATATGGGGATTGTAAGAAAAGAAGAAATCGGATATAGTAAAAACAGTTATCAAATCTGAAACAGGTCACAGGTGTAGTCTGTCTAATACTTTCCGACAGTAAATTTACCCCATCTTTTATGTAAAAAAACTTGTATAAAAAATATTCTGTGATATAATAATATTACATAGGACTCAGTAGGAGGTAGATGCAATGATTATAGAGAAAATAATTTTAATGTACTTAAGACGGTTGGAGTTTATGGACCTAATAATGTGGGAAAAACATGTCTTGTGAAATGTATTAGAGCAATTAAGCATGTTTTATTAGATAAGAAGAGCGGTCTGGTTCCTAATATTTTTTCAGACAATGAAGTGTGCCAATTAGGTGTGACATTTTTGGCGTATGGAAGAAAGTTTTCATATGATTTTCAGTATAATGCAAAGACTAATGAGTACGCATATGGATCTTTTTCTGAAATGTTAAAAGACCAGTATGGTAACGAGAAAGAAGTGAATTGGTTAAAGCGAGATACAATAAATGAAGTATATTACTGCACTGACGAAGATGTTCAGGCGATGATGCCAATCATTTCTAAAAATAATCTGTTTTACTATCTGGTAGACATAAGTAAGTTCGAATGCTTGAAAGAGATGAAAGACATTTTAGTCAGCTTTGCGGAAAAAATTGATATTATCAATATGAATAATATTCCAATGAAGCATACCATCGAACTAATGAAGAATAGAAATAACCTGCAAGAAAAGATTGTTGATTTTATTAAAAATGCAGATTTATATATGGATGATTTTAAATATGTCGATATAGACAAGATTCAAGTAAAGGCAAGCGACGAGGAAGAAAGACCTGAAGAAAAAGCATTGGATATTCCTGAAAACATTATGGACCAAATACGATTGGTGTCAACATATAAGGGTGTTCATGTTCCTAGTATGCTGTTTGATTCCACAGGAACTAAGAAGATAGCTGCAATAGCAAGCTATGTGATTGAGGCAATAGAAGAAGGTAGATTCTTGGTTGTAGATGAGCTGGATAGCAGTATTCACTTCAAATTGACAAGAGCTATCGTTGCATTGTTCAACAATGAGCTTAATACAAGTGCGCAGATGATATTCACGGTTCACGATATTAATTTGATGGATTGTAAGAGAATGTTTAGAAAAGAACAAATCTGGTTTGTGCACAAGGATGAGGAAGGAGTATATGTGTATTCGCTTGCTGACTTTACAGCGCAAGCGGGAGTACGCGATACTACTGATGTTATGGAAAAATATAGGAAGGGGGCACTTGGTGCGCTTCTAGATCCTGAATTGATAAAGTCGCTCTTAAGTATCAAAGGAAATGCGAAGGGAATGATTGCTGATGCAGAATAAACTCCCTAGGCTATTGATAAGCATAAGATATGCGTTATCTGTGAAGGAAATGAAGAGTATGAATATCTTGAGCGATTAAAAGCATTGAGGGTATGAGATGCACAATATGAAATCATTCTTGATAACGCTGGTGGGAATGGAAATATTCCGGCGAGATATCAGGACAGTTATCAGAATGGTTCCTATGAATTGGTACTTGTATTTTGTGATACGATGAAGTGATTATGTTTGGAAATCCATGCACAATGCAGATTATAACAAAGCATTGGACTGATGAGAATTTGAAAACTGCGGCAAAACCAGTAAATGCGCCATTAATTAAGAAATATACCGGTGTGGAGAATTACAAAGGAAGAGCGGATCAAATAGAAATTGTAATGCAACATATTACTGTGGATAATTATCAGGATATGCGGCGCAGGGTTGCGAGTCTGGAAACAATAGATACAGTTCCTGGAAGTAGTAATTTTGCCAACTATATGGAGTTATTTGAAGGTGATGATACAGGGTGGATACAGCGGATAAACGATACATTAGATTAATGTTCAGGAGAATAATGCTATATACTGCTGTGAAAGCGTCGTCAAACAATTCGTATTATAATATAATGAAAGAAAATTTGTTAAATGGATATTTATGGAGGTGCTTATGGCAGACGAAATGAGAAATATTTTTGTATCCCATCAACATAATGATGCAGATAAGATAGAGGCTTTTAAAAGTCTCATAGGTAGGCATGGAATTAATATGCGAGATAGTTCCATATATGAGAATAAACTAAAAAATAATGCGACGAATGAGCAGTATATCAAGCATGAACTTATTAAGCCTCAGATGACATGGGCAGGAACTGTTGTTGTGCTTATTGGAAAAGATACGGCAAAAAGTGATTATGTGAATTGGGAGATTAAAATAGCAGCGGAGATGGGGAAGAGAATAGTAGGTGTTTATCTCCAAGGCGCCAAAGAAGAAGACATTCCTTCAGAATTAAATGAATATGGACATGCGTTGGTTGGATGGAACGGAGATAAAATTGTAAGAGCAATTGAAGGAGAAGATATGGATTGGGAAAGACCTAGCGGAGTCCCTAGAGATAGTAATCCTACAGGCATGACTCATACAACATGTTAGGAGAAGAAGTATGAAATTGTATTCATATGTTATACCGAGAGATTATGGGTTTGCACCAAATCCATATTTTAATTATTGTACGTTGGCAACTTGCAAACCGGTAATAAGAAGATGTGCTCAATTAGGAGATTGGGTAGCTGCATTCGGGGCGGCAGGTAGCCCAGTACATGAGAAATTAGTAGTGCTTATGCGGGTAGAAGAAACCTTATCATTCGATGAGTACTGGGAAGATGAACGTTTTAGATGTAAACGCCCTGTGTTTAATAAAGGCGTGATGCATATGTATGGAGATAATATATATCATCACGTTGGAGAGGAATGGATGCAGGAGTTTTCACATCATAGTATGCCGGATGGAAGTATTAACTATGTAAATTTAGACAGGGATACGCAGACTGACAGAGTATTAATATCACAAGACTACTACTATTTTGGCAATAATGCAATTGATATGCCTCAAAGATTCGAGACATTAATCAGAAAAGGTCGTAATCATATTGTATGTAAGGACGAAGCTGTAATTAATAATTTTATCAGTTACATACGAGAAACTTGCGATAGAAGGATATATGGTATTCCTTACAGTAGAAAAACAGGCAATTTTATACATTATAAAGGAGAATGATAATGAATGTTATTTTCTGTAAACCAGAACTTACAATGACAGAATTGAAAGTAGCTACAGTGTTTTTGCAGGAATGCTCAGAGTTGTTAAGTTCATATGTTCCTAATGTACAGTATATTTCGACGGTGTTTCAAATGAATCAATTACTTGCACAAGAAGCAAGTAAAAATGATATTTTTGTGTTCTTCACATCTGAAAAGGGAGAATATACGGATACCATATTGAAGTTGATTAGAAAATACAATGATGCCCAGAGTAGAATATGGGCCATTGCGATGGAAGGTAATCCTGAGTGCAGACGACCTCCGGAGCCGGTTACTGATAAGCAGAGTTTTGATGTTGCTAGTCGAAAAGAGAATAGAAATCCGTTGAAGAATAACATAAAGGCAATTGCGCAATTATTTGCAAGAAAGATAGTAGCGCAAACATTATCGCCGCTTTATCGGGATGAAGTGCTTTATTTTATTAGTCATAGGAGAAAAGATGGTGAGCGTGTAGCTGCAAAATTAGCGGATGGATTACGTTTATTAACCAGAGAAAGAAATGTATATAGAGATGTTGTTAATGTAAAAGTGGGAGATGACGCGCAAAAGGATATTGACAAACATTTGGCAGTGAGTGATGTCGTTATTTTTTTGCAGACAGAAGAGGCGCAGTATTCATCATATATTATAAAAGAATTATGCTATGCTCTTGTGAATGATATACCGGTTCTATGGATTCAGATTGATAACGCTACGTATGACCGGATGGAAATACGTCCTGGACAAGGTCCGGTTCTTAGTTATCGGAGTGAAGAATTTGAATCACAGGATAGACTAGAAGAAATTGTAGATGAAGTAGAAGATAAGTGTTTTCAGCTTATTATGAATTCTTCTAATCAGGTATATTCATATATTGAATATTTGAGTGAAATGCGTAATGCTGGGAAAATAAAATTGATAAACGATAGTAATTCAGTCTTAGCATATGGGATAGAATATCGCGAGAAGACGAGAGATTTGTATGATTCTGGTATACGTAAGCATTATATACAGTGTTTTGGACGAAATCCAAGGGAAGATGATATTCAGAATTTTATCGATAAAGTAAAAAGAGATAATAGTTATGACAAGCATGATAAATTGTTTTTGTTATCTAGTCATGGCCGTCGTGATAGAAGTGGTCAAGATTTAAAGGTTATAGAAGAAAATTATGATGACTATTTAATGAATCTAGAAAATATATCCGGCATCAAGAGACAACAGCGCAATAAGCGAATTATTTTCTCTGGGGCGTTCCCTGATTGTGATGAGATTTATGAGGCATCTTTGCTGGAGGCGTTAGTAGTGTATTCCAGGGAAATAATTAAGGATGGTTACACACTTGTTTTTGGTGCACATCCTACATTTCAGAAATTAATATTTGATATTGGTAGTTTATATGCTTCGGATGTGAAGTACTCTATTGAAATGCATATGGATAAGGCTTATATAGATCAGTACGATATTGAAGAGTTGCAAGAGAATTGTACTCTTATTTTGGCAGATGGTCTACAGGAAATGCGGGAAAATATGATTTGCAAAGAAAAGGGTGAGATGCTGATTTGCCTAGGGGGGAAAATTAAGCCTGATAAATCGCAACAAGGTGTAGATATCGAAGTGAATTTGGCAAAAAAGGTTAATATTCCTGTGGCATTAGTTGGTACTGTGGGCGGACGTTCCAGTGAGTACGCATTTGAAAAACTTACAGAAGGAGATTGGCTAGACCTAAATCCATGGGAGGAATCGTTAAACGAAGCTTTATTTTATAATATGAATCATCGCCTGATGATAAAGAGATTGTTGAATATCCTAGAATAGGGAGGACAAGCACGATGGAGCATCAAAATGAAAATTATTTCGGAATATATGTTTTTGAAGGCATAGATAATGTTGGAAAAACCACAATTGTTCAGAGATTGAAAGAAAAGATATCTCTATCCATGGAATGTGAGTGTACCATCGTTGCTTTTCCTGGAAATGAGCCAAGAACATTAGGTAGCTTAGTATATGACATCCACCATAATCAATCCCAATATTTTGATGTGTTCTTGAATGAAACCAGTTTACAACTGTTGCATATTGCTTCCCATATTGACTTGCTCCAGCGTAAACTGGTGAAATTGAACGCTGAACGATGTATTGTGCTGTTGGATCGTTACTGGTGGTCTACGTATGTATATGGATTAGCGGGTGAATTGAATAGCAATATAGTTCAAGCGATTCTTGAGCCAGAGTTAATCCACTGGAAAAATGTTAATGTTAAGAAAATATTTTTGTTGGAGCGAGAAACTCGTGAGCGGGATTATGATGAAGAAAAAGACAAAATAATTGTAGGTCTGTATAGAGAACTTGCAAGTAAAGACGCCAAGAGCATAATAATCGATAATGACGGAAGTATAGAGGAAGCGGTAAATAAAATATATAATAGCATAGTAGGAGCATAGTTTATGGGATTTGAGGAATTAAAGCCTACACCGGTATATGATACATATTGGAAGTTCGCAGCAAAACGCCAGGAAGTCTTTTTTAACCGTTTAGGCGGAGGGGATTACCCCTGGACGGATGATAAGATTATAAAAAAGTACAAATTTACGAATGCCTATAGGGCATCAGACCGTGTAAGTCAATATTTAATCAGAAATGTTATTTATGAAGATAATTACTATTCGCCAGAAGATCAGTGCTTTAGAATACTGTTTTTTAAACTTTTTAATAAAATCGAGACTTGGGAGTATATCAAAAATGCATTGGGAGAGATTACGTATTCTTCTTATAACTATGAGAGATATAACCAATTGTTGATGGAAAGAATGGGGGCGAATGAAAGAATATATTCCGCAGCTTATATTATGCCATCGGGGAAGAGTCGGTTTGGCTATGAAAAGAAACATCAAAATAATCTTAAGCTTTTAGAATATATGATGGAGTCTGGTTTGCCACAACAGGTTGCAAAGGCAAAAAGTTTGGAAGAATTATATGAGGTATTATTGGCTTATCCAACGCTCGGAACCTTCTTGGCATTTCAATTTGCAATTGATATTAATTACAGTGAACTATGTGATTTCAGTGAAATGTCATTTGTGGTTGCCGGCCCGGGAGCAAAGAATGGAATAAGAAAATGTTTTGGTGATATAAAAGGATATGATTACGAGGATGTAATCAGATACGTGGCAGAAAGGCAAGGCGAGGAATTTGAAAAACGAGGCTTGCGCTTCAAATCTTTATTTGGTAGGGAGTTGCAGTTAATTGATTGTCAAAATCTATTTTGTGAAACAGATAAGTATGCTCGTGTAGCACATCCGGATATTTGTGGAGTGGATGATAGAAAAAGGATAAAACAACAATATACGAATCGTAATCTGGAAAGGATTGATTTTTTCTATCCACCTAAGTGGGGATTGAATCATAAGCTAAACACCTAATATCAAGAAAGGGGATAAAATGGTAGAGTTTATTGATGGAAAAACAGCAAATGAAGTTTGGAGAAAGGCAGCTAACATGCTTTTGGCACAAGAGACAGCATTAAGCGGTAGAACCGGAGATGTACTTGAATTGTTGCATGCATTTATTTCTATTGAAAATCCAAGGCAAAAATGGGTATATGATCGAATGCCACCAATAAGTATAGGTTTCGCATTAGCAGAAGTGGTGTGGATAATGAACGGTGAAGAACGTTCAGAAGTGATTAATTATTGGAATCCAAAGTTAGCTGAATTTGCAGGTGATGGAGATACCTATTATGGCGCTTATGGAAAGAGAATCCGTTCTCATTTTGGTTTTGACCAGTTGGAGAAGGCATATTATGCTTTGCAAAATACCCCTGAGAGTAGGCAAGTAGTTATTCAGATTTATGATGTTGAAAAAGATTTTCCCGTAGATAATGGGATGCCTAGGAGTAAGGACATACCATGTAATATTTGCTCGCTTTTAAAAGTACGAGATGGGAAATTAGAGTGGTCACAAATTATGCGAAGTAACGACATACTATTAGGTATGCCATATAACTTTGTACAATTTACAAGTTTACAGGAAATCTTGGCAGGATGGCTTGGATTGGAGGTGGGGTCATATATTCACTACAGTGACAGCTTGCATTTGTATTGCCGTGATCTTGACAATATCGGGATAGGGAAAGAACCGGAATTGGAAAATTTGGATTCTCTTTCAGTGGGTAGGAATGAGTCGGAGAGAATTTTTAGAGAAATTTACAATAGAATGACAGCCTTAACAAATAGGAGTATTTCTGATAAAGAGATATTTTCTTTGGCACAACTAAAGTCTGAGTATATTGCTTATAACAATATCATGTTGATAATTGCAGCATATGTGGCAAAAAAGCTACATCACAACGATTTGGTAGATGAATTGGTATGTAAATGTGAGAATGAGGCTTATACAGCAATGTGGAACAGATGGGCGAATAAGAAAAGCACGGAAAATAAGTTGGTTTGAAAGGTAAGGAGGCACGTTATGAGTGATGTGAGTATGGAAGATAAAATATCTACTGAGGAATTGCATAAGGAAATGGATTTGATTCAAGCTTGTGTTACAAGAATGGCGGATAATTCCTTTAGACTGAAAGAACTGTTTATCTCGTTAATTGCAATAGCATTAACGGTGATGATGAGTCAGGAGTGTGAATTGTTAATTGTTTGTTTGATAGTATTGGGAGTAACAATTGTATTCTGGGGCTTAGATGCGTTCTTTTTGAAAATGGAGACATTATATCGTTGGAAATATGAGTGGGTTATTGAAAAGAGAATTGCAGGAGAACGGAGAGATTTGTATAACTTGAATCCACATAATAAAAATATGTGGTTAGATATAAATGAAAAAAATGAATGTTTTATGAAGTTTGTTTTTTCAAAGACATTAATGCCTTTATATGGGCTACCGGTGGGAATTGCTCTACTTTGTATTATGTACACATTGATTGTGCAATAGGAGATAAGTATTATGTATACTGGATTTAATCTTAAGATTGATAAAAATGCAACTATGTTTGGTGATAGATATAACTATGGTGTATACGAAATTATCGGGAAATCACACCTAAATGACCAAAAGGCAAGGTTTAGAGAACAATTGGAAGCTTATGTAGTAGATAATGTAATTGATGGGACTAAAATCCAAAATGAATGGTTTCCGCAAATTGGGGCGGATATATTTATTTCACATGCTCATGTTGATGAAAGATTAGCATGTGCATTGGCGGGATGGATTAATGATACTTTTGGATTAACATGTTTTATTGATTCAAATGTCTGGGGATATTCCTCAGATTTGCTTGAAGTAATGAATGCGAAATTTAGTAATAAAAGGGATGATGGAAATGGTGGATATTTATATGGTCATAAAAGCTGTAATAAAGTGTCTGCCCATGTCAATATGATGCTATCAGTAGCATTGCAAAAAATGATAGATAAAGTGGAGGCAGTAATTCTGTTGAATACTGATAATTCCATCGAAGTTAGTAGTGGAGAAGAGATGAATAGTACATATTCTCCATGGATATATGCAGAAATTATGTGTACAGAAATTGTTAGAAGGAAACCATTATGGGTATATCGTGATGGTGAACCACTGTATCATGGTGATTCTGGAGAGGCATTATATGAACATGCAGAATCAAATATTAATATTTCCTATAAGGTACAGTTGGAACACTTGAAAAAGATAAGAGCATCAGATTTATTAAGTTGGCAGGAAGAGTATAAAAGTAGACGGTATAAATATGCGCTTGATGCATTATATTACCTATTGCTTTCGGATGAAATCAAATGTCAATAAGTAAAGCATAATATGTCGTGAGGTGCACAGGTATGAAGAACAAGATTTTTTTGTCTTATTCATCTTTAAGAAGTAGCGATGCTGCAGTAGTAGAGGCCTTTTTTGACAAAAATGGAGTGAATGTAATAAAAGATACAAAGGAAAAAGATTCTTTCTGGAGATTTATGGATAAAATAGCCACATGTGATTGCGTTGTGATGTTGCTGAATATTTCTTATTTTGGATCACCTCTTTGTACATATGAACTTGTAAAGAGCTATACTTGCAATAAAAAAGTTTATCCGATTTGGCTTGCTGATTTCGAATTAGGTGGCGAAGACGAGAGAAAAGATTTATACGACAATCTAATTAAGAAAGATATCAACATAGCGCCAAGACAAAAAGAGGAGTTCATTAATAAAATAGCATCTTTTGAGAAATATAACGAGATAATATTAAAGCTTATAAATGAAGTTAGGTATCCGCAAAGAGGTGATATGCTTATTGATGCCTGTAATGAAATATATGAAGCAATTTATAGTAAACCTGCAAAAATATCGAAGTTGGATGATGAAATGGATATAAGAAGTAGGTACATGCATGATTTTGATTACATTGATGATGATTTTTTAAGGGAGGAATTTATATGGTTGATAGGAGATCTTAAGAGGTGCAGCTCGTTTCGTACCAGCTTATTTGCAGAGGATCCAACAGGAGAAAAGGAATGGAGATTTAAGTGGTATACATTAAGAAAGGGTAGCATAGGTTTTTCTCTATATATACATGCGGAAAATATGGAAGGAAAAAAGCAAATTATTGATATTCATGATATATGTGGGATAAGCGCTAATAGAGGGAGTTATGGCAATACATTTCTAAAATACTATATTGAAGTATTTAATAGGGAACTATATAGAAAATATTTGTATCAAATGGATTTGCCGCAAAGTATAAGAGATAAAGAAATCATAGCGGAATATGAGCAATACGGCAAAATAAATCACAGAATAATGCTCAAGTTTGACGATAGTAATGCGTTAGAAAACATGAGTATTATTGTGGGTAAATGAAAAAGAGGATAGTATAAGGTTAACCTCCGAAATTATTTGAGAGAACATAATCTAACTATAAGCTGATTTTAAGGCAATCACTATTGGACACGATGAGTAAATCATGATTGAATAAACGTAAGTGTGCAATTAGTGTATTGTAGAGGCTTAATCTCCTATCCGCCAAGGGGATAACGGTTGCACCATGGTTGCAAAAAACCTCAAAAACCCAAATAATCCATGGAATAATTGGAATTTCTATACAACATATAGTACCAAAAGAAAAACGGGATTACTAAATACAGGACTCATTATAGAGTTTGAATAGTAAACAGGGAGCCGGGAAGTCGCATAAACAGCGGACTTTCCGGCTCTTAGTATGTGTCGTGATACCTTTTTGATACCTGTATGGCAAATAAGTTAATTCGTAACTCTAATAATACGATTTGCAAAATCTGTAAAAGTATTATTAAAATCATCACGATTTTTTTTCATGTTAGTCCATACTTTTCCTGATTTTTCAATTTGTTCCTGTGTTAACAGAAATACAGGAGTATTATGTAATTGGGATTGAGCTATTAAACTGTTAAAGTCAGCAATATTGATAAGATTATAATTTTCTGTACAGTAATCACTTAAATTAGGAGCAATCATATTATTTTTTTGTAAAACAGGAACTAGCTTGTTGGAGACCAGTTGATTTATATCTGTAATCCATTCAGAAAATGCTTTTACAGGTGAACCATTTCGAGGTCTATATCGTTGCTGAATTGTTCCAATAAATTTTGGTGAAGTCGCTTTCATTTTATATGTTGCAGATTTGAAGATATCATTTTCTCTTAACTTTTGATAGGTAGTATTCCACCTAGGAAATACTTTGGTTAAAGATTCAATAGCCATGTAGCAAAAGTAATCTGGTGCACAAGGTATAATAAAGTAATCGCTTTCCATTAAAATATTGGCATTCGTAGAAGAAATACTAGGACTCATATCTAATAAAATATATTCAAGGTCGTATTTATCAGCTGTTAATTGCAAGAGGTTTTCTAAAGCACCAGGGACATTTCTGAACATAACTATTGATCCTGTTAAGTTTTCGGCTATATTAAATGTGGCATCATATTCTGAAAAATCTATGTGTCCAGGAAGCAAAAATAGATTAGGGTTGTCCGCGAATTCATAACAGGTAGCAGGTTGTAAAGGTTCTGGTTTATTATCAAAGATAGGCGATAAAGAATCTTTGATATTATAATTGTTCTTCTCGTAAAAGATGGATAGTTTGTTTTCTTTATCGGTATTGAGACACAGTCCTGTTAAATTGCACTGTGGGTCAGTATCTACAATTAAAGTTTTATGTCCCATTTCAGCTAATTTCCAGCCTAGGTGGAATGCAGTTGTAGTTTTGCTAACGCCTCCCTTGTTATTAAAGAGCGAAATAGTTTTTGCCATAATAAAATCTCCTTTGCATTTAAATTTATTTTCTCCATTGATAGCTGCTATTTTTCTTGTCATGTCCTTTTTCATCAACACTACTGCTGGAAGCAGG
>OKSA01002393.1_pt1 | contig 15390 bp, 16 predicted proteins | sample 1601181 | NCBI WGS metagenome assembly OKSA01 (sample SAMEA3541538, study PRJEB24748) | human gut metagenome | biome: human gut; feature: human-associated habitat; material: faeces | place: China | collected 2012
GCGGCCTGCGGCACGCGGCGGGGCAATCCGAACGTGTTCCCGCGGGAATTTTTCCCGGCGCTGTGCGCGCTCGAGGGAGACCGCGGCGGCAGCGCCGTCATCCGGCAGTATCCGGAGCGCTACCTTGCCGTCGACGTCCCGCCGGAGGCGCTGGCCGATGTCGATACCCCCGAGGCCCTGCGCGCCATCCGGGATCATCTGTAGGGAACGGCATACAGCAAATTGAAAATGGGAAAATAAAAAAGCTGTGCGCAGCTTCCGGTCGTGCGTTGTAGGGAAGTGGCATGCCATGCCCTTGCAAATTATATATCATAAAACAACGAACGGCACGCAAAGCGTGCCGTTCCTGTTATTTCTCATTCCACGCGAAGGCGGGCGGGGAGGGCGGCATCCGGAGTGACAAGCACCGTGCGGTAGCGGTCATACACGACCATGCCGGGCTTGGCCCCGTTCGGCTTGCGCAGGAAGCGCACGGGCGTCACATCGACGGGGACGTTCTGCCCCTCGCGCGCCTCGGAGTAGTAGGCCGCAAGCTCGGCCGCTTCCGTGATCGTCTCGTCCGGCGGCTGGATGCCTGCGCACGCGATGATGACATGCGTGCCGTGAAATTTCTGCACATGCAGCCACAGGTCGTCGCGCCGCGCCGTCTTGAGCGACAGCTGGTCATTCTGGCGGTTGTTGCGGCCGACAAAAATGTCGAAGCCGTCCGATGAGCGGAAGTGCATTGGCTTTGACGGCTGCTGCCGGGCCTGCTTGCGGCGGTCCGCCGGGCGGACATAGCCACCGGCCTCCAATTCCGCTCGAATCTCGCTCAGATCGCGCTCATTTTCGGCGCGGGCCAGCTCCTCAAGCACACCGCCCAGATAGGCCTCCTCGATCTCGCCCTGTGCGATCTGCTGCGTGAGCACCTGCTCGGCGTGCTTGGCGCGGGCGTAGTCCTTGTAGAAGCGCGCGGCGTTCTGCTGCGGGGAGAGGTTCGGCTTGAGCGGAATTTCAATTTCGCGCAGATCCTCGTCATAAAAATCCTCGGCGCGCAGCAGCGTCTGCCCGCGCGTGATGGCGTGCAGGTTCGCCGTGACGATGTCGCCCTGACGGCGCAGCTGCTCGCGGTCGTGCGTGGCCTCCAGCTCCTGCCGCTGCAGCTCCAGCTTGCGGCGCGTGCGCTCGTGCAGGTTCGAAATGGCCTTGCGCAGCGTCTGCGACCTCTGCCGCATGCGCTCGGCGTGGTCCGTCTCGGTGTAAAAGCGGTCGAGCAGGGCGGAAAAGCTCTCGCACGGCTCGGCGCGCAGATAGCCGCCATATTGCTGAATGTCGCGATAGGTGAAGTCCGTCGGCGCGCCGTCCTTCCACAGCAGCATGGGCTGCATCTGCGCGGGCGGCAGGGCGGCGAACTCCGCCGTCAGAAATGCCGCCAGCCGCGCGGGGTCCAGCGACGGGATGGGCGCGTCTGTCTCGCCCGCAAAGCGGAACGACAGCTCGCGCGCGATGAGCGGCGACAGGCCCGCAAAGTGGGCCAGCAGCCATTTGTCCAGCCGCATGGCCGCGTCCGGCCGGGCGAGCAGGGCAAGAAGCTCGGCCTCCGTCGTCTCCTGCGGGATGCGGCGGTCCTGCCGCGGCGGCTCGTGGTAAAACAGGCCGGGCAGCAGCTGGCGCAGCTCGGACATTTCAAAGTCCACGCGCCGCAGGCAGTCGAGGATGCGGCCGTCCGGCCCTGTGAGGATCAGGTTGGAATTGCGCCCGACCAGCTCGAGGATCAGGTGCTTGCGGCAGGGCACGCCCAGCTCGTCCGTGCAGTCGAACGTCAGGTCGAGCATGCGCTCGGCCGCGGGCTGGCGGATATCGGCAAGCCTGCCGCCCGCCAGATGCTTGCGCAGCAGCATACAGAACATCGGCGGCTGCGCGGGGTTTTCCAGCTGCGCCTGCGTCAGGTGGACGCGCGGCCGGTTGCCGTTGGCGGACAGCAGCAGTCTCCCGCCGCCGTCACGTCCGCGCAGCTGGAGCACGACGGTGTCGCGCGCGGGCTGCTGGACCTTATCCACGCGGGCCCCGACAAGGGTGGGGCGCAGCTCTGCGGCGACGGCCGTGAGAAACATGGCGTCAAATGGCATGGTCTTCCTCCATCATGGCGGCAAACAGCGCCTCGATGCGCGCGGTCTGCCCGGAGAGATACAGCGCGCCAAACAGGGCCTCCAGCCCCGTTGCGCGGGCATATTCGCCCGGCGTGGCGTGCTTCGGAATGCCGTGAGGATGGGCGTTGCGGCCGCGGCGATAGACGGCGGCCTCCTCCGGCGTGAGCAGGGGCTGGATGCGCAGGGCAAAGCGCGCCTGCGTCGGCGCCTGCACGAGTGCGACGGTCTGCTGATGCAGGCGGCCGTTCGTTGTGCCGCCCTCGACGCACAGCTTTGTGCGCACGAGCAGCTCAAACACGGCGTCGCCGATGTGCGCCAGCGCCAGAGACGACATGGCCAGCAGCTTCTGTTGGGTCATTTGCGGATGAAAATAGTCCTGCATGGCGCAGTCGCCTCCAGAATGATCGAATTTTGGATGATTTTGAGTGATATTGCCGGGCTGCTTTTGCGTGTTGCAGGGGAGGGGCATGCCCCTCCCGGCACTGTACTGGCGGTTTGAACCGGCTGGCGATAAAACGGTGAAAGCCAAAGGTTTGTCATTGCGAGGCCCCGAAGGGGCCGTGGCAATCTCGGGAAGGCAGTCACGATTTTGTCGGAACTTGCCTGTTATCCACCCGGGTCCTGCGAGATTCCCACGTCGCTTCGCTCCTCGGAATGACAAACTTGGGGGTCTCACGCCATAAAATACATACCTCAAATATTGCCAGCCTGCAAGGCGGTCACTCCCCGCAAGGGCACGCCGCATCCGTAAGGCGGCAAAGCCGCCAACGGCTGCGCAGTGAGCGCCGCTACAGACGCAATCGGCGCGTGCCATTTTAACGGCAGCCGGTACGAAACGGCACTGCCTTCCCGAGATTGCCACGGGCGCAAAGCGCCCTCGCAATGACAAATCGGGAGCCATCAGCATTTTAACGATAGTTTGCGTGAGCAGCGGGTACGCAAGTGGGCCGGGCGTATGATGTGCCCGGCCCGAAATGCGTGACGATATGGGGGTTAACATGATCGTCCACGCATGTTATCATGGCTTTGGAAGCAGCACTTGTGGCATTGGCAAGAGAGCCGGAAACGGTCACTCCCCTTTGCGGTCCTCGTGCTGCTTCTATTCATTTTTTCAGACCCTTCAAATCGCTCAATCGAGGATCACGACCGGCTTGATGAGGTCGCGGGGTTTGTTCTTCATCAGCAGCAGGGCTTCCTCCATGTGCTCAAAGCCGTGGAAGCGATGCGTGATGAGCGGCAGGGTATCGAGGCGGCCGGTCTGCAGCAGCGCAGCCAGCTTCTCCATGCGCAGGCGGCCGCCGGGCATCAGGCCGCCCGCGATGGTCTTGTGGCCCATGCCGCAGCCCCATTCCGCGCGCGGGATGAGGACATTCTCGCCGCTGCCGAGATAGTTGACATTGCCGATGCGGCCACCCGGCTTGAGCATCTTCACGGCCTCGCCGAACGTGCACTCGGCATCGCCGCCCGCGATGATCACGCGGTCCACGCCGCGGCCGTTCGTCTTCTCCATGACCTGCGCAACGATATCGCCCTCGCGGTAGTTCAGGATCTCCGTTGCGCCGTAGCGCCGCGCCGCCTCCGCGCAGACCGGACGCGAGCCGACTGCAAACAGCTGTGCCGCACCGTGCAGGGCCGCGCCCGCAACGGACATCAGGCCGACCGGGCCGATGCCGACGACGCAGACATCATCGCCGAACTGCACATCGGCCAGCTCCACGCCGTGGAAGCCCGTCGGGACCATGTCCGCCAGCATGACGGCTGCGACCGGATCGACATCCGCAGGCAGGTGAGCCATGTTGGCATCGGCCTCGTTGACGTGGAAGAATTCGGCAAAGACGCCGTCCTTGAAGTTCGAGAATTTCCAGCCCGCCAGCATGCCGCCGGAGTGCATGGAATAGCCCGCCTGCGATTCGAGCGCACCCCAGTCGGGCGTGATGGCAGGGATGATGACGCGGTCGCCGCACTTGAAGTCGCGCACGAGCGCGCCAACCTCAACGACCTCACCCACGGCCTCGTGACCGAGGATCATATTGTGGCGGTCGCCGATGGCGCCCTCCCACACGGTATGGACGTCAGAAGTGCAGGGCGAGACGGCGATGGGGCGCACAATGGCGTCCAGCGGTCCGCACAGCGGGCGTTCCTTTTCAATCCAACCCGTTTTTCCGATCCCAAGCATTGCGTAACCCTTCATAAAAGACCACTTCCTTCCGCTTTATTTGATATGTTTATATCGATACTTTTGTATCTGTTTGGAGTATAGCATAGATAGGTCTGTTTGTCAAGCCCGGAATTTCGGAAACGGTTTGTAAATTTCCCGCCGCGGTGATTGCTTTTCTTTGTAAAATCTGTTATACTGTCTAACAGAAAAGGCCCTGCCGTCAGCAGAGCCGAAACGGAGGGACTTTTATGTCTTTTGCGGTATTTACGGACAGCTGCTCCAATCTGCCGGGCAGCCTGCTGCAGCACTTTGGGATCCGGGTGCTCCCCTGCAGCTATACGGTGGACGGAAAGCAGATCATCTATGGCGGCGACATCGAGGCCTTTGATGCCCACACCTACTATGAACTGCTGCGGCAGGGCAAGCGCGTCACAACCTCCCTGCTCAACACGCAGGTCTTCCTCGATCATTTCCGCCCCGCGCTGGAGCAGGGGCTGGATGTTGTGTATGTCGGCCTGTCTGCCGGGATCAGCGGCACCTATCAGGCCGCTTGCATCGCGGCCGCGGAGCTGCGCGACGAATTCCCGGAGCGGACCGTCTGCCCCGTGGACTCCATGGGTGCGGGCTTCGGCACCGGCCTGCTGGCCTGCCGCGCAGCTGAGCTGCGGGACGAGGGCCGCAGTGCCGCAGAAGCCACTGCCGTGCTGGAGCAGGAGGTCCAGAACCTCTGCGAATTTTTCACGGTCAGCGACCTGATGTTCCTGCACCGCACGGGCCGTGTGCAGGCAGCCGCCGCACTGGTCGGCACGGTGCTGAACCTCAAGCCCATCCTCCGCGGCGATGAGGAGGGCCACATCGTCACCTGCGAAAAGGTACGCGGCCGCGCCCGCGCCATTGCGAATCTGGCCGCGCGCTATGAGACGCGCGCCGTCCACCCGGAGCTGCAGCGCGTTGCCATCACGCACGGTGACTGCCCCGAGGACGCACAGGCGCTGGCCGAGCGCATCCGTGCCATCGCCGAGCCGAAGGAGCTGATCGTCTGCCCGCACGAGCCGTTCACGGGCGCGCATGTCGGCCCCGGCATGCTGGGCCTGTTCTTCTTTGGCAGCGGCCGAGCATAAGGCAGCTCTGATTCAAGCAGCAGGAAATTCGCCGCTCAGCGCAGATGATTGGTTCCTAATTCTCGCGTCTGCGCAGGCGCGTTACGAACGCCCGCAGAGCCGCCGCGCTGTGCAGATCATTCGGGTCTAAGAGCCTGCGCTCCTCCGGCGAGAGCGTGCCGAGCAGGAAATACGCCTCCGGGTCGTTTTCGATCTGCTGGCCGAACGGTTTTCCGGTCTGTAACCACATAAAAAATCCCTCCCGACGCTATCGTGCGCCGGGAGGGTCATTTTATACCAGCTTGTCAAAAAAGTCCCTTCGGGATTTTTCGCCAAGCTGCTTTCAGAATTGCAAAATGAAATTTTGTAGTATTATTTTGCAATTCTGCCGCTGCGGCGGGTTATTGAACGCGAAAGGAAACCCTGACGGTTTCCTTTCACACTTTTCTTCCCTCCGAAACCTCCGGCTGAGCAGGTTTTTCGACAGACTGATTTTATACACTTATTCGCCGCGATTCAGAAAATCGATGAGTTCCTCGCTGAGATTGTTCTGGTGATACAGGAACAGCGCCATATCGATGTCATACTCCGCCACCAGCTCCGGCAGGGATTCCTCACGCAGGTAGCTGCGCGGATCGATCACGATGATCTCCGAAAACAGCTCCGCCCAATAGTCCGTCATCGGGTCCTCCATGGAATCCTTCAGAATCAGAACACGCCGCGCAGAGCGCGCATTGGGATTACAGATGCGGTAAAACCCGAGGTTTTCCGTCGAGAGCAGGTTATACTGCATCTTCTCTCCGCTCTGCAGCCCTCTGGCCCAAATAGACTCACGAGGAACTTCGACGTCTTTGGCATCATAATACTGCAGCTCGGACGTCTCGCGGATGGAATAATGCGGGATCTCCTCCTGCATGGAAAACAGATAGGAGAAGCGCCGGTTCAGGTCGCCGCGATAGGGGCAGCGGAGGTCCTGCCAGGCAAAGTCCTCCGTTGCGGGCAGCGTCACGCCGTCCAGCAGGCCGTTTTCCTGCATGGCTGCGGCAAGATCAGCCGAGGCGGCGGACCTTTGGGGCTGACGGAGCCATGGCGCGCCCGAAGCCGTAGGTCGCCGCCGAGGCAGCCAGCAGGAGCAGGATATTGCCCGGATCGCCCCATGCATAGAACCCAAGGCTCCCCACGAGGAGGAACGCATTGCGGAACCGCGCGGGTAGCAGATAATAGCACAGGAAAAAGAGCGGCAGAAAACAGATCAGAAATATGGCGCTGTTGAAAACCAGGGGTTTTGATTCCTCTTTCGGTCAAAATAGTCTGCCGGCACGGATGCACCGGGAGCGCCGGTTATTTCTATCAGAACAGCCGCGTACCCGCGACATATTTTGCCGCGATATGGCGCTCGTCTGCCAGATAGATGCAGCGCTCGAGGCGCTCGATCGGGGTCAGCTCCTGCGGATGGACCAGAGCGCTGTCGTCCAGCACGACGGCATCCAGCGCAAAGCCCGGCTCAAAGCAGCCGACCTCTCCGAAGAACGCACCGCCGCCGCGCGTGGCCAGATAGAACGCCTGCGCGACCGTCAGGGGCGAGGCGGAGTCGTCGGCCAGACGCCAGCGGAGCTTCGAGACGCGGATGGCCTCCGCCATGACGCGGAACAGATTCTCCGTCTCTCCGGCGGCAAGATCCGAGCCGAGGCCAACGCGCAGGCCGCGCGCCAGATAAGCGGAGACCGGTGCAATGCCGGAGCTGAGGTTGGAATTGGAGAGCGGCGAATGCGCGATGAACACGCCGCGCGCCTGCAGCAGGTCCTGCTCCTCCGGCGGGCAGTGCACGCAGTGGGCCATGATGCACGGCTGCGAAAGCAGGCCGCAGCGGTCATAGGCCTCGGCATAGAAGTCCGTCTGCGGGCACAGGGACTGCACAAGGGCGATCTCACCGAGATTTTCGGAAAGATGACTCTGCACCGGCAGGCCGCGCCGGGCCGCCAGCTCGCCAAGCCCCTGCAGCAGAGCATCACTGCACGACGGGACGAAGCGCGGCGTCAGGATCGGCTTTGTATGGGCGAAGCGCGCGCTGGCCAGCCATTGCTCCGTTGCGGCCAGCGAGGCCGCCGCATCCGCCTCGCGCAGGGCCTCGGGACAGTCGCGGTCCATGTTCACCTTGCCGACATAGCTGACGAGGCCGCTGGCCTCCAGCAGCTCCATCAGAAGGGTCGTGGCGGCGGGGTGCACCGTGCCGAACACGACGGCGCGCGTCGTGGCGCTGCGGCGCAGGCAGTCCACGAACTGGCCATAGGCCAGCGCGGCATAGCTGAGATCCGCGTATTTGGCCTCCTCCGGGAACGTGTGGGCGTTTAGCCAGTCCAGCAGCTCCAGATCCATACCCAGCCCACGGAAGGCAAACTGCGGCGCATGCAGATGGAGGTCCGTCATGCCCGGCAGGATGAGGCGGTCGCCGAAATCCGTCAGCGGCAGGCCGGAAAATCGCTCCGGCAGCGCCGAAAAGACACCGGTGCAGCGTCCCTCCTCGCAAACCAGATAGGAATCTGTCGCAACGCGGAGCCGCTCCGGAGATTCACTGTCGATAATGTTGCCGTGCAGCACAAAAGATCCCATGCGATCGCCCCTCTCGTTCAAAATGTTATATTATAATAGCACTATTTTATCACATTGTCAATTGCAGCCAAATATTTCTCCTCATTTTTAGGCATTATTCCCAATCTCGGAAGCAAGCTTCAGCAGGGATGCACGGTCGTTCGGCGCGGAGCCGTCCAGAACGGCGTCCAGCAGCCGCCGCAGAACGGCGCCGACGGCCGGGCCCTGTGTCATGCCAAGGGCCAGCAGGTCGCGGCCGGAGACTGCAAGGGCGGAAACGCTGCTGCAGCCCTTCTCCGCCTGCGCGAGCAGGGACAGCGCGGCCTCACACCGGGCGGTCTGCTCCGCAGCATCCGCCGTGCCGGTACCGATGGCATCGGCGCAGCGCAGTTGGATCAATGCGCGGCAGACCGGCGCACCGAGGCGGGCCAGCATGCGCCGCATGCCGCGCAGGTCATCCGGAATAGGCCGGCCGTGCACCGCGACGAGCTGCGTGACGAATTCCGTCGTCGCGCGGTCATAGCGCAGGCGGCGCAGGACCTCCTCCGCGACGGCGGCCCCGGCGGCCGGGTGGCCGTAGAAATGGCCGACGAGATTTTTATCGAAGAAAAATGTCGCTGGCTTTCCGGCATCGTGCAGCAGAGCCGCCAGCCGGAGCGGCTCCTCGGGCGGAACGCCGTCCACAACGGCCAGCGTGTGTGTCCAGACATCGCGCGTATGATGCGGATTATACTGCCGGAAGCCCTGACAGGGGGCAAGCTCCGGGATGAGCTCGAACAGCACATCGGAGAATTCCTCCAGCAGCGCAGCAGCCTGCCTGCCGCACAGAATACCGCTAAGCTCCTTGTGCAGGCGCTCCGGCGCAACGGCGCGCAGCCGGGTCCGGGCAGCATGGATGGCGGCAGCCGTCTCTCCGTCGATGCGGAAGGACAGCCGCGCCGCAAAACGCAGTGCGCGCAGCATCCGCAGGGCGTCCTCCGCAAAGCGCTCCGCCGGATCGCCGACGCAGCGGATCACGCCGCGGCGCAGGTCGTCCTGCCCGCCGAAGAGGTCCGTCACGGCGCCCGCTGCGTCGGCCGCCATGGCGTTGACCGTAAAATCGCGGCGCGCCAGATCGGGTGCCAGCTCGCGCAGAAAGTCGACCCGGTCCGGATGGCGGCTGTCGGCATAGCCGGACTCGGCGCGGAACGTCGTGATCTCGTAGGGCACGCCCCCGCGCACGACCGTGACCGTGCCGTAGCGCGCACCCGTCAGGACGGTGCGGTCCGCGGCAAAGCAGGCCTCCGTCTGCTCCGGCCCGGCGCTCGTGCAGATGTCCCAGTCCTGCGGCGCGCAGCCGAGCAGGCTGTCGCGCACGCAGCCGCCGACCGCATAGGCAGAAAAACCCGCCGCGTTCAGCTGCCGGAGCAGTGCCTGAACCTGCGGCGGGATCGTGATGCGGGCCGTCATTTCGTATCCCGCAGAGGGAGCTTGCAATACGGGCAGTCGTCCATTTTCCCGCGGTTGGCAGGCAGCACCCGGTGGCAGTGCGGGCAGCGGTAGAACGTCACGCTGACAAGGAAGCCCAGCACCAGCAGGGCGATGCCGCCGAACAGCAGCCAGCGCTGCGCCGTCTGCGGGGCGCTCTTCAGCGCGAGGCTGAGCACTGCCGATGCACAGCCCGCGGCATAGCAGATATTCTTGATGAGTCTTGCAAGCTGCAGCTTCATTTTTCGCTCTCCTCCCATTGCTTCCAGACGTCCGGGCAATAGCCCACGGTCGCCTTTCTGCCGTTGCGCACGACCGGTGTCCGCATCAGCGCCGGCCGTTCAAACAGCTTGTCCTCCTTGGCGCGCACGTCGTCCATATAACGCAGCAGATCGATGTCCGTGTCGCGGCGCGACCAGTCGATGAGCTTATCCACACCGCCGACGGCGCGCAGCACGCTGTCAAATTCTCCGCCGGACATACCGTAGCGCAGCAGGTCGATCTGCTGCACGCGGATGCGGCGCTCCTTGAAATATCGCTCGGCCTTCTTCGTGTCAAAGCACTTCGAGCGGCCGAAGATCTGAATGTTCAATATCGCACCTCCATGAGCCACAGGCCCTTTGCCGGGGCCGTCTCCCCTGCCAGCGCACGGCAGCGGGCGTCGAACAGTGCGGGCAGGCTCTCTGCCGGGCGCCTGCCGAGGCCGACCTCCAGCAGCGTGCCAACGAGGATGCGCGCCATGTGATACAAAAAGCCGTCCGCAGTCAGCGTGAAGCGCAGCTCGGCGTCCTCCTGCGTGATGTCAAGGCGGCGCAGCGTGCGCACCGTGGACTTTTTCATCTGCCGGTTGGCGCAGAACGTAAAAAAGTCATGCGTTCCCACCAGCCCGGCCGCCCCGGCGCGCATGGCGCCGCAGTCCAGCTGGCGCGGTTCCCAGGCGCGGTAGCGCCGGGCGAACACATCCGGCCGGTCGCTGTTCCAGAGACGGTAGACATAGGTTTTCTCCACGGCCGAAAGGCGGGCGTGGAAGCGCTCCGGCGCATAGTCGAGCGTCAGCGCACCGATATCCTCCGGCAGAAGGCGGCGCAGCTGCCCCAGCACCTCGTCCGTTGGCCGCTTCAGCGCATGGAACGACGCAACCTGACAGGCCGCATGCACCCCGGCATCCGTGCGGCCGCTGCCGCTGATCTCAAGCGGCTGGCCGAAGATCTCGCCGAGAGCCGTTTCCACGCTGGCCTGCACGGTTTTGGCGGGCGGCGGCAGACGCTGCCAGCCGCGATAGCGCGTGCCGTCATAGGCAAGCGTCAGTCGGTAATTCTGCAAAGCTCCTCCATCACCTCGCGGTGTGTGTCCGCGGAGAAGAGGAAGCTCCCGTCCGCAGCATAGACCTCATAGTGTCCCCGAACATTTCGAATCTGAACCTGCATATCGATCCCTCCTGTTGTTTCTGAGAGAGAGTATAACAGGTTTGCTGTCCAATAAATCGGACTCGGAAAGACAAATTTTCGCTGTTTCGGAAAAATTACGCCGCCGGGGCCTCGAACTTATCCAGGAAACGAACGAGCATTGCGGCGCACTGCGCGCGCGTGGCGCTTCCGGCAGGGTCGAGGCGCTTGCCGTCCGTGCCGTTCAGGATGCCGTTGGCCACGGCCCACTGCATGGCATCGGCCGCATAGTCCGAGACCTTCGCCGCATCGGCAAAGTCCTTCAGCGAGGTGCGGGCCGATGTGTCATAACCGCACAGGCCGGCATAGCGCAGCAGCATCACGGCAAGCTGCTCGCGCGTGATCTCCTGCAGCGGCGCAAAGGACGTCGCCGACATGCCCTTGACCACGCCGTTTTCATAGGCCCATGCAACGGCATCGGCAAACCAGTCCGCCGCCGCGACGTCCGTGAAGGGCGCCTTTGCCGCGCCCGCGGGCGAACCCGCCATGCGGTAGATTACCGTTGCCAGCATAGCGCGGTTCATCGTGCTCTCCGGCTCGAAGGTCGTCTCGCTCGTGCCTTGGAACAGGCCGCGGTCCGTTGCCTCAGACACGGCCTCAAAATACCACGCATCGCGGGAAATATCCTGATACGGCAGGCCGGTGGCCTCCCAGCGGGCGTAGAGCGTGATGTTGCCGCGCGCGGGGGCAGTCGTTTCGGGCGTATAGCAGGTGCCGCCCGAGAGGGCGCGGTCATACCAGCCTACAAAATAGTGGCCGGAGCGATAAGCGTTCGGCAGCATGCCAAGCGATCTGCCCGTCTTATAATAAACATAGTCCTCCTCGGCCTCGCCGCCCATGGCGTTGAACACGACGCGGACATAGGCCGTGCTGCCCAGACGGTAGACGCCGTTCAGATACATATCCGCCTCGTCGATGCGGCGCTTGGCCAGCCCGTCAACGACCTCGCTGCTGGAGCTGAGCCAGCGGCCCATGGTATTGACGAACTCCATCTCCGTATAGCCGCCATAGACGAAATACTGATAGATATTGTACTTGGGATTGATCCACTGCGGGCCGAGATTGAAGGTAAAGCTGATCATCGCGTCGTACTGCGACTGCGTGTGGACCAGCGGCGAGGCGTCGAGCACGTCGTCCACCATTTTTTCAAAGTCCACGAGCATCAGGCGCAGGCGCTGGTCGGCCTCCTCCTCCGTGATGCCGTCGGGGAATTCATTTTCTTCACAGCGCGTGCCGTAGCCGATCGTCCACTGGCCGTAGTCCCAGTAGGCGAACTTGCTGAAGCCCTCGTGATCCTTGATAAACTGGATGCAGGCCTCGCTCGTCTTCAGCGTGACGGGATCCTCGCCGCTGCCGCCGTTGTCCTCGTTCGGGTTTTCGACCGGGGTCGAAGACCAGTGGGCGTAGACGATGAGATTCTCCGCCGCAGGTGTGGAATTGGTAATGTGCGCGCCGCCGGAGGCCGCCGTGTACCACCCGGCAAAATACATGCCGGAGCGCGTGGCCGTCTGCAGTGCGGCATAGGTCTCGCCGCTCGGATAGCACAGGACACGGTTGTCCTCCAGCGAGCCGCCGTTCGGCATATGGACAAGGTAGCGGAAGCCGGGGTCACTCTCGTTTCCGGTATAGTCGCCATAGAAATAGACCTGCAGCTCGCGGATACGCCGCTCGAGCATTTTGGAAGAATAGCTGCCGCCCACGCTGACCCACGAGCACCACGCATTGGCCATGCTGACCTCGGTATAGTCCCCGCCCGTCAGCAGTCGGGTCACGCGGCAGCCCGAGAGCACGGCGGAGCAGTTGAACTGCAGGGAGGCCAGCGCGTCGAACTGCTGCTGCGTCAGGGTCAGGCCGTTTGCAGAGAGGAAGCTGTTCACGCTGTTCTCCACCTGCGTCAGGGCCGTGCGGAAGCTGGAGACGCCGCGGCCCTCCAGCTCCTCGAGCATAGCGATGCCGCTGTCGCTGACCGTCATGGCCTGCGGGGCGCGCTCGTTCGCATCCGGCCCGATCGTCTCGGGAGCCTGCGTTTCCTCCGGAACGGACTCCACCGGCTCCGTCGCAGCGGTCTCCTCCGGCTGCACGGCAGCCGTTTCCTCGGTCCCGGCCGTCTCCGCCCGTGCGGGCAGCTGTATGCCGGTAAAGATCAGCAGCGCAGAAAGCGCGCCGCACAGAATTCGCTTCATAGGGTAACTCCTTCTTTCGGGATTCTACCCCATTTTAACAAAACCGTTCCCGTTCGTCAAGATTCAGAGGTCTTTTAACAAGTTCTGCGGCCGAAAAACATTACAAAAAGGTAACAATTTTCGTCAGATCAGTCCAGATGCCGCTCATAAAACGCAAGAACGTCATCATAGACGAGCTGGCGGTTCTTCTCGTTGAGGATCTCGTGCCGCCCGTCATAGAGCTTGCAGGCCACATCCTGCATCCCGGCCGCACGGAAGGCAGCCGCCGCCTTTTCCACCCCGCGGCCCATATTGCCCACGGGGTCGCTCCTTCCGGCGATGAAAAATACCGGGAGGGCCTTGTCCATGCGCTGCAGATTGGCGGGCCTCTGGATCATGCGGATGCCGCGCAGCATCTCGCGCGTCAGGCCGATGGTCGCGTCCTGCCCGCACAGCGGGTCGGCCGTGTATTTTGCAACGACCTCGGGATCGCTGCAGATCCAGTCGTTCGGCGTGCGGGCGTCCGGGAATTTCCGGTTATACGCGCCGAACATCAGGTTTGCCAGCAGCTTGCTGCGGCCGGTCTCGCCAAGGCGCAGCTTTTCCAGCCCGCACAGGGCAAGGCCCGCCGCAAGCACCGGGGCAGGCTGCCAGCCCGTGCCGCAGATGACGGCGGCGCGCAGCCCGGCGTCCGGATAGCGAAACAGCAGCGTGCGCGTCAAAAACGAGCCCATGGAATGGCCCAGCATGAAATACGGCACGCCGGGATAGTCCCGCTGCGTGCGGCGCAGCAGCTCCATGCTGTCGTCCACGGCGGCGCACCAGCCGCCGGAGAAATGACAGGGCTCCGTACCGTGGGATTTTCCGTGGCCCATGTGGTCCTCGCCCGTGACGAGAAAACCGCGGGCATTGAGGAAGGCCGCAAACCCGGCATAGCGCGGCACATACTCCGCGATGCCGTGGATGATCTGCACCACACCGCGCGGCTGGCCCTCCGGCTCCCAGCGATAGGCGTGGATCATTCCGGCTCCGTGCGAAGAAAATTCAAATTCCAGCATAGAAATCCTCCAAAGTCCGATTTATTGGACACCTCGTCCTGTATGATAGGAGCATGCTAAGCGTTCGGGCAGCAGAAACAGAGCTGCCCGGCAAAAAATAACAGGAAAGAAGTGCATGTTCATGAATTCCGTGATCGATCTGACCGCCTATCTGCCCGAGCAGCCCGCGCCGCGCCGCCGCAAGCGGAAATTCGGCAGCATTGCCGCCGCGGTGGAGACTGCCGTCACCCTTCTGATGGGCGTTGGCTTTCTGCTTGCCCTGACGGCGTTTCTGCTGGCGCTGTAAAGTCCGGGTTTTCGTCGAGCGTGGAGAACAGCTCGTCCTCCCGCTGCGCGCGGCGGATGCAGCGAAGCGTGCCGTCCGCCTGATAGAGATATTCCGCGCAGTGCGGCGTCAGACCATAGGAATAGCCCATGGACGCGCCATAGGCCCCGACGTCATGGATGACAAGGCGCGCGCCTCTGCGGCATTCCGGCAGAAGGCGCTGGCCGAACGGTTCACGCGGCTCCGGGATGCGGTCGCCGACGGCATAGCGCCGCCGCCCTTCCACACGGTCGTCGCCGAGGACAGAGATATGATGATACGTCCCGTAGAGCTCCGGCCGGAGCAGATCAGCGCGGCTGACATCCACACCGAGCCAATCCTGCGCGCCGCGCTTGACGCCTGTCACCGTTGTAAGCAGAATGCCCGCATGGGCCGTGAGCCAGCGGCCAAGACCCGTCTCCACGGGCACGCCGCCCAAACCGGCAGGCTCCATGATCCGGGAAAATTCCGCCTGCACCCCGCGGGAGACGGCCGCGATGTCGGCGTCGCGCTCCGTGCGGCGATGGGCCACCGGGAGACCGCCGCCGAGGCAGCAATAGGACACCTGCAGGCCGAAGCTGTCATGCAGAGCCGCAGCGCAGGTGAACAGGGCGCGGGCCAGCGCGGAAAAGGCCTCGGGATCGCGCAGGCCAAGGCCGAGCATGGCGCTCAGGCCGACCTCGCGCACACCCTTGAGCCGCAGCTCCTGCGCCGTATCCAGCAGCTCGCCCGTCCGCATTCCAAAGCGCGTGGCCTCCGCCTTGTGGAAGCTGCGGTCCGGCTCCGGCCGAAGCCGCAGGCCGAGCCGCGCAGGCAGCGGACGCTCCCGCTCCAGCCGGAGCAGCAGCCCGCCGTCGTCCAGCACGAGGTCCGCAGCTGGAACGGCCAGCTCGGCGTCCGTGGGAAACTCGGGCGCAAAGCGGATTACCGCGACAATTCATTCAGATCATCAATAGTCAGGGAAGGAAGTAGCAACAT
>OKSA01002398.1_pt1 | contig 15374 bp, 10 predicted proteins | sample 1601181 | NCBI WGS metagenome assembly OKSA01 (sample SAMEA3541538, study PRJEB24748) | human gut metagenome | biome: human gut; feature: human-associated habitat; material: faeces | place: China | collected 2012
ATGCCGCCCTGGAAGCTGTTGGTCAGGCGCTTGTACTGGCCGAACATGTAGCCGACCTCACGGCCGCCGACACCGATATCACCGGCGGGGCAGTCCACGAACTGGCCGATGTGGCGGTACAGCTCGGTCATGAAGCTCTGGCAGAAGCGCATCACTTCCATGTCGCTCTTGCCGTGGGGGTCGAAGTCAGAGCCGCCCTTGCCGCCGCCCATGGGCAGGGTGGTCAGGCTGTTCTTGAAGGTCTGCTCGAAGCCGAGGAACTTCAGGATGCCCTGATTGACAGAGGGATGGAAGCGCAGGCCGCCCTTGTAGGGGCCGATGGCGCTGTTGAACTGCACACGGTAGCCGCGGTTCACCTGAACCTTGCCCTGATCGTCCACCCAGGGCACACGGAAGGTGATGATGCGCTCAGGCTCGACCAGACGCTCGATCAGAGCGGCCTTCTCGTACTCGGGGTGCTTCTCCACAACGGGCTGGATGCTCTCCAGAACCTCGCGCACAGCCTGCAGGAACTCAGGCTCGTTGGCATTGCGCTTTTCCAGACCTTCGTAAACGCGCTTCAGGTATTCATTCGTCAGCATAGTAGAATACTCCTTTTCCCAATTACTCTATAAAATTTGAAAAAGACGAAACCGCCCGGCCCGCCGCACAGCGGACGCGCTGCTAAAACGCTTTGGGACGATCCCGGATTTCCATTCTTACACACCGGCCTGCTTATGGCTGCAGACCGCTTTATTATTATAAAGCATTTCTGTGGGTTTGACAATAGCGAGAAAGCAGAAAATGCTTCAAAAAAACAGATGAAAAGTTGAGACCGCTTCACAAAACGAAAAATAAAAGAAAAAAACGGCACAGAACCTTGTTTTTTAAAGCGCTGGCAGAACAAAAGAAATACGGAAAAGAACGTCTTTTCTCCATTTTGCTGCATTCTGCAGGCGCAGAAAGCCATATTTTCTGCAAACAAAAAGCCCTGCACCACGCAAATGGCACAGGGCAGAGAAACGATTTTTACTTCTTCAGCAGCTTTTCGCAGGCATCGGCGGCACCTTCCAGATACTCGCCGCCGTAGGTCTCGATCATACCGGCATCGGAAAGCGCAGCCAGCTGGGGATCGATGGGACACTTGGCCAGCACGGGCAGGCCGTGCTTTGCAGCCACCTCATCCACATGGCTCTCGCCGAACACATTGATGTGCTTGCCGCAGTCGGGGCAGACGATGTAGCTCATGTTCTCCACGATGCCCAGCATGGGCACCTTCATCATCTCAGCCATGTTCACGGCCTTGGCCACGATCATGCTCACCAGCTCCTGCGGGCTTGCCACCACAACAATGCCGTCCACCGGCAGGCTCTGGAACACGGTCAGGGGCACATCACCGGTTCCCGGGGGCATGTCCACGAACAGAAAGTCCACGTCCTTCCAGACCACATCGGTCCAGAACTGCTTGACAGCACCGGCAATCACCGGGCCGCGCCACACAACGGGGTCTTCCTCGTTTTCCACCAGCAGGTTGATGCTCATGACATCGATGCCCATGCGGCTCTGGATGGGCCAGCAGCCCTTGTCGTCGGCCATGGCGCGGCCATGGATGCCGAACAGCTTCGGGATGGAAGGGCCGGTGATGTCGGCATCCAGAATGCCGCAGTGGTAGCCGCGGCGTGCCATGGCGCAGGCCAGCAGGGCGCTGGTCATGCTCTTGCCAACGCCGCCTTTGCCGGACACAACGCCGATGACCTTTTTGACGCTGCTGTTGGGGTTGGGGGCGTCGTGCTTGGGCGCTGCATCGCGGGAAGAACATGCTGCTCCGCAGCTAGAGCAGTCATGGGTGCATTCTTCGCTCATTCTCTTTTTGCGCACGGCGGGCGCGGGGCGTTTGCCGTGTGCTTCCTCCTTGATCAGAATACGGCTGCAAAGGCCGCCCCTTTACTATACCATAAAAGTGCGCGGGAAACAACCCGCCGCGCCGCTCTGCTTTTGCATATCCTGTTCCGCCGCTTCATATGTTGGAACCGGAACATTCCGGCAGGAGGTGCGCCATGCGGCAGAGCTATTTGAAAAATGCAGCGCTGCTCACCGGTTCAGACGTGGTGCTGCGGCTGGCCGGTATGGGCCTGCGCATCTGGCTGGCAAACGAGCTGGGCGGCGAGGGGATGGGCCTTTACCAGCTGGTGCTGGCGGTGTATTCGCTGTTCATCACGCTGGCAACGGCGGGCGTTTCGGTGGCGGCTACCCGGCTCATGGCCGAGGAACTCAGCGGCCCGGCTTCCGCCCGTGGTGCAGCCCGCGGCATGCTGCGCCGTCTGCTGGCGGCAGGACTTGTGCTGGGGCTGTTTGCCGCTGCACTGCAGCTGGCGACAGCGGATCTTGCGGCCCGGTTGTGGCTTGGCGATGTCCGCGCCGTTGGTGCTTTACGCGTTTCAGCGCTGGGAATGCCATGGATGGCGGTCTCGGCGGTGCTGCGGGGCTTTTTCATCGCCCGGCGGCATGTAGCTCCCAATGTGTTCAGCCAGCTTACGGAGCAGACGGTGCGCATCGCGCTGGTGGCACTGGCGCTTACCCGTACCGAGGGCCTTGCGGTGGGCGTGCGCTGTATGCTGGTGCTGGGAGCTACCGCCGTCAGCGAAGCGGTGTCGGCGCTGTGCATGCTGGCCTTTTACCGGCGGGATGCCCGCAGTGCCTTTGCGGGGCAAAAAGCCGTCCGCCCGGCAGACCCTGCCCGCCGTCTGTGGGAGATCCTGTGGCCGGTGGAGGGCGGGCGGGTGCTGGCAAGCGCCCTGCACACGGCGGAGAATATGCTGGTGCCCGCCTGCCTTGCGGTCTATCTGATCAACGCGGGCGGGCGCACCGTTGCGCTGGAGCAGTACGGAGAACTGAAAGGCATGGCTCTGCCGCTGCTTACGTTCCCATTTGGCCTGCTGGGCAGTCTTTCGGTGCTGCTGATGCCGGAGATCACGCAGGCTCACATTCTGGGCCAAACCAAACGGCTCAACGCACTTTTGGACCGGATGCTGCGGCTCACCGGCTATTTTTCCGCGCTGGCAGGGGTGCTGTTCTGGGTGTGGGGACGGCCGCTGGCACAGCTTTTGTACCAAAGTGCGGATGCCGGGTTTTATCTGGAAACGCTGGCTCCTGCCATGCCGCTGATGTATCTGGAAAGCATGGTGGACGGTGCCATGAAAGGGGTAGGAGAGCAGAAGGCGGCCTTCCGCTACAGCGTGTGGGATTCCATCCTGCGCATTGGCGGGGTGGTGGCGCTGCTGCCGCGCTTTGGCATGAAGGGCTTTTTGGCAGTGATCCTGCTTTCCAGCCTGTACACCTGTGCGGCCAACACCGGGCATCTGCTGTTTTCCAGCGGCACGCAGCATGCATTCCGCCGCTGGCTGGGTGCACCGGCACTGGCAGCTGTGCTGGCCGCGGCGGCTGGCATGGCGCTGCGGAAGCTGCTTGCGGATGGGTTTGCGGCTCGGCTGCCTTTGCAGCTGGCCGCGTTGGGCATAGGCGGCTGCGCTACCACAGGAGTGTTCCTACTGGCGGCATGGCCGCTGGGCCTTGGAGAGGAAGCAGCCGCGCTCTGGGCTGCGCACCGGCCCGGCAGACCGAAAAAATAGAGAGAGTTTGGCAGCGGATTCAAATTTTCTGGACATTCTGCAGTGTTCTGAGTATAATATAAAGATAGGGCTGTCCGGTGTGCCGGATACTCTGTGAAACCGGAAGCTTTTCCGGCCAAAACTGCGGCTTTTGTGCCGTATGTAAAAGAGGACTTTTTTGTGAAAGATAAAAAGAACACACCGCAGGTGCTTGCGCGCCGGGCGCTGCTTGTGCTGCTGGATGCAGCCATTGTTGCATTCAGCTTTTATTTTGCGCTTCTGCTGCGGGCAGACGGAGCAGTGGAAGCTGCCTGGTGGCCGCATAACCGTGAGCTTCTGTACGAAAATCTGCCATGGATCGTGGCGGTGTACATTGCCAGCTTTCTGTTCAGCGGGCTGTACTCCGTACTGTGGAAGTATGCCGGTGAACGCGACCTGATGCGTCTGGCGGGAACGGTGGCTGTGCCTACCGTTGTCGTCTACTGTGTCAACCGTCTGTGCATCCACGGCGTGCTGTTCAACTCCGCCAACTGTATGGCGGCGGTGCTCATCTTCCTGCTGGTGGGCGGCAGCCGTCTGGCATGGCGGCTGTTCCTGAACCACCCGCTGGGCGAAAAGCTGCGCGGCGCTGCCAGCAAGGACCCCAACCGCCCGGTGATGATCGTAGGTGCAGGCGAAGCCGGTGCATGGGCCATCAACGTGTGCAAATCCAATAAGGAATATGGTCACGCGGTGGTGGCGGTGGACGATGATCCCACAAAACTCAACCAGACCATCCACGGGGTGCCGGTGAAGGGCACGCTGGAGGATATCCCGGACCTGTGCAAGCGCTACGGCATCCACAGCATCATCATCGCCATTCCTACCCTGAAGGGCAGCAAGCTGAACCATGTCATCGATCTGTGCGTCAGCACCCATTGTGCGGTGCAGCTGCTCAGTGACCCGCAGCTGGTGGGCAGCGGTACACCGCAGCAGGGAGCCTTCCGCGAGTTGAACCCGGCGGACTTCCTTTCCCGCGAGGAAGTGACGCTGGATACCGATCAGATCTCCGGCTACCTCACCGGCAAGACCGTTCTGGTCACGGGCGGCGGCGGCTCCATCGGCAGCGAACTGTGCCGTCAGGTGATGCGCTTCAAGCCCGGCAAGCTGCTTATTTTTGATATCTACGAGAACTGCGCCTATGAGCTTTTGATGGAGCTGCAGCAGAAGTACGGCCGGGATATCCCGGTAACGGTGCTCATTGGCTCCATCCGCGATAAAAAGCGTCTGGATGAGGTTTTTGAAACATATCATCCCACTGTGGTGTTCCATGCGGCAGCACACAAGCATGTGCCGCTGATGGAGGTCAGCCCTGCAGAAGCGGTCAAGAACAATGTTCTGGGCACCAAAAATCTGCTGGTGAGCGCCAGCGAACACGACGTGGAGCGGTTCGTGCAGCTTTCCACCGATAAGGCTGTGAACCCCACCAGTGTGATGGGCTGTACCAAGCGCATCTGCGAAATGCTCATCCAGACCTTTGCGGGCAACACGGATATGAAGTGTGTGGCTGTGCGTTTTGGCAATGTGCTGGGCAGCCACGGCAGCGTCATTCCGCTGTTTGAGGCCCAGATCAAAAAAGGCGGGCCTGTCACCCTGACAGACCCCAACATTGAGCGCTACTTTATGACCATTCCGGAAGCGGCCCAGCTGGTGCTGCAGGCCGGTGCGCTGGCCGAAAGCGGCAATATCTATGTGCTGGACATGGGCGAGCCGGTCAAGATCATGGATCTTGCCAAGCAGCTCATCCGCTTTTACGGCTATGAGCCGGGCGTGAATATGGAGATCAAGATCGTGGGTCTGCGCCCGGGCGAAAAGCTCTACGAAGAGCTGATGATGGACGAGGAGCAGGATAAGATGCGCCGCACCCAGCACAATAAAATTTTTGTGGCTTCGCCGCGCAGCATCGATCTGGCCGAGTTCTACGGGCAGCTGCAGGAGCTTGCCGCTGCGGCAGAGCACAACGACGAGGGTGTGGTGCAGCAGCTGGCAAAGATGATCCCGACCTTCACCCCCACCCGCCAGAATCTGAAGCTGTAAACTCCCCCAGTCTGCTGCGCAGACAGCCCCCTCAAAGAGGGAGCCTGTCCGTGCGGCAAAGCCTCCCTCTTTGAGAAAGACTTCCCCCGGCCGGGACAGATTCTCCCTGCGCCGGGGAAAAATGTCACCACAGGTAACAAAGAGAAAAACAGATGTCGCGCCAGCGACAAAAAGGGGAATGGGTGGCATCGCATCAGCGATGACGAAAGGAGTTTCTACTGATGTCACTGCGGCGATCGGCCGCGTGCATATAAAATGAGAGGGATGTTACTATGGAAAAGAAACCGTTTCTGACCGAGGCGATGGCACAGGAGATCATTCAGGATGTGCCCACGCCGTTCCATGTCTACGATGAGAAGGGCATCCGTGAAAATGCCCGCCGCATCAACAAGGCATTCAGCTGGAACAAAGGCTTCAAGGAGTATTTTGCCGTCAAGGCTCTGCCGAACCCTGTCATCCTGCAGATCCTCAAGGAGGAGGGCTGCGGCGTGGACTGCTCGTCCCTGACTGAGCTGATGCTCAGCGAGGTGTGTGGCTTCTCCGGCAGCGATATCATGTTCTCCTCCAACCAGACTCCCGTGGAAGATATGAAGAAGGCCTACGAGCTGGGCGCTTATATCAATCTGGACGATGCCACCATGGTGGAATTTCTGGAGCGTGTCGCCGGTGTGCCGGAGAACATCTTCTGCCGCTATAACCCGGGCGGCACCTTCAGTCTGGGCGAGAGCGAAGAGGGCTTTCAGGTCATGGACAAGCCCGGCGATGCCAAGTACGGCATGACCGAGGAGCAGATGATCGAAAGCTACAAGAAGCTGGCTGCCAAGGGTGCCAAGAACTTCGGCATCCACGCTTTCCTTGCTTCCAATACCATTTCCGATGAGTATTACCCGGAGCTGGCAGGTATCCTGTTCCAGCTGGCTGTCCGGGTGCAGAAGGCCACCGGTGTGCACATCGGTTATATCAACCTGTCCGGCGGTGTGGGCATCCCGTACCGCCCGGAGCAGACCGAGAACGATATCATGGCCATCGGCGAGGGTGTGCGCAAGAAGTTTGAGGAAATTCTGGTGCCCGCAGGCATGGGCGATGTGGCCATCTTTACTGAGATGGGCCGCTTTACCACCGGCCCCTACGGCGCACTGGTGGCAACTGCCATCCATGAAAAGCACATCTATAAGGAATACATCGGTCTGGATGCCTGCGCAGCCAACCTGATGCGCCCGGCCATGTACGGCGCTTACCACCACATCACTGTGCTGGGTAAGGAAAATGAGCCTTGCAACCATATGTACGATGTGGTGGGCGGTCTGTGCGAGAACAACGACAAGTTTGCCATTGACCGGATGCTGCCCAAGATCGACATTGGCGATATCATTTATATCCACGACACCGGTGCACACGGCTCTGCCATGGGCTACAACTACAACGGCAAGCTGCGCAGCGCCGAAGTGCTGCTGTGCGAGGATGGCACCCACCGTCTGATCCGCCGTGCCGAGACTCCGCGCGATTACTTTGCAACGCTGGATTTCCTGCCCCTGATGAAGCCGCTGTTTGAAGATTAAGAGGTATCATAAATGTTTTTTGGCTTTCAGCTCACCCTTGGCCTGATGATGGTATTCTACGGCTATTCGGTCATGAAAAATCCCCGTGTCTGGGGAGATCAGGGCCGCCGTGCCGTCAAGGCGGAGCACTTTGAGGAATACTGCCGCCAGAACGGCCTGTTCTTTTTGAAGGCAGGCTGCGTGGTGGCGGTGATCGGTGCACTGGATGCGCTCATCACGCTGGATGCCCTGCTGTACGCTCTGCTGTACCTCTTCGGTCTGGCTTTCGCCTTCTATCCGCTGGTCAAATGGTGCCGTGAGAATGAGGGCTTCAGCTGGCCATGGCCCCACGTAAAGAGCGAGAAAAAGCGCATCAAGGAGCTGCGGCAAGAGCAGGAGAGACAGGAAGAACAGGACAAAAGGTAAATCCTGAAACGGAAAAGGCTGCTGTACGGTTTTGTACAGCAGCCTTTTTGCGTGCAGTAAAGTTCACAATGTGTTGATGGCACGTTGCAGTTTCTGGTAAAACTGCCCCAGATGATACCCGTCGATGAACCGGTGGTTCACTTCCACGCTCATACCAAGCGTTTCGCGGCCGTCTGCGGGCACATATTTGCCCCAGCAGATGCGGGGAATGTTGTCGTCCCGGTCGAAATCCCGCTCGTTGGTGGCGGCGGTCAGGTCGAACCACGGCACGCAGGAGAAATAGATCAGGTCGTCCAGTTCGCCGCTCTGGTCAAGAAAGCTCTGCTGGGCGTCACTTTTCGCTTTGGCGGCGTGGCAGAACCCGTCCAGTGTGCCGGTTTTTGGCAGGGTAACGATATGGAACTGCTCACTATCGGGTTTCAGGTCGGTGAAGCTGGGGATGCGCTTATCCAGAAGCCAGACCTCGCCGTCCCGGATGGTGTAGCGGAAATTCACCACGCTGTTCACGGCATCGGTCACGAGATAGCCGAGGGCATAATAAAAGGAAATGCCGCGGGCTTTGGTGTAGGCGTGGAGGTTCGTCACGTCTACCCGGAAGGTGACACTGTAAAATGGCTGCGACACTCCGGAAAAGAACCGGAACAGCTCTGCCCGCGGCCACGTGTTCATGTCGATTTTATGCATGGTCGTTTTTCTCCGCTGTTCTTGCTCTTATCCAGTGCATCAAACTGCTTTACGATCTGCGGGTCCTTCAGCTTGACGACCTTGCCGGAGAGATAATGCAGGGTGTTTTCCTCGGGAATATCAAGGAAAGTGACCCGCACAGCGCACAGGGCCTGTGTTTTGGTGCCGGTGCGCTCGTTCATCTTGCGGTTGCCGTACTTGATGTCGCCCAGAACCGGACGGCCCAGATAGGCCAGATGTGCACGGATCTGGTGGGTGCGGCCGGTGACAAGGCCGATCTTGCACAGGGCGAACGGCCCGGCGGTGCGCAGTACGTCCACGTCCGTAATGATCTGCTTGCGGCGCTCGTCCTGCGACTGGTGTGCATGGATGCTCACCTTGTTGTTCTTCTCGTCGTGCTCCCACCATGCGGTGAACCGCCCGGACTGCGGGATACCCACCGTGATGGTGTAGTACTCCTTTTTGAGTAGGTCAGTGCGGATGATCTCGTTCATGTCCCGCAGGGCGGTGTAGCTCTTGGCGGCGATCACAAGGCCCTCGGTGCCGCGGTCCAGCCGGTTGCAAATGCCGGGCTTGAACCGGTTCTCGCCGTGGGGATCGTACTCGCCTTTTTCGGACAGATACTGGGTAAAAGCGTCCACAAGGTTTGCATCGCCGGTGCGGTCACTGTGGCACAAAAGGTGGGTGGGTTTGTACAGCACAGCAATGTTTTCGTCCTCATAAATGACATTGACCTTGGGCTGATTCTGCTTTTTTTTCGGCGCGGCCTTCTGCACGGTTTTTGCGCCTTCCGGCGGGAAAAACTCGTCGTTGATGTACAGCTCGATCAGGTCGCCTGCCTGAATGCGGTACTCCGGCACGGCCTTTTTTCCGTTTACCTTCACGCGCTTATTGCGGAAGCTCTTGTACAAAAGGCTGGTGGGAAAATCGCGGGTCACGCTCTGCACAAAGCGGGAAAGACGAACGCCGTCGTCGTTGGCGGTTGCGGTATATTGTTTCATAAATGTTCCTCAATTTTCAAGAGATACCTTTATAGTAATACAGCCTTGGCTGCAAGTCAACGCGGAAACGCCCCGGATCAAAACTATTTTACCGCAAAGCCTTGAGTTCCGGGCGCAAAATGGGTACTATTATAAGGAATGAATCAGAAGGAGAGTACCGCAATGGCAGAACACAAACGGCATCAGGGACACCGCCAGCGGATGCGCGAACGGGTGCAGAACTACGGTCTGGACAGTCTGGCCGAGCACGAAGCGCTGGAATATGTGCTGTACCTCACCAACGCCCAGAAGGACACCAACGGCATCGCTCACGACCTGATCGACCGCTTTGGCGATTTTGCCGCTGTGCTGGAAGCCAGCGAGGAAGAGCTGTGCACTGTGGAGGGCGTAGGCCCGGCCACAGCCCGGATGCTGCATCTGCTGCCGGAGATCAGTCGCTACTATGGCCGCAGCCGTACCAGCACTACCCGCTGCATCAGAACTACGGAGCAGATGGGCAGCTATCTGATGGCGAAGTTTGCGTGGTCGGATTACGAGCGTGCAATGCTGGTCAGTCTGGACAGCCGTAAGCGGGTGCGCGCGGCGGTCTGGCTGCGGGAAGGCACCACCGACCGGGTAAGTCTGGACATCAAGGATGTGGTATCTGCGGCCATCAAGGGCGGCACTGACACGGTGGTGCTCAGCCACAACCACCCCAACGGTGCGGCCTTGCCCTCCATGGAGGATCTGGAGGCCACTGGCAATATTGCCCGGGCATTGGGCCTTGTGAACATCCATCTGCTGGATCACTTCATCCTGACCGATACGGAGTATTTCTCCATGAGGGACGCAAACCGCCTGCCGATCTATGACTTTAAAACAGGTACGCTTTTCTGGCCTTGATCTGTGAAACAACAAAAAAGTGTTTACATTATAAAACTGGTGTGCTATAATCAAACCGTAAAATACAACTGATTGTGGTTCTTTGCGCGAGGGCCGGAGAGGAGAGGGAAGATGGCAGACGAAAAATTTGAACTGGTATCCTCTTACCAGCCCACCGGCGACCAGCCGCAGGCCATTGAAACACTGGTGAAAGGCGTGGAGCGGGGCGACCGTTGCCAGACCCTGCTGGGTGTTACCGGCAGCGGAAAGACCTTTACCATGGCAAATGTTATTGCAAAATGCAACCGGCCCACGCTGGTTCTGGCCCACAACAAAACGCTGGCGGCCCAGCTGTGCACCGAGTTCCGGTCGTTTTTCCCCAACAACGCGGTGGAGTATTTCGTCTCCTACTACGATTACTACCAGCCGGAAGCCTATATCCCCAGCACGGATACCTATATTGAAAAGGACAGCGCCATCAACGACGAGATCGACCGCCTGCGCCATTCGGCCACGGCGGCGCTTTCGGAGCGGCGGGATGTGATCATTGTAGCATCGGTGTCCTGCATCTACTCGCTGGGCGACCCCATCGACTACCGCAGCATGGTCATCAGCCTGCGCCCCGGCATGCAGATGGAGCGCGATGCGCTGTGCCAGAAGCTGGTCACTCTGCAATATGAGCGAAACGACGTGAATTTTGTGCGCAATAAGTTCCGTGTGCACGGCGATATCGTGGACATCTACCTTGCCTATATGAGCGAGCTTGCCATCCGTGTGGAATTTTTTGGGGACGAGATCGACCGCATCACGGAGTTCAACCCTCTCACCGGTGCCAAACAGAATGTAGTCAAGCATGTAGCCATCTTCCCGGCCAGCCACTATATCGTCAGCGCCGAGAAGAAGGCCGCAGCACTGGAAAAGATCCGCGCCGAGTGCGACGCACAGGTGAAGCAGTTCACCGCCGAGGGCAAGCTGATCGAGGCGCAGCGCATTGCCCAGCGCACCAATTACGACATTGAGATGCTCAACGAGGTGGGCATGTGCAAAGGCATCGAGAACTATTCGGCGGTGCTTTCGGGCCGTGCGCCGGGCAGTATGCCCACCACTCTGCTGGATTATTTCCCGGATGATTTTCTGCTGTTTGTGGACGAGAGCCATGTTACCCTGCCGCAGGTGCGCGCCATGTACGGCGGCGACTATGCCCGCAAAAAAACGCTGGTGGAGTACGGCTTCCGCCTGCCGTCCGCCTTCGATAACCGCCCGCTCAAGTTTGAGGAAGTGGAGTCCAAGCTGAACCAGATGATCTTCGTTTCGGCTACGCCCGGCGACTACGAGCGGCAGAACAGCACGCAGGTGGCGCAGCAGGTCATCCGGCCCACCGGCCTTTTGGACCCGCTCATTTCGGTGCGCCCGGTGGAAGGGCAGGTGGTGGATCTGTTGGGCGAGATCAATACCCGTATCCAGCGGCACGAGCGCGTTCTCGTGACCACCCTGACCAAGAAAATGGCCGAAGACCTGACCGACTACCTTACCGAACAGGGCATCAAAGTCAAGTATATGCACCACGAGGTGGACACCTTTGAGCGCATGGAGATCATCAAGGACCTGCGCCTTGGCTCCATTGATGTTGTGGTGGGCATCAACCTGCTGCGCGAGGGTCTTGACCTGCCCGAGGTGAGCCTTGTGGCCATTCTGGATGCCGACAAAGAGGGCTTTCTGCGCAGCGAGACCAGCCTGATCCAGACCATTGGCCGCGCGGCCCGCAATGCCGAGGGCCTTGTCATCATGTACGCGGATGTCGTCACCGACAGTATGGACCGCGCCATCACTGAGACCGAGCGCCGCCGCGCCATCCAGATGGCCTACAATAAAGAACATGGCATCGTGCCAAAAACCATCGTCAAGGCCATTGCAGACAGCATCGAGATCAGCGATAAAGCGGAGAACGCTAAGCTGAACACCCGCCGCATGGGCAGGATGGAGCGGGAGGCCGCCATCGAGCGCCTGACCCGTGAGATGAAGGAAGCGGCGAAGCTGCTGGAGTTTGAGCACGCGGCCTTCCTGCGTGACCAGATCGACCGACTGCGCCGGGGCGAGAACCCGACGGTGGACTCTGCGGCAGAAACGGAGCGCAAACAGAATCATTCACAGACACAACGAAAAGGGAGAAAATACCTTGGCAAACGATAAGATCGTCATCAAAGGTGCCCGCGAGCACAACCTGAAAAATGTTAACCTGACCCTCCCGAGGGAAAAGCTGATCGTTATGACCGGCCTTTCCGGTTCGGGCAAGTCGAGCCTTGCGTTCGACACCATCTATGCCGACGGCCAGCGCCGCTATGTGGAAAGCCTTTCCAGCTACGCACGCATGTTTTTGGGCCGCATGGACAAGCCCGATGTGGACGAGATTACCGGCCTGTCACCGGCAATTTCCATCGACCAGAAAACCACCAGCCACAACCCGCGTTCCACCGTGGGCACCGTGACGGAGATCTACGATTATCTGCGACTTCTGTACGCCCGCGTGGGCGTGCCCCACTGCCCGGTGTGCGGGCGGGTAATCAGCCAGCAGACCGTGGACGAAATGGTGGACGCGGTGCTCAAACTGGACGAAGGTACGAGGTTTCAGGTGCTGGCTCCTGTGGTGCGCCAGCGCAAAGGCACCCAGCAGAAAGAGCTGGATGCTGCCCGCCGTGGTGGCTATGCTCGTGTGAAGATCGATGGCAACCTGTATGATCTTGACGAAGAGATCAAGCTGGAAAAGAACATCAAGCATACGGTGGAGATCGTGGTGGACCGCCTTGCCATGCGCAAGGGCATCCGGGGCCGTCTGGCAGATTCGCTGGAAACCGCGCTGGCGCTTACCGGCGGCATCGCCGAAGTGGACGTGATCGGCGGCGATTGTATGACCTTCAGCCAGAACTTTGCCTGCCCGGAGCACGGCATTTCCATCAGCGACCTGTCACCCCGGCTCTTCTCCTTCAATAACCCGCTGGGAGCCTGCGAAAAGTGTACCGGCCTTGGCACTTTTATGCGAGTGGACGAGGAACGCATCCTGCCCAACCGGAACCTTTCCATCCGTGAGGGTGCCATCAAGGCCAGCGGCTGGTACTATGCCGAGGGGTCTGTATCCGAAATGTATTATCTGGGTCTTGGCAAAAAGTACGGATTTACGCTGGATACGCCCATCAAAGAGATGAGCACCGAAGCTGTCAATGCGTTGCTGTACGGAACCAATGGCGAAAAAATCGAGATGCACCGCACGAATGAGTTCGGCAGCGGTGTGTATTATAACACCTTCGAGGGCATCGTGGAGAACCTTGAGCGCCGCTTCCGCGAGACCAACAGCGAGTGGATGAAGGAAGAAATCGGCAGCTTCATGTCCGGCGTGGAGTGCCCGGACTGCCACGGCAAGCGCCTGAAACCCGTGGTGCTGGCTGTGACCATCGGGGATAAGAACATCAGCGATTTCTGCGAAATGTCCATCCGGGACGAGCTGAAATTCATTGCCGAGAACGAACCGAACCTGACCGAAAAACAGAAGCAGATTGGCGGGCAGATCATGAAGGAAATCCGGAACCGCCTGCAGTTTTTGCAGAGCGTGGGTCTGGATTATCTCACGCTGGCCCGCTCAGCAGGCACTCTTTCCGGCGGCGAGAGCCAGCGCATCCGCCTGACCACTCAAATCGGCAGTGCGCTTTCCGGCGTGCTCTATGTGCTGGACGAGCCGTCCATCGGCTTGCATCAGCGCGATAACGACAAGCTTATTGCCACCCTGAAAAATCTCCGCGACCTCGGCAACACAGTCATTGTGGTGGAGCATGATGAAGATACCATGCGCAGCGCGGATTATATCGTGGATGTAGGCCCGGGCGCAGGCGTGCATGGCGGTGAGATCGTAGCCGCTGGCAGCGTGAAGGACATCTGCAAGGCAAAGCGCAGTATCACCGGCGATTATCTCTCCGGCCGCAAACGCATTGCCGTACCGCAGACCCGCCGCACCGGCAACGGCAATTACCTTACTGTACGGGGTGCACGGGAAAATAACCTGCGCAATATCGACGTGAAATTCCCGCTGGGAGAGTTTATTTGCGTTACCGGCATTTCCGGCTCCGGCAAGTCCAGCCTCATCAACGAAATTCTGTATAAGACGCTTGCCTGCGAGCTGAACGGTGCGCGTTCCCGCGCAGGCAAATGCGATGGGGTAGAAGGGCTGGAATTTGTGGATAAGGTCATCGGTATCGACCAGCAGCCCATTGGCCGTACGCCGCGCTCCAATCCGGCCACTTATACCGGTGTGTTCAATGATATCCGCACGGTATTCTCCCAGACACAGGATGCCAAAATGCGCGGTTACGGCCCGGGGCGTTTCAGCTTTAATGTCAAGGGCGGCCGCTGCGAAGCCTGTGAGGGCAACGGTATTCTGCAGATCGAGATGCACTTCCTGCCGGATGTGTATGTGCCCTGCGAGGTATGCAAGGGTGCGCGTTACAACCGCGAAACGCTGGAAGTGAAGTATAAGGAAAAGACTATCTCCGATGTGCTGAACATGACCGTGGAGGAAGCAGTGGTGTTCTTTTCCAACCAGCCCAAGATCGCCCGCAAGCTGCAGACCCTGCTGGACGTGGGTCTTGGTTATGTAACACTGGGCCAGAGCGCCACCACCCTTTCCGGCGGCGAAGCACAGCGCGTGAAGCTGGCAAACGAGCTGGCCCGCCGCAGCACTGGCAAGACCGTGTATATTCTGGACGAGCCTACTACCGGCCTGCATATTGCAGATGTGCACCGCCTGATCGAGGTGCTGCAGAAGCTGGTAGATGCGGGCAACACGGTTATTGTCATCGAGCACAATCTGGATCTTATCAAGTGCGCCGACCATATCATTGACCTTGGCCCTGAAGGCGGCAGCGCAGGCGGCGAGATCGTGGCCGAAGGCACGCCGGAACAGGTGGCAGAGGTGCCAGGCAGCTTTACCGGTCAATATCTGAAACCGCTTTTGGAAAAAGACAAGCTTCTGCAAGCGAAAGAGCAAAAATGAATAAAGCGCGTACTTTCGCAAAAATCAGACTTTTTACGAAAAAAGCAAAGAAAATTGTAAAAATCTGTTGACAAAACTGCTGTATCTGAGTATAATATTTCATGTCGCCACGCTTCGGTAGGGAAGCGGCGGTCGATATCCGGGTGTAGCGCAGTTTTGGTAG
>OKSA01002402.1_pt1 | contig 15358 bp, 10 predicted proteins | sample 1601181 | NCBI WGS metagenome assembly OKSA01 (sample SAMEA3541538, study PRJEB24748) | human gut metagenome | biome: human gut; feature: human-associated habitat; material: faeces | place: China | collected 2012
GCAGTCCGCTGACACCTACATCATAGATCCGGTCAACTTCTGCTCCGAAAAATTCTGCCGTCTGTGCCGCTTCCTCTGCAATGGGAATATCTGCGGTTCCTGCTGTACAGACAGCAATCTTTCCCGTTCTTATCTTTCCCGGTTTTTCCATTTTTAAAATATGAGAGACCGGATCATAGCTCACATCCGGAACCGCTTTTTTTACCAGCTCATACTGATGTTTACTTGCTCTTGTTCCCAATGCCTCTCCCTGTAACTCCATCATATGTCTATAGATTTCCGGCAGGTAATCATCCGGTTTCCCCTGACAGAAAATCACTTCCGGGAAACCGCAGCGCACCGCCCGATGCGAATCCAGCTTTGCATAATCATATTCCTCAAAGGGTTGTCTGCGAAAATATCCTTCTGCCTCTTCCACAGACAAAGCTCCCGCCTTTACCTGCTCTAATATTTCTCTGGCATCCATTTTTTGCTACCTTCTATATTCTGTTATACGCCATCTGATCATTTGTTCTGAAACATGCCATTGAACTTACAACACTTACAGTGACTAGGACGCTTTTGCATCTTGGTCTTGTTTTGGTGTCTGGATGTCTTGTGAATCTTGTATTGAAAAGGAGGAAATCAGAGCGTGTATATTCGGATAAAAAAATTGAAAAATTAGAAGAAACAAATCGCCGTGTCGAAGATTTTCTTGCCAATGTTTCTCATGAATTGCGTACACCGATTAATGCGGTTACAGGTATTTCTACCGTCATGCTGCAAAAAGAAGAAGAGCAAGAAAAAAGAGAGCAGTTATCCTCGGTACAAATGGCTGGAAAACGATTATTTGGTCAAATTGAAGATATTTTAGATTACACAGAAATTGATACGAACAAAATCCGGCTGAGCGAAGAAAATTATACACCGTCTCTGGTTGTAAGTGATTTGGTTTCGGAGCATTGGGAAAAAGAAGAAAAACAGCCCGAACTGCTTTTTGACTATGATACAAAAATTCCACCGGTTCTTTTGGGCGATGAGCGGAAAATAAGAAAGATATTAAAACATCTAGTGGATAATGCGATGAAATTTACGCAAGAGGGCGGTGTTTATGTCAGAATTTTTTCATTAAAAAAATCTTATGGAATCAATTTGTGTATTGAAGTAAGTGATACAGGTGTCGGCATTGCAAAAGATGAACTGGAAAGAATTACGGAGCGGTTCTACCAAACAAGTACAGGAAGAAACCGAAAGGTGGGGGGACTTGGGTTAGGTTTGTCTATTGTGTACGGAATGGTTCGTGTGATGAATGGGTTTATGCGGATTGAAAGTGAAGAGGGCAGGGGAACTACGGTTACGGTTAGTATTCCACAGCAGGTGGCAGAAGAAAATCCGGAAAAGCCTTTAATTAATAATAAAAACTTGTGTGTTGCATGTTTCTTGATGACGGAAAAATATAAAGTGCCTCAAGTAAGAGAGTATTATAATAAAATGATTGCGCATATGGTAAAACAGTTTGACATCCTATTGCACCGTGTTACGAACCGGGACGAATTGGAACAGTTATTAGAAGTGACACCGGTGACGCATTTGTTTGTGGGTGAGGAGGAGTATCGCGTAAATAAGAATTATTTGGAAATGATAGATTCAAAAGTGCGGATTGTTGTTGTGGCAGGGAAAAATATTATTCTGCCGCAGGAAAAGCGGATAGAAATAATTCGGAAGCCCCTTTGTACACAGTCTGTATTAAATATTTTAAAGGAAAAGGAAAGTGATTTGTCAAAAAGAAAGAAACGAAAAATGATATGCCCGGGAATTAAGGTGTTGGTTGTGGATGATGAGCCGATGAATCTGACCGTTGCAAAGGGGATTTTTGAAAATTATCAGATGATAGTAAAAACTGTAATCAGCGGAAAAGAGGCAATTGCGGCTTGTGAAAAGGAAAGATTTGATATTATTTTCCTTGATCATATGATGCCGGAAATGGATGGTATCGAAACGTTAAAACAACTTCGTAAAATGCAAAAAGAGAGTGGTCAGGAATATATTATTGTTGCATTTACGGCAAATGCAGTCAGTGGGGCAAAGAAAATGTTTATGGAGGAAGGTTTTGATGAGTTTGTTTCAAAACCGATTGAGACAATGACACTGGAACGAGTTCTTTGCAAGGTGCTTCCGAAATCGTCGATTACCTATGTCAGTGAGGAAAAAGAGGCTGTAAAAGCGGACGAGAGGAAAACGAATTTTGACAGGAATGCCGGGCTGCAATACTGCCGTGGAGATGAAATGTTTTACAGAGAATTGTTAGCGCAGTTTCACAGTGAGTCGGTGAAAAAGAGACAAATGATAGAAGCGGATTATGAGCAGAAAAATATGGAAGATTATCGGATTCGTGTGCACGCCTTAAAGAGTACGGCGAAGATGATAGGAGCAGAGAATTTGTCTGATCTGGCAAAAGATTTGGAAATGGCAGCGAAAGAAAAAGACTGGGATTTCATTGAGAAGAATCACAAAGAAGTTCTAGACCAGTATGCAGCGGCGGTTGTGGAAATCGGCAGCCTGCTTGGTACTGTGTTGGAAGAAGAGGAGTTTTCTGTAACGCAAATAAATAGCGAAAAATTATTGGAAGAATTAATGCTTTTGATGGAAAAATTGCGTGCTTACGAAATAGATGAGGCAGAAAAAATTATTCAAAAACTGCAGCATATAAAGTGCGCAAACTTGTTGGGGAAAGAATTGATTGAGGATATCAAACAAGATGTAACGGATTTTGAATTTGACCGGGCACTTAATAAAACAGAGAAGCTATACAAACGTGTGGAAAGAGGTGAATGCGAATGAATCCAAAACGATTGATACAAGTGTTTAACAATCATGAATTAGGGCTTCAGGAACGATTGTTCCGTCTTCTGGTCACGATTGGCTTAATGGGACTGGCAATGGGAATTCTTGTTGGTCTTGTGTTAGGAGAAAGTATGGCAAACACCCTTTCACTTCTTGTGGTATTTGCGCTTGCGGTTGCGATAACGTATTTTTCCATCCATTTTCATAAAATTCAAATAGGAGCAGTGCTGATTTCCGTTTTGCTGATTTATTTTGCGCTTCCTTTTAACTTTTTGACAAGTGGAGGGATTTATGGAGGCGGCCCGATTTGGCTGATGTTTGGCGTTGTTTTTGCCTGTCTGGTAGTTGAGAAGAAGGCAAAGTACATATTGATTGCCAGCAGTTTCTGCCTGTATGGTGTTTGTTATCTGATTGCTTATTTAAATCCTCAGATTATGGGGTCCCATACAATTCATGCTGCTTATGCGGATTCCTTTTTTACATTGGCAGCAGTGACGGTTCTTGTGTGCAGCATGATTTTATTTCAAAATGCGATGTACCGGAAAGAAAATAAGATTGCGAAGGAGCAAAAAAAAGAAATTGAAGAATTAAACCGGATGCAGAATCATTTTTTCTCAAGTATGAGCCATGAAATCAGGACACCGATAAATACTATTATTGGACTGAATGAGATGATTTTGCGAGAAGAAATTTCGGATGAAGCAGCCGGCGATGCCAAGAGTATTCAGGGGGCAAGCAAGATGCTTTTGACGCTGATTAATGATATATTGGATATGTCAAAAATTGAATCGGGCAAAATGCAGATTGTTCCAGCCGTTTACGAAACAGGAGATATGTTATCCGATGTTGTGAATATGCTCTGGATACGGGCAAAGGAAAAAGGGCTTGAATTTCATATCAATGTGGACCCTTTGCTGCCATCCCAGCTGTTTGGTGATGAAGTGAGGATCAAACAGATTCTTATTAATGTATTAAATAATGCGGTTAAATATACAAAAGAGGGGGCTGTTACTTTATCCATTCAGTGCAAAGAGCAGGAGAACGGAAATGCATTAATTTCTTATTCGGTGACGGATACCGGAATGGGAATTAAAAAAGAAAGTATTCCGTATTTATTTCAAGCATTCAAACGCATTGACGAGAGTGAAAACCGCTATATAGAAGGAACCGGACTGGGACTTTCGATTGTGAAGCAGTTAGTTGAACTTATGGGTGGTGATATTTCCGTAAACAGCGTATATACAAAAGGCTCCACATTTATCATTACAATTCCACAAAAAGTGGTAAGCAATGAAGAGATCGGTGAACTGGATTTGGAGACAAGACATGGTACAAATCAAAGAGAATCGTACAAGCAAAGTTTTGTGGCGGAAAAGGCACGCGTCTTAATTGTAGATGATAATGAAATGAACCGGATGGTGGCAAAAAAATTGCTTCGTGACACAAAAGTTATGGTGGATACGGCAGAAAGCGGAGAAAAGTGTTTAAAGAAAAGTCTTCAGACAAGATATGATGTTATTTTTATGGATCACTTGATGCCGGAAATGGATGGTATTGAATGTCTGCATGCGATTCGGATCCAGACGGGTGGCTTTAATCAAAATACGCCGGTTGTGGCACTGACAGCAAATGCCGGAAGTGAAAATAAAGCACTTTATTTTCGTGAAGGATTTGACGGGTATTTGTTAAAGCCGGTCAGTGGTGCGCAATTAGAGGAAGAACTTCTAAGACTTCTTCCTAAAAATCTTATCAGGCAATTCAATGCAGAAGGAACCGTGGGAATGATAGAGGCACCGATTTTAGAGCACAGGAAAAAAGTGCCGGTTATGATATCGACGGACACGACATCGGATTTGCCCGATCATCTCATAGATAAAAATTTAGCTGCCGTAATGCCTTATCGCGTGAAAACAGAAGGTGGTGAGTTTTTAGATGGTGTCGAAACGGAGACAGACGGAATCCTTGCTTATATGAAAGAACGCGATGAAATAGTGCAGTCAGTGGCACCAAAAGTAAGTGATTACGAAGAGTTTTTTGCCGAACAGCTTACGAAAGCGCAGTCTGTTGTCCATATTTCCATGGCAGAAAGTGTTAGTCCCGGATTTGCGAATGCACTGGAAGCGTCAAAGGCGTTTGATAATGTTATGGTTATAGATTCCGGACAATTGTCAAGCGGTATGGGACTTATGGTTTTGTATGCCCTATCTTGTGCTACCGGCGGAATGGGAGCCGGGGATATTGCGCAGAAACTTAAGGCTTATAAAAAACAGATTCAGACAAGTTTTATTGTAAGCGAGACGGGATATCTGATGCAGGCAGGAAAAATTTCGGAAAAGGTTCATAAACTATGTCAGGCATTTATGCTCCATCCTGTAGTTGTTCTAAAAAATGGCAGGATGAAAATAAAGAAAATTTATGTTGGCAGAAAAAAAACGGCATGGAAGAAATACATTACTTCCACGTTTAATAAAGAGCTTCATATGGATAAAAAGATGCTGTTTATTACCTATGCAGGACTAACGAATGATGAGTTAAAGGAAATTACAAAAGAAGTAAGAGAAAAAGATGCAATCGAGAACATTATTTATCAAAAGGCATCTCCGGCGGTTGCCATTAACTGCGGACCGGGTACCTTTGGACTGTTATTTGCAAAGATGGATGATGAATAAAACGTATGAGGTGATAGCAAGATGAAAACAATATTAGTTGTAGATGATGATAAACTAAATCTTTCGGCAGCGCGGAAAGTGTTAAGTGGCGAATATAAGGTAATCCCTGTTGTGAGGGGAACACAGGTATTGTCTTATTTGGAAAATGAGGAATGTGACATGATTCTTTTGGATATCAGTATGCCGGAAATGGATGGCTTTGAACTGCTTAGAAAAATTCGGACGATGGAGAACGGTAAGGACATTCCCGTGATTTTTCTTACGGCTGATAATGATACCGAGACGGAGACCCGCTGTTTTAAAGAGGGGGCCATTGATTTTATTGTAAAACCTTTTGTGCCGGCTGTTATGCAGTCAAGGATTGGAAGAGCACTTGAACTAGAAGAACTTCGGCGTGGTCTTGCAGATAAATTAGAGAAGAAAACTCGTGAAGTATCGGATATTAAAAGTAAATCTTATCAGGATGCCCTGACCGGGCTTTGGAATCGTGCCTATACAGAAAATGCTGTGAATGCAATGATTTCACAGGGGAAAAAAGGTGCTCTTTTTATGCTTGATATGGATAATTTTAAAGCAGTTAATGACAATTACGGTCACATTGCCGGGGATGAAACACTTAAAATATTTGCCGGCACTTTAAAGAAATTTGCAGGAGAAGGGGATGTTCTTTGTCGGATTGGCGGTGACGAGTTTATGATTTTTGTAAAGGATGTTACAGAAAAAAGTGAACTGGGCAGCCGTGCAGCAGAGATTATTTCCGGTTTTCAAAAGAAATTTGCCGAATTTGATTTTGAAACCGAGTGTTCCGTTTCGATTGGCATTGCGCAGACACCGGAAGACGGAATGGAATTTAATAAACTTTACAACTCAGCAGATAAAGCGTTATACTATGTGAAGCAGAACGGAAAAAACGCATATCATTTTTTCAGTGATAAGTTACAGAAGGAAAAAAGCCGTGCCGGAAAAATTGTTGATCTGAAGTATATTAACAGTTTAATGAGCCGTGCAGATGATGGACAGGGCGCGTATTTTCTTGATATAGACAGTTTTCATCATGTTTATAATTTTATCTGCCGTTTTGTAAAGAGAAACGAAAAGGATGTTCAAACCGTGTTATTTACGGTGAATGAGGAAAATCAGGAAATTGATGTGACAGAGATGGAACTGATTTTGGAGACCTTGGAGAAAGCAATTTATACGTCCTTGCGCAGGTCGGATGTATCGACGAGATATTCCAGTAAACAGATTGTGGTAATTCTTATGGATACGGACGAAGTAAATGGAAGTATGGTTGCGGATCGTATTTTGGATTGTTTTTATAAAATGTATTCGCATCAGGAGGTGCAGATCGATTATGACATCGCGTGCATCAGTCGATAGAACTTATATTGCAATTGATTTAAAATCGTTTTATGCTTCTGTGGAATGTAAAGAACGAAATCGCGACCCACTTACTACAAATCTTGTGGTGGCAGATCAAACAAGGACAGAAAAAACAATTTGTCTTGCTGTTTCACCTGCTCTTAAAAGTTATGGAATACCAGGGCGGCCACGGCTTTTTGAGGTGGTTCAAAGGGTGAAAGAGGCAAATTGTAAACGCCGGTATCAGGCACCGAATCGAACCTTTCTCGGTGCTTCGGATGACAGCGTGGAACTAAAAAAAAATAAAACTCTTGCCATTGATTATATTGTGGCACCACCCAGAATGGCATATTATATGGAGTACAGCACAAAAATTTACGATATTTATTTGAAGTACATTGCACCGGAGGATATGCATATTTACTCAGTGGATGAGGTGTTTGTGGATGTGACCGATTACCTTTCTACCTATGAAATGACGGCAAGAGAACTTGCCATGACAATGATACAGGATGTTCTTAAAACAACCGGGATTACAGCGACAGCAGGAATTGGTACCAATATGTATCTTTGCAAAATTGCGATGGATGTGGTGGCAAAACATATGGATCCGGATAAAAACGGGGTGCGGATTGCGGCGTTAAATGAGATGTCGTATCGGAAACTTCTCTGGAATCACAGACCGCTTACCGATTTTTGGCGTGTAGGTCCCGGCTATGCAAAAAAATTAGAAGCAAATGGTCTTTATACGATGGGCGATATTGCCAGATGTTCCATTGGAAAACCGGATGAGTTATACAATGAAGAACTTTTGTATCAGTTATTTGGGGTGAATGCGGAACTTTTGATTGACCATGCATGGGGGTATGAGCCGTGCACAATTCAGGATGTTAAGGCGTATAAGCCGGAGACAAATAGTGTAAGTTCCGGTCAGGTTTTGCAGTGCCCCTATGATTTTGATAAAGCGAAACTGGTGGTAAAGGAAATGACGGATTTGATGGTGCTTGATTTGGTCGATAAAAGACTTGTTACAGATCAGATTGTACTCACGATAGGGTATGATATTGTAAACTTGACAGACCCATCAAGAAATCGAAGCTACAAAGGAGTTGTGACAACGGACCGTTATGGAAGAAAGGTGCCAAAACATGCACACGGGACAACTAATTTAAAAAGGCAGACATCATCCACTGCTATAATTATGGATGCAGTAATGGAATTATATGACCGGATTGTAGATAAAAAGTTATTGGTTCGTCGGATTACCATTACAGCGAATAAGCTGGTGAGTGAGGATTTGGTGCAGGAGAAAGAAAGCTATGAGCAGCTACAGCTTTTTACGGATTATAAAGAAGTAAAACGGGAGCGCGAGAAAGAAGAGGCTGCTCTTGAAAAAGAAAAACGAATCCAGCATGCGATGCTTGATATTAAGAAAAAGTTTGGAAAAAATGCAATTTTAAAAGGAATGAATCTGGAGGAAGGTGCAACTGCCAAAGATAGAAATTCACAGATTGGCGGACACAAGGCATAATCGGATCAGAAAAAGGAGGTCAGGAAATGCTGAATAATGAAATTAGTCATAAATACGATGACATTCTTTCTATGCCGCATCCCAATTCCAAAAATCATCCCCGCATGGCAAGAAGAGACCGGGCGGCGCAGTTTTCCTCATTTGCGGCACTGACCGGACATGAGGAGGCAATTTCCGAGACGGCTCGTTTGACGGATGAAAAAGCAGCACTTGGTGAAGATGTGATGGAGCGGCTTGATTGGATTTTTATGCAGATAAAAGCCAAAATGAGTGAAAATCCGGAGGTGACGATCATATATTTTCTGCCGGATGAGAAGAAGGCAGGCGGGAGATATGAAAGTTATGCCGGTGTGGTAAAGAAAATGGATGAATATAAACGCGAATTGGTTTTTAACGACCATACGGTCATACCAATGCACCAAATTGTAAATATTGAGGCCGACTGGCTGGAAAGGAGTTCAAATGAAGACATTACTTGTGATTGACATGCAGAATGATTTTATTAATGGAGCGCTGGGAACAAAAGAGGCGGAGGCAATTGTGCCATTTGTAAAGGATAAAATTAAAGAATACCGGGAGGCAGGAAATCCGGTTTTTTTCACCCGTGATACGCATGGAGAGGATTATCTGGATACGCAGGAGGGAAAAAATCTGCCGGTGAAGCATTGTATCGAAGGAACTTTTGGGTGGCAGATTTCAGATGAGATTGGTTTTAGTGAGGACGATATGGTGTTTGATAAAAATACATTTGGATAAGGAAACTTTTGGATCGCTGAAGCTGCCGCAGCAGCTGTGCGGCAGACTGGGCGGCGCGCCGGAGGAGATCGTTCTCTGCGGCGTGTGCACGGATATCTGTGTAATTTCAAATGCAATGGGATTAAAAACTGTATTTCCGGAAACTGTTATTTCCGTGGACGCAGCGTGCTGCGCGGGAGTGACAAAAGAGTCCCACGAAAACGCGCTGGCGTCCATGAAAATGTGTCAGATTCAGATAAAAAATTCACACTAAGTGATTATGAAAGAATCTGTTTTAAGTCTTCCTCCGGGGTTGATACTTTGGAAATGTGATACTCATCAATCAGATATTGCAGCACATTTTTTGAGAGGAAGGCTGGCAGTGTTGGTCCCAGATAAATATTTTTGATACCAAGGTGTAACAGGGTCAGCAGAATGCAGACAGCTTTTTGCTCGTACCAGGACAGAACCATCGACAAAGGAAGTTCATTGACATCACAGTCGAATGCCTTTGCCAGTGCGATAGCAACCTGAATGGCAGAGTAGGCATCGTTGCATTGTCCCATGTCCATGATGCGGGGAAGTCCGCCAATTTCACCAAGGTCTAAGTCATTGAAACGGTATTTTCCACAGGCAAGTGTCAAAATAACGGTGTCTTTTGGTGTCTGTTTTACAAATTCGGTATAATAATTTCTTCCCGGTCGTGCACCGTCACATCCACCGACTAAGAAAAAGTGTCGGATGTCGCCGTTTTTTACAGCATCAATCACCTGGTCTGCAACACCAAGGACGGTTCCGTGTCCGAATCCGGTCATGACATAGTGGCCGCCATTAATTCCGGTATTTTCTTTGTCTTTTGAATAGCCGCCAAGTGCCAGTGCTTTTTCGATAACCGGTGTAAAATCTTTGTCTTCACCAATGTGTGTGACATTTGGGTAAGAAACGACTTCGGTTGTGAAAACGCGGTCAGCGTAACCAGGTTTCACAGGCATTAAGCAGTTGGTTGTAAATAAAAAGGCTGCCGGAACATTGTCAAATTCTTTTTGCTGGTTCTGCCATGCTGTTCCAAAATTTCCTTTCAAATGAGGATATTTTTTTAATTCCGGATAAGCGTGGGCAGGGAGCATTTCTCCGTGGGTATAGATGTTAATTCCTTTTCCTTCCGTTTGTTTAAGAAGCAATTCCAAATCTTTCAAATCGTGACCGCTTACAACGATAAAAGGTCCTTTTTCAACAGTCAGAGAAACCTTTGTCGGAACCGGAGTGCCATACGAGGTTGTGTTCGCACGGTCTAACAGTGCCATACATGCGAGGTTTACCTCACCCGTTTCCATAACAACCGGGAGAAGATGCTCCATATCAAAATCATAGCTAATTACACAAAGTGCTTTATAAAAGAACTGATTGACGGTTTCATCTGTATAGCCAAGCATTTTTGCGTGGTATGCATAGGCTGACATGCCACGGATGCCAAAAAGGATAAGGGATTTTAATGAGCGGATATCTTCATCTGCTTCCCAAATTCGTTTCATGTCATAATTGTCGGTGTTTCCACATGGATTTTTGCATACGCTGCAATCCGGTACAATGATGTGTTTTTCTTCATTTACCCGCTGAATCATTTCGCGCAGCGTATCATCGTTAAAGTTTACATTTGTAATGGTTGTAAAAAGACCTTCTATAATAATCTGATCCGTATTTTCCGTTTTTTTATTGTTTTCGCAGGCACGTGCCAAGCCAATCAGTGCTCCGGTTAATTCATCCTGAAGATTGGCAGTTTCGGCAGTTTTACCACATACGCCTGCACAACCGGTGCATCCGGCATATATCCTACTTTTTTAATAAATTCATAAGTTTTTTCAAACTCTTCTTCGCTTTCTCCAGGAAAACCAACAATGACATCTGTTGTAAAAACAATATCAGGAATCAATCTTCTAATTTTTGATAATTTTTCATAATATTGTTCACAATTATATTTTCTATTCATACGTTTAAGTGTTTCATCGCACCCAGCTTGAAGCGGTACATGTAAATGATCCACAATAATTTTAGATTTTGAAATTAAATCAATAATATCATCAGTAATTTGACTTGTTTCAATAGAAGAAATACGAAGTCTCTTTAATCCTTCTATTTTTGTTAAATCTACTAATAAATCATAAAAACTATAATTTTCTAAATCTTCACCATATCCTGCTGTATGAATCCCTGTTAAAACAATTTCTACATATCCTTTAGCTACTAATTCCTTTGCTTGTTTAATAACACTTTCTGGTTTTCTAGATCGCACTCTTCCTCTAGCATAAGGAATAATACAGTATGTACAAAAATTATTACATCCATCTTGAATCTTTAAATAAGCTCTTGTATGTAAAAAACGATCAATATTTAAATCTTCAAATTTTCTTAATTGTTTAACTTCAGAAACTTTCACAATTCTTTCATGTGTTTGTTGATACTTTTCTACTAAATCAACAATTTCATTTCTAAATTGTGTCCCTAAAATGATACTTACACCTTCAATTGCTTCAATATCTTGAGGTGCTACTTGACTATAACATCCAACAACACAAACGGTTGCTTGAGGATTTTTACGAATTGCTTTACGTATCATTTGACGAGATTTACTATCTCCTGTATTTGTGACAGTACATGTATTAACAACATAAACATCTGCCACTTCTTTAAAATCAACTTCTTCATATCCTGCTTCTTCAAACATATTTAACATTGCTTGAGATTCATAGGAATTAACTTTACATCCTAATGTATGGAATGCAACTTTCATTCTTTCACCTACTTTAATTTTTTCATAATTTTTTTATGCACTTTATCACTTAAATAATTTAATTTATGTAATTGATTTATAAATTGTTGAGGTTGTTTATAATAAGTCATAACTTCTCTTATATCATCTAAAGATGTATTTCCTTGGAAATATTTATCAACTATTGGAAAACTATCTACTAAACCATATTCTTTCTTATCAAAAATATAGATTTTCTTTAAACCATCATAATAATAATATTCATAATTTTCATCTTCAGCTATTCCTTTTAAAGAAGAAAAAGCAGAACGTAATACTTTTAAACCATAAAGTTGATAAGGATTTTCTATATTTCTTTGATAATTTTTAACATACAATTGATGTTGTTTTAATGTTAATAACATATAATTATTTAAATATCTTTCATTTATAAAAGGTTCTAAATAAGGAATTAAAATAATTTGTTGATCAACTTTCATGAGTTTTAAATTTTTTAACGTTTCACTAATAATACTATTAAACATTTTTTGTTTTTCTTCATAATTTAAATATTGAATAGCATCTTGTGTCTCATAAACAAATTTCTTATATTCCCCTTCTATTTTTGTCTTATTATAAATACCATTTAAAATCACTTCATATTTAAACATTTCTTCTTCATTTGTCATTTTAAAAGCAAAACCATCTTCAAGAAAAGTATCTTTTTGTCCTTCAATAAGACGAAACAAATCACATTTTTTTAATTTTAACTCTACCCCATATTTCTTTAATAATTTAATCATTTTGTAAGCTCCCTTGAATAACCAATGACGCTCATTAAATAAAGTGGTGCTGTTTCACTTCTTAAAATACGGTTACCTAATGAACAACATTTAACACCCATCTCATTTAATTCTTGAATTTCACTTTCATCAAAGCCACCTTCACAACCAACAATAATCAATAATTGATCTCCTGCTTTTAATTGTTGTAAAGTATGAAATAATTCACCATGTTCATGTTGTTTAGCAGTTTCTTCATAAGCCACTAAATTATAATCTTTTAAATAGGGTTTTAATTCTTTAATTGTTTTTACTTCTTCTATTGAAGGTATTCTATTTCTTCCTGATTGTTCACTTGCTTCTTTTAATATTTTTTGATAGCGGGGCAGTTTTTTATTGAATTTGTCTTTAGTAAGTTTAACAACACATCTTTTAGAACTTAATGGAATAATGTGATGAACTCCTAACTCACAAGCTTTTTGTAAAACAAATTCAAATTTATCTCCTTTAGGTAAAGCATAAACAAGTGTAACTTCTACATCTAATTCATTATTAATATCTAATTTTTCAATTGGTAAAATTGTACCTTCTTGAACATTTTCAATTGAACATAAATATTGAATATGTTTTAAGTCTACACAAATAATTTGATCACCATTTTTATTACGCATTACTTTTTCTATATGATGTTGATCACTACTTTCTATTTTGAAAGATTTATTTAATTCGATATTTTCATTTATAAAATATTTTTGCATCGTCTTTCACCCCAACATATTCTAGCATAATATTTCCCCAAGAAAAAACAATTTTACATTTTTATTTATATTCCTACAATTTCAAAAAGAAAAGTACGATTTCTCGTACTTAATTAGCTATTATTTTCTTTCTAAATACAAAATAGTTTTATAAAAAAAGAAGTAGCTTTTATACTACTTCCTTATTGAGCTTTTAAAACAAATTCATCTTGATAATCAACTTCTACATGTTGTCCTTGATGAACTGTTCCTTTAATAATTTCTTTAGCAAGTTTGGTTTCAATTTGAGATTGAATAAATCTCTTTAATGGTCTTGCTCCATAGATTGGATCAAATCCTTCTTCTTGAATCATTTGATAAGCTTGATCAGTTAAAGAAATCGTAATCTTTTTATCTTGTAAACGATGAACTAATTGACCAATAAATTTATCAATAATTTTTCTTACTACTGAACTATCTAATGAATTAAACATAACAATTTCATCAATACGGTTTAAGAATTCTGGTTTAAAGTGTGCTTTTAATTCTTCTTTAACATGTTGTCTATTTTCTTCATTATTACCTTCTAACAAATATTGAGAACCAATATTACTTGTCATAATAATAATTGTATTTTTAAAGCTGACTGTATTACCTTTACTATCTGTAATACGACCATCATCTAAAACTTGAAGTAAGATATTAAATACATCTGGATGAGCTTTTTCAATTTCATCCAATAATACAATACTATAAGGATGACGTCTTACTGCTTCAGTTAATTGTCCTCCTTCTTCATAACCTACATATCCTGGTGGAGCCCCTACTAAACGTGAAACACTAAATTTTTCCATATATTCAGACATATCAATACGCACAATATTCTTTTCAGTATCAAATAATTGTTCTGCTAAAGCTTTAGCCACTTCTGTTTTACCAACCCCAGTTGGACCTAAGAATAAGAAGGAACCAATTGGTTTTTCTTCATCATTGATACCAGCACGGCTACGTAAGATAGCATCTGTTACTTTAGTGATTGCATCATCTTGACCAATAACACGTACTTTTAATGTATCATCTAAGGCTAAAAGTTTTTCTCTTTCAGAAGCCATTAATTTATTCATTGGAATACCTGTCCATCTTGAAATAACTTCTGAGACATTATCAACAGTTACTTTTTCTTGAAGTAAAGCATCATCCGATTCTTTTGCTTCAAGATCAGCAATTTCTTTGGTGATTTTTGGAATATCACCATATTGAAGTTTAGAAGCTTCTTGTAAATTACCTTCTTGCATATATTTATCTTGTAAAGCTACAAGTTTATTTTTTTGATTCTTTAATTCTTTAATATGATCTAATGAAGACTTTTCTTCTTTCCATTTTGCTTTTAATGCTGTTTCTTGTTCAGTTAAAGAAGCAATACGTTCTTTAATATCATTTAAACGTTTTACATTATCTTCATTACTATCTTCTTTTTCAATCGAAATTCTTTCCATTTCTAATCGATTCTTTTCACGTGTAATACCATCTAATTCTTCTGGTAAAGAATCAATTTCCATACGAATAGAAGCACACGCTTCATCAATTAAATCAATTGCCTTGTCAGGAAGGTATCTGTCATTAATATATCTTTCAGATAATTTTGCTGCTGCATCAATTCCTTCTTCTGAGATTACAACGTTATGATATTTTTCATAAGTCTCTTTCAAACCATTTAAAATTGTAATTGTATCTTCTACTGATGGTTCATCTACCATTACTGGTTGGAAACGTCTTTCTAGTGCTTGGTCTTTTTCAATATATTGTCTATATTCATCAAGTGTTGTTGCACCGATACAATGAAGTTCACCTCTTGCAAGCATAGGTTTTAACATATTACCTGCATCCATTGCACCATCTGTTTTTCCTGCGCCGACAATTGTGTGTAACTCATCAATAAATAAAATTATCTCTCCGTTACTGTTCTTTACATC
>OKSA01002408.1_pt1 | contig 15326 bp, 6 predicted proteins | sample 1601181 | NCBI WGS metagenome assembly OKSA01 (sample SAMEA3541538, study PRJEB24748) | human gut metagenome | biome: human gut; feature: human-associated habitat; material: faeces | place: China | collected 2012
CGTATCCCCATCCTTTTTCAGAATCTAAAGCAATTCCACCATATTCACTCATTATAACTGGTTGTCCATTATATCTATATCCTTCAGCAAATAATTTGTGTTTTCCATTATGTTTTTCCATATTATTTAATACTTTTTTCTCATCATCAGTATATGTTAAAAAAAACAATTCTGGATCTTGTTTATAATCATGAATAGTTATTATGTCTGATATTGTATGTTCCCAACCATCATTTGAAATTACAGGTCTTGTATTATCTATTGATTTTGTTAAATAGTATAAACTATTTGCATAATTTTGTTGTTTTATATTATCACTTATATTTGGTAAGCCCCAAGATTCATTTATAGGAATCCATGTAACAATTGATGGATGACTATAATTTTGTTTTACTACTTTAATCCATTCATTTGTAAATTGCTGTATTGATTTATCATTATAATTATAGCAGTTTGCCATTTCACTCCAAACTAACATACCTTTTACATCACACCAATATAAAAATCTTTCATCTTCTATTTTTTGATGCTTTCTAACTCCATTGTATCCATATTTTAATGCAATTTCTATATCCTTAATTAAGGCATCTTCACTTGGTGGTGTTAAATGTGATTCTTTCCAATATCCCTGATCTAATATAAATTTTAAATATAATTCATCATCATTTAAATATATTCTATTTTTTTGAATTGATATCTTTCTAAATCCAAAATAAGAATATGCAATATCTATAAGTTTATCATTACAATATAATTTATAACAAATATCATATAAGTTGGGTTCTTTTGGTGACCATTTTTTCACTTCTGCATTATTTTCACATATTAATATTTCATTTTCTTGATATAATTCTGTAAGCTGAATTTTATTTGTGATTAGTAGTTCATTTTCAAAAGAAATTTCTGTTTCTATATAAAAATTATTTTCTTCTAATTCTTTTTCAGATATATTTGTTTCATATTCTAATTGTATATTTTTATTATCTAAATTTGGAGTTAATTTTACATTTTTCATATAGTATTTAGGCACATATTCTATCCAAACTGTTTTCCATATGCCTGTTGTTTGTATATACCAACATTTCCAACTTTCTTTTTTATATCTTTGTTTTCCTCTAGGTTGCTCTTTGGCTAATGAATCCTCTACTCTTACGGTAATATCATTTTCGCCTTCTTTAATATATTTATCTATCTCGAATGAAAATCTATGGTATCCTCCCTCATTTGTTCCTATATATTTTCCATTAATCCATATTTTAGTTTTATAGTCACTTCCTTCAAAATGTAATATTGCTTTTTCATTTTCTTTTGAAATATGTATTTTTTTGTTATACCATACTACATAATGCACACTTTCATCTTTTATTCCGCTTAATTCAGTTTCGTATGTAAAAGGTACATTGATTTTATTTCTTGTTGGAAAACTAATATAATATTCTTTTTCTTCTCCTAAATTTTCATCATCAAATGTAAAGTTCCAATCTCCATTTAAATTTACCCATTTATTTCTAACAAATTGTGGTCTTGGATAATTTTTTATATAATTTTTCATTTCTTAATTCATCTCCAATTTTTCTTTTTAGTTAAATTTGAAAGTTCATATTCTTATGTTTTGTTTAATTTTTTTGTCTCTATTACTAATTCATCAAAGTCTGAAATGTAATTTTTGTCTTGTAAAACTCTATATTTATTGTATTCATCTAAAGCCAACTTATCTGCTATTTCTCTTTTTATTGTCCCATTATCTTTTAAAATATTATATTCATTAATTTTTAAGAATACTTCTAATTTTTCTTTCCATTCTTTCATTGATATAATCTTTCCTAATTTTACCTGTCTTTCTGCATAATCAAGGTACATTGATACTAAATTATTTAATTCTGTAATTTCTTCTTGTGAAAGATAATTCTTTGCTATTGTTACATCTGTTTCAAGTATTTTTCCATCTGGTGCATTTTTCCAAGTTGTTAGTCCCATATTATTTTTTTTACTATCTACTCTATTATAAATTATCTCTGGAGCAGTCCTACAGCTATAATTGCATCTAGACTGTAAAATGTCACTTCTCTTGAAACTTTTCTGTTTCCCTCTTTTTGAACTACTCTATTTTTTTGAGTAGTTCGATTTTCCTCTAATTCTTTTGTTTTAAATATATTCTGTAAATGATATGTAATATTATTTTCTGCTACATTAAATAATTTAGACATTGATTTTTGAGTTAGCCAAAAATCTTCTTCATTATATAAAACTTCTACTGATATATTTTCATTATTTTGGCTTTGGTATATAATTAAATCTTTTAGATTTTCTATATTATTCAATTTTAATCACGTCCTTTATATTTAATTTTAAGCTTTATAAAACTTATGTTTGTATTTTATATTATATCTTCCATCTTGTCAATAATTTGTAACATTTTTGTTTAAAATATTTCAATATAATTTTTTTGATGTCAAAATAAAGTGCTATTAACTAACACTTTATTTCAGTAATCACATGTTTTATATTATTTTTCGTTATTTTTATAAAAAAAGTTCATTTTTGCAGATTGTGTTTTTTCTTCTTTTCTTACAGTATCAGCGGTTAGCTGTTCGTATTGTTTTCTGACACTCAAGGACTGGACCTCAACTTATGGCTTATTTGTGTCAGGTTAATATGTGGCTTGAGAGGTATGAGCCTAAAATTGAGATTTAATTAAAAGTAGAGGTTCTAATTAAGAATCTCTATTTTTATTTTATATTAGAAATGCTATTCAAATTTTATTTCACATTAATCTAACATTGCGGTTGGATGTTTGTATATTAATTCCTGTATTTTTAATTGTTCATTATTAATTCATTTAATTTATCTGGAAAATTTACAGTCATTCCATCTATATCTAAATTATATACTTTTAACATTATATTTTCATTAGAAACTCCCCATAATCTAACACCCAGATTATTTTTTCTTGCTAATTTAATTCCATTTTTTGAAACTAAGTCAGCTGGTGGACATATTTGATTTCCAGAAATTTTCATAAACTCTAATATATTTTTTTGATTTATATCTTCTTTAATAAGCCATCCTATTTTTATAGTCTTGTCTAATTTTCTAACATTTAATAATGCATTATATATGAATGAAGTAATAAAAACATTGGCTTTATTATAATATTTTTTTATAATTTCTAAGGTTTCTTTTTCTATCCCTTCTTCTTTTAATTCTATTGCTAAAATTAAATCTTTGCTTGATACTTCTTTCATAAAATCTTCAAATAGAACTATCTTTTCATTTTCAAATTCTTCACTAAACCAACTTCCAAAATCAAATTCTAATAGTTCTTTATATGTATAGTCCGATATTTTTCCTGTTCCATTTGACTTCTCATCTATTTTATCGTCATGAAATATAACTATTTTTTCATCTTTAGTCTTTTGTAAATCTAGTTCTATTCCGTTTGTTCCTATTTGAAATGCTTTTTTAAAAGCTGCCATTGTATTTTCTGGTGCATATGCTGATGCTCCTCTATGTGCATAATTAACAAAAGTATTCATATTCTTTCCTACCTTTCTTTATAACTTTTATTATTATGTATTTTCTTTATATCATTTTTATATACAGCTATTATTCCAGTAATTAATAATATTAAATCTTCTAATACCATAAACCAACTATGATGATAAATATAATATGAACCATATAAAAATCATAAATAGCTTCACATACATAATTTAAAGATTGTACACATAATGATTTTTTCTTGTATGCCTCTTAATTTTATTTTATATTATCATAAATACCAAATTATTACAATAAATATGCAAAAAATAAAGTGCCATTAACTAACATTTTATTTCAGTAATCACATGTTTTATATTATTTTATTGTGTTTTGACTTCTTCTACACAACTTATCTTTTCTATGTATTCAATATCTTCTATTTTAGAAATTGCAAAACATTTATTTCCTAAATCTTTAAGTGATGCTCCACAATGATATAATTCTTTGTTATCAATTACTATAAATCTATCATGGAATTTATTTGTATATGCAATTTTTAATGTAGGATATTGTTTGTTAAATTTTTGTACATCTAATTTTGTTAACCTATTATTTTGTATAGTTAATATTACAACTTCTACATCTTTATTTTTCTTTTGTAACATTTCTAAAATACTATCGTCTATGTAATTATCTATAATTAAAATTTTATTTTTCGCTCTTTTTATAATATCAATTATCAAACTATACGCATCATAAATCTGTCCATTGAAAAATATTTTTTGTTTGAATTCTTTTCTCTCATTTTTTTGCAGTTCGTCAAACACTTTTTCAAATTTTTCTTCATGTTCTGTTAGTGTTTTACTTTGTTCTAATAATTTATATTCTATATTTGTTATCCTGTCAAAAAATTGTCCATTTGATAGTATAAATTTTCGCATTTCTACAAATGCGTCCATTATATTTATGCTTACTTTAACTGCTATTTCATTTTTTAATAAACCTGAAAGCATTGCTATTCCTTGCTCTGTAAATGCATAAGGTGAAAATTTCTTATTTCTAAATTTATTTTCAAATACTTTTGAGGCGGTCGCAATTTGCGACCTCAAAGCATAGCCATCCGGGAAGCTGGGTGGCTGTTTTGCATTTTGAGTGAAAGAAGGTGAGAACATTGAAGATAAAAAAGGTGGATGACAAGCCGATGATCATTCACACAAAGGAGAAAGCTAAGATTCATGCCCACGAGCCAAAGGGTGCCAAGATTAAAGGCAGCAACATCTATACAGTAGAGAGAGGTCCTAAGACTATCGGTGCAAAGGTATCTGATGATAAAAAGAAGTCCTATCGCAAGAGTACCATTCATCAGTCAGAGCCGAAGAATAGGGGACTATCAAGATTTAAGCGAAACTATAGAGAATCAAACACTTCCATCAAGACCAAGAACACCAATCTTCACATTGCAGGAAGAACAGGTGTACTTGCAGCCGGGGCAGTAACGGAGCAGGTGGAAGGCGGGCATGAGGTATCGCAGGCAGCATATCTTGCATATGAAGCAAGCCAACCTGTTACCGGAACTGCTTCCAAGGGGGCAGCACTTTTCAGGAAAAAGGCGGCAGCCGAGGCAAAGAAGCGTATCAAGAAGGTAGAGGCAGGAAAGAAGCTGGCAAAAAAGACAGCAAAGAAAGCTGCCAAAGATACAGCCAAGACGGTAGCTAAAGAGACGGCAAAAGAAACAGCCAAGACAACTGCCAAGGTTGCAACAAAAACTGCGACAAAGGCAGCTGCTACAGCGGCAGGAACAGCGGTTGCACCGGGAGTAGGCACGGCAATCGGCATGGCAGCCGGATATGCTGCAGGTGTGTCCATAGAGGTCAAGGATGAAAAGATGACCAACCGGAGCAGGAAGATAAAATTCTTTCTGGATAAGATGAAAGCACAGGAGAATCAGACAGACAGCGTGGCAAAGCTGGTAAAGGATCTGATTGTGCGAAAAGCGATTACCTGGGTAAAGGCAGCTGCACCGATTATTGGATTGGTGCTGTTGTTACTTGTACTTGTAGTTGCCATGATTGCGGTTCCGGTTATAGCGGTGATAGCAATCCTTTACAATTCTCCATTTGCTTTATTTCTGCCACCACTTGAATCAGGAGATACCGTGCAGACAGTAACGAGTGCCTATGTGCAGGAGTTTAACCGGGATGTGAACACGAAAGTGAATGAGCATACCGGATATGACCTTGGAGAGCTTGTCTATGTGGATTATGAAGGTATGGAAGAAACCCCAAGCAATTACTATGACATCATGGCAGTCTATATGGTCAAGCATGGTGTCGGAGATACTGCAACAGTCATGAATGAGACTTCAAAAGGCTGGCTGCAGGCAGTTGTAAATGATATGTGTTCATACACCACAAGCACAGGAACAAAGGATGTGGAAGAAACGGATGCAGACGGTAATGTAACTACTGTTACGAAGTCGGTTCTGTATGTGAATGTCACACTGAAATCGTACAGGGATATGATTTCGGTCTATGGATTTAATTCTGATCAGGTGGAAATGCTTGAGCAGATCATGAGTCCGGAGTTTATGGGACAGCTTGGATATGCCGGAAGCGGAAGTGGCGGCGGAGGCGGAAGTCCGGGAGTAAGCTCCATGACTGAGGATGAAATCAATGCCATCCTTAGTGGAATTACAGACAGCAGGCAGAAAACAGTCTGCTCCTATGCACTACACAGAGTTGGCTTCCCTTATAGTCAGGATTTAAGAGACAGCGGTAACTATTATGACTGCAGTTCCTTAGCCTATTATTCATGGAAGGATGCAGGTGTGGATATTAGTTACGGCGGTGCAACCACAGCGGCAGCGGAGGCACAGGGACTGGATGAAGCCGGAAAGACTGTTTCCTTTGATGAGTTACAGCCGGGAGACCTTATCTTTTACAGTTTTACAAGTAATGGAAGATATAAGAACATCAGCCATGTGGCAGTATACGTCGGAAATGGCAAGGTGGTAGAGGCACTTAATGAAAGTCTTGGCGTTGTTTACAGGGATGTGGCAAGCACAGGGAAGATAGTTGTGATAGGAAGACCATAACAGGAAATTTGCAGAGAGGGCATAGTCCCTCTCTGAGACTGGAGGTAAGAATGGATTTAAAAGATATGATACTGGTAACAGAAAACGACAGGGGAACAGAGACAAATATGCTGATGACTCTGGATGATTATAAGAGTTTTATAGCAGTTGATGACATGTCAGAGCTTGCAGACAATTTGTTGCAGCTTGGAAGGACACTTGGTGAAGCAGATAACTTCACAGAGTATTACAGGGCAGCAAATGTAACGGTATCTGCGAGATTCTGTCTGGATGATATTCAGCTGGGACACTTTCTTCAGGGATTTTATAACGATTCCAAAGAATTTCGGTTTGATAAAGAAGCCAGTTCTTATGAATGTGTTGCAAAGCTTAAGGAGATTGGAATGACCGATAAGGGCTGGGTGGATGATTTTAACCTGCATTATGAAAGTGTGGACAGATCATTTGAAAGGGGACAGACATTTCATAACTTCAATGACCATGATTACATGGTGCTTGAAGCATTATCACCAAGGAATCTTGTGGTGATGGATATGAAGTCAGGTTCTCTTACAATCGCCCTTGGTGCGACAGAGTATAAGCGTTATCCGAAGGATGAGAAGCCTACAAAGGACAATACCACAATCGGGGTATCGTGGGAGCATGGCATTTATCTAGGTTCCACACTTTCAACTACAAATTTCAAGGCATGCAAGAGGGAGTATGGCACACCGGAAAAGATAGAGGATATCTATGATTACAGGGCAAAGCTAAAGCAGAAGTTCTATTTTTATCAGGATATGTCAAAGGATGATGATGTACCGAAGAAGCTGCAGAATGACTTCCTTCACCAGATGTATGAGGATTTTGGAACGATTGAAGAGGACTGTTTTTACGACAGGCTGGAAGATGGAAAGTACGATGAAGGCTTTAAGGAAAGACAGGTAAAGGAAGAAAAGAGCCGGTGATGAGATTTTTACAGGAGGCGATATCATATGGAACAGGAATTTGATGTTGAGATAAAAGAAGTGCTTTCACGAGTACAGAAAGTAAAGGCAGAGTCGCTTGATGATGCCATCAATAAGGCAATGGATATGTATTATGCAGAGCAGATAGTCCTTGGAGCAGAGGACATGAAGGGAGTTGATTTTGCGCCTATCAGCGAAGGTCAGCTCCCTTCTTCATTAAAAGAAAACGGAGGAAGAGCAAGATGAAAAGTGATTCAACAACAGTAATTAAGAACATGGAGTTTTTAGTAAAGGAACTTCATAAGGAGTGGGACAGATCGGGTGCTTCTAAGGCATCCGTTATTATTTCCCTTGAGGAAGTAGATGGTATCAATGATAAGTTAAAAGAGATTATCTATCAGACACAGAAGTCAGTCGATGAGGATGAGCTGACCTTTAAACAGAGCATTGCAAAGTCCAAGGAGTGCTATGTGATTCTTCGTGTGGTGCGTAAGATTGCAAAGAAAAAGGATAAATGCGAAAAACAGGCAATCGACAATGAATTTGCAATCGAGCTGGATAAGGATGAGTTAAAGCTATTTAAGGGATTGTTTGCAGAGATGTTTAAGTAGAGGAGGACAAAGGTATGGGCGTTGATATGAAGGTCAAAGCGATATACGATTCTGAAATTGGTAACATCACCAGATCAGAAAAGAACTGGAAGGATGTGTTAAAGGTCGCAGGTCAGTTATACCGCTATGAATTTGACAATATCGTTATGGTAACAGCGCAGAGACCTCCGGAAAAAAGCACACTCATGGCAGATTATGATACCTGGAAAAAGGTGGGAAGATATGTAAAGCGTGGTGCGAAAGGCTGCGCTATCTTCCCGTCAAGGGCACTGAATCCACGCATGAGGTATATCTTTGATATCAGTGATACCGGAGGGAAGAATGTTAAGCTGACATGGGACCTTGAGGGAGAAAATCTTAAGGATTATGTGGATTTTCTTGTGTCAGAAGGTCAGATTGAGCAGTACGATAACAGCGACAGGGAGTCTCTAAAAAATATATTAAAACAGTTTACAGGAACAGATGTTTGGCTTATAATAAAAGAAGAGTTCGGAGACCGAATGACCGAGCTTATGCAGCTATCAGGTAGTGTGATAAAGGAAGAAAGTAAGAAACGCAATGGCTTACAGCAGGAAATGGACATGGAGCAGCTTGTATATGCAAGTGTCATGTATGCTGTAGGGACGAGATGCGGATTTGACTTATCTGTGCAAGAACAGGATTTTAGTCAGATCGTAAATATCAAAGACGAAGAGATCATTTACCGTCTTGGTTCCATTGTATGCGATGTCTCCTGTAGTGTTCTTAGAGAATTTAGTCGTAACTTAAAGGCAATCGAGAGCGAAAGGAGAATTGGATATGTTAGAAGAAATGACTTACAAGGAAGTGGACGGACTGCTTTATCCGCAGATAGAGATGCCGGACGAGACGGAGGATCTCACGAAGCTGGGCAAATACGGAAGGATGGCGATGAACTATCTAAAGGAGAACGAGCCGGCAAGATACAAGACGCTGATGAGATTCGGGAAGATGTACGAGAAGATGTCAGCGGTAGAGGAGGAAGCGAACCAGCTGTACGACCAGTTAGAGATGCAGTATCTGGCGAAGCACAAGCCACAGAATCCGTCATCGACAATGGAGATGTGGAAGATAAGAGAGCAGGCGAAGATGCAGGCAGAGGAAGTGGTACTGAATCAGATAGTGATGCGATTCCACTAGAATCAGATGATACAGAACTGAATAGGGAACTTGATGAAATCAATTCATTGGGTGTTAGTAAGGAAGCCGAATATACACAGGCTTCCTTTTTTTTCGACCAGAATGGGCAGGCAAGCATTGGCACTATTCATACTGAGGACGAAAACAATAATCAGTTTATGCGTCAGTTCGAGCAGGACAGAAAAGCTGCATTAGCAGGTAAATACAATTACCTGAATCCCAAAAAGTCTGCAACAGTACCAAGTGAGTATATCAAACAGGTGCTTATGAGAGGTACAGGTTTTATCGGTGGCAAGGGCAGGGTATGCAAGATTTTTGAAACTGAGATTGATGCAGGAACCAGGGCAAAGCGTATCAAAGCAGAATATGGTCAGGGAGGTGCAGGCTGGCCGGTTGACGGACTGGGACTGCACGGATATGACACATTTCATGGGAATGGACTGCGTTTTCAGTGGCGAGATGAGGATGGAGAGGTTGAAGGATATGTTTCGTGGAAAGATATCGAAAAAGAGCTTGGTGTCCTTATTCTTACAGGGGAATACCAGCCTGAGACACCTCGTATTGATGAACTTGCGATGGACGGACTCCGTGAGGATGATGAGGTCATTGATGCCGAATACCGGGAAGTGGAACCGGAGGAGGCAGAATCAGAGATTGATGATTATGCAATACCGGATGAGCCGGAGAGCTATGCTTCTAACAGAGATTATGTAAGTGCAAAAGGCATGACACCACAGGAAACTGCCGATGAAGACCGCATGGTAACACAGGCAGAATATGGTGCAGAGATAGAAGCTGAAACAACTGAAAAAGATCCATCAGAGCTTCAGTATATTACACCGATTGATTATGCCAAGCATATTGCAGAGCTTGATGAAGATCTGCGTGATGCGGCGGAGATTCTTGTAACAGATTGCAGCTGCTACACTCCGTTTAGGGCATTCCTTATGGATGTGGTGCAGTCTGATTTTGCATTTATGCCCAATAAACTTGACCTTATCAGGGATATCGCATTAGGGACAGATAATGCAGAAAGAAAGGCATATTCCAACAATAAGTATGGTCTTGTGGAGTACTCAATCAGAAGCGGATATGTGAAGATCAGCTATAAGAACAGGAATGGTGTGCGTAAGGAAGGTGCTCTCGACTGGCGTGAGTTATATGAAATCTTATCTTATATGGTAAAACAGCCATTTTACTGCGGAGAAGACCAGAAGAAGTATTATCAGGAGACAAAGCAGAAGGCTGACAGGGATAAGATGAATCCGGTCTATAAGAGATTCTTTGATATCGAGGATAGTGTAAAAGCCAATCGTCTTGAAACCAGGGAAAGAGCAATAGCAAATGGCTGGGATACCAAGATTGATGAGAATGGACATGTAGTTTCAGATGATGCGGTATCAGTATCTGTGGATGATATTCAGGCTGATACAGAATCACAGGAAACTGTAGATTTTACACCAAAGCAGGAGCCAGTACAGCAAGTAGGAAGTTTTGAAAATGAGAAGAATGTTGCCGGGCAGACGAAACACAATTTCCACTATAACCTCTGGGAGATGGAAAAAGGCGGTGCTAAGACCAGATATCAGTGGAATATGGATGCAATCCGCACTTTAAAGCAGATAGAATCAGAAAACAGGCTTGCCACACCGGAGGAACAGAAAGTTTTGTCGAAGTTTGTCGGCTGGGGCGGACTGTCACAGGCATTTGACGAGGAAAACGCAGGCTGGAACAAACAGTATGCAGAGCTGAAAGAACTTTTATCTGATGAAGAATACAGTGCTGCAAGGGCAACAGTAAATAACGCCTTTTACACTTCACCGGAGATTGCCATGTGCATAAATTCGGCACTTGTCCAGTTTGGTTTCAGAGGCGGCAATGTATTAGAGCCATCTATGGGTATCGGTAACTTCTTTGGAAGTATGCCGGCACCAATGCAGAGAAGCAAGCTGTATGGGGTGGAGCTTGACAGCATTTCAGGAAGAATTGCAAAGCAGCTTTATCAGAATGCCAATATCAGTATCACAGGATTTGAGAATACCACATATCCGGATAACTTCTTTGATGTGGTTGTCGGAAATGTGCCATTTGGTGATTATAAGGTATTTGATCCAAAGTACAACAAGTATAACTTCCGTATCCACGATTATTTTCTGGCAAAAGCACTTGATCAGGTAAGACCGGGAGGCATGGTTGCAGTAATCACCACAAAGGGAACACTTGATAAGGCAAATCCTACTATCCGAAAGTATCTGGCTGAAAGAGCAGAACTTGTGGGAGCGATAAGACTTCCGAATACTGCATTTAAAGATAATGCAGGAACCGAAGTGACAGCAGATATCCTGTTTTTGCAGAAGAGGGAGAGAAAGATTGATATTGAACCTGACTGGGTACACCTTGGTGTGACTGAGAATGGCATTGCAGTCAACTCTTATTTTGCAGAGCATCCTGAAATGATGCTTGGATCTATGAAATATGATACAAGGATTTACGGACAGGACAGCAGATATACAGTCTGTGTGAATGATGATGAGAACTTCAATATGTACGAGGCTCTCAATAAGGCAATCGGAAATATCAAAGCACAGATGACAGATTTTGAGAGAGTGGCAGATGAGGCGGAGCAGACGGAGGAAGTTATCCCGGCTGATCCGGATGTGAGAAACTACACTTACACATTTTTTGAAGGAAAGCTCTATTACAGGGAAAATTCCGAGATGGTAAGAAATGAAGTATCACAGACTGCCGAGGAGCGAATCAGAAGCCTTGATGAAATCAGACAGATAACAAGAGATCTGATTGATATCCAGATGGATGGCTGCAGCGAGGAGGAGCTTTCTGATAAGCAGAGACTTCTTAATGTAAAATATGATGCCTTCGTAAAGCAGTATGGAGCCATTACTTCAAAAGCAAACAGAATAGCATTCAGGGATGACAGCGATTATCCACTTCTTTGCAGTCTTGAGGAAGTAAACGAAGATGGGGAGGTGAAAAAAGCGGATATGTTTTATAAGCAGACGATTAAGGCAAAGACTGTCATAGACAGGGTTGAGACTGCTGTGGAAGCATTAAATGTATCCGTCAATGAATTTGGATATGTAAATCTTGCCTATATGCTTTCTATCTATGAGCCGGATATTACAAATGCAAAGGAAGAACTTGCAGAAAAGTCTGGACAGACAGTGGATGAGATAACTCTAAGTGACGATGCTTTGGCAGAGCTTAGAAGGGCAGTTCTTGTGGAAGAACTGGATGGACTGATTTTCCTTAATCCCGACCGCTACAACGAGAACAATCCCGACATCGGCTGGGAGACGGCAGACGAGTATCTTTCCGGCAATGTGAGAGACAAGCTTCGTGTAGCAAAGGCTATGGCAGCGGATACAGACAATCCACAGTCAGAAAGATTTGCAGGCAATGTGGCAGCACTTGAAAAGGTGCAGCCGGAGTGGATTGAAGCCTCGGATATTGATGTAAAGATTGGCACGACATGGATTGAGCCGCTTGATTATGAGCAGTTTATCTATGAGCTTCTCAATACACCAAGAAGAGCAAGGGCAGTCAGAAGCCAGTTTTACAATACAGGCATTCAGGTACACTTAAATAAGATGAGCATGGAATGGTTCATCGAGAATAAGAGCATGGATAAGCATTCAGTGGCAGCTACTAAGACCTATGGTACAAGCCGCATGGATGCTTATTCTATTTTTGAGGATACGCTGAATCTTAAAACTGTAACAGTCAGGGACAGGATTGATGACGGAGATGGCAAATATCATTATGAAGTCAATAAGAATGAGACAATGCTTGCAAGGGAAAAACAGAACATGATCAAGGAAAAGTTCAAGGAATGGCTGTTTTCAGAGCCGGAACGCAGACAGAAATATGTGGAGTATTATAACGAGACATTCAATAATATCCGCCTGCGTGAGTATGACGGAAGCCACTTACAGTTTCCGGGAATGAATCCGGCGATTGAGCTAAAGCCTCATCAGAAGAATGCGGTGGCAAGAATCCTTCTCGGAGGAAACACACTGCTTGCACACTGTGTCGGTGCCGGAAAGTCCTTTGAGATGATGGCTGCCTGCATGGAGCAGAAGAGACTTGGACTTGCCAATAAGACAATCATGGTTGTTCCAAAGCCACTTATCGGGCAGACTGCATCAGAGTTTTTAAGGCTTTATCCGTCAGCAAATATCTTAGTTGCCACAGAGCGTGATTTTGAAAAGAGCCGTAGAAAGCAGTTTGTATCAAGGATTGCAACAGGTGACTATGACTGTATCATCATGTCGCACTCGCAGTTTGAAAAAATTCCGATCTCAGCAGAGAGAAAGGAAAGAATGCTCAATGAGCAGATTGATGAAATCAGCTATGCGATTGATGAGATGAAGGAGCGTAACGGGGAGCGTTGGACTGTAAAACAGATGGAAAGCCAGAAGAAAAAACTGGAGGAACAGCTGAAATCCTTGTCAGATGAGAGCAGGAAGGATGACCTTATTACCTTTGAGGAACTGGGTGTAGATTCTATTATGGTAGACGAAGCACATAATTTTAAGAACCTTGCGATTTTTTCCAAGATGAATAATGTGTCAGGTATCAGCAGTAGCGGAGCTAAGAAGTCAACGGATATGCAGCTTAAATGCCAGTATCTATCAGAGATAAATGATGGCAGAGGCATTGTATTTGCAACAGGTACACCAATATCCAATACCATGTGTGAGATGTATGTCATGCAGCTTTACTTGCAGAAAGCGGCACTTGAAGAGATGGGGATTTATCACTTTGATTCATGGGCAGCGAACTTTGGTGAAGTGACAACAGCACTTGAGCTTACTGTAGAGGGAAGCGGATTCCGTTTTAAGAGCAGATTTAATAAGTTTACGAATCTGCCGGAGCTTATGAATATCTTCCGTGAGGTAGCAGATGTGCAGACCGCAGACATGCTTGACCTTGATGTGCCGGCACTTCGTGGCGGCAAGCCTATCATAGTGGAGTCGGAGCCTGACTGGTATGTAAAGCAGGTCATGGAAGATTTTGTTGTGAGGGCAGAGCGTATCAGAGGTGGTGGAGTTGATCCAAGTGTGGATAACTTCCTAAAGATTACCCATGAGGCAAGATTACTCGGAACAGATGCAAGGCTGATTGATAAGGACGCACCAAGTAATCCTGACGGAAAGCTCAATAAGGTAGCAGAAAATGTGTGGAAAGAATATGAGAAAGGAAATGCTGATGGTCATATAGGCTGCCAGCTTATTTTTTCGGACATCGGCACACCGGGACCGGATAAGGACTTCACCATTTATGATTATCTGAAGGAAACACTTATCCAGTATGGTATTCCGGCAGATGAGATAGCTTTTATCCATGATGCTAAGACTGACGCACAGAGGGATGCACTTTTTAAGGAGATGAGGACAGGTAAAAAGAAGGTTCTTATCGGTTCAACAGATAAGTGTGGAACAGGTGTAAATGTGCAGACACACCTTGTTGCAATGCATCATGTGGACTGCCCTTGGAAGCCAAGTTCCATTGAACAGAGGGAAGGACGAGGCATCAGACAGGGCAACGAAAATGAAGAGGTTGCAATCTACAGATATGTCACCAAAGGAACCTTTGATGCATACAACTGGTCGCTCGTCGAAAATAAGCAGCGATTCATCAGTCAGGTCATGACAAGCAAGGCAGTAAGCCGAAGCTGTGAGGACATCGACGAGGCAACACTTTCCTATGCAGAGATTAAGGCAGTCGCCACAGGCAATCCTCTTATTCGTGAGAAGATGGAGATTGACAATGATGTCCAGAGATTAAAGCTCTTAAAGGCATCCTATGACAATCAGAGATATGGCTTGCAGGATAACTTTATGATTAAGTACCCGAAGCTCATTAAGACAGCAACAGAAAAGCTTGCCAATGTAAGAGAGGATGTAAAGGCAAGGGATAAAGAGCTGATTGATAATCCGGAATTTGCCATTACCATAGGCAAAGCAACCTACACAGAGCGAGTGGATGGCGGAACCATGATGCTTGAAGCAA
>OKSA01002420.1_pt1 | contig 15290 bp, 15 predicted proteins | sample 1601181 | NCBI WGS metagenome assembly OKSA01 (sample SAMEA3541538, study PRJEB24748) | human gut metagenome | biome: human gut; feature: human-associated habitat; material: faeces | place: China | collected 2012
CCGGCTGTCTCAGGTGGAAAAGGATATCCGGGCGAAACGCTATGTGATGTTTCAGTATTTTATACCGGGGAGAATCCGGCAGCACGCAGGCCGTGGAGGACGCGGTGGCGGATATTCTGGCCGATGTGAAGAAAAACGGAGACGCGGCGGTGCTGCGTTATTGCGAAAAATTCGACGGTGTGAAGCTGGCGGGGCTGCGCGTGGCGCAGGCGGATATCGACGCGGCCTACGAAGCGGCGGACCCGGAATTCATCCGGACGCTGACGATGGCCGCTGGCAACATCGAGGCCTTCCACAAACGGCAGATCCGCCGGAATTTTGTCATCAACGACACGCCCGGCGTGGTGCTGGGCCAGAAGGTGACGCCCATTGAGCGGGTGGGCCTGTATGTGCCCGGCGGCACGGCCAGCTACCCCTCCAGCGTTCTGATGAACGCTATTCCGGCGCGTCTGGCGGGCGTTTCGGAGATCATAATGGTAACGCCTCCCGCAAAGGACGGCAGTGTGGCGCCGGCCATTCTTACGGCCGCAAGGGTGGCGGGCGTGACGGCCATTTACAAAATGGGCGGCGCGCAGGCCGTGGCGGCGCTGGCCTACGGGACCGAAAGCGTGCCGAAGGTGGATAAGATCGTCGGCCCGGGAAACATTTTTGTGGCCGCCGCCAAGCGCCGGGTATACGGCATCGTGGACATCGACATGATCGCAGGCCCCAGCGAGATACTGGTGCTGGCCGACGCTGCGGCGAACCCCGCCTATGTGGCAGCGGACCTGCTGAGCCAGGCCGAGCACGACAGGCTGGCCACCGCGGTGCTGGTGTGCGACAGCGAGGCGCTGGCCGGGGCGGTTTCGGCGGAGCTGGAGCGGCAGATTCCCTTGCTGCCCCGGGCGGACATCGCCCGCGCGTCCATCGACAACAACGGCAAGATCATCATTGCACGGGACATGGCCGAGGGCGTGGACATCGCCAACGAGATCGCGCCCGAGCATCTGGAGGTCTGCGTGGACGACCCGTTCAGCCTTTTGAACAGCATCCGCAACGCGGGCAGCATCTTTTTGGGAAAAAACGTGCCCGAGGCGCTGGGCGATTATTTCGCAGGGCCGAACCACACGCTGCCCACGCTGGGGACGGCGCGCTTTTCCAGCCCGCTTTCCGTGGATGATTTCGTGAAAAAATCCAGTTTTATTTATTACACGAAAGAGGCGCTGGGTGCGGTGCAGGAGCGCATCGTCGATTTTGCCGAGCGCGAGGGGCTTTCCGCTCACGCGCGCAGCGTGTCCATCCGGTTCGAGGACGGGCAGTAAGACGAAGCAAAGGGGAAAAGCGAATGGAGTTTATTGCGTTCATCGTGACGGTGCTTGTGGGCTTTGTGGCGGAAAGCCTGCTGGGGAATTGGCTGAACTGGCCCGGTGTGGGAGCAGTTTTCGCCGCTGCGGCAGCGGCGGCGTTCATTCTTCGGGCGCTGCGGCGTAAAGAAGCGCCTGCCGAAACACAAAGCGATGCCCGATCCCCGGGCGGTTGCCCCGGCGGGCAGGAAAAATGATTTTTGGTGCAGGGAGGCAGAGAAACGCATGAGCCGTTTTTTGGCGGGCGCGCTGCGCGCCGTTACGCCCTATACGCCCGGGGAGCAGCCGCGGGGCGTGGAAACCCTTATCAAACTGAACACGAATGAAAACCCGTACCCGCCCAGCCCGAAGGTACTGGAGGCGCTGAACGGCCGCGCGGCGGAAAACCTGCGCCTGTATTCGGACCCCGCGTGCGCGGATTTTCTGGCCGCGCTGGCAGAGACGTTCGGCGTGGGCCGGGACCAGGTGTTCGCGGGCAACGGCTCGGACGAGGTTCTGGCGTTTGCATTCCTCGCGTTTTGCGAAAAGGGCGTGGCATTCGCAGACATCACCTACGGCTTTTACCCGGTGTTCGCGGAGATGTTCTCCCTGCCGGAATACCCCGAGCTGGTGCCCGATCCGCCGGTGCGCTATGTGCAGGCGGACGGCTTCGGCGCGCTCACGCGCTGCCTTGCCTACCGGCTCTCGGGCATGCACCTGCGCCTCGTCGGCAGCAAGGGCTGCGGCAAGAACACGCTCATCCAGACAGTCGACTGGCTGCTCAACGTGCCGCAGTACCGCATGCAGGGCAATGCCGAGCTCGACAAGCTCGACCTGCTCGGCGGCCCGACGATCGAAAACGGCACCATGCGCTACCGCCTGAGCGACATGCTGCGCTACCTCGCGGCGGGCGCGGACGTCGTGCTCGACGAGGGCAACACCATCAAGCCAGAGTGCGCCGACGTGCTCCACTCGCTGACCGACGCCGCGCGCCAGATCCAGGTGCCCGGCTACGGGCTCGTGCAGATGCACCCGCACTCGGCGTTCACGATCACGATGAACGAGGACTATGCCGGCACGAACTTCATGAACGAGGCGACGATCGACCGCTTCACGCCCATCCACATCGCCGAGCCGGAGAGCATCGTCGATGTGCTGCACCGCGTCGTGCCCGAGGCGAGCGCCGCCAGCCTGAATATCTGCGACTATGTTTACTGTGCCATCCGCGACCGCATCCGCAGCGCCGGCGGGCTCGAGCCGGACGCGATGACGATCCGCGGCTTTATTGACGCCCTGCGCGCGGAGCCCCTGCTGGGCCTGCGCTGGGGTCTGCTCGACAACGTGGCCTCCAAGCCGCAGGACGCCTACACCCGCCTCCAGCTGACCGAGCTCATTGAGAGCATGGTGCCGCAGGATGGACGGATTTGACGCCGCGCTGGCGCGCTACCGGGCGTTTCTGGCGCATGATCCCATCACGCCGCTGCTCCGGCGCAGCCTCGCGCTGCTCGTCCCGGGGAATATCCGGGTCGATACCGTCACGGCGGACGATCGTCTGCGCTGCACGACGGACGGCACGTCCGTCACCGTCGGCGGGGCGGAATATCTGCTGCGCACGGATTTTGACGCCCGCCACTGGACGGCCGCGCTGCGCGTGCTGCTCGCGCGCGAGATCCAGCACGACAGCAGCTCCGACCGGGACGTCTGCGCGGCGTTCGCGGCGGAGGCCGGCGCATATTTTCACGCGCACTATGCCCTCGCGCCCGAGACCGGGGCGCTGCTCGGGCACCGGATACTGAACATTCTGGAGCAGGCGCGCACGGATAACATCCTCTGCCGCCGCTTTCCCGGCTATCTGCCGCTGCTGCGCTTCGTGTGCTATGCGCAGCTCGAGGCGGCCGCACCCGGCAGCGCGCTCGCGGCACTGCTCGATGAGCTGGAGGCTTTTGCGCTCACGGGCATCCCGAGCGGGACTCCGGCGCTCGCCGCCGTCCGGGCCGAGGTGGAGGCGGCAATCCTCGCGCCGTCGGCCGCCGCGTGCGCGGACATTGGCCGGCAGATCCTCGCGGCGCTCGCGCCGGAGCTGGCGCGCCTGTGCGGCATCGCGGATGCCGATGCGCTCGCGCGCATCGCATCGCAGCTCGTGGACTATGCCTTCAGCGAGGGCGACCGCGCGGAAGCCTTCGGCGACGGCTGCGACAGCCGCCTCCGCCTGCGCAGCGAGGCGCAGGACGCGGCGCGTCAGGGCCCCTCTGCCGACGGGGAGGACGCAGACCTCGACAAAGGCGACAGCACAGCCGGCGGCAGCGGCGACAACTCCGAGCGCCACGGCGACATGAGCGGCAGCCTCGCCAGTCAGGAGGCCAAGCCGAGCGGCTCAGCCGGGACAAACGGCAGGGAGGACCGCGGCCGATCGTCCAGCGTCGGCCGCAGCGGCAATCACGGCCAGAGCGGGGCGACCGCCACCACGTCGGACACGGTGTCTGCTGCGCAGAAGGCGGCCTCCGGCGGGCCGGAGAGCCTGCGCGAAGTGCTCGGCACGGGCTGGGGCGTGCACCGCGGCTTTGCGCTCAGCGCGGCCGAGACGGACGCCATGCTCGCCGCGGCGGAAAAAGCGCTCACACGCGAGCGGGCGCTCGAGCAGCAGCTGCATGTCTCCGGCCCGCGTGCTGCCCGGCTCGACGCCGGGGAGCGGCAGGGGCTGGCCGAGCGGTATGCCGGCCTGACGTTTACGGAGACGTATATCACGCCGGGTGGCGGGCGGCTGCCGCCCGCATTTGCCGAGCGGGCAAAGGCGCTGCACCACCGGCTCGACAAGCTCCTGCGCCAGCAGCGCGAACGCAGCGCCAGCCAGCGCACCGGCGCGCTCTCGCAGCGCGAGCTGTGGAAGATCCCGCTCGATGCCAAGGACGTTTTTCGCCGCAAAGCACCGCCGTCCAAGCGCGAGACGGCGTTTTTCCTGCTCATCGACCGCAGCGGCAGCATGGGCGCCGGCGTCGGCGGCGGGCAGTCCAAGCTCTTCACGGCGCTGGCCACGGCGGCCGTGCTCGAGGAGGCGCTCAAGGGCATCGCCTATACGAAGATCGTCGCCTTTGACGGCGGCACGAACGCCGTGGAGCACTGCGTCATCAAGGATTTCGACCAGAAGGAGATCGGCAGCCGCTGCATCGACGCCATGGAGCAGATCGCCGCCGGCAACGGCAACAAGGACGGTTATTCCATCCGCGCCGCCGCGCTGGATCTGGCCAAGCGCACCGAGCGCCGCAAGATCCTCATGGTGCTCTCCGACGGGCTGCCGTCCGGCTATTTCAGCGAGGCGGAGGCGATCGACGACGTGCGCACGGCCGTGCAGGCGGCGCGCCGCCGGGGGCTGCTCGTCATCCCAATCATTTACACTGCGCGCACGGACGAGAACGTGGATGCTTACCGCCGTATGTATGAAAAGAGCATGATCTTTGCCGATTCCGTGGGCATGCTCGGCGAGTTCGAGCGCCTGCTCATGAAGCTGGTGCGCTGAGCGGCGGCCGGGGGGTGGAATTGCTTGACAAGCCCCGCGCGGTGTGCTATGATGACTTCTCGTTAAAAGGGAGTAGTTACAAATGTATGACCAACAATCTCCCGGCATCCGCCGGTGGTCATGCGCCTATTGTGATAGGTAATGAGACTTTTAGCACATCATATTTATGATCGTGCCGAAAGTCTCATTTTTTGCACGATCACGAAGGAGAATGCGTTATGAACCTCGATTTTACCGGCAGTACCCTTTTCCTTGTCCTGCTGCTGTTCGCGGCGGGCCTTGTGTGCATCATCAAGGGCGGCGACTTTTTTGTCGACGCCGCCACGTGGATCGCGGAGGCCTCCGGTATCCCCAAATTCATCATCGGCGCGACCGTTGTGAGCTTTGCCACGACCATGCCGGAGATGCTTGTGTCCGTCTTTTCCGCGCTGGAGGGCAATGCGGACATCGCCATCGGCAACGCCGTCGGCTCCGTCACGGCCAACACCGGCCTCATCATGTGCCTGTCGCTGATCTGCATGGAGTGCACCATGCCGCGGCGGCAGTATGCGGTCAAGGCGGTGCTGCTGCTCGCGGCGATCGCGGTTCTGTTTGGCTTCACGCGCGACGGGCAGTTGTCCATCCTTGAGAGTGTTTTGATCCTTGTCATTTTTGTGTGCTTTATTGCCGAGAGCCTCGTTGCCGCGCGGCGTGAGCAGTCGCTTGAGGCCCCGGAGCAGGATGCCCGCCCCAAGACGGACGGCCGGACGGTCGCGCTCAATATCGGCAAGTTTGTGTTTGGCGCTGCGGCCATCGTCCTCGGCGCGCAGCTGCTGATCGACAACGGCACCGCGCTCGCGCAGATGATCGGTGTGCCGGATGCCATCATCGGCGCGACCATGATCGCCATCGGCACGTCGCTGCCGGAGCTCGTGACGACCATCACCGCCATCCGCAAAAAGCAGTCGTCCCTGTCGGTGGGCAACATCATCGGCGCGAACATCATGGATCTCACGCTCATCATGCCGCTGTGCGCGCTCATCCTCGGCAAGCCGCTGCCGGTCGAGCGGCAGGGCATGCTGCTGGATATTCCGGCGTGTCTTGTCGTGTGCGCGGGCGCGCTCATCCCGGCGCTGGTGCAGGGCAGGTTCAAGCGCTGGGTCGGCTTTTTCATCGGCGGACTGTACATCGTTTATCTCGTCATCATGTTCACGTGCTTCGGCGCGTAAAAACCGGCGCCGGCCTCCCGCGGGAGACCGGCGCTTTTTGCTGTGATATTTGCTGCAGACAGAAAAAACCCCGGAAGCCGAAGCTTCCGGGGTGTGGTGCGCGAGGCGGGACTTGAACCCGCACGTCCGGAGTGGACACTAGAACCTGAATCTAGCGAGTCTGCCAATTCCACCACTCGCGCATAAGCTTTGTCGTTCAAAGCCTGTTTAATATAGCATTTCGCGTGCGGATTGTCAAGCGTATTTTCCGCAACTACCAGAAAAAATCGCAACGTGTGTCGAAAACGTGAATTTTTTCCGCTCCGGGTGTTCAAATCCGGCGGTATCTGGTATACTATACCGATGAAAAAATGAGACCCGGCCATGCCGGGAACGGAGTTGTGATCAAAATGGATTTGAACCGTGCTGCGCTCAAAGCAGACGCCCGCCGGCGCGCCGCCGGCTACCGCCCGAGCCCGATCCTCGCGGCATTGATCGTCTTTGCCCTCGGGCTGCTCATCTCGACGCTCTCGTCGTACCTGATGGGCGGCGACCGCCTGACCACGGCGCTGACAAACGCCGCGCAGTTCGGCCCCGACGCGGTCGAGCAGGCATACATCAGCTTCTTTGAGCATTACAGTGTGTCCGGTGTTGCGGTCGTGCTCGTCGTCGCGCTGGAGATCATGAACTATATGGTCAGTGTCGGCTTTGTGATCTTTTCGCTGCACGTCAGCCGGGATGAAACGGCCGAGATCGGCAACCTCTTTGACGGGTTCGGCCTCTTCTTCCGCGTGCTGTGGCTGGCGATCCTGCAGGGGCTGTTCGTGTTTCTGTGGAGCTTGCTGCTGGTCGTACCGGGCATCATCGCGGCCTATCGCTACCGGCAGGCGCTGTACCTGCTGCTCGACCACCCGGAGAAGTCCGCCTGGCAGTGCCTGCGCGAGAGCGCAGCGGTCATGCGCGGCCACAAGTGGGAGCTGTTTGTGCTGGATCTGAGCTTCCTCGGCTGGATGCTGCTGAGCGCCCTGTTCGCGCCCGTGTCCATCTGGCTCGACCCGTACCGCGCTATCACGAACGCAAATTATTATAACCGGCTCGTCGGCGCGCAGGGCGGCCCGCGCATTTACGAGGGCTCGTTCACCGACATCCCGAACGATCCGCAGTCCTGACGGCTTTATCCCGCCTTCCCCCCCCCCGCCTGCCGTGCGCAGGCGGGGTGTCTTGCGTTGACAAGCCGTGGCTGTGCGGTATAATCTAAAGAGAAACCCGAGGAAAACGAGGTGCACAGATGCAGACGGAAAAGAGCGGCCGCCCGCAGGCGATGATCGCCATGAGCGGCGGCGTGGATTCGAGCGTGGCGGCATACCTGATGCAGCAGGCGGGTTACGACTGCATGGGCGTGACCATGAAGCTGTATGAAAATGAGGACGCCGGCGTGCCGCGCGGCCACACCTGCTGCACGCTCGACGATGTGGAGGATGCCCGCCGCGTGGCCTATGCGCTGGGCATGCCGTACTATGTCTTTAATTATAAGGATGCGTTTCGTGAGCAGGTCATGGCGCGCTTTGCCGCGGCCTATCAGCACGGGGCGACGCCGAACCCCTGCCTGGACTGCAACCGGTATCTGAAGTTCGGCCTGCTGGAGACACGCGCCCGCGCGCTCGGGTGCGACGTGCTGGCGACCGGGCACTATGCCCGCGTCGAGCAGCTGCCGGACGGGCGCTACACACTCAAAAAGGCCGTGGACACGACGAAGGATCAGAGCTACGTGCTCGCTTGGCTCACGCAGGAGCAGCTCGCGCACACGCGCTTTCCGCTCGGCGGTCTGCACAAGACCGAGGCACGGGAGATCGCCGAGGCGCATGGCTTCTGCAACGCGCACAAGCACGACAGTCAGGACATCTGCTTTGTGCCGGACGGTGACTATGCCGCCGCGGTCGAGCGGCTGACCGGCGCGCACAGCGAGCCCGGCCGCTTCGTGGACACGCAGGGCAAGGTGCTTGGAACGCACCGCGGCATCATCCACTATACGATCGGCCAGCGCCGCGGGCTCGGCATCGCGGCCGAGACGCCGCTGTACGTCTGCGGCATCGATGTGCCGCGCAACGAGGTCGTGCTCGGCCGCAATGACGAACTCTTTTCGACCGAACTGGACGCGGGCGGCTGCAACTGGATTTCCGGCGACGTGCCGGACGCGCCGCTGCACGTGACGGCCCGCATCCGCTACCGGCAGCCGGAGCAGCCGTGCACCGTCACGGCCACGGGGCCGGACACGGTGCACGTGTCGTTTGAGACCCCACAGCGCGCCATCACGCGCGGCCAAGCCGTCGTGTTCTACGACGGGGACACGGTGCTCGGCGGCGGCACGATCGACTGAACTGTGATTTTTGGAAGGGAGGCGCGGCCGTGTCCGTGACGCTCTATCTTGCGATCCCCTGTTATAACGAGGAGACGGTCCTGCCGGAGACGGCGCGCCGCCTGCGGGAGAAATTCACCGCCCTGCGCGCCGCCGGGACGATCGGCCCCATGAGCCGCATCTGCTTCATTGACGACGGCTCGAAGGACGCCACCTGGCAGTTCATTTCCGACCTGCATGCGCGCGATCCGGCCTTTTCCGGTATCCGTCTGTCGCGCAACCGCGGCCACCAGAACGCGCTGCTGTGCGGACTGATGACGCTGCGGAATCGCGCCGACTGCGTCATTTCCATGGACGCCGATCTGCAGGACGACATTGATGCCATCGACGCCATGCTCGCGGCCTTTCAGAACGGGAATGATATCGTCTACGGCGTGCGCGCGAGCCGGAAGCAGGACTCTGCCTTCAAGCGCGCCACCGCACAGGGGTATTACCGCCTGCTGCGCGCACTCGGCGCGGACGTGGTGTATAATCACGCCGACTACCGGCTCATGAGCCGCCGCGCGCTCGACGCACTCGCGGAGTATAAAGAAGTCAATCTGTTCCTGCGCGGGCTCGTGCCGCTCGTGGGCTACCCGAGCACGGTCGTGTATTACGAGCGCGGCAAGCGCTTTGCGGGCGAAAGCAAGTACCCGCTGCGCAAGATGCTCTCGTTCGCGTGGGAGGGTGTGTCGTCGCTGACGGTGTCGCCGCTGCGGCTCATCACGCGCATCGGCATCGTGATGTTCCTCGTCAGCATCGCCATGCTCATCTATTTTCTCGTGCGCTATTTCACCGGCCACACCGTTGCCGGGTGGTCGAGTCTCGCCGTGTCCATCTGGGCCATCGGCGGGCTGCAGCTGCTGGCCATCGGCGTGGTGGGGGAGTACATCGGCAAGATCTATCTCGAGACGAAGGCGCGCCCGCGCTACCGCATCGAGACGGAGCTTGATGACCGGGAGGCGGAGCTTTGAAGCGCCTGCGCACGCTCTTTGACGCGAAGCTGTGGAAGTTTCTGCTCGTCGGCGTCATCAACACGCTTGTCGGCACGGGCATCATGTTTGGATTGTATAACCTTGCCAACTGCTCGTATTGGGTGTCCTCGGCGGCAAACTACGTGCTCACAAGCATCCTGAGCTTTTTCCTCAACAAGCACTTTACGTTCCAGAGCCGGGAGCGCGGCGCGGGTCAGGTCGTGCGCTTCGCGGCGAACATCGCCGTCTGCTACCTGATCGCCTACGGCATCGCAAAACCGCTGTGTCTGCGTCTGCTTGCCAACGCTGCGGTGAGTACGCGCGATAATGTGGCCATGCTCGTCGGCATGGTGCTCTTCACCGGTCTGAATTACCTCGGCCAGCGCTTTTTCGCTTTCCGCAGTCCAAAAACCGAAGAAAAATGAGACCCCTTCCCGGATGTGCAGCATCCGGGAATTCTTTTTGAAAAAATGCAGATATCCTATTGACAAATGGGAGGAAAAATGGTTATATAAACACATGAACAATCATTCATATGTTCAAGCGAAAGTGAGGAGATCCCATGGCAGAACCGAGACCCGACAGTGCACCGGCGTGCGAATATCTCAACGTGCACGAGGACGCGGTGGCGCAGGTGCTTGCGGCCCTGCCGGACGATGAGATGCTCTACGACCTGTCGGAGCTGTTTCGCGTCTTTGGCGATTCGACGCGCATCAAGATCCTCTATGTGCTCTTCGAGAGCGAGCTGTGCGTGTGCGACATTGCGCGGCTGCTGAACCTGACGCAGTCGGCGGTCAGCCACCAGCTGCGCATTTTGAAGGCGTCGAACCTCGTCCGCTTCCGGCGGGAGGGCAAGACCGTGTTTTATTCCCTGGACGACGATCACGTCCGGTCCGTGCTGGCCCTCGGCATGGAGCATGTGCTGGAAAAATGATGGCCCGGCCATCTTTTCAAATAACATTCAATGACAGATGAAGGAGCGTACATCATCATGGAAAAGACCTATAAGATCGAAGTAGACTGCGCCAACTGCGCGGCGACCATCGAGCGGCACGTGGCAAAGCTCAAGTGTGTCAAGGAAGTGACCGTGAGCTACATGGCCCAGAAAATGCTGGTCGAATATGCCCCCGGTGTGGACGAGACCGAGGCCAAGGCGGAGATCCTCAAGACCGCGCTCAAGGTCGAGCCGGACTTCCGCTTCGAGGACTGAATCTCATGACGCGCGAACAGAAAAGGTCGCTGCTGCTCATAGCAGCAGCGGTCGTGCTGCTCATTGGGCTGCACTTTGTGCCGGTCACGGGCTGGCTCAAGCTCGTGCTGTATCTCATCCCGTATCTGCTCGTCGGCGGCGAGACGCTCGTCGATGCCTGCAAGGGCATTTATAACCGCCAGCCGTTCGACGAAAACCTGCTCATGGCCGTGGCCACCATCGGCGCGATGGTGCTCGGGGACTATCCCGAGGCCGTGTCCGTCATGCTGTTTTACCAGATCGGCGAGCTGTTTGAGAGCTACGCCGTCGGCCGCAGCCGCCGGAACATCGGCGATCTGATGGACATCCGCCCGGACTACGCCAATGTTGAGACGGCGGACGGCGTTGCGCGCGTGAAGCCCGAGCAGGTCGCGGTCGGCGATACGATCGTCGTCAAGCCCGGCGAGCGCGTCCCGCTCGACGGCACGGTGCTCACGGGCACGTCGGCGCTGAATATGAGCGCCCTGACCGGTGAGAGCGCCCCCGTGGACGTCACGGAGGGCAGCACCGTCGTCAGCGGCAGCGTGAACCTGTCGGGTGTGCTGCGCCTGCGCGTGGAGAAGGTGTATGCCGAGTCCACGGTCGCGCGCATCCTTGAGCTGGTGGAAAATTCCTCGCTCAAGAAGGCGCATACCGAGCGCTTCATCACGAAGTTTGCCCGTGTCTACACGCCGTCCGTTTGCGGTGCGGCGCTCGCGCTGGCGATCCTGCCGCCGGTCGTGCGGCTCATTATGGGCATCCCGGCAGAGTGGGGCGACTGGATCTACCGCGCGCTGACGTTCCTCGTCATCAGCTGCCCGTGCGCGCTCGTGATCTCGATCCCGCTGTCGTTCTTCGGCGGCATCGGCGGCGCGTCCGCCCGCGGTATCCTCATCAAGGGTTCGAGCTATCTGGAGATGCTGGCCAAGACCGACCGTGTCGTCTTTGACAAGACCGGCACGCTCACGCGCGGCACGTTCGCCGTCACGGCGGTGCATCCCGCGCAGCCGGAGCTGTCCGATCAGGCGCTGCTGCAGCTTGCGGCGGCGGCGGAGCAGTTTTCCGATCACCCAGTCAGCCAGAGCCTGCGCCGCGCGGCCGGAGAGCTTCCGGCCGACCTGGTCACGACGGACGCCAAAGAGCTCGCCGGTCACGGCGTGACCGCGCAGGTCGGCGGCCGGTCTGTTGCCGCCGGCAACACGAAGCTGATGGACACCCTCGGCCTGACCGTGCCCGCGGTCAATGAGACCGGTACGGTCATCCACGTCGCGGCCGACGGCGCGTATCTCGGCTACATCGTCATCTCCGACGAGCCGAAGACCGGCTCGCGCGAGGCGGTGGCCCGCCTGCGGGCGGACGGCGTGCGCGTCGTCATGCTCACCGGCGACCGGAAGAGCGCGGCCGACGCCGTGGCGGAGGAGCTGGGCATCGCGGAGGTGCACAGTGAGCTGCTGCCGGAGGATAAGGTCACGCAGGTCGAGCGGCTGCTCGGCGAGGGCGCACCCGGGAAATACCTTGCCTTCGTCGGCGACGGCATCAACGATGCGCCGGTGCTCGCGCGCGCCGATCTCGGCGCCGCCATGGGCGGCATCGGCTCGGACGCTGCCATCGAGGCGGCGGACATCGTGCTCATGGACGACGATCCGCGCAAGCTCTCGCTGGCCATGCGCATCTCGCGCAAGACCATGCGCCTCGTCTGGGAGAACATCGTCTTTGCGCTGGCCGTCAAGGCCGTCTGCCTCGTGCTCGGCGCGCTCGGCATTGCGAACATGTGGGTCGCCATCTTCGCCGACGTCGGCGTTATGGTCCTGTGTGTGCTCAACGCCGCCCGCGCGCTCAATACGAAGCACCTGTAATGCTGATCTCTGTATGAAACAGGATAGAAAAGAGGCCGCCGAAAGGCGGCCTCGATCTTTTAGCGTGTCTGTGCCAACAAAAAAGGAACTGCATAGTGGGGGAGCTCGAGGGGGGGCAAGACCCGCCTCGAATCCGATTCAAAGCAAAAGTCCTGATGGATCAGGGCTTTTGCGCGTCCGGCATTTTGCTATGAAAAAGGCCGGACGGCGAAAGCACGTTCAGGAAAGTTCGGTACGGACTTTCCTGACAAGCTGAGACCGCCGTCGGCGGTCTTTTTTCATGCCTTTTTCACGTGCACCGGCGGAAGCTGCTGTCCGTGAGGACGCGCGCGCAGATCAGCCCCAGCGGCAGGGAGACGACGATCAGCAGCGAGGCGACGAGCCACGACGCGCTGTCGCTCAGGTTCATTGTGCCCAGATCGTACACGGCGCGGTAGAAATACAGCCCCGGCACCATGATGACGATCGACGGCACGGTGATCGTGATGCGCGGGTAGCCCGAGCGCCGCTTATACGCGGAGGCGAGCAGGCCCGCCGTCAGCGCGCCGAAAAACGCGGCCGCTGCCGGCGGGAAGCCGGCCAGACTGACGAGCTCGAGCCGCAGGGTGTTCGATATCGCGCCGATCACGGCGGCGACGGACGCGAGCTTCACGGGACTGTTGAACATCAGCGAGAAGCCGAACACACCGCAGAAGCTCATCGCCAGCCGCAGCAGGATGCGCGCCCAGACGGGCAGCCCCAGCGGCAGAAAATCCATCGGCTGCAGCCGCAGCAGCAGCGCCATGAGCCAGGCGGTCAGCGTCGCCACGACGACGATCATGATCGCGTAGGCCAGCCGCTCAAGTCCGGAGCGCATGTCCTGCTTGGACATGTCGATGCCGCTCGTGATGAACGGGAAGCCCGGAATGATGAACAGCATCGCGCAGATATACCCCGCCTGATGCTGTGGGTCGATGGGCCAGAGCAGCGATGCCAGCCGGAACAGCCCGGCATAGACCAGACATGCTGCCGCAACGGACAGGGCGATGCAGCCAAACAGCGTCAGGTGCCGCTGCGTCAGCCGCGCGCGCACATACTGCCCGACGCCCGCACCCAGAAAGGCCAGCAGCATCTCGATCGGCCCGCCGCCGAGCAGGAACGTGAATCCGCCGCAGGCGAGCGCCGACGCCAGCCCCTGCTGCAGCGGGGTGTAGCTGCCGCCTGCCTGCGCGATCTCGTCGAGCCGGGTGTGCAGGTCGTCCGCCGTCATGTACACGCCGTCGAGCGGAAAACGCTTGACAAAGCGCTCGAGCTGGTCGAGCTTGGCGGTGTTGACGCCGGTGGCCGTCAGCGTCAGCGTCTGGGCGAACGTGTTCTCGCCGTCGGAGCAGGTGTACTCGATGGACAGCAGCCCGATGTCGGCGGCGCACACAAGACCGAGCGCCTCGGCGATCTCGTTCATGGAGCTGCGCACACGCCATGCGCCGGTGCCGCACGAGAGCAGCAGCAGACCGACCCGGCCGACGACGCCGGCGCGGATGGGCAGCGGCGCCTGTGAGACAGGCAGCTCTTTCTGATCCCGGATGGGGTCATGCCACGGGATCTGCATATGATTTGGTTTGATGATCGGATGATGCAACGTATCTCACGCCTTTTTTGAAAATTCGGACTGTATTGTAGTCTTGTGCGCGCCGGAAGTCAAGAGCGGACGATCAGACGGCCCGCCAAAAACCGATGCGCAAGCGGAGACGGCCTGTCATTTGACAGGCCGTCCTGCTGGATTTGTTCAGAAAAGATCGCCGTCGTGGGTGTCTACATAAAACGAATACGGTTTTCCGTTCGCCGTGAAGGTGATGTGGTAGGCATCGCGGCCGGAAACCTGCACACGCTGGACATTGACGTCGCGGATGTCCGGCAGCGAGATGCCAAGCTCCTGCAGCACGCGGCTCAGGGCTTCGGATATGCTGATCTCCGAACCTGCGGGGGCGGCGGAATCGTCCGGCTTTCCCGGCGTGGCCGGGGTGTCCGGCGTCTGTGCGGGCTGCTCCGGGCGCTGCACGTCGAGAATTTCGCCGGTGCGTGCGGCGATCGTGTAGCAGTATTCCCCGCCGGCCGCCGCAAAGCGGACACGCGCTTTGCCCCCGATCTGCCGCTGGACCGCGCCTGGTTGCGACCATCGTGCACCGCATCGCCGGAGCACCGGATGCGGCCGGCACGAACATGCCCTTCCGCGATGTCCCGGCCGGTGCCTACTATGCGCAGCCCGTCCTCTGGGCCTATCACGCCGGTGTGGTCAACGGCTGCGGCGCGGACACGTTCTGCCCCACGCAGGCCATCAGCCGTCAGGATCTGACGGTCATCCTCTACCGCTATGCCTGCCTCGCGGGCATTGCAGACGCGGCGCAGTCGGAGAACGTCCTGAGCGGCTTTGCCGATGCGGGCACTGTCAGCGATTATGCCCGCGCGGCGCTGGCCTGGGCCGTGGAAAACAGCATTCTCTACGGCAGGGACGATCATCGCATCGATCCGCAGGGCACGGCGACGCGCGCCGAGTGCGCGGCGCTCCTGTGGCGCTTTGTCAGCCAGTATTCTCTCGCTTAACACCGCGCTGTCCCGTGCGTGTTGCATCCCCCATTCCCGTAACTGCGGGGCCGCCCCGGAGCGTTCGCTCCGGGGCGGTTTTTCAGCTGCTTTGCAGCTGAAAAACCGCAAGATCTGATTCGAGGCGGGCCTTGCCCCCTCGAGCACCCCCGCTGCTCTGCGGACGTTCTCTTGCGCGGAATACGGAGCGCGGTGATAGAAACGCCCGCCCCAAAGCCGAAGCTTTGGGGCGGG
>OKSA01002421.1_pt1 | contig 15283 bp, 10 predicted proteins | sample 1601181 | NCBI WGS metagenome assembly OKSA01 (sample SAMEA3541538, study PRJEB24748) | human gut metagenome | biome: human gut; feature: human-associated habitat; material: faeces | place: China | collected 2012
AAAAGCAGAAACTCTGCGATTTTGAATGTTCTGCTATTGTTCCGTACGAACCAGAACAGAAAGTAACGCCGTTATGCACATCGTCAACCATTTTCATCATACGAAGTATATTCTGCTTATTAATGATAATTCTCGGCAAACCGAAAACACTCCAAGCAGGGTCATCGGGGTGAATTGCCATTTTTATATCGTACTTATTGCATACAGGCATTATTCTTTCAAGAAAATACTTCAAATTTTCAAAAAGCTTTTCATCGTCAACATCCTTATACATTTCAAAAAGCTCTTTTACTTTTTCCATTCTCTCAGGTTCCCAACCCGGCATAACAGTGCCGTTCATATCCTTTGAAATAGATTCAAACATCTTCTCGGGAACAATTTTATCAATATCATCTTGATTGTATGCAAGCACGGTTGAACCGTCTGGACGTTTTCTTGCAAGTTCGCTTCTTGTCCAGTCGAATACAGGCATAAAGTTATAGCATACAAGATGAATGTCCTCTTTTCCGAGATTTCCAAGCGTTTTAATATAATTGTCAATGTACTTATCTCTGTCCGATGTTCCGACTTTAATTGCGTCATGAACATTTACGCTTTCAATTCCGCTTACATGAAGTCCGCTTTTTTCGACTTCATCTTTCATTTCTTTAATTCTTTCTCTGCTCCATACTTCACCCGGTGCGGTGTCGTAAAGCGTTGTTATAACGCCCGTAACGCCCGGTATTTGTCGTATTTGCTTTAACGTTACGGTATCAAATTTTGAACCGTACCAACGTAATGTCATTTCCATTTTTATCTCTCCTGTTAAAATTCCTTATAAAAATCTTCTTTCATTTCCGATATTACCATATAACATTCTTTGCCGTAAAGCAATTTACAAGGCACTCGCCACGTCTTGCCGTAATAGTAATCATCTGCAACAAGTTCACCGTCTGCGTAAATTTGTGCCACGTCACCAACATAGTCAATCTCGGCAAATCCGTATCCGCCGTCAACATTGATTTTCTTCCATGTCAGTTCTCTTTCTCCGCCAATACACAATTCTTCTTTGTACTTCGGCTCAAACGGTGCATTTTCCACACCTGTGATTTCAACATTTGATTGCTTTGCCGACTGACCGATTTTAAGTGTTTCAAATTCACTGCCGTTCCATTTTTGACAAATATATTCGCCGTCCTCAACAGAGTGTATTTGTCCGTTTTCCTCATACAAATTACAACCTCCGCCAATATACACCGTTCCGTTTAATTTACGCATATACTTAGCATTTTCAAACGGCACTGTAACAATATTTGCACTGCCTTTGCTGAATTTGTATTCCGCTTTGATATTCGGTATTTCCGCAAAGAAATATGTATCATCGCACTTGCATAACGGTTGTGCTGTCGCATATTCAAGCACACTGTCGCCCATTTTCATATTAAACGGCATAAAGAAACTCACTTCACCCTTTACGTCAATCGGCGGAAACTCAACATTTCCCGCACTTATCACTGCATTTTCAATATCTGCAAGTTCGGTCAATCTCTGATAATGATTTACAAACACAAACCCACTTTTGCCGTTTGTTCTCATACCGTAACGCAAAGAATTTGTATCGTCTGCCGCCACCGTATTTCCAGAATCAACCGCAATCATCGGTGCAAATTCTTCGCCGAAATCGTTTACAAACATATGTAGCATATTAAGCAATCCGTACTGTTCTCTGACCTCTCCGTACTCCGACAACGGTGCTTGAAAATCATACGAAAGTATCGGATAATCATTCGGATAACCTGTCGCCTTTGTTTCGTTAAAAGTTGACAGCTCACCTATTTTGTTCGTACCGCCGTGATACATATAATAGCCGACAAGGTTGTTTCCGTCACCAAGCTTTACAAGCGACACCGCATATATATCCATAGGCTTTATAATCGGTCTGCGGTGATGCGTAACCTCTATACCGCCGCCAAGCTCACACGTTGCGAACGGATAACGCTCATACGGCAGCTGCCAGCCGTCACTCTGAGTTTTTGCGATAAGGTCCGTTCCGATTGCGGAATCGTTTCTCATTCTGTTAAAGAAATAGTGCGGTGACGGCGACAGTCTGTTCATATGATTTTCCCACGGTGCTTCACAATAACCGCCGAATACAGGCACAACCTCATCAACGGGAATTTTCGCACCCGATGCACTGTTCCAGCCCGTAACTGTGTATATAGGTGCAATAAATCCACATTCTACGGCTATTTCTTTAAGTTTTGCCAAATGCTCGGCGTTGTCGACAAATTCATTTTCAATCTGTACCGCAATTATGTTTCCGCCGTCCTTATAGAACAGTCCTTTCACTTCGTTATATATGCTCTGATACCACTTCTTAACAATCGCAAGATATTCTTCGTTGTTGTCACGAAGTTTATAATCCTTTTTCAAAAGCCAATCGGGGAAACCGCCGTTTCTGCACTCACCGTGTGCCCAAGGGCCTATACGAATTACAACGTCCAAGCCGACATCTTTACATTCTTCGATAAACGCTCTGATGTCATTGTCACCGCCAAAATCCATTTTACCCTCAATTTCTTCGTGGTATATCCAAAACAGATACGTTGAAACAATAGTTATACCGCCGGCTTTCATTTTTGCAAGTTCTCTGTGCCAATTCTCTCTGCTGTATCTCGAAAAATGGAACTCGCCCATAACGCCTATCCAAGGTTTCGTGTGAAATATCTGCTTGTAACGTTAATTTCTTCACCTTTCGGATTTTTACCGCCCATATTCAAATGATTTATCAAAAGCGGTTCATCTTTAAATTCTTTAAATTTATATATCATATACTTCCCTCCAAAAATTGTACTCCGTAGCCGTCCAATACTCCGTTAAATTCCAAGCCGTCAAACAGCGATACTCCTTTAATTTTTGTATCAACTTCATTTTCATTGTGATTTAAAATAATTGTACAGTCATCTCGCTTAACAACCTCCACACCGTTCGGTGTATCAACTGTTTCCACATTCGCCGACTTTGCTATAATTCTTACAAGCTCTTTCATTGCGTCATTGTCCAAATCACAGCCTACATAATAAACTCTGCCCTTGCCGTATTCGTTTACCGTCACTGCACTTTCGCCCTTGTAGTATTCACTTCCGTATGTGCATATGGTTTTTGCAGTATCCGGTTTTATTATATCACACCATATTTCCGCACTTCCGCTTACCTCGCCGCATATTTTTACAGGTTTTCTCGGTGCATCAAATTCAACCGCCTCAATGCCCGCAATTTCCTTGAACACTCCCGGCAGTGCCATTGGTCTTACTCTGTTATATTCATCACGCGTACCGCTCCTAAACGTTAAAACAAGTGTACCGCCGTTTTTGACATATTCCTTGATTTTCTCAGTCTCTGCGTCTGTGACTATGTTGTACGCAGGCATATACACGATTTTATAATCTTCATATTTGCCGTTTGAAACGGCTGTATTTATGTTCAAATCACAATTTGCCTTGTAAAATGAATACAAGTGATTTTCATAATTATAGTTTTGTGCGTGACGTTTTATATCATGTCCCCATACATTGTCGTACGACTTCACAAGCAATGCATCATACTTATTTTTTGAGCCGACAATATATTTTTCAAGTTTTTGAAGTTCGTGACCTGTCTTTTGAATTTCATAAAAACGTCTTCTCGGCACACCGTCATGGTCAAGTACACCGTACCAATATTGCTCCATACCGAAAAGAGCCGTTCTGAATCTGAAATACACAACGCCCTCGCAGCCGTGTGCGATTGCCTGATATGTCCATAATCTAAGCTGATTGGGACGTGGCGTTGAGCCTAAAATATCCCAACCGGCAGGACCTGCCTGTTCCTCCATTACAACAAAGTTTTTGTTCTTCGCACCACGCATATTTTCATGTGCCATAGACACATATTCATATTCGGACGTACCCCACTGATTGTCGGGATAATTGTCCCACGATACAAAATCAAGGTCTTTTGACAAATCATACGCACTTATATCCGAAAAATGTCCCATCAAATTATGCGTTATCGGATTATCGGTGTATTTTCTCAAAATATCAATCTGCATTTTCTGATAATTCACCCAAGTATCAGAAGAAAAACGTCTGAACTCCAAGTCAAGTGCGGGATTGTGCGACCACAAATCGCCGTATGTACCCTCGCACGAATTGTATTTCGGAAGTATTATATCTTCAAAAGAATCATAGTTTAAGCTCCAGAATACGCTTCCCCATTTTTCGTTTAGGTTTTCTATTGTCTGATACCTTTTCTCAAGCCATTTTGCAAAAGCCTTTCGACAATGCTCGCAATAACATCTTGTACTTCCGTGACATCCGAACTCATTATCAATCTGCCATGCTATGACGTTTGGATTATCCTTGTAATGTTCAGCCATTTTTTCGGTTATGATTTCCGACTTTTCTATGTAGCTCGGATTGTTTCCGCAGCCTTCGCGTCTTGAACCCCAATCCTTTTTTCTGCCGTATTTGTCCCTCTGCACGATGTCATATTTATCCGCAAGCCACTTCGGCGGTGCGGCAGTCGGTGTTCCGAGTATGGTTTTTATACCGTATTTTGCAAGTATCTCTATTGCGTCATCAAGGAATGAAAAATCAAATTCACCCTCTTTTTTCTCAAAAAGTTTCCAAGCAAATTCGCCCATTCTTACAGTGTTAAATCCGCCCTCTTGCATAAGTTTAGCTTGACTTTCCCACTCATCTCTGTTCCAATGTTCGGGATAATAGTCTACACCAAATATCATTATTCCATCGACCTCATTTCTTTATAAAGTTCTTCATCCGTCATATGATTATCCAATACCAATAACAGCATAACCTCTCTGTCCTCGGGCGCATACATTGTTTCGCGATACCATTTGTCATGTCTGATATTATCGCCGAACTCTCTGATAACCCCCATTACCTTTCTCGCCATATACGCGGTATGCTTAATATCCGCAAAACAATCGTTATGATAAAAACCTTGCCAAACTCCGTTTTCACTGTTACGCATTTCCTCATTCGCCTTGTCAAATAAAACCGCACTGTCACCGCAAAGCAAAAATGCTTCTTTGTAATTTTCCTTTTCAAATTCCTCTATACCGTTGCAAAATTTTATTACACCGTTTGCACAATAATAATGAATTTTCGACTGTAACAATACAGTTTCGTCAAAAAGCTGTTTCTCGTTTCCGCTTAGTTTTTCACTCGTCTTTTTGCACATTTCATAATATGAATTTATCTTGTCAATACCACTTTCGCATATAACTTTGTAATCTCTCACCTGCCTGTAAAACCCGCCTTTTCCGACAAGCCAATTAAGCGGAGCAATACTGTTTTTATCGTCCTTCACAAACTTATTCGCAATAATACGCACATTCTCGGTATAAAACTGTTCACCTGCGTGTTCATCTTCATTTTTACCGAATTTAATCGTTGACTTCGGATATTCCGCAAGGCATTTTGGTACGTCATAAGCCGAATTAAAATAATCGTCCGCAAATTCCTTGCTGTGACTTTCGTCCGATATATCTTCACCGAACCACTTTTTTCTCACCGCGTCAAGATAATATGTATGCGGTCTGACATTTGAACAGTTGATAACCCAAAAATCATCGCCGCCGTTTTCAAGTACGTCCGATAATTCTCTGTTCACAAAATCAACCGTATTCGGAAGCATTGTTATGTGGTTTGCGGCTTGCAAATCGTAAAACGAAACATGATAATAAATACCCTGTCTGCCGCCGTCTTTGACAGGCATTGACGACACTCGTGCCGTATGATTGTCACGTCGTCTTGTAACCATTTTACCGTAACCGTTATCAGCTTTAACCTTGATAATACCGTCGTCAATTTCTATATAACCGTCCTTGTAAAGTTCCATTATTTCACCGTACAGGTTGGTACAAAAAACAGGATTTTTGACGTATTTCTTAACAATATCGCATTGCTTTTTTATAATATTGCTTATCAGCTTACCTCGTTTTTGCGGAGTGTCAAATTGACCGCTCGTGTCGCTACTCCAAAATGGGCAGTCACCCTGTCCTCTAAAGCACAAATTCCAAACAACATTGCAGTCTTTCTGTTCAATTACCGCGTCTTCCCAAAGTTTATAAAAAAGCTCCGACTTTTCCATAAAATTCGCCTCAACGCCCGGATACGCTCTTGCAAAAATCTCCGCTCCCAACGGTTCTGCATGGTGATGAGTAATCCACAATCCCATATCCGCCGCCATTTGTCTGTTCAGTCTTGAATTTTTGTCAGTACCCGGAATTGTCATATTTCCGCCACAACGCAAAAGCGTTTCAAAAGCCATTCTCCAAGGCTCTTTTTTGTCACCATTGATTTTCCATTTCATCATAAGCACTTCATCATTGAAAAACCAACCGCGATATTTTACCTTTGGTTTCGGTGAATTAATTTCGTATTTTTCTATTTTAACACTGTCTTTCTTTTCGATTTTTTGGTCAAGCCAAAACCAAAACGGCTTAATACCGAGATATTTTTCACTTATTTTCAAAAGTGCATACACAAACCCCAAATCGTCCGCCGCACTTATCACGATATTTTCCGCTATGTCAATTTTATAACTTTCCTCATCTAATGTATCGTCTTTTTTTAAATGAATATCATTTCCGTTTTCATCACTTGCACCGAAAACCTTTGCCATATCACGCTTTAAAATATTAATCGCATTCATAACAGGCTTTGTTTCCGTTTCGGTATGTACCTTCGTATTCAAGTTAAACAAAAAGCTCATTGATTTTGCTCCTTTTCATAAAATCTAATGTTTGCTCTTGTAATATTTAACTTTTTTTCTACTTCTTTTATGGTCATTTTTTCACCTCCTCTTATACATTACAGCAATTTAATCATATTTTCATCTAATATATTGGTTAAAACATTGATTATCTTGGCATTGTCTGATATAATAAAAATATACTTTGAGCGGAAAGGCTGATTGATATGACAGAGAAAACAGTAAAGATATTTCCGAATATGTATTTCGGTTTAACTCACTGCTACGATGAAGTACCCGACAACAATGATTTCAAGCTTCACAATCACGATGATGTATATGAAATAGTGCTGTTTCTAAGCGGTGATTCTGAATTTTACGCAGAGGGAAATGTGTACAAATTAAAGCCTTACGATATGCTCATAACGCGTCCGTTTGAAATGCACCATATACGTTGTTTGAGTGCCAAGCCGTATGAGAGGATCATTTTGTATCTGTCGACAGAATATTTCAAACAAAACCGTTGTGAAGAATTTGAAGATATTTTCATAAACCGCCCGCCGGGTACGGGCAACCTAATACCGTCCGACATTGTAAAGGACGATTTGCTAAACCCGATAAACCGCATAAGCGTGTATATCCATAACGGCTCACTCACCGCCGCAAACGGTGTTATTATAGAATTTCTCTATCTTTTGAATATTTCAAAATCGGCAATCTCACCGTCAAAATCAAAAGACAAACGAATAAGCGACATAATTATGTACATAAATGAACACCTTTCTGAAACAATAACACTTGACTTCCTTTCAGAAAAATTCTTTATAAATAAATACCACCTCTGTAAGCTGTTCAAGAAAAATACGGGATACACACTAAGTCAATATATCAATCATAAACGCATACTTCTTGTACGCGAACTGCATACGCAAGGTCAGTCACTCCTTGAGGCAAGCACCAATGCCGGTTTTAATAATTACTCGCATTTTTACAGACAGTACGTCAAAAAAACAGGTATGACGCCAAAAAATATGAATTAAAAAAGGGAGATACATCTGTTGTATCTCCCAATTAGTTTATTTCATTTGATTTTCGTAGCTTTCAATCATCTTTTTAACCATCTGACCGCCTACACTGCCGGCTTGTTTCGCTGTCAGTTCACCGTTATAGCCTTGACCAAGTGTTACGCCTACTTCTCTTGCTGCTTCCATTTTGAATTGTTCCAATCCTGCTGTTTTGCTTTTCTTTGACATGATTATTTCTCCTTTACATAAAGTATTTAAGTGAGTAATTAACTCATTCATAATTTATGTAAAATACGAAAATATAAACATACAATTTTTACTAATTCATAACAATGTCATCACTGATTATACTTTCGGCACGTTTACGAAGTCCGCTGTACTTTTCGGACTCCAAATGTCTGTCCTCAGCCATAATCTTTTTTGCCGCCTCCTGCGACATAGCAAGAATATCTCTGTCCTCAAACAGATTCGCAATTCTCATTTCAGGCAAACCGTGTTGACGTGTACCGAAAAAATCACCCGGTCCGCGAAGTTTCAAATCCTGTTCACTTATATAAAAACCGTCGTTTGAAATACACATAGTTTCCATACGTTTTTTAGTCACTTCATTTTTACCGTGTGCAAATAATATGCAAAATGCCTGTGCATTGCCACGTCCGACACGGCCTCTAAGCTGATGAAGTTGCGACAGTCCGAATCGTTCGGCATTTTCGATAACCATAATATTTGCGTTCGGTACGTTTACGCCGACTTCAATTACCGTTGTCGATACAAGTATGTTAATCTCTCCGCGCACAAACTCGTCCATTACTTCCTCTTTCAGCTTTGCTTTCATTTTTCCGTGCATAAGACCGATTTTGAACTCAGGAAATATTGTCTGCAACTTTTCTGCAAGCATTTCGGCATTTTGCAAGTCGCTCGTTTCCGTTTCCTCAATCAACGGACATACAACGTACGCCTGCATACCTGCACTTACGTTTTTTTGTAAAAATGCAAAAATGCGTTTTCGCATACTTTCACCGACTGCGTACGTCTTAACGGGCTTTCTTCCCGGCGGTAATTCATCAATAACCGATATATCCAAATCGCCGTACAAAATAAGTGCAAGTGTTCGCGGTATCGGCGTTGCCGACATAATAAGCATATGCGGATTATTTCCCTTTGCCGCAAGTTTTGCCCTTTGTTCAACGCCAAATCTGTGTTGTTCGTCGGCCACCACAAATGCAAGGTCATAAAACTCCACCGCGTCTTGAATTATCGCGTGAGTTCCGACAACAACGTCTGCGACGCCTGTCGCAATCAAGTCATATGCACGTCTTTTTTCCGCAGCTCGCATACTTCCGGTAAGCATTACCACCGTTATACCCGTACCCTTGAAAAATTCAGCCAACGTTTCTGCATGCTGAGTTGCAAGAATTTCAGTCGGTGCCATCATTGCGGCTTGATGACCGTTTTTTACGGCGGTATAAATTGCCGCCGCCGCAACAGCCGTTTTACCGCTGCCGACATCACCTTGAACAAGTCTGTTCATCATCTTACCGCTCTTGCAATCCTTCAAAATTTCATTCAGAGTTTTCTTTTGTGCGTTTGTAAGCGAAAACGGCAGATTATCCGTAAATTCACGCACACAATTTATATCTTCAAACACAATACCGTCCTGCGATGTATTTATATCCTTTCTTCCGCTTAACGCAAGCTGAAGCACAAGCAGTTCTTCAAATACAAATCGTTCTCTTGCAATATTGTAGCTTTCAAAGTTTTCGGGAAAATGTATGTTTTTCATTGCAAAATTAAGCTCTGCAATGTGATATTTTTCTCTTATATCGGACGGAATATATTCCTCCATTCGTCCGACTTCCTTTATTGCAAGCTCCATTGTCGACTGTAAAATTTTCTGCGTCAGTCCGCTTGTAAGCGGATAAAGCGGTACTATTTTACCCGTAAATCTCTCTTTACCCTCTTGTTCACAAACAGGGTTCACCATTTCAAGTTTACCTCTGTTCTTAGTTACCTTGCCGTATAAAACATACTTATCGCCCGTCTTAAACTGATTTTTTACATATCTGTTATTGTACCAAACCACATTCAAAACACCCGATTCGTCCGATACAATCATTGTTGAAATAAGCATATTCCGTCTTACTCTTGTTTCTCTGACAGGCGAAAAAACGGTAATGCTCACGCACACCGTTTCTCCCTCGACACAGTCGGCAATATCTTTCTTTTCCGTTCTGTCCTCATGAGAACGCGGAAAATAGTAAAGTAAATCTTCGACTGTCTTTATTCCTTTTTTTGCGAATAATTCGGCTCTTTTCTCGCCGACACCTTTCAAATATCTTATATCCTTAGGCATATTCTGACTCCATAATATTATTCTGCGGAAATAATATAGTAGTAAAGCGGCTGACCGCCTTTCTTAAACGAAACTTCGATTTCATCGTCCGCATACTTTGTTTCAAGTGCTTTAAGCATCACATCAGCCTGCGGTTTCTTGATTTCCTTACCGTAATATACGTTCAAAAATTCAGTATCTTCGTCAACCATCTGTGAAACTACCCGGTTAAGTACATCATCAATATCCTTGCCTACAGTTACAATTTTACCCTCAACCATTCCGAGAATATCGTCTTTTTTAATTTCAATACCGTCGATTTCCGTATCACGAACGGCATAAGTAAGCTGACCCGATGTAACTCTGCCGATAGCCTTATTCATAGCCTTTTCATTAGCCTCTGCCGACTTTTTATCATTAAATTCCACCATTGCACTTATACACTGCGGAACTGACTTTGACGGAATTACAACGATTTTCTTATCCTCAACAAGTTCTGTGGCTTGATTTGCGGCCATAATAATATTTTTATTGTTCGGGAACACATAAACCGTCTTTGCCTTGACACGTTTTACGGCTTTCAAAATATCGTCCGTACTCGGATTCATTGTTTGTCCGCCCTCAATAACTCTGTCAACGCCAAGGTCTTTAAGAATATTTGTAATCCCCTTACCCATACATACCGCTACAAAACCGTAATCCTTTAATTCAACAGGTGCTTTCTGTTTAGGAGCTTTTTTAGGCTTTTCAGTCTTTTTCTCCGCCTTAACTTCCGCTGTTTTAACTTCGGCATTTTCCGAAGTCTGTTCATTACTTCCGTCAATAATAGACTTGTGCTGATGCTTCATATTATCTATTTTTAAATTAATCATTTCACCGAGTTTTATAGCCTCTTCAAGCACAAAACCCGGATGATTTGTATGAATATGCACCTTTACGATTTCATCATCGTCAATTACAAGCATACAGTCACCCTTTGGGGCAATAGTATCTCTGAACGTACTTACGCTAAGACCTTTTTGCTTTTTCTCAACGATAAATTCCGTACAATATTTAAACTTTATATCTTCTGTCTTAATTGCCTCTTGTGACTTTTTCTTTACGGGAGCAGTCTGCGTTTCAAGTGCTTCGCCTTGTCTTTCAACAACATTACCGCTCTTTAGATAATACAGTGCACCCTCAAGCACAAACATCCAGCCTTGACCGCCTGCGTCAACAACGCCTGCCTGTCTTAATGCCGGTAACATTTGAGTTGTCTTTTGAAGTGCCTTGTTACCTCTTTCAATAGCACTCTCCATTACGTCAATAATGTTTTCGTTTGTATTTGCGGCAAGCTGTGCACCTGTTGCGACTTCACGCGAAACAGTAAGAATTGTACCCTCTGTCGGCTTCATTACCGCCTTATATGCCGCATCCGAGCCGTCTTTTAAAGCAACTGCAAGTTCTTCCGCATTACATTCTGTTTTGCCTTTAAGGCTCTTTGATATACCTCTGAAAAACTGTGACAGGATAACACCTGAGTTACCTCTTGCACCTCTTAGAGTTGCGAATGACATTGTATCAGCCGCTTTTGTAAGAGTTGTGTCGCCTTTTTTCAAAAGTTCAGTCGCCATAGCCGTTGCGGTAAGCGACATATTTGTACCTGTATCGCCGTCCGGTACCGGGAAAACGTTAAGTTCATCAACAGTTTTTTTGTTATTATATAAATTATTTGCTCCGCTTATAATCATTTGAGCAAATGTGTTTCCGTTAAGCGTATTAATTTTAATCACCCCTAATCAGTTTTAGTCAACACGGACACCTTCAACACGAACATTAATTCTGTTCACTTTAATTCCAACTGTATTTTCGATAGTATATCTGACTCTGTTCACAATACTTTTACATATTGTATTAATATTTATGCCGTACTCAACGATAAGATGTATTTCTACGATAACTCCGCCTTCTTCAACTGTTATGCTGATACCTTTAGTCATACTGTCAGGCTTTAGGAGGTTTACGATTCCGTCTTTTTTATTTCTCGACGCCATTCCGACAACGCCGTAACACTTTGTCGCAACCGCACCCGCAATTTCAGAGATAACGTTGTTTGAAATGGTTACCTCGCCTAAATCACCACTTGTTTTAAGTACCATCGCTCTATTCATTCCTTTCAATTCAAAATAATCCAAAATATCTATATATCTTTATTGTACTATAAAATTCAAAAATAGTAAATACCATTTTGAAAAAAAGGCACTTGCATTGACTTAAAATAAATTATATAATAAAAAGGAGCCTGCCGAGGCTCCAAAAATCACATCTTGCGATGTAATTTTTAAATATTTTGAAAGATAAATCAGAGGTTATATATTATGAGCAAACATTCAAAATTAATGAATTTTCTTTCGGGTATGCCGGATTTTGTTTTTGACTATATCGAAATTGCGTATAACGGTGAAAGCATTAATACACAAATCGGTTACAGTATAGATATAAAAACATTTTTGGAATATCTGCAAAAATTCAATTTCAGTTATATAGAAAAAATTGAAGATTTCACGGTAGCTGATATGGAGAAAGTTACGCTCCGTGATTTAAACGCTTTTACGGCGTATCTAAAAGAATACGAAACCGACACCGTTTCGATTGACGGCAAACACATTAAACGAATCCGCCACAACAGTGCTTACGGCATAAACCGTAAACTTTCGGGAATACGTGGACTGTTTTCGTATCTTTACAAAAACGACTTGATTTCTCAAAACGTAACGGATAAGTTGGATTTTAAAAAACTGCATCAAAAAATGAAACGTCCGCTTACATCACAAGAAACCGTCAACCTTCTTGACGTGATATATAACGGTGAAAAATATTATACAGGTCGTGACCTTACGGAATACAAGAACAGAAAAAAACGTGATATTGCACTTTTTACCGCATATCTCGGTACAGGCTGTCGTGTGAGTGAACTTATCAACCTTGATATTCGTGACGTGTGCTTTGATACCTCGTCATTCGTTGTCACCCGTAAAGGCGGTGACGAACAGGAAATATTTATGCCTGTTCAAGTGGAAAACGAATTGTTTACATATATGCAGGAACGTGTTGAAAACGAAAAAGCAAAAGACGACGCACTTTTTATCAGCCGTCTCGGTAAACGTATGACCGCACAAGGTGTTGAAAAAGTGCTGAAAAAATATTGTGCAACTGTCGGTATATACGACCCCGACAAAGCACGTCCGCACGCATTAAGACGTACATTCGCCTGTAACCTTATTGCCGACGGCATTGATATAAAAATGGTTGCGGAGCTTATGGGACATAAAAATATTGAAGTAACCCACAAATACTACACTCAATACGCAATCGAAAAACGTAAAGAGGTTATGCAGAATTTTGATATTACGGGAAATCGATAAAAAATTGAATACATAAAAAAAATACACACTCCGCAGAGTGTGTATTTTAATTTGTTCAAGATTATTTAACTTGAAGTGTTACTGTTTGACCTTCTGAATCTTTCATTTGATAAGCTTGTGTATTAATCTTCAAGCCCTTTAGTGTTTCTGCCAATTCAGCATTTTCAGTATCATTTTGTGCATCATAGATTGCCTGTGCAACAAGTGACGCATTCTTCATAGCACCGAAATATGAAAGGTGAAGATCGTCTTGCTGTGCTCCGCTAAAGTAAACATTGAAGTTCTTTGACCAGTATTCCTTATTTGAGCCTGATGCTGTGTAATCAGCATATCCAAGACCTGAAAGGTTTACACCTAAAACGCCTTTTTCCTTAGCTACTTCAAGAATCTTAGGACCGAACTTAACGTCTGCCTTATTTGTATCACCACGAGCCGCACCAAAGTTTGGTGTTGACAGAATCAATGTGATACCTGCTTTTTCACAATCGTCTGCAATTTCTTCAAGAGCAGTTGCCATCTTAGCCTCACTACTGTAGTTTGCATCATTGTAACCACATTCCATAATCATGTAGTCACCGGCTTTTGCATTAGCCAATACACCAGGGAATGTGCTTGCCTGCAAGCCTGTTGCATAGTTACCGCTTTCTGCAAGGTTAGTTACATTCAAGTCTGATGAGATGAACTTATCCATAACTTGGCCCCAACCTGTTTGAGCGTCACCGGCTGTCGGAATACCGTCACCGTCTTCGTCGGCAAATGTGCCGTAGTAGTTTGATACAAGTGAGTCACCCAAGATATATACATGAGTCTTTCTCGGAATAATTGAAGGTGCTTTCTTAACAACGATTGAATCCATATTTGAATCATTATCCTTCATTGTTACAACCGCACTGCCGCCTTCAACCTTAACGTCCTTAGCTGTGTAAGTAGAACCCGAAGTTGCTCTGCCCTTACCGTATTGGTCAACGTTCTGACCTACCATATTACCGTTTACGAATATATCGGCTCTTGTACCGTTTGACTTCTTAAATGTAAAGTCATACAAACCGTCGCATAGAGGAATTGTCTTACCTGCCGCTACATTACCAACACTTGTGTATGAATAAATCGGAGATACTTCATACTTAGCAGCACCTGTCATATCAACAGTTACTTTACCGTCTGTTGACTTTGTTTCTGTTTGATTAACAAGTACGCCGTCAGCTGTTGCTGTTGTTACACGATACTGTGTATCTGCCGCATAATTTGCAAGCTTTGTTACATCAACTTCAACATTGCCTGTTGCCTCTCCCGATTCACTGTACTTAGCAACTGTTGCAGTCTTAGTTTCTGTCTTTGTCTTACCAGGGTTACCTACTGTAACTGAAACTGTGTAGCTGCCAAGTTTACCTGTTGTTGTTACAACACCTGTAGCTGAATCTATCGTTGCAATATCACTGCCGTCTGTTATAGCATAAGTAACAGCCATCGGTGATTCGTCACCGTATTGGTCAATGATATTCTTTGCTTGATATGTTACTTTGTCACCGGCATTGACTGCTACCGGGCCTTCAATATCAAATGATTTTACTTCTGCAAAATCCTTAATTGTAACTTCATGAGTTGCTTTCTTAGGTGTTTCTGTTGTGCTTAGACTGCTTGTATAAGAAACAACTGCAACTGTATCTGCCGCAACTGTATCTGCAACTGAAAGGACACCCTTTTGGTCGATTGTTACACCGTCAATCGGACTACCGCTTGCATCTGCTACTGACCAAGTATATGTTTCACCTTCTGAAAGTGAG
>OKSA01002429.1_pt1 | contig 15258 bp, 9 predicted proteins | sample 1601181 | NCBI WGS metagenome assembly OKSA01 (sample SAMEA3541538, study PRJEB24748) | human gut metagenome | biome: human gut; feature: human-associated habitat; material: faeces | place: China | collected 2012
ATGGTGGTCTTACAACGGTCATGGGTACCTGCGTTGTGTACATGATCTTCGATCTTTACTAACAGGCCCATCTGATCCAGTTCTTCCACGATGGCTTTTCTCGCCTCATAGCGGTCCATGCCCTCGAACTTGCCGCCGTTTTTATTGATGGTGGCATCATCGTTCAGGATATTGATCACAGGCAGATCATGACGCTTGCCCACCTCAAAGTCATTGGGGTCATGAGCGGGGGTGATCTTAACGACACCGGTACCGAACTCTCTGTCTACATAAGCATCCTCAACGATGGGAATCACACGGTTTACGATAGGAAGCAGTACCTTTCTGCCATGCAGATGGGTGTAACGCTCATCATCGGGATGAATGGCTACTGCGGTATCACCTAACATGGTCTCGGGACGGGTAGTGGCAAAGGTCAGAAACTCTGTGGTGCTGGGCGTTCCGTCCTCGTTCCTCATGGCAAAAGAACGTATCCCTGCCTGTTCTCCTCCGGAAAGCATACCTTCTTTCAGCAACCGTTCCAAAAGGGTTGTTTTGCCGCTTCCTCTGCTTCCAGTAATCAGGATATGGGCGCTTCCTTGTCTAATCTCGTTACAGATCTCCTGCCATACCTCTTTTCTGCTCTGTGCCATCTACCAGTTGCTCCAATCACAGCCTTTGGAGAGCATCTGGGCAATCTTTTCCAAAGCGTTCTGTTCCAACTCGCTGTAACGGTCAAACTCGTAGCTGTCCACCAGCTGGCCGATGCGCTCCTTGCTGTCCAGCGTGATGGTCCGGATGCGCGGCGGGTGCGGCTGGCCCCGTGCGCAGGTAATGAGGACATGGTCCTCTGGGAACGCCATCTCCACCCAGGCAGGGGTCACGAAACAGGTGTTCCCGGTCAATAGAATCTCCACAGCAGTTCCTCACTCATCCTCAACGTTCTACCGGCCCGCCCCCTCTCCGGCAGGGGCGTTCCGCTAGGGCAATTATAAGCGGTATCCGCCGCAAGGTCAAGAAAAAAGATGCGACAATACGCATGTTTTTGCTCACTGTTTCGATTCACTTCGGATGCTTGCCCGCGCATTCTGCAGCATCCGACAGCCTTTTGGGCGCAGCATTTTCACACAAGTCGGAGGCGCACGTCTTCTTTCGGGTCGCTCCACTGCGCCGCATTTCGCCAAAATCCACATGGATTTGCAGAAACATTAACGAACTTTATGTTGCGTTTGTTCCAATTTTGCTGTAAAATAAAAAAATGACAGCCTTGGAAATATCAGGAAACTGTGAGGACGATAGTATGATAAAAAAAATCTCCCGCCGCTCGTTTTTACAGGCCACCGGTGTGCTGGCAGCTACGGCAGCGCTGACCGCCTGCGGCGGCAAGGCTGAAGCCGACAAGAGCAGCAGCCAGAACGGCAAAATTCAAATCACCTTTTATCTGTGGGATCGCTCTATGATGAAAGCGCTTACTCCGTGGCTGGAAGAAAAATTTCCGGAGTATGCGTTCACCTTCATTCAGGGCTTCAACACCATGGACTACTACCGCGACCTGCTGAACCGTGCGGAGCAGCTGCCGGATATCATCACCTGCCGCCGCTTCTCCCTGAACGATGCGGCACCTCTGGCAGAGCACCTGATGGACCTGAGCACTACCGAGGTCGCAGGTACCTTCTATTCCAGCTACCTGAACAACAATCAGGAGCCGGACGGGGCGATCCGCTGGCTGCCCATGTGCGCCGAGGTGGACGGCACGGCTGCCAATGTTGATCTGTTTGCGCAGTACAACATCCCCCTGCCCACCAACTATGCCGAGTTCGTGGCGGCCATCAATGCCTTTGAGGCGATCGGCATCAAGGGCTATCAGGCAGACTGGCGGTATGACTACACCTGTCTGGAAACCATGCAGGGCTGCGCGATCCCGGAGCTGATGAGCCTGGAGGGCACCACATGGCGCATGAACTACGAGAGCGAGACCGAGGACGGCTCCACCGGTCTGGACGATGTGGTATGGCCGAAGGTCTTTGAAAAATACGAGCAGTTTCTCAAGGATGTGCGGGTGCAGCCCGGTGACGACCGGTTGGAGCTGAACCCCATCGCCAAGCCTTTCTATGCGCGGCAGACCGCCATGATCCGTACCACAGCAGGCATAGCGGATGTAATGCCTGACCAGTACGGCTTTAACGCGTCTATTCTGCCCTATTTCGGCGAGACTGCCAACGATAGCTGGCTGCTGACCTACCCCATGTGTCAGGCGGCAGTTTCCAACACCGTAGCGCAGGACGAGGCAAAGCTGGCTGCTGTGCTGAAAGTGCTTGAGGCTGTGTACAGTGCAGAGGGTCAGAGCAAGATGGCTGGCGGTGCTGCCGTGCTCTCTTATAACAAGGAGATCAATATTACCTCCTCCGCTTCTCTGGAACACGTTGCGGATATCATCAGCGCAAATCATCTGTATATGCGTCTGGCCTCCACCGAGATCTTCCGCATTTCGGAAGACGTAGGGCACAAGATGATCACCGGCGAATACGATGCCAGGGCTGCATACGATGCGTTCAATGAGCAGCTGGTCACCCCCAGAGCAGACCCCGAAGCCGAGGTGCTGTTCACCCAAAACACCGCATACTCCATCGACATGACCGACCACGGCAGCGCTGCGGCTTCCTCGCTGATGAACGCCCTGCGCGCCACCTATGATGCGTCTATTGCAGTCGGCTATTCGCCGCTGGTGTCCACCTCCATCTACTGCGGCGAGTACAGCAAGCAGCAGATTTTGTGGGTGATGGCCGGCAACTACGCTGTCTCGCAGGGTGAATATACCGGTGCAGAGCTGCGGCAGATGATGGAGTGGCTGGTAAACGTGAAGGACAACGGCGCAAACCCCATCCGTCACCGGAATTATATGCCCGTGACCAGCGGCATGGAATACAAGGTGACCGAATACGAGCAGGGCAAGTTCCGCCTGGAAGAAGTCACCATCAACGGTGCACCGCTGGACGATACCGCCACCTATCCCGTATTTGTGGCGGGCACGGATGTGTGGATGGAGGACAAGGCCTACTGCAACTGCCCCATGCCGGAGAACCTGAAAACCAAGCGGACGGAATACGCCATTGAAGGGGCAGAAAGCCGCTCCTGCCTGAAGGATTCGCTGGCGGTCAGCAAGCAGTTCCCCGCCCCCTCCGAGTATCTGACCATTGTACAGGGAGAATAAACTCTTGAAGAATGAAACTAAGATGTGGTCTACGATAAAAAACCGTATCCTCGCAGTTTTAGCAGCACTGCTGCTCGGCGTCGGTATTTTGACGAGCTTTGTTGTCTTTACGGATTTCATGGAGCAAACCATCTACGAGGAAAGCACGGCACACCTTACCGAGATCTACCATCAGGCAAACCAGACCCTTTACAATAAGGTATCCTTCAACTGGGGTGTCATGCGGATGTGGACACCTTATCTGGAACGTTCGCAAAGCGATGCCGATGTCTGCGCTTTCCTTGCACAGGCAAAAGAAGAATACCAGTTTACAGACTTTTTCTTCGTCTCACGGGATGGCTCCTATATCACGCTGGACGGCGAACAGGGCTATCTCGATCTGGGACGAATGCTGTCGCAGCTGATCCTGGAGCAGCAGCCCATCGTGGCAAACTCGGTGGTCCCGGACAAGCCGGAGATCATGGTGTTTGCCGTTCCCACGGCAAAAGGCAGCTATCAGGGCTTTGCGTACGAAGCCATTGCCGTCACCTACAACAACAAAGATCTGGTGGACTCCCTGAAGATCTCTGCCTTTGAGGGGCACGGCAGCACCTTTGCCGTGCTGCCGGATGGCCGTGTGGTACTGGACAGCAGCAGTGCGGACATGCGCGGTGTGCACAACATCCTTGCCATGCTCAAAAATTCGGCTGGTTTTACGGACGAACAGATCACGGCCCTGCAAAAGGCTTTTGCCGCCGGGAAGAGCGGCAACCTTGAGTTTTCCATCCATGGCGTCGGCTATTACATGGTTTATGGTTCTGCCTCCTTCCAGAACTGGACGGTCCTTGGCATTGCCCCCAAAAGCATTGTGAACGCCAACATGAACCGGCTGCAATACACCACCATGGCTGTGATGAGCGGCATCGTGGGGATGCTGGCCGTTACCGTTTTGCTGCTGATGGTACAGAGCAACCGGCAAAAGCTGCGGAAAAAGGATCAGCAGCTGCTGGCCCGTGAAGAGCTGTTCTCAAGCCTTTCCCGCAACGTGGACGATGTGTTCCTGATGATCGACACAGGCACCGGCAAGGTGGAATACATCAGCCCCAACGTCCGGCGCATTCTGGGCATCTCCCCCGAAGCAGTGCAAGAGGATTTCCACGTTCTATGTTCTGCCGAGGGCGATAATTGCACATCACGGCTGGACGGTCTGATGCAGATGGAGCAGGGTACGCAGCAGGAATGGGATCGGGAGTTTATCCATCAGGAGACCGGCGAGCCACACTATATCCACGTGACCGGCTTTATCAATGAGGTACAGGGTGCAAAAAAATGCATCGTGGATCTGTCTGACCGCACAGGCGAGCACCAGACCACGCTGGCCGTGGAAGCCGCACTGGAAATAGCCGAAAAGGCCAGCCAGGCCAAGACGGACTTCCTCTCCAACATGAGCCACGACATCCGCACCCCCATGAACGCCATCATCGGCATTACCACCCTGATGAAAAACGAGCTGCACCAGCCGGAAAAGCTGGCCGATCATCTGGACAAGCTGGAAACCTCCGGCAGGCTGCTGCTGAGCATCATCAACGACATTCTGGATATGAGCCGCATCGAGAGCGGCAAGACCACCCTGAATGTGGAAAAGATGAACCTGCCACAGCAGGTCAGCCAGCTGGACAGCGTCATTCGCCAGCAGGCAGGCCAGCGCCGCCAGACTTTTACGGTAAACACCCTTGTGCAGCACGAAAATCTGCTGGCCGACCCCACCCGCCTCAATCAGGTGCTGATGAACATCCTCTCCAATGCGGTCAAGTACACGCCCACCGGCGGGCACATCCGGCTGGAGGTAGAGGAACTTACCCATACCGAGCATTACGCCAAATACCGCTTTGTGGTACAGGATGACGGCATCGGCATGAGCGAGGCTTACCAGAAGACCCTTTTTGACCCCTTTACCCGCGAGGAGCGCTCCGGCACCAACAGGGTGCAGGGCACGGGTCTGGGCATGGCCATCACCAAGAACATCGTGGATCTGATGGGCGGCTCCATCAGCGTGGAGAGCGCCACCGGCAAGGGCACCCGCTTTGAGGTCGTGCTGGAATTCCCCATCGACACCGAAGCGGACGCGGTGCCAAAGGCGCAGGCGCTCCCGGAGGAGCCGGAGGACGTCTCTCCCCTGTGCGGGATGAACTTCCTCTGCGCCGAGGACAACGCCATCAACGCCGAGATCCTGGAGCTGCTGCTGGAATCCAAGGGCGCACACTGCAAAATTTACCCCAACGGGCAGGAGATCGTGGATGCGTTCGTCCGCGTCAAGCCCGGCGAGTATGACATGATCCTGATGGATGTGCAGATGCCGGTGATGGACGGCCTCGAAGCCGCCCACCGCATCCGCAGCAGCGAAAACCCGCTGGGCCGGGTCATCCCCATCCTCGCCATGACGGCAAACGCCTTTTTGGAAGATATGCAGAAGAGCAAGGAAGCCGGGATGGACGAGCATCTGTCCAAGCCCGTGGACATCGACGCGCTGGAACAGACCGTCAAGCGCTTCCGCGTTACCCCCCCCGAAAATAAATAGTGGAATCGCACGGTTTCGCAGATGACCGACACCCACGACCTGGCAGAGCCGCCCATTTGCGGCCCAGCTCTTTTTTGTGAGAGAGCAATCATGATGAATCAAAGGATTGGATGGTATTGCGTATGGAACAACAGCCAAATAAAATTCAGCCTATGTTGCTATCGGCACTTGCCCAATTGAGCGCCTGCCTGATCGTCTGGAATTTTCATATTCCAAATCCAAATATCGTGCTTTTTGTTGTTCTTTCTGCTGTGCTCGTGAAATGCGGCTATGCAGCAGGAATCGTAAGCGGCCTCATTGCATTCCTATACTCCGCGTTTTTCTTTTCTACCGACCACAGCTTTTTTCTTTACACCTCTTTGAACTTTCAAAAGCTCATCGTGATCGGCCTTGGTATCGCTGCGAACATTCTGCTGATCGGTCACCTGCAAAGGCAGTTCGAGCGCTCCAACATGGAAAAGATGCAGGCCGAAACCGAGGAAAAGCTTCAAGAAACAACAGAGAGCTACCGTGCAAAACTTTACCACGATGCCTTGACTGGCACATACAACCGCCGCTACTATGAGGATATCGCATCCCGTATCGTCGGCCCCGCAGGCATCGCGCTGATGGATGTGGACGATTTCAAGATCTGCAACGACACCTATGGGCATCACGCCGGAGATCTGGCGCTGGAAGCAGCGGCAAACGCCATTCAGTCCTGCATCCGCAGCTCCGATCTGCTCATCCGCTACGGCGGGGATGAATTTCTGCTGGTGCTGCCCGGCATTCCGAGCGACATCCTGCAAACCAAGCTGGAGCAGATCAGAGCCGCCGTGCAGCAGGCTACTGTACCCGGTTATTCGCATTTTCGCCTCTCACTGAGCATCGGCGGAACGATGCAGGCCATCACCGACTCGATGGAGAATGCGGTTCGCCGGGCAGACCGGCTGATGTATCAGGCAAAGGGCCGCAAGAATGCCGTCACGGTGGAACTCCCCGAAAACGCGCTGACCGCGCAGGAAGAACTGGTGGAGGAGAAGCCGCAGATCCTTCTTGTGGATGACTCTGAAATGAACCGCCTCATCCTGGCCGAAATCCTGCAAGGCGACTACCGTATTCTGGAAGCAAAAGATGGCCGGGAATGTATGGATGCCTTGCAGGCGGAGGCCGGGAACATCGCACTGGTGCTGCTGGACATCAACATGCCGGTCATGGACGGTTTCGAGGTGCTCAAGGCCATGAACGCCAACCACACCATCGAGGACATCCCGGTCATCATGATCTCCAGCGACGACTCCGACGCCGCGATCCGGCGCTCCTATGAGCTGGGAGCCAGCGATTACGTCAACCGCCCCTTCGATGCCCGCATCGTCTACCGCCGCGTGACCAACACCATCAAGCTGTACGCCAAGCAGCGGCGGCTGGTGCAGATGGTGTCGGACCAGATCCGCGCCCGCGAAAACAACACCGATATGCTGGTGGGTGTGTTGAGCCATATCGTGGAGTTCCGCAACGGCGAGAGCGGCGCCCATGTGCGGCACATCCGCATCATCACCGAGCTGCTGCTCCACCGCCTGCTGGAGATCAGCAGCCAGTACCCCATCACCGCCGAGCAGCAGGACAACATCCCGCTGGCCTCCGCCCTGCACGACATCGGCAAGATCGGCATCGACGAAAAGATCCTCAACAAACCCGGCAAGCTGACCCCGGAAGAATTCGAGGTCGTCAAGACCCACAGTATGCTGGGGGCCGAGATGCTGCACCAGCTGGAAGACTTCAACGAGCAGCCGCTGCTGCAGACCGCCTACGAGATTACCCGCTGGCACCACGAGCGCTGGGACGGGCGCGGCTACCCGGATGGGCTGAAGGGCGATGCGATCCCCATCAGCGCACAGCTGGTCGCGCTGGCCGATGTGTACGATGCACTGACCAGCGAACGCTGCTACAAAAAAGCCTTCTCCCACGAAAAAGCCGTGCAGATGATCCTGAACGGCGAGTGCGGAGCGTTCAACCCCTTGCTGCTGCAATGCCTGACGGATGTGCAGACCGACCTGAAAGTCCAGTTGCAGCAGCGGACGCAATAACAACAGGAGAACGAAAGTCCCCATGAAACACATCCTCTCACGCCGTGCATTCCTGAACGGATGCACCCTGCTGGCGGCCTCGACGGCCCTCGGCGGCCTGACTGCCTGCGGCGGAACGGACGCAAAGAACAGCGGTCTGCCGCAGATCCTCATCGGAAGTGACACCTACCCGCCCTATATTTATCTGAACAATGACGGCACCCCGGCCGGGATCGATGTGGAGATCGCCACCGAGGCATTCCGCCGCATGGGATACGCTGCACGATTTGAAGTCATCGACTGGGAGCAGAAGACCGCCCTTGTGGAAAGCGGCGCCATCGACTGCATCTGGGGCTGCTTTTCCATGCAGGGCCGCGAAACGCTCTACCGGTGGGCCGGGCCTTACATGGTGAGCCGTCAGGTCGTGGCCGTGAACGCCGACAGCAGCATCCAGTCCCTCAGCGACCTTGCCGGGAAGACCGTTATGGTGCAGAGCACCTCCAAGCCAGAGGGCATCTTCCTCAGCGGCTCCGACCCGCGCATCCCGCAGACCGTCGAGGTGTTCAGCATCGAAGACCGCAATGTGCAGTATGCCATGCTGGCCTGCGGCTATGTGGACGCCATCGCCGCCCACGAGACGGCCATCCTGCAATACATGAAAGACAACTACGCGGTGTTCCGCATCCTCGAAGAGCCGCTGCTGGTCACCGGGCTGGGCGTTGCCTTTGCCAAAAATGACAGCCGCGGGCTGGACCACCAGCTGAACGATACCTTCGCGCAGATGCGCGAGGACGGCAGCATGGAACAGCTAGTCGGAAAATATCTCGAGGTTCCCGCGCACAGTCTGGAGGTGGAGCAGCTTGAACAATAATTCCCGACGCATTGTCTTACGAAGGACGTTCTGGTGCCTGTGCTTCGCAGCGGGGCTTTTGTTCCTCAGCGCAGTATTCCTGCTGTCCCGGCACGCGGATATGCGGGACTGCGAGCAGCGCATGACCGAGCTGATCGACTTTGTAAAGGAGCAGTCCTCCTCCTATGTGCAGTATAACGAAATCGCCGTGGCCAAGGCACTTGTGCGCGAAACGACCGCCGTTCAGGAGCTGGAGGGCGTGACGCTTGACTGCGGCGAGGATGAGCTGCGGCAGTATGCGGAGCGGCTGGGGCTGACCGGTATTTCAGTGCTGGACGCGAACGGCAGGCTGGTCTGTGAGTACAGCGCGGACGGCATCGGCTATACCCGCCTGCAAACCGATCTGGAAGCCGGGCGCGTGCTCGCCGTGATCGGTCATCCGCAGAGCACCTATGTTCGGCGCGTGCAGCTGACCGACGGCTCGTTTGCCGACGCTGCCGTGCGCAGCTGCGCGGACGGACGCGGCGCGGTGCTTGGCTGGCGGCACACCGGGGCGGCGTTCGCAAAGAAATCCGTGCTCTCCGTGCAGAATCTGCTCGACGGCTACAACGCCGAGACCACGGGAACCGTGCTCCTGTCGGACGGCAACCGCGTAACCGCGTCGGACGATCTGTCCCTCATCGGTACGGATACCACGGAAAATGATCTGCTCCGCCGCATCCGCTCGAGCGGCCATGCCGACCGGCTGGTCTATGCCGGACGCAGGGGACTGACCCGATACTACGGCATGTACAGCCACGGGCGCAACTTCTACTACTATATATATGTCCCGGGCAGACTGCTCTACACGAACACGCCGGTCAATTTGATCGTGTCGTTCTTCGCCTGTGCGATCGTTCTGACGCTGCTTCTGTTTGTGCGCCGAGGCACGGAAAAGAGCTTTCTCCAGCAGCAGAAAACGCTCGAAAAGGAATATCAGACCTCGCTTGAGCAAAAAAACGCCGAGCTTGAACGCGCTATCCGTCAGGAAACGGCGGCAAACCGCGCCAAGCGCGAATTTCTGTTCAATATGTCGCACGACATCCGCACGCCGATGAACGCGATCATCGGCTTCACCTCGCTTGCGGCCACCCATATCGACAACCGTGAGCAGGTGCTCGACTACCTGAAAAAGACTGCGACGGCGAGCCAGCATCTGCTCTCGCTTATTAACGATGTGCTCGATATGAGCCGTATCGAGAGCGGCAAGGTTTCTCTCGAGCTACGCCCGGTGCAGCTGCCCGAGCTTGTGCACGACCTGCGTGATATCATCCAGTCGAGCATCACAGCCAAGCGCATCTCGCTTTTCATCGACATGGTCGATGTGGAGGACGAGAATGTGGTTGCCGACCCCATGCGCCTCAATCAGATCATGCTCAACATCCTGTCCAATGCAATTAAGTTCACCCCGGTAGGCGGCATGATCACCCTGCGCATCGTTCAGAAGCAGACCGCGCCGCATGGCAGTGCGGACTATGAATTCCATATCCGTGATACCGGCATCGGCATGAGCTCGACGTTTCAGGAGCATATCTTCGAGCAGTTTGCGCGCGAGGAGACCTCAACCGTGAGCAAAATTCAGGGAACCGGCCTCGGTATGGCGATCACGAAAAATCTGGTCGATATGATGGGCGGCAGTATTTCGGTCGAGAGCGAGCCGGGGAAGGGCTCGGAATTTACGGTTTCCCTGCGCTTTCCCATCAGCGGAGAGCAGGCCGTGCCGCAGCGTATCCCCCAGCTTGAGGGTCTGCGCGCGCTTGTGGCGGATGATGACACCGACACCTGTCTGAACGTCAGCAAAATGCTGCGCATGATCGGCATGCGGTCGGACTGGACGACCTCGGGACATGAGGCTGTCGTCCGTACGCAGGACGCGATCGAGCAGGGCGACGGCTTCTATGTCTTTATCATCGACTGGATGATACCTGATCTAAACGGCCTTGAGGTCGTGCGCCGCATTCGCAGGCTAATCGGCAGCGACACCCCGATCATTATCCTGACCGCCTACGACTGGGCGGATATCGAGGTTGAGGCAAAGGCCGCAGGCGTGACCCCGCTCTGCGCCAAGCCGCTGTTCATGTCCGAGCTGCGCCGCGTACTGGCTGAGCCGTTTCTTTCGGCAGAGCCTGCGGAGCAGACGGAGAAAAAGGCGGATTTCGCCGGAAAACGGCTGCTGGTCGTCGAGGATAACGCCCTCAACCGCGAAATCGCGGTGACGATGCTCGAGGAAGGCGGGTTCGAGGTGGACACGGCGGAAAACGGAAAGGTCGCGGTAGACAAGGTGCGCGAGAGCGCGCCCGGACACTATGATCTGGTGCTGATGGATATTCAGATGCCGGTCATGGACGGTTATGCGGCCGCGCGTGCCATCCGCGCTCTGCCGGATGCCGAAAAGGCGGGTCTGCCCATTGTCGCCATGACGGCGAACGCCTTTGATGAGGACAGGCAGAACGCAGAGAAGGCAGGCATGAACGGCCATCTTTCCAAGCCGTTCGATATGCAGCAGCTGCTCACGATGCTCCGGGAGAAGCTGTCGCCGTAACGCTTTCATTTTCATTGCGTTATTCGACAAGGAAGCTGCCGAATCAGATTGAATAGGAAACGCAGGAAGCGTCCGTTTGGGATGCCTTCCTGCGTTTTTCTTTGCACACCGCCGGTGCGGCGTTTTTTTACCTTTTCTGCCCGGAAAAGGTTTACATTGCTTATCAATTGGCTTATGATAAAATCTGACAAAGGAGGTGAGCCTGTGCACGGAGTACGTCAATGGTGGGTACGTCTGTCCATTTTGCACAAGGCGATCGTGCTGAGCTGCGCATTCATCATTCCCATTCTGCTGGTGGTGGGACTGTTAATGAACGATTTTTACGATTACCGCGAGAAAAGCGATGATATCCTGTCTGAATATGCACGCTGCACGGACTACATGAACGCCATGGAGCAGGAAAATGCGCTTCTGGGCGAGCTGACGTTTGCGGCGCCCGAGTCCGATACGATCGACAAATATGCGGACGCCGTGCAGGACACCGCCTCTGCGTGGGTGCGGCTGCGCAGCGCAGAGACCGACGGCAGCACGCAGAGCGAGGTGCTTAAGCAGGTCATCGACCGCACGATGAAAAGCTATCGTGTCCGTCAGGAGACGTTCATCGCACAGCTGCATGACGGCACATTTGATGCGGTGAGCTACGAAGCTCTGCGTACACAGGGCAGCTATTTGACGCAATACACCGATCAGCTGACGGCGGCGTTTCTGATGGAGGGACGCGAGGGCTATCTGGTCCTCGGTCAGCGGGGTACCTCGCAGAACATGGTATTTACCATCGTAGCCGCGATTGGCAGCGTGCTGTTTGCAGGCGCGATGCTGTACTACGCACGCAGCCTGCTGCTGCCGGTGCAGCAGATGAGCCGCGGTGCACGCCGCGTTGCGGATGGCGAATACGACATTGAGGACTTTAACTTTGCACGCTCGGACGAGATCGGTATGCTCGCCGACTCGTTCAACCACCTCAAGCACCAGATCGCGCGGACGATTCACGCACTGGAAAGCGAAGCACAGCTGGAAAAATCCCTGCGTCAGCAGGAGAGCGAGGCAGCACGCCTGCGGCAGCTGATCGAGCAGAGCCGCTTTGCGCAGCTGCAGAGCCAGATCAACCCGCATTTTCTGTTCAACACGCTGCAGAGCGTGGCCAATATGGCCGGAATCGAGCAGGCGACCGTCACCGGCGACATGGTGGTGCGGCTGGCGAACTTCTTCCGCTACACGCTCGACCATGACGACAGCGTGGTAACACTCGACCGCGAGCTTGCGCTGCTGCGCGACTACATTTCCCTGCAGGAGCTGCGGTTCGGTGAACGCATTTCGTTCGAGATGGACTGCGACAGCCGCTGTGCGGCCTGTGAACTGCCGAAATTCACACTGCAGCCGATTGTGGAAAACTCCATTGTGCACGGCATGCGCAGCCGCAGTGCGGGCGGCCGTATCCGCATTGTCACTGAGAGCACGCCGAATGGCTGCCGCATCCAGATTACGGACAACGGCGGCGGCTTCTCGCGCAGCAAAATGAAACAGAACACCGCCGAGGGACACCGGTCCATCGGCCTGCAGAATATCGCGGGACGCATTGCGCTGTCCGGCGGCAGCTTCCGCATTGTCAGCTGTCCCGGATTGGGCACGACAGCCCGCATCATACTGCCCATGAAAGGGGAAGAGCATATATGTTAAAGGTACTGATCGCGGAGGACGAACCGCTGAGTCTGCAGAATCTGAGCGGACAGATGCGCGATTTGCTTGGCGCGGATGCACTCATCGAGGGAGTTGCGAACGGACGGGAGGCGGTTGAACGCGCCCGTCAAATTCAGCCGCAGCTGGTGCTGATGGATATTGAAATGCCGGTGATGAACGGCCTTGATGCGGCAGCCATCATCCACAAAGCCATGCCGGAAACCCACATTGTATTCCTGACTGCCTTCGATCGCTTCGACTACGCCGTAGGCGCCATGCGGGCCGGCGGAACGGATTATCTGGTCAAGCCGTTTGACAGCGCACAGATTACCGCCTGCCTGCGCAAGCTGAATCTGCTGCCGGAAAGCCGTCCGGCGGTATGCGGGGACAAGCCGGGAAATACGTTCTGCACCCAGTTTTCCGTGTGGCTGGAGCATCATTACATGCAGGATGTGTCGCTTGATCAGGCGGCAGAGGCGATGGGCATGAGTTCGTTCTACTTCTCACGCTTTTTTCGCACCTCATACAACCAGACCTTCCTTGAATACCTGACCGCTTACCGTATCGACCGTGCGGTTGAGCTGCTGCAGCAGACTGATATTCCGGTACGGGAAATCGCTGTTCGGGTCGGCTATACGGATGCAAATTACTTCACGAAGGTGTTCAAGCGGCATTTGGGCGTAACGCCTACCGAGTACCGCAATCATAACGCAAACTGAACGATCCGCGCGGCAGGATTTACGGAATTTATATGAGAATTTACTATTCCTTCCAAAATATTTATGCAAATATCATAAAATAGAATGCGAAAATTTTCAGTACGCTGTGATTTTACCTGTCTACCGCAAGTATTTACGATGTTGCCGAAACTGGTCACCCTATATAATAGGAGATGGAAAGATGAATAAACGCTTTCGGTGTGTGATCGCCGGATGGCTGCTGCTCATGCTCTGTGCATGTACCGGCGGCACGGACGAGCCGCATATCCGCTATTACCGCCTTGCCAGCGGACAGAGCGAAAACTACCTCGCCAATCAGGCGTGTCAGCGCTTCTGTGATCAGGTGTGCAGGGAAACGGACGGCGCGATACAAATTCTGCCGAGCTTTGATAACGAGCTTGGTACCGATGCATCCGCACTTAAGCAGTGCGTGTACGGCGGCATTGATTTTGTACGCACGCCAATCTCGTCTGCCGCAGCGTATGCACCGCAGCTTGCGGCGCTGCAGCTGCCGTACGAGTACACCTCGGACAAGCACCTGTTCCGGGTGCTGGACGGCGCAGTCGGTCAGCAGGTGATGGCCTCGCTCAAGGACAAGGGCCTTACCGGTTTAAGCTATTTTTACGCCGGTTACCGGTGCTTTTTCACGACCGGAAAGGCGATCACCTCACTCGATGACATGAAGGACCTGCGGCTCGGCACCGAGGATTCCTCGCAGATGAAGCAGGTCATTCCGATGTGGGGCGCCGAGGCGGTGACGCTGCCGCCGGATGAGATCGCGCTCGCGCTCCGCACCGACCGGATTGACGGCGCCGAGAGCACGCTTCCTACCTATGTGGACAGCGGCTACTATCAGCTTGCACCGTACTGGACGTACGACCGACATTCCTACAACGCGGATGTGCTGGTCGCGTCCTCGGAAACGTGGGAAACGTTCTCACAGGAGGAGCAGACCATCATTGAGCGGTGTGCCGCTGAGGCGGCTTCGTGGCAGCGCGACCACTGGCAGAGCGCCGAGGTTCGAGCAATGCTGCATGCATCCCGCAGCGGCTGCTACATGGCGCTGCTCGATGAGGAGCAGGCCGATAAGTTCCGTGCAGCGGTGCAGCCGATTTACGAATACCTTTCCGATGCGCAGAAGGAGGTCGTGCAGGCCGTACAGGCACTGGCCGACAGCGATTAGCGAGAACCCCTCCTTGTGCACGAGCAGTTTGTTCGCAAACGTCCGAAAAACGGCGTTTTCGATAGAGGAAAAAGAACAAGGAGGCTAAAAAGATGAAAATCAAAAGATTGATGGCAGGTCTGCTTTGCGGTGCAGTCGGTGCGGCAACCCTTGGTTTGTCCGGCTGCGGCAATGCCGCGGACAGCGGCATGATGGATGCGGCAAACGCCAATGCAGTTGCAGGCGGCAGCAGTGATCTGCCGGTCATCACCTGGAAGATGGGTTCCACCTGGGGTGACGGCAACATTCACTTCACCTGTGACGAGCGCTTCTCCGAGCTGGTCAGCCAGCTGACCGACGGACGCTTCACCATCACCAACTATCCGGAAGGCTCGCTGTGTGCGGCAAATCAGCTGTTTGATTATGTCCAGAACGGCACCATTCAGTGCGGCGGTGACTGGGGCGGCTACTGGAGCG
>OKSA01002430.1_pt1 | contig 15253 bp, 16 predicted proteins | sample 1601181 | NCBI WGS metagenome assembly OKSA01 (sample SAMEA3541538, study PRJEB24748) | human gut metagenome | biome: human gut; feature: human-associated habitat; material: faeces | place: China | collected 2012
GGAGCGCGGCGAGACTGGGAGCGGTCGCACCCACAAGACCACGCAGGAAATGAAGCGCGAAGCCCAGCGCGAAATCAAGGAACTAGACAAGCGGAAGGAGTGTCTTCGGCAAGAAGTCGAAGAGATGGAAGCCGCTACTCCAAGCCTCTCAGAAGGCGTCAGAACGCTCTGGAAGGCTCGAAACGATGGAAGCCGAGAAGATGCGCTTGGAAGCGACCTTGAAGGGCTTAGAAGCCAAATTAGCGACCTCTCAAGCCAGATTGCAGACGTTGACAGACGAGCAGACGAGATTGAGCGAGGATTGCCGATACTTCGAGCAAGGTGCGCAAGCCTTGGAGAGCGATTTGAGTCTGCTCGAGCAGCGGTGGTGAAGGCGATTGAATGTCTGCGCGAGGTGCCCAACATCGTGAGCGAATGGGCGCAGGAGCTGGCGCGGAAGATGGGCAAGCCCCTGTTCGACCCGAACTCTATCGACTACCGGATGCGGGAAATGCGGGAAGCAGCGCGGCCGCTTGAAGCGTTGAGCCGCGACCGACCGCACGTGCCGCAGCAGCGCGGTCGCGGAGCGCGTTGATTTTGGGATGGTATCGAGTAGGCGGGTCAATGGAGCTATCGGTGACTACGGGGCGGCGTGTTCCGCGAAGCGGATCTAAGCCGACTCGTTCACCGATAGCGGAATTGACGCGGCGGACAATCGGAAGACCAGACTGGGATAAGGGTCGATGGATGCTCTGCTCCATCGACCCTTTCCTTGCCCTCGTCGCACAGGAAAGGCGGATTTTCGGGCAAGGAAAGGCATATATATTGTCTTGATACTTAGAAACACTGGCTGAAACCGCAGGTAGTCGGCTAGATTTCGAGGTCCAAAAATTGGCAATAAAAAAGCCTTTGGAGTAGACTGTGGGTTACCACACCAACACAGGACTACGACCAAAGGCGCTTTACATGATTCAGGATACCACGCAACCCGACCGAATTGAACAAGCCCAGCTGGAAGACACGTCCGCAACGGGCAGGAAAAGACCGTGGAGGGGGCAGAAAATGACCAGCCGCGCGGTAGCCGCCAGCATGTACAGGCTCTGGAACGAGCACCCGCGCAAGTGGGCTTTCCTCAAGAAGCGCGCCGACCGTATGCACCGTTGCTCGGACTACCTCGTGTTCGGCGATGTGGTCAATCCCGAGACGGGTGAGGTCGTGCGCAAGTTGCAGGCGGCGGAGTTCTGCCGCGACCGCCTTTGCCCCATGTGCCAATGGCGCAAGTCGCTCGTTACCTTCGCGCAGGTTTCGGAAATCATGGATTGGGTGGATGCCCATCATGCGGGCGAGTTCATCCCGATTTTCCTTACGCTCACGATGAAGAACGTTCCGAGTGCCGAGCTCGGCTCGGCGATTACCACGATTCTGCAATCGTGGTCGCGGATGATGAACAAGGCAGGAAACCGCAAACCGTGGCGTGTTGCGGCGGGGTGGTTCCGCGCGCTTGAGGTCACCTACAACAAGGATGCGAACACATGGCACCCGCACATACATGCGGTGCTGCTGGTGTCCGCCGATTACTTCACCAATCCCGACAAGTACATCGACCATGACGCTTGGGTTGCCGAGTGGCGCAGGGCGCTGCGGGCGGACTACGACCCGAGCGTTGACGTGCGAACCGTCAAGGGTGACCGCGCACACGCGGTTGCCGAGGTGAGCAAGTACGCCGTGAAGCCAGGCGATTGGCTCGACAGCGAGGACAACGCCGGCACGGACGGTCGCGTGCTCCTGCTCGCAACCGAGCTGAAGGGGCGCAGGCTCACTGCGTTCGGCGGCGTGATGAAGGAAGCCCGCGCCGCCCTGAAGCAGGAGGACGCGGAGACCGCCGACCTCGTGCACACGGGCGAGGACGCGGAGGTGCGCGGCGATTTGCTGGTGGCGCTCGACCGCTTCGAGTGGCAGGTTGGCGTGACCAACTACGTCCACGTGAAGCGTGATGTTCTGGTCGAGCCGCCGAGCGCGTAGATTCGACCCAGCGCCGCCGCTGGGTCTGGCAAGGAGCGGGAAGCCCCGTGACGCGCAGCAGCCCAAGGGCTGCGGAGTGCCCCGCAGGGCGCACCTTTTGCTTGCAAAAGGGTAGTGCGTTACCCTTTAGGGTAAAAGGTTACCCTTTAGGGTAAAAGGGTATGCGCTCGGAGGTGCGTTATGGGTTACGGAATCATCCGCGTTCAGAAGGTCAAGGCACCCGCTGTCGGGTCGATGCAGTATCACAACGACAGGGTGCCAGGGCAGCACAGCAACGAGGACATCGACCAAGAGAAGTCGAACCTCAACAAGGAGTACATCGAGCACGGGAGCTATCGAGCGGAAGTCAACGGACGTATCGAGCGGTTCAGGGAATCGAGCCGCAAGATTCGCAAGGATGCCGTGGTTCTGGTGGAAGGTGTCGCCACCGCATCGCCAGAGTTCTTCGATGGCAAATCGCGCGAAGAGGTCATGGCCTACTTCGATGACGTTTTCGAGTTCTGCAAGTCCGAGTTCGGCGAGCAAAACCTCGTGCATTTCACCGTCCACATGGACGAGACCACGCCGCACGCGCACTTCGGCTTCACGCCGATCAAGGACGGCACGCTTTCGTGGAAGAACTACTTCGACGGAAGGGACGCGCTGCGTGGTTTCCAAAACCGCTACTGGGAGCGCGTGGGCAAGCAATGGGGCTTGGAGCGCGGCGAGACTGGGAGCGGTCGCACCCACAAGACCACGCAGGAAATGAAGAATGACAGCAATATGTTTAACGACAACAACATCGAGACTGAGGGTGCCCCGGCGGACAAGACCGCCGAAATCCCGAAGGTCGTGGATTCGACGGAGGAGGAGAATGCTAAGAAGCCGCTCGTGCTCTTCGGGCGCGAGTTCTCCCGTAAGCAGGTCTGCGCGGCTGGTGCGGGAATCCTCTGTGCGGCGCTTCTCATCGGCGGCGGGGCTTACGCCATCTCACATGCCAGTTGGACGGGAGATTCCAATGCCCCTGCGGTGTCCCAGTCAAAGGACGATGAGAAGCAGGACATGGTACTTACCCTTGAGGTAAAGGCTGACGGCTGGGATGCGGACACATCCACGCCCGTCATCGCGCATATCGAGGATGCGGACGGGGAAGTAGACTTCTACACCGCCATCGCTGCGAACAAGCAGGTGACCGTGAGGGTCGGCAAGTCCGGCACTTATACCGTTACGTTCATCTCTCCGGTGAACGCCGACGGTTCCATCTATAAGGTGTCATCGAAGAAGGTTACCGCCGGGAAGGCCGACAAGAAGACGGCCAGCACGGGTGTGACTTTCAACAAGGTGGATGCGGATAAGGTGACGAAGGATGACCTGACCGCCATCGCCAAGGATGTTGCAGCAGCCGTGAAGAAGGGCGATTCCACCCTGACCGGAGACAAGGGTGCCGAGGTCGTGAAGAAGTTCGAGGACAACATCAAGAAGAACCCGAATGCCGATACGGATGCCGTCGAGAAGGAGACCGAGAAGGCTGAGGAGACCGCCAAGGAGGACAAGTCCGATGCGAAGACACCGGAGACCTCCGATAGCAAGAAAGATGATGGGAAGGCCACAGGCAGCTCCGATAACTCTGGAAACAAGAGCAATTCATCCTCCAAGAAAGACGAGGGAAAATCCGATAGCAAGCCGAATGGTGGCAACAGCAGCAACTCCGGCTCGAACACCAATTCAGGCAGCTCATCGAAAAAGGATGACACCCCGGCGCATGTTCATAAGTATGATATCTACCATCCTGCGGTGACTCATACGGAGAAGGTGTACCATCCCGCAGTGACCCATACGGAGAAAGTGTACCATCCCGCAGTGACCCATACGGAAGAGCGCTCAATTTGCAACGGCTGCAAAGCAGATATCACGGGCAATGAACAAGCTCATGCGTATAATGCACTTATGGCAGGCAATAAAGCATGTGGCGCATATCATACGGTATACAATACCGTAACAGATTCTGCGGCATGGGAGGAAACGGTTACGATTACAGATTCTGCGGCATGGGAGGAAACGGTTACGATTACAGATTCTGCGGCATACTACACTTGTTCCTGCGGTGCTCGGAAATAGGGGATTTCATGTTTACGGATATACCTCACGATTACTGCAATGAAGAGACCGGGCTACCAGTAAAGAATCACCTTCCGCCTGAGCTTGGCGCACGATTCAAGACGCGTAAGCAATGGCGCGAGTGGGGATATGAACCAAAACCCGGAGAGCAGGGTCATCGGATGCATCCGAGTTCGCTTGCCTATCGCAGCTATGTCTATTTCCATGAGAGCGAAGTATGCTCTTATGCTGGAACGGAACCGGCGGATGATGTAAGGTATCAGACTCATGTGAGCAAAAAGACCGTCGCGCTTGAAGAATGTACCGGCCATGGAGGTCTAGCGGCTATCGGCTGGAAAGAGCCTAGACCTTATCGTGCAGGATGACAAGACTAACAGTTAGAGAGTCCATATAGATGAAAAGCCCCGACCAATGGCCGGGGCTTTTTTCTAATGCTCGTTATTCAGGTTTTTCGGTGGTTCCAACCCGTTCTGTTTCGATAGTTCTGTGGTTGCACCTTTCATATCACCGATTTCGGAACCGAAGAAATCCGGCTCCTCACGCTCAAACGAATGGGCGGGAACCGGAACGATGATACCACTGGAACCCTTGATATAGGAGAGAGCATCGTGGCGCTCGCCGACCTCGGTGAGCGACGCGGCGAGAAGGGAATCCTTGAACCAAGGGTATCGCTGTTGCAATTTCTCCATGACGGCCATCGCCTTGTCAATCGGCATCATCGCTAGAGACTCGTATCCGGAATACTGGGTATGGATGAATCCGTTGCGTTCCATGAAGATTCGGATAAGCGTCCAAGCGCCGCGCCAAGCGTTCGGCCTAATGGAGCTGTAATTTTCGCTGAGCGCAGCCGTTCCCAAATCAAAGTGAAGCTCCTTACGGGTGTCGGGGCGAGAGGAAGGGGATAACTGCATTCCGCTTTCAAGAAACTCCTTCACATCGTAGCTTTCACCGATTTCCGTGAAGGTGGCCGCTTTCAAGCATTTTTGGAACCAAGGAAACTCATTCATCATCTCATCTATGGTGCCATAAGCACGTTGATAGGACATGACGATATTTTCAGCCGATTCATATCCAGAATATTGTGGCTTTTCAAAGCAATGGGATTCCAGAAAGTCTTGAATGTCTGACCATGGATTCTTTTTACCAGCATAGAATCGTTCAACAGACTCGTTGTCTAGGTCGAAGTGAAATGCTTTCCTATCAAGTTCCATTTGGAATCCTAAGTGTAAATGCGGTTAGTCGTAAATACGTTCCGGGCTGATATCCCGGATTACCTGTAGGTAGTCTTCGCCCTCCGGTTCATTCATGTCCTCATAGGTACGCCAAGACTTAATGTTCTGCATGACCCAAGGCTGTTTAGAAAGGGTGGCGCAAACAGGGCACTGCGCTCCGAACTGCACCTCGCGGCTCTTTGCCTGCCAAGTGCCAAGGCCGATGCGGACGTTGCCCATTTGCTCCGCGTATTCTCCCACGCAGTCGTAGAGGTCATCTACGTTGTAGCCATTCCTTTTTGCCTTCTCCTCATCGAACTCGATGGTGAAGCGCCAAGGTTTCGTTGCCATATCACTCACCCGCCTTGATTTCCGGCTCCGTCATATCGACGTGGACGTGCCCGTTTTCGTACCATGCGCCATCCGGCAGGCCGTCGGTGTCGCACTTCCAGCCCCTTAACCACTTGATGACGGTAGGACGCGACACGCCCAGCGCCTTGGCTATGTCAGAGTGGTTCGCGTCAGGGTGCTCGCGGGCATAGGCGCGGATTAGGTCGCGCTTCTTCGGCGCACCGTCTTTGTTCCGCCAATTTCCTTCCGGGTCTGTGACCCCCTGAATCGCCCTCATTACCGCCATGTGCTGCGGCTGCTTCCTGTAGTTCCGCTTGTTCTTCGGGATGGCCATACCCGATATCCTCTCCAAGTCCCTAATCGGGAACTTCTTGTACCGCAGGTCGAGGCATTCGAGAGCGTTCTCGACCTCATGGTCGTTGCCGAACGGGTGCTCGGTGTCTACCGAATCCAGGAACGGCACCAGCGAATCCATGTCCGCCTTGACGCGTTCGCGGTCGGTGATGCCGCACTTCACGGCGTATATCGCCAGAGCCATCAGGCAGAAGTACCTATGGCTGAACGTCGCGCCCGCACGTATCTTGCGCAGCCACCAGTTGTAGAGGTCTTCCTTGGCATCCCACGAGCCGTCGGCGCGTCCGCCGCCGACGATGACCTTCTCGTACCACTCGGGGAATCTCTCCTTGGCCTGTTCGAGCGTGTACCTCGTCTCCCTCCACTTCTTCGACAGGTCTACCTGCTGTTCCGGGGGAAGGAAGTCGTTCAGCTCTTCGAGCGAGAAGGGGTGCGTGTTGACCGCGAACGCCCTGACCGTGCCGCCGTCCTTCGTCTTGCCGCCGATGACGCGGAACCCTTGGTTGATGCCCTGATGCTGCGGGTGCTCCCATTCCCTCGATGTGTACTTGTTCCACATCCTGTCGGTCAGGTGATACTTCATGTCCTTCAGCAGGCTCTTGGTGTTCGGGTATAGGTCGGCGGGTTCCTCGAGGACGTAGTACAGATGAACGTTGTGGCCGCTCAGGATGATGTAGTTCGGCTCGGGATAAACGGGGTAGTCGCTTCGGCAGTTGTACAGGAAGGCCGTGAGCGTGCCGTCATCCTGCCCGTCGAGGTCGAAAATCATGGCGCACATCTTGCTCTGCGCGTCGGCGGTGTTCGCCCTGCCCCAGTAGGTGAGACCGTTCGTTATCGCCCAGTTCGCATCGCGGAACTCGGCAAGGGTCTCCTCGAACGTGTCCTCGAACAGGATTCGGCGGCGTCTCCTGTCTCCGACGAGCTTCCCGTCGCTGTCGTAATGCCCGCCGAACGAGCCGAGGATTATCGGGTTGGCCTTGTGCAGCCCGCCCGGCTCGCCCTCCGTCTGGATGAAGCCATCGCCGAGCTGGAAGATGTCCGAGTAGACATCCATTGCCGAGACCTCGGAAGCCCCGTACTCAAGAAGAACCGATTCAAGAGACAAACAACTCACCAACCCATCCGGAAGCCCTCATGGGCACGTTATATTATCAATACTGCAATTTTACACCTAGAGCCAAAAGAAAAGCCCCCTCGCGGAGACCCATCCGGAAGCCCTCATAGGCACGTTATATTATCAATAGATTTATTGTACACCTAGAGCCAGAAGAAAAGCGCCCATCCCTAGGCGGTGAGTAGGCGGGTCAATGTAGCAATGCGTGACTACGGGGCGGCGTGGTCTGCGTTAGCAGATCTAAGCCGACTCGTTCACGGATTGCGGAATTGACGCGACGGGCAAAACCGAAGACCAGACTTGATTAAGGGTCGATGGACGCTCTGCTCCATCGACCCTTTCCTTGCCCAAGTCTCGGCGAAGGTTGATTTGGGGATGCGGCCTGCGCGGGGGCTTTCTGCGACCCCCGCGCAGGGGGGTGCCGACCCCCGACCCCCGACCCTTGGGGGAGTTTGAGGGGGCTTGCCCCCTCATGCACGCGCCGCCGCGTGCCGCCAAGCCGTAGGCGCGGAGCGACCCTAAGTCGCGGAGAACCGACAGTGCTACACTGTCGGCGCGCCCCCTTTTCCGTAGGTAAAAGGGGAGTGCGTTACCCTTTTGTTCCAAAAGCAGGGAGGTGCCGCCGCCGATGGGTAAGCAGTACGCAATCCTTCGAGTCCAGAAGTGCAAGGGTGCCGAGATAGGCGCCATGCAGTACCACAACGACCGCGAGCCGGGCAACCACACGAACCCTGATATCGACCCGACCCGAACCCGGATGAACCGCGAGATGTGTCCGCACGCCGACTACGAGGGCGAGGTTCAGACGAGGATTGACGCGGGGTATTCGGGCACGCGAAAGGTGCGCAAGGATGCCGTGAGGCTCGTCGAGGGCATCGTGACGGCGAGTCCCGAGTTCTTCGAGGGCGCGAGCGACGAGGAGGTTAGGGGGTTCTTCGATTCCGCGTTCGAGTTCTGCCGCGAGGAGTTCGGGGAGTCGAACATGGTGCATTTCACGGTGCACATGGACGAGGAGACCCCGCACGCGCACTTCGGGTTCGTGCCGCTGAGGGACGGCAAGCTCTCGTGGAAGGGGTTCTTCCCGGACAAGGCCGCGCTGGGGGCGATGCAGGACAGGTTCCACGGGCGCGTGGGGGCACTGTACGGCCTTTCTAGGGGCGAGAAACGCTTGGAGGGTCAACCGGCAAGGCGGCACAAGTCCGTGGCCGAGTACAAGGCCGAGAGCCGCCGAGTTCAGGCCGAGCTGGACGAGAAGGCCGAGCAGCTCGAAGCGGCACGGGAGGAGCTTGCATCCACCCGGGCGCAGCTCGCCGAGTGCAGGTCGCAGGTCGAGGGCTTCGCCGCGAGGTTCGAGCGCATCAAGGCCGAGCTGGCGCAGATAGCCGAGTGCCTGTCGGTGCGCGGCTTCCTCGGGAGCTTCAAGGCCAAGCTCGCCGAGTTCGCCGAGAACCCTATCTGCAAGGCCGCGCTCGCGGCAGGTCGCGACTTCATGACGGCACGTGACGGCAGACGCGCGGAGAAGGTGCTCGTCAACGGTGCCAGGGAGAAGGTTGTGGAGATGGAAGGGCTGTCGAGGGAGATGGGCGAGTGGTCTCTGCTCGATGAAGCCGGGGATATGAGGGGTGCCCGCAGGGAGCTTGACGACCACGAAGCCCCAGCGCGACCGCTCGATAATCAGGTGCTTTAATCAGGTATACTAATCTGGTATACTTATTGGGAAAGAAAGGAGAACGGCAGTGGTCAGAGTGCATGGGAACGCCCTCAAGCACGGGCTTACCAGCGAGGAAGTTGCGTATGCGTGGGAGAACCCGATTAGATGCCGTCAGCGAAACGGCACGGATGACCCGCCGCTCTGGATTTCGGTCGGCTCGCTTCCCGACGGTAGATTTGCCGAGCTGATTGGATTCATGGATATCGACGGCGTTTGGTGCGTGTTCCACGCGATGGTGCCGCCGACGAAGAAGTTCAAGCGTGAGCTGGGATGGAGGTAGACATGAACGGAATCGTTGCCGAGAACGGCAAGGTCGTTACCGATGAGATGATTGCCGATTGGGAAAGCGCCCTTGAGCGCGACGAGTGGCCAAGCGGATGGGTGAATGTGGGCGAAATCGTCGAGGGGAAACTCCCGAAAGCAGCGCCCGAGACGGTGACGCTGTCCCTCAAGGTTCCAGTTGCGATGAAGCGGGCTCTTGAGAAGGAAGCGAAGGCCGAGGGCAAGTCGACGGGTGCGTATGCCCGCGGAATCCTCGCCGATGGTCTCATGGCCATAGCGTAAAGCAGCAGGGGAGCTAACAGAAAGGGGAGCCTTCAAGGCTCCCCTTTCCTGCCGGCGACCCTGTTGTAATTTGGGCCAGAGCTTCATGGCTAGCCCCTCCAAGCCCTCCTGAGCCTTTGCCAGCGGCTCAGCTTCTGCTCGGTCGATTCCAGCGCGAGCGTCTGGGCGGTCTCGTGGTGGAGCGCCTGAGCGCCCTGCACGGCCTTGGTGCTGTCGGCCACGGTCTCCATGAGCTTGGCTATCTGCTCGTCCTTCTTGGCGAGCTGCCCGATTAGCGCCGCGACAGCCGCCGAATCGCCGCCGTCTGGGGTGCTGGCATCTGTCTGGCAAGTGTCTGGCATCTGTCTGGCAAGGCGTATGGCACGCTCGACGGCGGCTCCCTGCGCCACGCCCCACCCGGCGGAGAGTTTCACCAGTTCATCGTATGCGTCTTCCTCGATTCGGAAGGTCTTCTTTACCTTGGCCAAGGTGCTGGCTCCTGTCTGGCAAGTGTATGGCAAAGTGTATGGCACGTATTCAACCACATCGGTGTTTCCCTTCCCAGTCCCTAATCGAAAACACGTTCCGGGCTGTGGCGGCGGACAATGTTCAAATAGTCCTCGCCATCAGGTTCGTTCATATCTTCATAGGTGCGCCATGACTTAATGTTCTGCATCACCCAAGGCTGTTTGGATAGAGTCGCGCAAACAGGGCACTGCGCCCCGAACTGCACCTCGCGGTTCTTTGCCTGCCAAGTGCCAAGACCGATGCGGACGTTACCCATTTGCTCCGCGTATGCTCCCACGCAGTCGTAGAGGTCATCTACGTTGTAGCCGTTCCTTTTTGCCTTCTCCTCATCGAACTCGATGGTGAAGCGCCAAGGTTCCATTGCCATATCACTCACCTTCCTTGAGCCATTTGATGACAGTCGGACGTGAAACCCCGAGTTCCCGGGCGATTTGCGAATGGTTCATATCGGGGTGTTCGGCGGCAAAAGCAAGAACCTCAGAACGCTTATCGGGTCTACCGCTGTTCTTGTATTCATCCTCACCCAGCACGTCACGGCGCATCTTTCTCAGACCATTCAGATAGACCATGTGCTGTTCGAGCTTCCTGCCATTCCTCTTGTTAGGCGGAATCTCGATATCCGTCCTCTCGGCGATAGTATGGCGCGGGTACGTAATCCAGCTCACGTCGTAAGCACCAAGAGCCTTGTACATCTCGTCCGCCGTAAACGGCTCACCCTTCTCAACCCCCAGGCTGTTGAGGTAAGGCAGAAACGACAGCGCGTCCGATTCAAGCTCCTCGTAGGACACGCCGCACTTCCGCGCATAAGCCGCGAGCGCAAAGACACACCAGTACCGATGGTGCAGTTTTGCGTCGCTGTCGATTTTGCGCTTCCACCACTCGTACAAATCGCGCTTGCAGCGCCACGTGTCGCGGGGCACACCCTGTACGATGCGCTTCTCGTACCATTCCGGGTACATCTCACGCGCCTTCGTGACCGACAGGCTCGTCCTGTACTCGGTCTCGATTCTGGTGCCGCCCTCGCCCGCAAACGAGTTCATGTAATCGACGCTCACCTTGCCCCCGGTCTCGAAGGCGCGGACGGCAAGCCCGGTCTTGGTCGAGGAGCCGACCATACGGAAACCCTGCGTGACGCTCTCGTACTGAATCTCGTGATCGAGCGTTGTCACGGCATCGTGCCAGACGAGCCACGTGAGCCTGCGTCGGTACTCGGCGAGGTTCTTGATGGTGTTCGGGAACAACCGTATCGGCTCGTCAAGGACGTAGTAGAGGTGGACACCCGTGCCAGAGCTGACGATGTAGGTGGGGCGTGGGATACGTTCAATCCTATCTATCTGCGAGAACATGTTGGCAAGACTTGAGCAACCGTTCTTGTAGTAGAGACCATCGAGGTCGATTGCTATGGCATGGAGCTTCCTAGCGTTCGCCTGCTTCTGGCTCTTGCCCGCATACGAGACCGGGGACATGACGCAGAAGTCATCCGTGCGCGGTGGGGCGAGCAGCACGTCATTCAGCTCAAGCAGGTCATCGGTAACGGTGAAACGCTTGACGATGGGTTTCTCAAGCTCATGCTCCATGGACTCGTCGCAAGTCTGAACCCTGACGGCGATTGCGGTGTACTTGCCCTTGGTGAACGCGCCCCTGCGGTCGAGCTCACCCGATGGAAACAGAGACCTGTAGAAATCGAGAGGAGCGACCTCCTCGAAGTACTGGTTCAGATAGGCGAGATGGGGGTTCTGCTCAAGCTCGTAATCGCTCACCCAAGACCAATGGGAAGCATCAAGGGAAATCAAAGGAATCGCCACCTCTCGAAAGCCCTCCCCTCCCGGAGTCAAGGGCATCCAGTCCGCCTATATTATCACTGATTTTTTTTACACTTTAGGCCAAAAAAAGAAGCCTTCCCGGCCACCTCTCGAAAGCCCTCTCAGGCACGTTATATTATCAATACTGTAATTTTACACCTAGAGCCAGAGAAAAAGGCTCCCTCTGGAACCCATCCCGGAAGCCCTCATAGGCACGTTATATTATCAATAGAATTATTTTACACCTAGAGCCGGAAGAAAAGCGCCCGTCCCTAGGCGGTGAGTAGTCGGGTCAATGTAGCAATCAGTGACCACGGGGGCGCGTGGTCTGCGAAGCAGATCTAAGCGACCTCGTTCACGGATTGCGGAATTGACGCGGCGGTCGAGCCAAAAGACAGACTGGGATAAGGGTCGATGGACGCTCTGCTCCATCGACCCTTTCCTTGCCCAAGTCGGCGAGGAAGGTTGATTTCGGGATGGAACCATGGGGGGGGCAAGCCGACCCGAAGGGTCGGCGTACTGCGTCACCCCCCCATGGAATCCCGACCCCCGACCCCGACCCGCGGCGGGTTTCAAAAGGGGCGCGCTCATTATTTTTCGCTAACTACGTCCGAAAAATAATGTGACAAATGACAAATGACAAATCAGGTTGAGCGGGGGAGTTTGAGGGGGCTTGCCCCCTCAGTCGGCGCCCGCGCCGATGGCCCGCACCTCATGAGCGACGCCGCGAATGAGTAGGGCTGGGGGGAATCCTTACTACGACAGGATTCCCCCCATTGTGTGCCATGTGCCATGTGCCAGCCGAGGGGGAGTTTGAGGGGGCAAGCCCCCTCATGCACGCGCCGCCGCGTGCTGTCCGAGACCGTGCCGCCGCGGTCTCGGAGGGGTGCAGGGGTGTCCCCTGCCACGTCCTTAGCGTAGCTAAGGTCTAACGTGCTAGACTTTAGTCGATTAAGTCTGTACGGCTCGGAGGTTGCTATGGCTCATATCGCGAAATACAAGGCCGCGTCGTGCGGTCACATGCTCGCCCACTACAGGCGCGACAAGTCCAGTCTGGGACGCGAGAACATCGACCCGACCCGCGAGGGCGAAAACATGGTGCTCGCCCACTACACGAACAAGGACGGCAAGCTCGTTGTCGGTCAGGTGCTCCCCCGCGAGGGCACGCCGAACTGGTCAACGATTGAGCGGCGCATCGAGCGCGTGAACGAGAACGCCAAGGCGGCGGGGAAGCGCGCCACGCGCAAGGACGCTGTGGTGATGGCTGATGTGGTCGTGACGCTGCCCGAGAACGTCAGAAAGGGCGATGAGGACAGGTTCTTCCGTCTCACGTACTGGTACCTGTCGAACAAGTTCGGCATCGACAACATGATGGGCGGGTTCGTCCACAAGGACGAGGTGCTGAAGGACGGCACGCCCGCCCGCGACCACATGCACGTGCCGTTCACGCCGATACTCGACGGGCGATTCAACTACAAGAGGATGTGCCCGCGCATGTTCTATCAGAACATGCATAGGGAACTCGGTGACTATTTGGAGAAGCGACTGGGCTACCGCCCAGAGGTCGAGCTTGCCGAGGAAACGCGGGCGCAGCGCGTGTACACCGACAAGTCCGTGGATATTGACAAGGTGCGCGGCGCGGTCGATAGGGCGGTCGTGCGACCTGCCGAGGACGAAGCGGCGCGAATCGTCGCGGCGGCTAAGGAGGAAGCCGCCGCTTTGCTAAACGAAGCCGAATTGCGTAAGGCCGAGCTTGTGACCGAGATTGCCGAGAGGGAGGGCGAGCTCGAGGACGTGATGGTCGATATCGAGGATGCGACCGACCGATTGGAGTGCCTTCGGCAAAGAGCGAACGGGGTTGCGCGAGACGTTGAGGAGCTTCGACCCGTCGCTGCCGAGGTTCGGCGCTGGGAAGATGCGGGAAAAGCTGAGCGCGGCTCAATCCTCGATTCAATCGCTGCTCGATGCGCAGGAGCGGCGCGAGCAATTGGAAGAGCAGTTGAGGAGCTTAGAGACCGAATCTGGGCGCTGATGCGTCCGAGGAAGGTGCAACGCACCGAGCGCGGCTTGGATGATGTGATGAGGGAAGCCACGGAGGTGGCGCGTGCGGCGAAAGCGTTGAGCCGTAACCATGTTGCGCCGACGAACAGCAGGTCGCGCGGGCAGGCGCGGTGATGTGTTATAGTAGTACCTGTATTACACATCAAGGAGGTGCAGCATGGCTACCGCAGTTACTTCGATGAGGATTCCTACTGAATTGAACGAGCGTTATAGCAGACTTGCGAAGGAAACTGGCAGGTCAAGGAGCTTTTATGTGAATGAAGCCCTGCAAGAAGCTATAGACCGCTTCGAGTATGAGTACGGGATTCTCAAAGACATTGAGGACTACCGTGCAGGCAGGCTTGAGACCTACAGCATCGATGAGGTAAGGGCGCATTGTGGCCTGGCGAATTGAGTTCACGAGGAATGCCGACAAGGCGATGCGCAAGCTAGACAAGGGCGTTGCGGCGCGAATGTTCGACGAGCTGGACGAGATAGCGAAGCTCGAAGACCCGAGAAGCAGGGGCAAAGCCCTAACGGGGAACTTGGCTGGCGTGTGGCGATACAGGGTCGGTGACTATCGGATCCTGTGCGATATCAACGACGGCAGGCTTGTCATTCTCGTGGTCGATGTGGCGCACAGGCGCGAGGTCTACAAGCGCAGGTAAAAAGAAAAAGCCCCAGCAAGCTTGGCGGCAGCAGGGGCATTCGAGACAAGGAGATTATAGCATGGCGGCAAACGCTGGCGAGACGAAGGTAAAGCTCTGGGAGGGAATCTGCTACCCAGAGAACATGCTCGATGATTGGCAGGAGGAGATAGACGACATCCTCCAAGTTCCGTTCGCTTACGCAATTCACGACATCGACCATGACCAGAAGAGCAAGCAGCGGAAGACCCATGTTCACATCATCGTGGTTTGGGGCGGCAACACAACACGCAAGGCGATAATCAACGTCCTGAACCGCTTGAGCGCGGAAGGCAAGAGGTGCTGCTCCTCTGCGGAGCCAGTCAACAACATCAGGCACGCATACGACTACCTCATCCACGACACGGCATCGTGCCGAAAGAAGGGCAAGGAACTGTACCCAGTCGAAGCCCGCATCGAGGGGAACAACTTCGACATCGGGCAGCTTGAGCAGCTCTCGACCAAGGACAAGCAGGACATGCTCTTCGAGTTGGTCGGCTTCATTATGGTCGAGAAGTTCGAGACCATCAACGACTTCACGACTGCGGCGTTACGTGAGTTTCCCGAGCAGTACCGAGAAATCATCGTCGGCTACAACTCGATTCTCGAGCGCTACTGTCGCGGCAACTACCTGAACGCCGAACGCAAGCGCAAGGCACGTGAGACGGGCGCGTGCGGAAAAGTAGACGGGTCAATGGAGCAATCAGCGACTACGGGGGCGGAGTAGTTCCGCGCAGCGGATCTACGCAGTCCTCGTTCGCGGATTGCGGAATTGACGCGGCGGTCGAGCCAAAAGACAGACTGGGATAAGGGTC
>OKSA01002441.1_pt1 | contig 15215 bp, 15 predicted proteins | sample 1601181 | NCBI WGS metagenome assembly OKSA01 (sample SAMEA3541538, study PRJEB24748) | human gut metagenome | biome: human gut; feature: human-associated habitat; material: faeces | place: China | collected 2012
TTCTGATATTGGATCTCTGCTGTCATATTCGTACAGATCCCCACATACACGCCCTGTTCCTTCAGCTGCTTCATCACCAGAGAGACCCCTTCTTCCAACGTCGTCTGTTTCATCAGTGTATCCCAGTACAGCCTGTACATCTTGTATGCATGCGGAAAAAGCGGCTTTTTCAACATCTCCAGCATACACTGATACCGGATCAGACGATTATGCACTGCCGCACATTCTCTTCCGATCCGCTCCTCTGCCACAACATACGCTTTCGCAAGCTGCCTGTCATATACAGCTCCTGAAATCGACAGATTCTGCAGGCAGTACTCACGTACCGCTTCTTTTGCCAGAATATCTGCCGTTGTATAATCATACAGTGTATCGTCAAGGTCGAAAAAAAACGCTTTTACCATATCTGTTTCCTCTTATTTCTGTCCGTAGTAGGCATTCGCACCATGTTTTCTGTAATAGTGCTTGTCCTGTAATTCCTGCGGCGCAGGCTTCACATCCGGATTGATGATCTCACAGCGTGCCGCCATCTTTGCAACCTCTTCTGCCACTACCGCATTATGAACTGCTTCGTGCGCATCCTTGCCCCATGTGAAAGGACCATGATTCTTGCAAAGAACAGCCGGAACAGCCTCATAATCTCTCTTCTTGAAATAGTCGGCAATGAGAATACCAGTATTCTTCTCATAAGCTTCCGCAATCTCACTCTTATCCAGATTACGGACGCATGGAACCTCACCGTAAATATAATCAGCATGAGTGGTTCCATAGCATGGAATTGCGCGGCCGGCCTGTGCCCAGCTGGTAGCCCAGGAGGAATGCGTATGTACGATTCCACCGATCTTCGGGAAAGCATTGTACAGAACTACATGAGTCGGAGTATCAGATGATGGGTTATATTTACCTTCTACTTTATTACCTTCCAGGTCTACAACTACCATATCTTCCGGTGTCAGTTTCTCATATTCCACACCACTTGGCTTGATTACGAAAAGACCTTTTTCACGATCAATTCCACTTTCCCGGATTCCCTCTCCTACACTGGTTTCATTTCCATATGCCGCCGCTGTATCAATATGCCTATATCCCAGTTCAATTGCAGTTTTTACACTTACGGAAGCAGTCTCTCCATCCGGTGTCTTCCATGTTCCATATCCGATACACGGAATTTCTACTTTATTTCTCAACTGAAATGTATCCGTTAAACTTTTCATTGTATCTCTTCCTCCTCATCTAATGTTTTCTGATTGTCTGACACATACATTATTATACTATTGCCTTACTGTTTTTTCCATGCAATCCCGTCTTTACTTTATTTTTGATTCCCTGTATACTTGGAATATCAAATTGTAATATTCTTTAGATTTTCCAATCTGAAAATCCAAATATATACACGAACAGGAGGACTTCATATGTTCCGTTTATGGGGAAAAGAATTTAAAGACAATCATATGCTGCGCGACACCGTAATCTGCGATGAGACGGATGAGACCAGAACGCATAAGATCTTCAATGCTCTGGACTCGATCTGTTATGAGTTCGATCTCAGCAAACCGATCTGGCTGGATCATAATATTGATGAATTCAAAAGACATGACAAGACAAGATTCTATCAGGATAACTTTATGGATTCCATTGATTTTGACTATCTGGAGATTCATATTATTGAAGAATAAAAATCACAGCCCGAGAGTTTTTTGCTCCGGGCTGTATAACTATAATTCTATTTCTGTAATTTATACTGTCTGACATAGTACGTCATTCATTGCATTTCTATACGCATTCCATTCTTCGATCATTCTTTCCAGATATTTTTTTCCATTGACTGTAATGCAATAATATTTACGTAATTTTCCGTTAACTTCCTGATTATAAGATTCCAAATATCCCGACTGTACCATTCCATGCAGCATTGGATACAAAGCACCGACTTTAAGTTCAAAAATATTATTCGATCTTTTTGCCAAAGCATCAATCATCTCATACCCGTACATATCCTTTTCTGACAAAAGTTTTAAAACCAACATTGCTGAATTACCAGAAACCATGTTTTTATTAACTTTCATGCTTTCACTCCTCACTAGCGTTAACATACTCACCAACTATTCCATAATACCTTAACCCTAACCTTTTTTCAACCTGCTGTCACTTTATATCTGAACCATTTTATTTAAAATTTTTTCATAATATTTTTCATTTGATTCTTTCTTTATCAGAGAGTCCAATATCACTCCATCTTTCAGAAAAAGTGTTCTTTTACCATAACTTGCCATTTTAGGATCATGTGTTACCATTACTACAGTTTTATTTAATGTTTCATTAATGTGAACCAATGTCTTTATCACTTGCAAAGAAGTATTTGAATCAAGATTTCCAGTCGGCTCATCAGCCAGTATCAATTCTGGATTTTCTATCATCGCTCTACAGATGGCCGTTCTTTGTTTTTCACCTCCTGACAATTCGTATGGATATTTATTCAATAAGCTGGATATACCAAATTCCGCAGCTATTTTTTTAACAGATTTAGTGCCTTCTTTTAAATCATTTTCATTCAAAATCAATGGCAGCATAATGTTGTCTTTTACAGTGAGACTATTCATCAAATAGTAATCCTGAAATACGAACGCAATCTCCGTTCTTCGTATCCTGGCAAGATTTTCTCCATAGATTTCCTGTATGTCCTTTCCCTTATATAATACAGTTCCTTTACTTGGCTCGCTAAGCATTCCAATAATTTTCAAAAGTGTGGTTTTTCCACATCCTGAACTTCCCATGATACTTATGAACTCTCCTTTATGAACTTGAAAAGATATTCCTTTTAAAACAGAATAAATAGTTTCTTTTCCTTCATGCGTTGTCGTATTATAATTTTTCTCAAGTTTTCTGACATCCAATATAATATCACTGCTCATTTTGAATGCTCCTTTCAATCTGTTTATAAACATTACTCGCCATACCATATATCATGAAAAGGATGACTATTGTCAACACAACAACTACCAGTAAGCTTTCTCCTATATAACGTATTGTCCAATATATACTTAAATCCTTATACAGTATTTTTATCAAAACCATAATAAATGCAAATGGAATACTACTTATACATGCAATCTCTGTAGTAAGTAATATTTCCCGATTCAGATGTCTTTTCATTTTTACCTTGTTCATTCCCATCCGATAAAAGAATGCGTATTTCCATCTCATTTTATTTTTATAGCTTGCAATATTATTGTACAGAGTAAATATAATACAAATAACCAATGTGATAATGTTAATTATCATTGCACTTACTTTTAACATATTTGCTTCCTGTTCCTCTACGATCAGCTCTTTCTTCTCATAAATCAGATTGCCATATTTATAATCAAAAAAATTCACCTGTGAATTTTTCTCTGCATATTTATATATATCATTTACTACCCGGCTATAATTTTGAGGAATATTGATTGCAACTGTTAAATCAGATCCTCTGGCTGTTTTACTGATTCTTTCATATTCTGCATCTGAAAATACAATAATCTCTTCAAAAACCTTTCCTTTTATTCCGCTTTCTTCTAATTGTCTGCTTTTAAAATTACCGGTTATAATTCTGTTTGTAGTACCAACAATCTTATAGTCTCGTGTAAATTGATTACCGGGCATAACCCGCATCGTATACACCCAGATATCCGCATCCGAATTTCCTATATACAATCTCGGTTCTTTTTTTCCGTAATCTATTCCAAGTGTTCCATATTCCGCTTTATTTCGTTGATACACAACATATATTTCATGATTATGCAATTTCAGTTTTTCACCTGTAAGTCTCTGATATTCCGAAGCTGATATTCCTGTATGTTCTCCATAGTCACCTGCTGTGACTCTTATATCCGGAATACATTTCACTTCAATTCCATATTTCTTTTCCAATTTGTTTAAAAAATCTTTGTCGGTTTTATTTGCTCCCCATACCAGATCATATGGATAATTTTCTTTTTGTACAATGGGCAGCGTATTAATAATTTCAAAGGAAAACGTGAATATAACAATATATATAAACGCTCCTACTATATACGAGACATTAATATGCCTGTAAAAATTGCCACACCAGTCATCTATCCAGAGAATTTTCTTATAATACCCTTTTCCTCTTTCAAAACGCTTTATAAAATAAGCACCATAAAAATATAAAAAGAGTAATATTGTAATAACTGCCAACAAAGTTGGAATCGTATTACCGCTTTTACCCCAGTATGTCATAATGGATATAATCGTAATTCCAGCCATAATAATTGTCACAAAGCACATTTTAATATTTACCTTTGTTCTTTGTCTTGTCTCACTTTCATTACTGATAAGATAATCAATTCCCAGACATGAGATTGCCTGATCACAAACAATAAATCCCATTCCAAAAATCAAAAAACTGATAATTAATGTAAGTTTCAGCGGAGTCTCACCATATTGAATATGTCCCTTTATATTGGCAAAAAAATATTCTAAAATAATTTTTAAGCCCTTTGATTCATAAATTCCTAATACGATTCCTAATATCATACTGAATCCAACAATTCCCAGATATTCGAACAAAATAAATCTGTATTTATGCTTTCTTTTCATTCCGAATACAGTTAACGTTTTGTATATAACGGCCCTTTTTCTTATGTATCCGCTCAACAGTAAGATCAGCAGGATCAACAGTAAACCATATGGAATAAGAAATTCTTTTTCTACTTCCATGATCAAATATGTCATTTGAGGGATGGATCCTGTTGATATGTATGAAAGACAGCCACCCACTGCTGTCGAAAAATATATTAATGAAATAATCCAGCTACATCCTAAAACTGTTCGAATATAATCATTCTTATTTTCTCTTAATATATCTCGAAACAACCTGTTCATACTTCTTCCCCCCATCCCTCTTCGAATTATAATTATAAGAATAATCTGTATACTGCAAAAAAGATAACACACATTATTTTTATTAAAAATGAAATTCCAGTCATTCCTTCTGCAATCATTGATTCTTTATTTCTTGCACGTCCCACCGCACATATAATATTCAATACTAAAAACATACAACAACATACCGCACCAACAACAATTAATGTATTAGCCGTTCCTATGCCTCCCTCCTCGTCTATTAGTCTCTGCAGATCAGAGTGCAACATAATATTAATTCTCCACACGCACAATATAATGCCCACAATATTAAATGGAACATCAATCATTAAAATAGCATTTCCTAATTTCTTCATAACATAGTACCTCCTTACTTTTTAACAACAGAAAAACTATAATATCTATTTTGAATATATATCTTTTTTCGATATATGTCAATATTTTAATTATATATTTTTGTGTTATATATCATATTTTAATTCTTACTATTTATGCGTAATTGTTATCTTTCCTTCCCCTATACACTGTAAACCTTCCGTCTTCCGCTTCTTTCGAACGCATAGCACGCAAAAAGAAGATGTCCAGCAGTCACTGCCTTACATCTTCTTTCGTTGTAATTTTGTATTTTATTTTTGATACAAAAATCTTATGTTCTATTCATTCCTGATCGCCGCAAGCGGACTCAGCTTCATTGCCCGTTTCGCCGGGAAATATCCCGCCAGCACTCCGACCAGCACTGCAAATACCATGGACATCAGCACAAGCCACCACGGAATATAAGATATCGTGCTGTCTGTTCCCATCGACATAGCACCGCTGCTTCCAACAATTATATTAATGGCTGCTGACATTACGAAGCTTAGAATATTTCCGGCAATTCCTCCGAGAAGACCTATAAACGCTGCTTCCAACAGGAACATTTCCCGGATATTCCTAAGACTGCATCCAAGTACCTTCATCACACCGATTTCCTTTGTCCGTTCATAAATGGACATCATCATCGTATTTGCAATTCCGATTGCAGCTACCAGTAATGACACCGCACCAATACCTCCGAGCACCGCCTGTACAATCGCGAACTGACTCTTCATACTATCCAGATATTCCGCATTGGTCTCAACATTATATCCCATATTACGGATTACATCAGCGACCTCATTCACGTGATCTATATCGTCTGCTTTCACTTTTAATGACGTATAATAGAAGCCTTTTAATGCCTTTCCAGCTTTGGTCTTCGGCTGTCCCGGAATGACTTTGCCTGCATATTCTTTCCGCAATAACTGCTTTAAAGTCTCCAGGTCACAAAATACACTGTCATAATTATTGGAATAGTCATCCAGGCCGCCATTTATCACACCGCTTGCCCTTACTACATACTTTTGAACAGGTTTTGTCTTCCCGGTTCCGGAATCTGACTGGCTCCCCGTACCTGCCGTTCCGTCTGTACTGTCTCCAAAGGCTGTGCTGCTGTCACTATTGTAATTCTCTGTATCCGTGATCATGAAAAGAGAATCTTTCATCAGATTGATATTCGGGACTTTCCCGGTATCATAATATCCGTTGCCGCTTCCTGTTTCATAAAAATCAGTGATCACGCCATTTCCGAATATCAGCTCCAGATGTCCTGTTCCGGTCTTTGGAAGCGTTCCATCGCCAAGATCCATATTTAGGGATTTCAGGCCTTCCGGTGTCATTCCTTGCAACTGGACATACGCCATATAGGAGCCTTTCAGCAGGATCACCGAAGTCTCATAGATTGGTGCAGCTAATTTCACATGATCCATTTTACTGATCTTTTCAACCAACTGGTCATCTATCCTTTTTTCTGTCTCCTGTCCTGATCCCCTACTTTCTGTCGTCATACCGTCACTGTTGTCCGATCCGGTCACAGTGATACTGGTCAGACCTCCCGACTGTTCCACTTCCTTATAAAGAGACTGCTGCATACCAAGTCCGAGTGAGATCATCACTACAATCGAAGCTGTACCGATCAACACACCAAGGACCGTCAGAAATGTACGGAGTTTCCTTCTCCGCAGACTATTGATGCTCATCCTCAGAAGATCGTTCCAGTTCATCCAATAACTCCTCCTCTTCAATCTCTGCCAGCTGTTTCTTTTTGCGCTTCTTAAGTATTACGACTGCTGCCACCACTGCAATGACCACTGCTGCGATTACAACCGGAATTACAGGAAAACTTTTCTGTGTCTCCTCCGGCATATCGGAAGCTGCCGCCTCATCATCATCCACTTTTTCTGTCACTTCCAGATTCAGATCTTTCGTGGTTGTTGAAATGTTCCCCGATTCATCTTCATAACTAAGTGTCATCGTTACCTTCGCCGGACCATTCGATATTTTCTTTCCTTCCAGCATGGCATCAATCGAACCGGTTGCACCGGATTCTATATTTCCGATAAATACTTCCGACTTTTTGATATTCTTTCCTTCAAATGTAGCTTTTACATTATAGAGCTTGATCCGTCCCAGATTATAAAGACTACACATCACATTTGCTTCTTCACCGACAGCAACGCTCTGCGGACTGATCTCAAAATCGCTGATTTCAAATCTTGCATCCTGCTTCACCGGAATAGAGATACTTGACGATCCTTCTACCTGCGTAGCATTCGGATCTTCATATTTCATGGAAAGTTCCATGCTGTATGGCTTCTGAAGAAGATCTGCTTTTGCATTCAGTTCGATACTGATATCGGCTGTTCCATTCGGGGCAATGCTGTCCAGATAGATGGAGCTTGCACCGGATGATGGAAGGAATGCCGGTGATGTCGTCTGTTCATCGCTGCCTTCTGTCGGTGCTGAAAGATTGAACAGCATATTGCTGACTTTCATCTTGGATGTATTTTTCAGATGGATCGTTAACTTGAAATTACTGCCCGCACGGACTTCTGCCGGATCGGTTGTAAATCCGGTTACGATCACACGCGGAACAGAACCATTTCCCGAAGCTGCACCTCCATCCGTACTTCCACCGGCTCCTCCGCTGTAAGCTGCTTCTCCGTTACTGTAACCGCCGGCATCCGGTGTCTGGTAAGATGTGTCAGAACTACTGCCTGCTCCATTGCCTTTTCCTGTATCCTTGCCGTCATCTGTATCTTTGTTGTCTTTATTATCCTGTGTGTCTTTCTGTACCGGCTTTGCTGTGGTATTCACATAGAACTGCTTTTCTGCTTCTTCCTGTCCGTCTGCCGTAACCTTGAACTTTAAAGTATAGCGTGAAGTCTGAACATCTTCTCTCTGAGTAAAATCAAACGCCACATCTTTTGATTTTCCGTTTTCCAGGGTTCCAATGTTCTGCTGGTAACTCTGCATCTCTGTTTTGAATGGCCATACATCATTGTCATCTCCAAGATCCGGTGTTACCGTTACATTATTTATCGGTTTTCCCGAATGATTCGTTACGGTAAATGTCCATGTCTTCTTTTCTCCCGCTTTATATGTCAGCACCTTATTGTCTTTTGACTCGATCGTAATTCCTGTTGCAGCCTGTACCATCTGCGGATGCAGCATAGTTGTCATCATGATCACTGCCAGAAAGGCAACAATGATTCTTTTCAAGCAATTATTTCCTATCTCTTTCTGTATTCGTTTCTGCATGTCTTCCTCCCTCTTCTTTTCCTTTTTTCCATCGGTTATCTTCTATCTTAATGATCCTGCCGTCCCGGATATGAAATACCCTGTCCGCATAAGTTGCCAGATGATCATCATGTGTGACCATGACCAGTGTCTTCTTCTGCTCTCTGACCACCCGCTGCATCAGTTCCATGACTTCTTCCGATGTATGGGAATCCAGATTTCCTGTCGGCTCATCGGCAAATATAATATCCGGATCTACTACCAGTGCCCTGGCAACTCCCACTCTCTGCTGCTGTCCGCCCGACATCTGATTCGGCAGATGCTTCTTATGCTTTCCAAGTTTTACCAGATCTAACATCTCATTGGCTTTTCGTACTCTTACATCTCTTGGAACGCCGCGGAAGCTAAGCGGCAATGCTACATTTTCCACCGCATTCAACGTTCCCATCAGATGAAATGACTGAAAGATGAATCCCACATGATCCCGCCGGAATGTCACCAATTGTTCTTCATTTAACTTTTCAATATGCTTTCCCGCAATGATGACCTCTCCCTTTGTCGGTTTTTCCAGCCCCGCCAGCATATTCAGAAGTGTAGATTTACCGGAACCGGATGTTCCGACAATTGCACAAAACTCTCCTTCATATATCTCAAAATCCACACCATCCAGTGCGCGTACAAACTCATCACCAACACGGTACAGCTTGTATAGATTCCTGACTTCAATTACCTTCCTCATACTCCTCCTCTCTGTCGTTTTTCAGACTTTTCAGAATATGGATTCATTTTACTATAAAAATATAAAGACTTCCTCTTATAAATTATGAAGATTTTCTTAATACCTCCGACTGTTCAGATAATATTTCTCATTTATGCCGTTTAAATTCCTGCGCCATATCACACGTATTATATTTTATACAATTTTCGCTAAGATTTTCCGTGCATATTATTTCAAAAGTGGTATAATTGGTAGGACAATTTCACCAAAGTAAAGTGGATATCTTATGATTCACAAGATATAGGGAGGAACACATGAAGTTTGTAAGACAATTTATGATCATCCTGACGATCTCATTCGTCGGAGAACTGTTGCACGCATTACTGCCGCTCCCGGTTCCGGCCAGCATCTACGGCCTCGTTCTTATGCTGATCGGTTTACAGACCGGTATACTTCCACTCAGTGCAGTAAATGAAGCCGGAGGATTTCTGATTGAAATCATGCCAATGCTTTTTATCCCTGCCGGAGTCGGACTTATGGTTTCCTGGGGTGCTTTAAAGCCAGTCATTATTCCGATCAGTATTATTATCGTCGTTACAACCATCCTTGTTATGGCCGTAAGCGGACGTATTGCACAGTTTATCTTAAAGAAAGAGGACAAAAAACATGAGTAAATTATTACAGGATTCAGCATTTTTCTGTCTGGCAATCAGCCTGATCGGATATGAGATTGGTATCATTCTCAGACAAAAGACAAAGCTTGCGCTCTGCAATCCACTGCTGATCTCAATTGTATTTGTGATTATTATTTTGAAAGTTACCAATATTAAATATGAAGTATATGAAGATGGTTCTTCGTTACTCAGCTATCTGCTGACGCCTTCTACCGTCTGTCTCGCAATTCCGCTGCATCAGCAGATGGGACTGTTAAAAAAGAATATGAAAGCTATCCTTGCCGGTATTCTCTCCGGTGTATTCACCAGTCTGGCCGGTGTATGGGTCTTCTCGATGTTATTCCATCTGGATAAGAAGATCTATGCAACCCTGCTTCCGAAGTCTATCACGACAGCGATCGGAATGGGAATCTCTGAGGAGCTTGGTGGAATCGTTACGATCACCGTTGCAGCTATCATCATTACCGGAATCATCGGAAATATGTTCGGTGATGTGATCTGCCGGCTGTGTGGGATCAGGTATCCGATCGCCACAGGTCTCGCCATCGGAACGGCTTCCCATGCCATGGGAACAGCCAAAGCTATGGAGATAGGAGAGATTGAAGGTGCTATGAGCAGTCTTTCTATCGCTGTTTCGGGACTTATGACGGTTATCGGTGCAACGATTTTCTATCAGTTATATTAATGAATTATGAATCAGATAAATGGAGGTTAACGATTATGGAAAAAACAATTATCTGTATCGGACGTGAATATGGAAGCGGCGGACATGCCATCGGAAAGATTCTTGCAAAACGTACCGGGTATGAATTCTATGATAAAGAACGTTTCATTGCAATTGCAAAAGAACGTGGATTTGAGGGGGAAGTTGAAGAATATCTGGAAGAACAGCCGATGAACAGTCTGCTGTATTCCATCGCTATGAACTACTCCAGACCTAAGAAGAAGCCATTTCCTTTTGAACTCGTAGAAGAACTGGCCGCCGAGAAGCCGTGCATCATCATTGGCCGCTGCGCCGGATACCTTACACGTGAACAGGACAATGCCTTCAGTGTATTCATCCATGCAGATATGGACAAGCGGATTGCTGCAGTCATGGCCCGTGACCACATCAATTCCCGCTTAAAAGCCAAACGTAAGATTGAAGAAATTGATGAAAAACGCAGTACTTTCCGCAAGGAATTCACCGGTGAAGAATGGGGACAGTCCAAATACTACAACCTGTCCATTGACACCACTCATCTGAGTTATCAGCAGGCTGCAGATCTGATTCTTTATTACAAAAAACTTGCAGAAGAGGCTCAGAAATAAAAGAATCTGCCTTTAGAAATCTGCCTTTATGAATCATTCTTTTTGTGATAAGATGAGAATACCGACTGAACAACAAGGGAGGATTTCTTATGATCAAGGTTATCGGTCTCAATACAAAAGTATTAAAAAAAGAACCTTTCTCCGGTTCTCATCATGGCATGCGCTTCTTCATGCGTGCAGAAAATGACATTCTGCACGTATGGGTGTATCCGGAACCATGGTGCTTCGAACAGACTTCTGATGATGTAAAGACTTTGAAAGATTTTCCATTCACCGGAGAAGGACTGGATGAATCACTGGAATGGATCTCTCAGGAATTTGAAGAGCGCAAAGATTACTGGATGCAGATGGAGAAAGATAAGATGAAAATGATACTATAAATCACTGACCGCTGCAAATATATATTTCAGATATTTCCGTTCTTCGTTTGGGTCGATCACATTGACAATACTGAGAATGTAAATATCTGAACTCCATTTTTTCTTCTCTTTCTGCAGTAATTCCATCATCTTTCTGTAAGTTCTGCTGATATCTCCGTCACTTTCCCGCGATACAGCCACAAGATATTCCCCCGGCTTCATCTCTGTATATACTTTCTGCTTTTTATCCGCAAAACTAAACACATTTTTATACGAATATATTCCCTTCATAAATGCTTCTTTCCCAATTGCGGATCCCATTGGAAATGCCTGGACATCCGGAATCTCACAACATTTCAGATGTCTGCGTATATCTTCTGCTATCTCCCCGGACGAAGTCGCCGGTGACGACCGGACTTCTGTCAACATCAGATATAAAGAATGTTCCACTTTTCTGATCACCGGTTTCCCTGCATCTGCGATCCGGATCTGATCTAGAATCTTCCTCGTTCCGGCAATCGTGTGGATCTTCCGGTCCAGTTCTCTTCTCATCATGAGCAGTCTGTCATACTGCTGATCCACAAAAGCGTCAAATCTTACCTCTTCCCCGCCCAACAGGTATTCTTTAATATCTCCTACCGAACAGTCCAGTTCACGGAATGTTCGGATAAAATAATAGGAGCTGATCTGTGCATAACTATAATAATGATATCCGTTGACCGGATTCTTCTTCGGCACCAGAATTCCCTGGCGCTCATAATAGCGGAGTGTATCTCTGGTGGTCTGGCACATCTTTGCAAATTCACCTGCAGTGATGCAGTATTCGTCTTTTTTCTGCATATCTTTCACTCTCTTTCTTGACATGGGTGTTACCCCCAGTTTTATTCTAGCACAGGATTTTGCAGTATGACACTGTATTTTTCCAATTCTTTTGAACACACAATTTTTTATATTATATGGAGGTTTCTCATGAATACTTTTAAGAAAATATACTGTCGCATTTTTCAGACTTGTTTTAGAATTGCTCTTCCGTTTCTTCCTTACCGGGAACCGGAATTAATCGATGGATTCAAAAATGTCCCTGCCGTACTGAAAAAGCATCACATTTCCCACATCCTGCTCGTCACAGATCCAGGTGTCTACAAGCTTGGACTTACAAAACCTTTGGAAAAACAGCTTTCAAAATCTCAGATTTCATGTACAATATATAAAGATACAGTTGCAAATCCAACTTCTGCCAACGTAGAAGATGCGAAGGATCTTTATCTTGACCATGAATGTCAGGCACTTCTTGCATTCGGCGGCGGTTCTTCCATGGACTGTGCAAAAGCAGTCGGTGCAAGACTTGCCCGCCCGCATAAGTCTCTTTCTAAGATGGAAGGCATCTTAAAGATCTGGCACAGACTTCCGCTCCTGATCGCAGTTCCGACAACTGCCGGAACCGGAAGTGAGACCACTCTTGCAGCTGTGATCACCGATGCCGATACGCATCACAAATATGCAATCAACGATTTTAATCTGATTCCAGACTATGCGGTACTGGAGCCATCCGTCACTTACGGACTTCCGCCGCAGCTTACGGCAACTACCGGTATGGACGCACTGACCCATGCCATTGAAGCTTATATCGGACGCTCTACTACCAGACAGACACGCAGCGCAGCTGTCGAAGCCATCCAACTGATCTTCGACAATCTGCAAAACGCTTATAATAATGGAAATGACAAAACTGCAAGACATCATATGCTCCGTGCCTCTTATCTTGCCGGAACTGCCTTTACAAAAAGTTATGTCGGATATGTGCATGCCGTAGCCCACAGTCTCGGTGGATGTTACGGAATTCCTCATGGACTTGCCAATTCTGTACTCCTTCCGGTCATACTGGAAGCATATGGAACTGCCGCACACAAAAAGCTGGCCAGACTTGCGCGTCTTACCGGCATCTCTGATTCGGACCTTGACGCAGTTGCTGCCGGAGAATTCATCCGGCATATCCGAAACATGAATCTTTCCATGAATATCCCTGAGACACTGGATGGTATCCGCAATGAGGATATTCCGAAGCTGTCCCGTTATGCAGATAAAGAAGCGAACCCTCTCTATCCGGTACCTGTTTTATGGGGACCTTCAAAACTGGAACAGATGTATCATCTTGTACAGGAGGTAAATGAAAATGACAGAAACAGAAATTCAGAACATCCTGGAAAAGCAGCATAAATTTTTCCAGACAGGCCAGACTCTGCCTGTAGCTTATCGAATAGAACAACTTCAGAAATTAAAAGATTCTATCACCCGCCACGAACCGGATCTGAATCTTGCCTTAAAAGCCGACCTTGGAAAAAGCGAGACGGAAAGCTATATGTGTGAGATAGGACTCACACTTTCAGAACTTAGCTGGATGCTGAAGCACATAAAAAAACTGACAAAAGAAACGGTCGTTCCGACACCGCTGGCACAGTTTGCAGCCAAAAGCTTCCGCTCTCCTTCCCCATACGGAAATGTTCTCATTATGAGTCCATGGAATTATCCGGTCCTGCTGACACTGGAACCACTGATCGATGCACTGGCCGCCGGTAATACCGCTGTTGTTAAGCCAAGTGCTTATGCACCATCTACCAGCCGTGTGATGCAGGAGATCATCGAAGAATGCTTTTCGGATGAATATGTCGCTGTTGTGACCGGCGGACGTGCCGAGAACCAGGCTCTTTTAAACCAGCGTTTTGATAAGATCTTCTTCACCGGCGGAAAGACAGTCGGACGTGAAGTCTTAAGACATGCAGCCGAATATTTAACACCGGTAACTTTGGAACTTGGCGGTAAAAGTCCATGTATTGTAGACTCTACGGCCAAAATTCCTCTTGCCGCAAGACGTATTGTCTTTGGTAAATACTTAAACTGCGGACAGACCTGTGTCGCACCGGATTATATTCTCTGTGATAAAGCGATCCGTGACCAGTTGACCGATGCAATCAAATCCGAGATTCGCCGTCAGTTCGGCAAACATCCATTGGAGAATCCTAATTATGGTAAGATCATCAACCGGAAACATTTCCAGCGTCTGCAGGGGCTGATTGATTCTTCCAAAGTAGTGATCGGCGGACAATCGGATGCCAAGATCTTACGCATTGCACCTACTGTGATGAAGAATGTTACATGGGAGGATGCTGTCATGGGCGAGGAAATCTTCGGACCAATCCTTCCGATTCTGACTTACGAATCACTGGATAATGCCATTCAGACCGTGGAATCACATCCGCATCCGCTGGCACTGTATTTTTTCAGTGAAGATAAAGCTGCACAGAAGAAAGTCCTTGACCGCTGTCACTTCGGTGGTGGCTGTATCAACGATACCATCATTCATCTTGCTACCAGTGCCATGCCGTTCGGCGGTATCGGCGAAAGTGGAATGGGAGGATATCACGGGAAAGCCGGATTCGATGAGTTTACACATTACAGGAGTATTGTGGATAAAAAGACCTGGATGGATCTTCCGGTGCGGTATCAAAGGTATAATAAGTTTAAGAGGAAGATGTTGCGGATGTTTTTAAAATAATTTGGGATTTAATTTATTAGCTGGGAAGCGGCTTCTCAGTCCTTGAAGGAAACAATAGATAAGACTTCTTGTTCAGGTTCCATACCATAAGAAACACTAAGAGAGTCAGAATCACCTAA
>OKSA01002461.1_pt1 | contig 15088 bp, 5 predicted proteins | sample 1601181 | NCBI WGS metagenome assembly OKSA01 (sample SAMEA3541538, study PRJEB24748) | human gut metagenome | biome: human gut; feature: human-associated habitat; material: faeces | place: China | collected 2012
GCACGGACAGCTTTCAGGAAGCCTACATCGAGGGCATCACGATGCCCATCACCAAGCACAATTTCACGGTGCGCAGGGTCGAAGACCTGGCCGACACCATGCGGGCCGCGTTCCGCATTGCGCAGAGCGGCCGCAAAGGCCCCGTCCTCGTGGACATTCCCAAGGATGTGACCGCTGCGGTCTGCGAGTTCACTCCCAAGCAGCCGGAAAAGATCCGCACCGTGACCACGTACAACGAAGAACAGGTCAAGTGGGCCGCCGACCTCATCAACGCGGCCAAGCGGCCTCTGGTCTACTTTGGCGGCGGTGTGCGGAGCGCAGCCTCCTGCCAGCCCCTGCGGGACCTCATCCACAAAGCGGAGATCCCCGCCACCTACACCCTGATGGCGGCAGGCGTCGTGCCCTACGGCGACCCGATGAACATCGGCATGGTGGGAATGCACGGCTGCTACACCTCCAACCGGGCCGTGGCCGACTGCGATGTCCTCATCGCACTGGGCACCCGCTTCTCGGACCGTGTGGCCGCAGCGCACAGGCCGCCGCACAGCGCGGCCGCCCACGGCGGCAGAGTCTGCCCCCCGGCAGGGGCACGTTCCAGTTGAAAACCGTTCGTTCGTTTCATGCTCAAAGCTCCAGCTGCTGCAGCGCGGCAGCATAGTCCTCTTTGGTATAGCAGATGCAGCGGACATCCGGCTGCTCCGGCACGCCGCACAGCAGCAGGACCGGCTCCGCACCCGCCGTCAGGCTGCGCCAGACCGGGTCCGGCGAGGCCGTAAAGTAGAGAATTTTGCCGAAGCCGCGCAGCGCCCCGGTCTCCTGCAGAGGCTCCGCGCCGCCGCGCAGCAGCAGCGGCAGGTTTCGCAGCAGCTCCTCCGTGGAGCCTGCCTCCGCAAAGCGGGCCGTGCCGCCCTCGGGCCAGCCGAGCTGATAGGCATACCCCTGCTCGCTCAGGCTCTGGCAGACGGAGAACACGGCCTCCGCCTGCGCATCGCGCGCGGCGGCATCGCCGCTGCGGTCCCAGAAGACGAGCAGCGTACGCGCGGCGGGCATGCCCGGCTCGCGGATCACGAGGCGATCGAGCTTGGACGAGAGCTTCCAGTGGATCTGGCGAAGACTGTCGCCCGGCGCATACTCGCGCAGGCGGAACGGCTCCGTCAGGTCGCTGCCGCGGCGGTCCGGGCTGCTGGTGTCGCTGTCCGGGCTCTGCACCTCCGGCATCGTCACATGGACGGAGGCCGGGAACGTATCCGGCAGGACCGTGACATGCGCCGCCGCGTCCGTCCGGATCTTCCGGGCAAACAGGCCCGGCAGGCCGAGGAGCCAGGCCCTGCGGATGCGGACCGTCAGGCGGCCGCAGTGTTCGGCGCGGAACGAGAAGCGTTCCTCCGCGAAAAATTCCGTTATTTCGCCCGTCAGGTCATTGCGCACCTCGATGCGGCACAGGACGCGGCCTGGCGCGCGGCGGGAGGCCACGATCTCGCCCGCGATCTCGCCGTCCTTCCGCCCACCTGCCGGGAGCCGGAGCGAAAGCGCGGGCAGCCTGCTGCACCGCAGCACGACGAATCCCGCCAGCGCCGCCAGCACCGGCACGCAGAGCGCGGCCAGCGCTGCCCCGGCATGGGTAAAAGCAAAGGCCAGCGCACAGCAGGCCGCCGCCAGCAGCCACAGCAGCCAGGCGCGCAGCATTCGCTTCCGCATCAGCTTTTGAATTCGCGCACCGCGGGCTGCGGGACGCGCTCGAGAATTTCGGCAAGCACCGACCGCGCCGTCTCGTCATGCAGGCGGGCGCGCGGCGCGAGCACAAGGCGGTGGGCACAGACATCGGGCGCAGCCTCCGCGACGTCCTCCGGCAGGACATAGTCCCGCGCATGCAGGAACGCGCGCGCCTTGGCCGCGCGGCACAGGGCCAGACCGGCGCGCGGGCTCAGGCCGAGCTGCAGGCTCTCATGGCAGCGCGTGGCCTCAAGCAGGCGGGCCGTATAATCATAGACCGGGTCCGCCACGAACGTCATGGCGGCGGCATCCATCAGGCCGCCGAGCGCGGCGGCATCCGTCACGGGGCACACCTGCGCAAGCGGGTCGGCGTGGTGGCGCTCCTTCATCAGCTCCACCTGACTTTCCCGGTCGGGGTAGCCCATGCTCAGGCACAGCAGGAATCGGTCGAGCTGCGCCGGGGGCAGGAGCTGCGTTCCGGCCGAGCCGACGGGATTCTGCGTCGCCAGCACGAAAAATGGCTGCGGCAGCGGATGCGTCTTCCCGTCGACGGTCACGCGGCGCTCCTCCATAGCCTCCAGCAGGGCCGCCTGCGTCTTGGTGGAGGTACGGTTGATCTCGTCCGCCAGCAGCAGGTTCGTCATGACCGCGCCCGGCTGGTAGGAAAAGGCTCCCGCCTGCTTGTCATAGACAGAGAAGCCCAGAATGTCCGACGGCATCGTGTCCGGCGTGAACTGCACGCGGCGGGTCTCCAGCCCGAGCGCGCGCGCGAAGGCCATGGCCAGCGTCGTTTTGCCGACGCCGGGCACATCGTCCAGCAGCACATGGCCCTGCGCCAGCACGGCCATCAGGACCTTTTCCACGATCTCCCGCTTGCCGAGGATGACCTTCTGCACCTCGCGGAGCACCTGCGCCGCAAGCTCATATTGTTTCTGTTCCATCATGCCGCCTCCCGATATTTCGATTCGTATACGCAGCCGCCGTCCGGCAGCCGCTCCAGCGCGCAGAGGGCCAGCATGGCCTGCTCCGTCGCCATGAGATTTCCTTCCGTGTCCGTCAGCAGATGCGCATAGCTCCCGTCCGCCTTCCGGAATTCTGCAAGGCCTGTTTTGGGGTTCACGCTGCCGAATTCCTGCTCCGGATCGATGCCGAGCGCAGCCAGCGCAAGGAGAACCTGCGCGCAGCTCTCGGCGCTCGGCTCGCCGTAGGCCAGGAAGGTGCCGTCCGGCTGCATCTGCTCCTTCAGCCAGGCAAGCGCACGCTCCACGGTCTCGTCCCGGCCGTAGGGCGCAAGGGCCTGCAGGGCCATGGCCGTCAGGTCTGCCTCCGAGGCGCCGGAAACGAGGCCAAAGCCGCCGTCCGGCTCCTGCGCCGCGCAGATGGCCTCCACAATCCCGGCGCGCGTGTTTTTTGCCTGCTCCGGCTCCGGGGAGGGCCCGGCATCGGCCGCCAGCAGGGCGAAGATCAGGCCGTTCAGGCCCTGCGCGCCGAGTTCGCCAGCAAAATTCCACACGCCGTCGTTCAGCAGGTCGATGGCCGTGCCGTCCGGCCGCGTGCCGAAGGCGCTCGGGTCGCCGCCGAGCATGGAGACGGTCAGGATCGTGCGGGAATACTCCGTCGCCATAAGCGCATCAAGCGTTCCCTGCTCGGCATAGCACTCCGTGACATGCTGCTCCAGTGCGGCAAGGTAAGCGTCATAGTTTTCGTTCGCTCCGCAGGCTGAAAGCGCCATGGCAAGCCAGTCTCCGATGGAGCTGCCCGCCAGCTCCGCTGCGCGGTCCTCCAGGAAGCCCTCGCGCACGCCAAGCAGCGCCTGGCAGCCCGCGAGTGCCTTTGCAGGCGCCGATCTTGCGCCGCAGCCCGCCAGCAGTGCAGCGCACAGCAGCAGGATCAGAATATTCCGCATTCGTTTCAAGGAACATGCTCCTCTCGTTTTCGTTCTCCGTCGGGTCGGCAGGTTCTGTGGGATCGGTCGGATCGGTCGGATCGGTCGGATCGGTCGGATTGGTCGGATTGGTCGGCTCCGTGGGAACCGTCGGGTCGACCGTTCCGGTCTTCGGCAGGACGTCGCGGCGCGTCTCGGCGCACTTCGTGCAGACATAGTCCGCATAGCCGTCCTCCGTCTCCGTCGGCTCGACACGGGCCGTCTCCTGCCAGTCGTGGCCAAGCGGGATCTCCTGCCCGTCGCGCCAGACATAGCAGTAGCTGGACAGCACGCCGTAGCCGCCGCCCGTCGCGCCGAAGCCGTCGATATCCTTGCCCCAGGCCAGCGTGAAGCGCAGCGTCAGCACGTCGCCGTCGCCGAGCATCCATTCCGACAGGCCCTTGCCGGGGTAATAGCCGTTGACATCATACATCCAGCCCGCGCCCCAGGTGTAGTCGTGCTGGCCGAGGCTGTCGCGGCCGGGCGCACCCGTCAGTGAGATGCCGTCGCGCTGGATGAGTGTCCAGAGGCGCTCCGGCACCTGCGCGCGATACAGCAGGTCGCCGCGCGTCAGGCGCATAAGGTAAAAGCCGCCGTTCTTTTCCGCAAGGCCGTCATAGCCTGCCTCATAGCCGCAGTCCTCCAGCATCTGCAGCACGGTCTGCGCGGCCGTGTCGCCCTGTTTGATGCGGACGGTCTCCTCGTCGACGATTCCGAGGCCGACGGTCGTGGCGTCGATGCGGATGGTCGCCTCACCGATGTCGTCGCCCTCCGAGACCGTCTGATAGACGATCTTCACGGTGCGCATGGCGGAATTTCCGGCATCGTCCCACGCAAGGATGCGCAGCGTGTATTCCCGCTCATCGCCGACGAGCGGCGCGGAGAAGCGCAGCACATATTCATAGCCGGACGCGGCGCTGCCGGTCGGGTTCGTCAGCAGTTCGCCGTCCATCGAGACCTGCAGATGGCTCGTGTAGATCGGTGAACCGTCCGTGCCCGTCCTCGCCCAGACGACGAACGTCATCGTCTGCACGGAGACGGGGTCGGTCCGGCCGTCGCGGCTCGTCGTGATGACGGGCGGCGCATCGCCGATCTCTGGTTCATCGTCGTCTGCAAGCCTTGCGCGATAGGAAACATAGTAGACCGCGGCATCGCCGACGCGGCGGCCGTCGCGATATAAATATAAGGAGAAGGTATAGGACTGATTTAAGGTAAGGCGGACGGAGAAGTTCCGGTCGTCCGCCGGCAGCAGGCGCGTGCCGTTGTTTGCGGTGGAGCCGGACTCCTTATAATATACCCGCAGGCTCAGGTCTCCGCTGCCCGCAGCATAGGCATAAAACCGCAGCGTATCGCCGTCCAGCTCGCCAGAGCGCCAGATGCGGCTGACGAGATTCGTCACGATATGCGGCTCCTCGGGGCCCGGGGCCTCCGTGGGGGCAGGACCCGGCTCCTCCGTCGGCTCCGTTCCGCCGCCGGTGCTGCGCGTCGGCTCCTCGCTCGGCTCGGGCGTCTGTGTCGTCTGCGTGGCGGACGTCGCATCCGTCGGCTCGTCCGGCTTCGTGGATGGCTCGGCCGTTTCCGTCTCGTCCGGCTCTTCGGACGGCTCCGTCGGCTCCGGGGACTGCGTGAGGGGCACGTCGTCCGATGTGCCGCCGCTGCCGCCGCGCTCCTGTCGGTCCGGCTGCAGGACCTGCGCCTGCTCCGGCAGCGGATCGGGCGGGCACACCCGTCCGCCCGTAAACACGACAGCCACCGCACCGGCCAGAAGCGAAAGGATCAGCACGGCCGTGCAGACCCGGCCCCAGATTGTTTTCCGTCTCATGGCACGACCCCCAGAAAAAAAGAACACTGCAACAATCGTTGCAGCGTCCGCATTTGCGCACAACAATATGCCCCGTTTCCCGCACCATGCGGGCAGAGCCTCCCCAAGCAGGTCTTCTGACTCACGCCTCGACGGCCGCGCGCGCCTTCTCAGGGTTCCCCAATGACCGGCTTTCGCCCTGCACGCGGCCTCCGCGCATACAGCGGCGGTACCGTCCGGGATTCTCACCCGGTTCCCTATCCTCTCCCGCTGCCCGGACGGCAGCGGAAGCACTTGAAGCTTCCATTGCTCTCAGTATAACAAGGGCCGATTTTTTTGTCAAGCCCGTTCCGAGATGTGTTTTCGCATTCGCTAAAAAAATACGGATTTCGGTGCTTGACAGGCGCGCCCGCATGGTCTATAATCAAAATAGTCCGCACGAAGTCCGTGCGGCAGGAACTGAATATTCTGCTTGCAGAGACCGTATGTACGCAACGGCGCGGGGCGACCCCGTCAGGCATACGGGTAAACAAGGGAACGGGGATAATACCCCGAGGGAGGCGCGATACGCCTCTGGGATAACCGTCGCTGTGAGCGTTGAGTCCGCTGTCCGTCGGCGAAAGCCGGTCATTGGGGAACCCTGAGAAGGCAGGGCAGCGGCCGTGGGGGCTTTGCTCCCGGATGCGCGACCCAGAAGACCTACTGTGATGCATTACTTTGCCCGAATCGGTTGAGGGGATAGTCTATCTATCCTTTCAGCCGTTTTTTTGTACCCGATTCGGGGCAGCGGATGCGTTCCCGCTGCGTTTGACCGGGTGTTCTCCTCCTGTGGGCGGGTCGGGTGCCGCCGACCCGCCCCACGATGCAGCAGCTTGCCAAAAACTCCATGGCTCCCATGTAGTTTCCTGTCAGGCTGTTTTTTTGCGGCCCGCCCGTTGGGCTTTGCGCTGATCTTTTGGACCGAACACGGTCTAAGGATAAATAAAATCGGGAAGCCACTAATCGTATCCTCAATGGCTTCCCCAAAAGAAAGGAAAGCAGCATGAAAAGAATCCTGAGCATCCTGCTGGTGCTTGCCATGCTTCTGTCGATGGTTCCCGCGGTCTTCGCGGCGGACTGTGACATCACGGTAAGTACCCCGGCGCCCGATCCCGTCAAGGTCGGCGCACTGTACCAACTACCGCTCGGAACGGTGTTCACCGACCCGAACGGGCACGCTCTCAGCTTCGCGCTGAAGGCGGATTACGGCGATAAGGTCTATATCAAGGACAATACGCTGCAGTTCACCTCTGCCGAGGCAGGGGAATTCCGCATCGGCATTACCGCTACCTGCACGGGCGGCGGCAGTGCTGAGGTTGTCGTTCCCATCACGGTCGAGGCTGTGGAGGACGGCGGCAAGAACCAGTACGGCTATGACGAGACCGACCAGGCCTCCGTCACCGTCTATGTGACCATCTCGAGCGACGGCGCACCGATCATCGGCAAGGACGACGGCGGCACCATCCTGTCGCATCTGGAGGTCAAGGTCCCGTACTTCCCTCTGTCCCTGTACGGTCTGGACGATTTTAACCGTTACCACACGGAGAACGGCTCCGGAAGCTATACGGACAACGAGATCGTGCAGCGCCCGACGCTCCTGCACCTCTACATCTATATGCTCGAGCGCTACTACCTCGGCGTGGCCGAGAAGGACTGCGGCAAGGGCACATCCGGCCTGCTGGAATTCACCGGCAGCGGCGAAGGCGTGAATGACATGCTCGGCGGCTCCTATAAGGATACGCGGAATGCGCTGCTCATCTCCGGCAGCGCCACGTCCATGTACATGCAGAACTTCTGGGGCCATGACGAGAACCTCATGTACTACCGCAACCACGTCTATCCCCTGATGTCTGCGGGCTGGGGCTCCACGGCAGACTACATTCTGCTGTCCGACAACGACACGATCGATCTGGCCATGTTCTCCAACTGGAGCTTCTGGACCTACGGCGCATTCGCCCGCTTTGACAAGGACGACTACACCGCCAAGGTCGGTGAAAAGATCACATTCGAAACGCAGAAGTATGACACCAAGTCCGTGTCCGACGGCGGCACGGAGTCCTTTGAGCCGATCACCGGTCTCAATGTGAAGCTCTACAATGAAAACTGGGAACAGCAGCAGGAGCTTACGAGCGAAGGCAGCAGCTACACGCTTGACACGGCCTCGCTGAAGGCCGGTACCTATTACCTGCTGGGCTATGACCCGAACTACGGCACGGAGAACGCCTGCTACGCCCCCGCAACGGCGAAGGTCGTTCTCACGAGCGAGGCACCTCAGCCCTGCCAGTGGGACGAAGGCGTCGTCACGACGGAGCCCACCTGCACGACGGCCGGTGTCAAGACGTTCTCCTGCAGCGTGCACGGCGAGACCCGCACGGAAGAGCTTCCGGCCCTCGGCCACACCTTCGGCGCAGACGGTGCCTGCATCCGCTGCGGTGAAAAGGACCCCGCGATCCCCACGCAGGACGAAAGCGGCGTCTACGGCATCGCCAGCGAGAAGCAGCTGCAGTGGTTCGCAGCGAAGGTCAACGGCGGCGATACCGCCATCAGCGGCAAGCTGACTGCCAATATCGAGCTGACCGAAGCGTGGACCCCGATGGGCTCCCAGAAGCAGCCGTTCACCGGCAGCTTTGACGGCGACGGCCACAGCATCACCGGCATGAGCATCACCTTCGATTCCAATGACAAATCTGTCGGCGCTCCGTACCTCGGCCTCTTCGGCTATGTCAAGGGCACGGCCGACAAGAAGGCAGAGATCAAAAACCTGACGCTCACCGGCAAGCTGAACATCACCGAAAACTACCGCAACTCCTATGCTTACTCCGGCGGCCTCGTCGGCGCTGCGGAATACGTCTCCTTTACGGACGTCACAACGGACGTCACCGTCACGGCCAAGCAGGGCACGGCTCCCTATCCCTGGAGCTACATCGGCGGCTTTGCCGGTACGGTGAAGAACGCAGACTTCCTGCGCTGCGTGAACAACGGCAGCGTGACCTCCGACGGCGACTACGTCTCCGGCTTCGTGCCCAAGAGTGAGACGACAACCTACACCGCCTGCGCGAACAACGGTGCGATCACCGGCCGCACAAAGATCGGTGGTCTCGGCGCTGAGGTCAAATCCACGAAGGTCGTTGACTCCTGCAACACCGGCGCCATCGGCCTCATTGCCTACGGCACGGGCAAGCAGGCCATCGGTGGCCTGTTCGCAGAGATCCGCTATGGTTCCTCCATCACCCGCTCCTACAACAGCGGCGCCGTCACCGGCGACTGCTATGTCGGCGGTCTCGTCGGCTCGGTCGGCAGCGGCTCCGACGCCGCGAACGGCCCGAGCTACATCGTCGACAGCTACAACTCCGGCTCGATCACCGGCCACAGCGACAAGAACTACTGCGGCATCGGCGGTCTTGTCGGCAAGCTCGACGCCAGCTCCTCGAGAGTCTATGAGCAGAGCTACGTTCACAACTGCTACAACACCGGCACCGTGACCGACCTCGGTCTGAAGACAGCCGGTAACCCCGGCGCTGCCATCGGCGTCATGCACGCGGACTACTCCGAGGGCAGCTACCTTGAAGTGAAAGACGTCTACTACCGCGCCTGCGGCCTCGAAGGCCTCGGCATGATGGTCTATTCCACGATGCATGATCCGTCCGTCTTTGTAGAGATGTCGGCGGAGGCCATGAAAGCCTCCGGCTTCGTCACGAAGCTCGGCGCTTCCTTCAAGGCTGACGGCACCTGCATGCAGAAGGTCAACAGCGGCTACCCCGTCCTCACCTGGCAGCAGCTGGGCGAAGGCCAGAGCGAGCACACGTTTAAAGTGACCGCAACGGTCGACGCGACCTGCACCGAGGCCGGTTCCAAGACCTACACCTGCACGGCCTGCGGCGAGACGAAGGCGGAAGAGATTCCGGCTCTCGGCCACAATGTCGGCGAAGACGGCATCTGCAGCCGCTGCGGTGAGAAGATCGCCTACCTGTCCGCGCTCCGCCTGACCGCTTATAACGGTTCCGGTGACTATGCCTTCACGCCGGAATTCGACGGTAAGACGGCCGAATATCAGGTTGCAGTCCCCGATGCGGACGGCTTCAGCGCCTTCCTGTGGGCCACGCTGTCCGAAAATGCCCCGGAAGGCTCCACCATCAAGGCCGAGTGGACGAATCTGTATAACGGCAAAACCCAGTCCACGGCCATTACGTCCGGCAAGACCTCCGGCCAGAGCCTGGCGAACTTCAGCCGCGATGCCAAGCCGAACACCGTCACCCTGACGGTCGGCGTTGACGGCAATACGCAGACCTACACGCTCACCTCGTTCCGCACTCCGACCCTGTCTGCCCTGAACGTGACCGGCGCGCGCATGAACGAGACGTTCTCGCACCGCACGGCGGAATACACCATCGACACGACGGCAGATTCCATCACGCTCAGCGCCACACCGTATCAGGACGGCTACACCGTGACCTACAACGGTGCGGAGTCCGGCGAATGGACCCTGCAGGACGGCGAGAACGTCATGACCGTCGTCGTCTCCAACGCAGACGGCCTGTCGACCTCCTACACCGTCAAGGCAACGAAGCACGCCATCTGCAAGGTGCGTGCAGAGCTTGACCCGGAGAACGCCCTGCTGGTCATGTATGATTCGTTCAACACCAGCATCTATCCGGATGAGAACGGCGACTATGCCCTGATGGACGGCGCGGCCTACACCTATGTCGCAACGGCAAAGGGCTATGTCGGCAAGTCGGGCAGCCTGACTGCCAGCGCGGCCGAGCCAGTGCTCAAGATCACGCTGACCGCAGCCGAAGAGAACACGACCCTTGTCAAGGATCTCCCCGCCGAATGGCCTAACTTCCGCAACGGCAGCAATCACCTTGGCATCACGAACGCCCCCACGCCCTACACGAGTGAGGACAGTGAGCTGCTGTGGGCTGCGAAGTACGGCACAGGCTGGGCGGCCGCTCCCGGCTCCCCCATTCTGGTGGACGGTGGCCTCATCACCTACACCGGCAGCACCATCAAGCGCCTCGACGTCAACACCGGCAAGGTGCTCGCAGAGGGCACGATGGCAGGTACCTCCAGCTTCTCCATCAACCCGGCAACCTATGCCGACGGCATGATCTTTGTCGGCCTGTCCGGCGGCAAGATCCAGGCCTTCAACGCCAAGACGCTCGAATCCCTGTGGATCTACACCGATCCGCTCGGCGGCCAGCCCAATACCTCCCCGACATACCACGACGGCTACATCTATGTCGGCTTCTGGAACGGCGAGAGCAAGCCCGGCAACTTCGTTGCCATCTCCGTGACGGACGAGGACCCGATGAAGACGGATGAAGCCAAGCTCGCCTCCTGGTCCTATGCCTGCGTCGGCGGCTTCTACTGGGCAGGCGCTTATGTGACGGATAACCTCTGCATCGTCGGCACGGACGACGGCTCCGGCGAGGGCGACTATATCAACACCTCCGCCCTGCTGGTCTTTGACCGCCTGACAGGCAAGCTGCTCGACTCCCACTACGGCTGCAAGGGTGATATCCGCTCCAACGTTTCCCACGACCCGGATTCTGACCGCGTGTTCTTCACGTCCAAGGGCGGCTACATCTACAATGCCGCCATCGACTGGGAAACCGGCAAGATCACGGACTTCAAGTCTCTGGCACTCAAGGACGCCGAGGGCTACACCAGTGAGGAAAAGCCCGGTGCCATCATGTCCACTTGCACGCCGTCCGTCTACAACGGGCGCATCTACCTCGGCGTTTCCGGCAGCAAGGGCCAGTTCTCCCAGAACGGCGGCCACTGCATCGAGGTCATCGATCTGGATACTGCAACTGGCGAAATGAGCTATGCCTATTCCTACGGCATCATCGGCTATCCGCAGACCTCGGCCATGGTCTCCACGGCCTATGTCGACAAGGACTTCGACGGCGACGGCGCGGGCGACGGCTATGTCTTCATCTACCTCCCCTACAACTACACCCCCGGCGGCATTTCCGTCCTGATGGATCGCCCGGGCCAGACTGAGCCGAAGACGGCCACGGATTCCGGCTACAGCGAGATCTTCACGCCGCAGGCTCCGCTGGCACAGTACTGTATCTGCTCCACCATCGCAGACAGCACCGGCACGATCTACTACAAGAACGACTCCTGCTACATGATGGCCATCACCTCGAAGATTCTGTCCATTGAGGTCACGGAAAACCCGGAGAAGATGACCTATAAGGCCGGCGAGACGTTCGACGCCTCCGGCATGAAGGTCGTTGCCAAGCTGGCCAACGGTCTCGAGCGGGATATCACGAACTATGTGACCTGGCAGGAAGGCCCGATCGAACAGGGTCAGACCTCCATCATCCTCTCCTACACCTACGGCTTCGACAGCGCCAACTACGGCCTGAAGACGAAGACGGCCAAGCTCGAACTCGACGTCCTGCCCAGCCAGGATGAAGACGGTGTCTACCTCATCGGCAACGCCAGCCAGCTGCTTTGGTTCGCGAGCAAGGTCAACAGCGGTGAGACCGGCATCAGCGGCAAGCTGACGGCCAACATCGACCTGACGAGCGTTGAAAGCTGGACCCCGATCGGCTCCCTGAAGCAGCCGTTCACCGGCAGCTTCGACGGTGACGGCCACAGCATCACCGGCATGAGCATCACCTTCGATTCCGATGACAAGTCAATCGGCGCTCCGTACCTCGGCCTCTTCGGCTATGTCAAGGGCACGGCCGACAAGAAGGCAGAGATCAAAAACCTGACGCTCACCGGCAAGCTGAACATCACCGAAAACTACCGCAACTCCTATGCTTACTCCGGCGGCCTCGTCGGCGCTGCGGAATACGTCTCCTTTACGGACGTCACAACGGACGTCACCGTCACGGCCAAGCAGGGCACGGCTCCCTATCCCTGGAGCTACATCGGCGGCTTTGCCGGTACGGTGAAGAACGCAGACTTCCTGCGCTGCGTGAACAACGGCAGCGTGACCTCCGACGGCGACTACGTCTCCGGCTTCGTGCCCAAGAGTGAGACGACAACCTACACCGCCTGCGCGAACAACGGTGCGATCACCGGCCGCACAAAGATCGGTGGTCTCGGCGCTGAGGTCAAATCCACGAAGGTCGTTGACTCCTGCAACACCGGCGCCATCGGCCTCATTGCCTACGGCACGGGCAAGCAGGCCATCGGTGGCCTGTTCGCAGAGATCCGCTATGGTTCCTCCATCACCCGCTCCTACAACAGCGGCGCCGTCACCGGCGACTGCTATGTCGGCGGTCTCGTCGGCTCGGTCGGCAGCGGCTCCGACGCCGCGAACGGCCCGAGCTACATCGTCGACAGCTACAACTCCGGCTCGATCACCGGCCACAGCGACAAGAACTACTGCGGCATCGGCGGTCTTGTCGGCAAGCTCGACGCCAGCTCCTCGAGAGTCTATGAGCAGAGCTACGTTCACAACTGCTACAACACCGGCACCGTGACCGACCTCGGTCTGAAGACAGCCGGTAACCCCGGCGCTGCCATCGGCGTCATGCACGCGGACTACTCCGAGGGCAGCTACCTTGAAGTGAAAGACGTCTACTACCGCGCCTGCGGCCTCGAAGGCCTCGGCATGATGGTCTATTCCACGATGCATGATCCGTCCGTCTTTGTAGAGATGTCGGCGGAGGCCATGAAAGCCTCCGGCTTCGTCACGAAGCTCGGCGCTTCCTTCAAGGCTGACGGCACCTGCATGCAGAAGGTCAACGGCGGCTATCCCATCCTTGTCTGGCAGAAGCTGGCTGAGGGCCAGAGCGAGCATACGCTGGAGAAGACGACCGTTGTCGACCCGACCTGCACCGAGCAGGGCTACACGATCTACACCTGCACCGCCTGCGGCGAGACCGTCAAGGCCGACTTTGTCCCGGCCAACGGCCACAGCTACGAGGAATCGGTCGTTGCCCCGACCTGCGAGAAGGACGGCTACACGAACCACGTCTGCTCCGTCTGCGGCGACAGCTACCGCGACAACTATGTCGACGCTGCCGGTCATCAGTACACGCTCACCGTGACTGCCCCGACCTGCACTGCCGCCGGTTATACCACGCATCTGTGCAGCGTCTGCGGCCACAGCTACGTTGATTCCATTGTTCCGGCTACCGGCCACAGCTATGAGGATACCGTCACTGCCCCGACCTGCACCGCCGCCGGTTACACCACGCATACCTGCTCCGTCTGCGGCGACAGCTACATCGACACCATCGTTCCGGCCACCGGCCATGACTATGTCTGGCAGATCACCCGCGTGCCGACCTGCACGGCAGAGGGCGTGAAAACCTTCACCTGCTCGCACTGCGGTGACAGCTATGACGTTGCTCTGGCAAAGGCGGACCACACCTACGAAGCCGTTGTGACGGCTCCGACCTGCACGAACAACGGTTACACCACACATACCTGCTCCGTCTGCGGCGACAGCTACGTCGATTCCATCGTCCCGGCCACCGGCCACAGCTATGAGGCCGTCGTGACTGCACCGACCTGCGACAAGATGGGCTACACGACCTATACCTGCTCTGTCTGCGGCGACAGCTACGTTGGAAACTACACCGACGCGCTCGAACACACCTACACAGCCGTCGTCACGAAGGAACCGACCTGTACCGAGGAAGGCGTGAAGACCTTCACCTGCAGTGAGTGCGGCAAGTCCTACACCGAGGCCATCCCGACGGTCGCGCACCGCTACGAAGCCGTTGTGACCGCCCCGACCTGCGACAAGATGGGCTACACCACCTACACCTGCTCCGTCTGCGGCGACAGCTATGTTGCGGACTATGTGGACGCTGCCGGCCATGACTGCGAGACGGAGACCGTCCCGGCCACCTGCCTCGGCTACGGCTTTGTCCGCGAGTCCTGCAAGCACTGCGACTACAGCGTCATCACGGAGATCACCGCCCCTCTCGGCCATGATTATCAGGCTGTCGTGACGGCTCCGACGCTCGACGAGGGCGGCTATACGACCCACACCTGCAGCCGCTGCGGCGACAGCTATGTGGACAGCGAGACCCCGGCCCTCGGCCACAAGTGCGCTGCCTACACCGACATCCCGACGGATTGGGCGAAGGAAGGCATCTGCTTCGTGATCGAGAACGGCCTCATGGTCGGCACGACCTCTACGACGTTTGCACCGAAGGACACCCTGACGCGCGCCATGCTCGTCACTGTGCTCTACCGCATGGCGGGCAGCCCGGCTGTCGACGCTCCGTCCGGCTTCACGGATGTGGCTGACGGCCAGTGGTACTCCGATGCGATCGCCTGGGCCGCCGCAAACGGCATCGTCAACGGCGTCGGCGGCAACAAGTTCGCCCCGTCCGAGCCGGTCACCCGCGAGCAGCTGGCTGCGATCTTCTTCCGCTATGCCAAGGCCGAAGCGCCCGAGGCAGACGTGCTGAGCGGCTATCCCGATGCGGAAGCCATCAGCACCTACGCCAGAGACGCCATGGCATGGGCCGTTTCCACGGGCCTCGTTACCGGCTCGAAGGAAGCGGACGGCACCTATCTTGCCCCGCAGGGCCTTGCGGCCCGCGAGCAGGCGGCTGCCATCCTCATGCGCTACGTCAAGGCAAACGCATAACCTGACCGTTTCTTTCGATTTCAGCCTCTTTTGG
>OKSA01002466.1_pt1 | contig 15052 bp, 10 predicted proteins | sample 1601181 | NCBI WGS metagenome assembly OKSA01 (sample SAMEA3541538, study PRJEB24748) | human gut metagenome | biome: human gut; feature: human-associated habitat; material: faeces | place: China | collected 2012
TGTTGAACGGGGTGCGGCAGCGGCCCAGCAGGTCGGAGGTCATTTCCTCGAAGTGCGCACGGGTCAGAGTCTCATCCAGGTGCACCGGGGTGCCGTCAGGGGTCATGGCCAGGTACTGCATGGAGATGCTGGTGGAGGTGGAGGAGGAGAGCTCCTTCTTCGCCTGCTCAGCGGCTTCCTTCAGACGCTGCAGCGCGATCTTGTCCTTGGACAGGTCGACGCCGTACTTGTTCTTGACTTCGGAAACCAGCCAATCGATGATCTTCTGATCCCAGTCATCGCCACCGAGGTGGTTGTCGCCGTTGGTGGCCTGAACCTGAATGGTGGAGAAGCCGTCGTCATCCTTGCCAATCTCCAGCAGGGAGACATCGAAGGTGCCGCCGCCGAGGTCGAAGACCAGGATGCGCTCGTCTTCCTTGCCCTTCTCAAGGCCGTAGGCCAGAGCGGCTGCGGTCGGCTCGTTGATGATACGCAGGACGTTCAGGCCGGCGATCTTGCCGGCGTCCTTGGTGGCCTGACGCTGGGCATCGTTGAAGTATGCCGGGCAGGTGATGACGGCGTCGGTGACGGGCTCGCCGAGGTAGGCCTCAGCATCCCTCTTCAGCTTCATCAGGATCTGTGCGGAAATCTCCTGCGGGGTCCACTTCTTGCCGTCGATGTCGACGGTCCAGTCGGAGCCCATGTGGCGCTTGACGGAAGAAATAGTGCGGTCAACGTTGGTCACGGCCTGACGCTTGGCCACTTCGCCGACGAGGATCTCGCCGGACTTGGAGAAGGCCACCACAGACGGCGTGGTGCGCGCGCCTTCAGCGTTGACGATAACGGTGGGCTCGCCACCTTCAAGAGTTGCGATGCAGGAATTCGTGGTTCCCAAATCGATACCAACTGCACGTGCCATAATGTGTGCTCCTTAATTACTCGTTTGTTCTTACGTTCTTTGCCCAAGTTCCGATTGGTCGTCTCTTGGACCTTCCAAACTTGAGCCTACATCACTCAACTTCCATTTGGCAAGTTCTATTCCCAATTTCAACACAAAAAGTTGAGCAGGTTTGGCTCAAGTTTTTTGTGGGAGTGACTGACGGCGATGACGGAGTGGTACGTTTGGAGCCAAAATCCACTTATACAGAAAACTGCAAGGGGTGACTGGGGCGCGCCATCGGCCTTGCCATCAGACTTGCCAGCGGCGGCGCGCGATTGCGGCGCATGGGGTGTGTCGGCGACGTTATTGTCGCTGGGGGCATCGATGCGCTGAATAACTCAGACACAGTGTTTGTCGCCGATTTTCTGCGGGAATTGTTCGGCAATATCGCCAGGTATGCCGATCCGACGCAGCGTTACGTGGTGCTGGTCTCCGCCGCTCAGGACCGCGTCACCATTGATGTGACGGACCGTCCGCGTCAAGGTGACGCGACGTTTGAGGGGGCGGCATTCCGGGCTTGCGTACTATCGGGAGCGTGTGCTGCATGCGCACGGGGATTGGGATGTGCGGGAGAAACGCGGGCAGTGGGTACCGCATGCTTCAGTGCCGGTCGATAATGCTGGCTAATCGACAACGCCGGCTCATCAATAACGCCGGCTAATTGATACCGCCAATCACTCGATAACGCCAGCCAGTCAATAACGCCGGCCCCCGGCCGCGCCGGCGTGGGTCGCGAGCGAGGCCGCCATCGCGACCGCGCAGACTGCGGCGGCCACCGCGACGCCCTTGTGCTGTTTCACCTTGTGCATGAAAAGTTCCTTTCCACTGACCGCACGATGAGTGCAATCGCGAAGGCCATCCCACGCACTGCACCCGGTATGCCACGCTCTTCGGCAACCATGCCGAACTTATCGCCGCATACCGGGGCGCACCCGGACGTTGCAGAAAACTGCAACCGGGCTCAGCTGCGCAGCAAAATTTCTTCGAGCGCGCCGGCCACCGCATCGGGCATGTCGGTGATCCAGAAATCGTTGGCGTAGCGCGGACCACGGTTCATGGTGCGCAGGGCGCCGATCGCGCCGATGCCGAGCTTGTGGACCGCCTGCAGCGCGAGCTCCTTGGTGCGGTAGAGCATCTGGGCGTGCAGCAGTAGGTCCATCGCGTCCGATTCGACCGGATTGTCGGCGATGCGCAGACCGCCGGGAATCTCGATGCGCAGACTGGCAGCCGAGCTGATGCCGGTGACGGACACGGTCAGGCTCATGGTCGCCTCGTCGTACGCCACCGTTGCCTCGACCGGAGCCTCGCCGGACCATGCACGCACGCCGCTGGCCGCATCGACCGGCGCGACGCCGCGGAACACGACCGTCCAGTCGCGCGACTCGGGTACGGCGGACGTATCGCCGGTAACCGGCGCGACGGTGAAGGCGCTGGGCGACGCATCGGCCCCGCCCCACGTGAACGCTATCGCGGTGTCGGCGCTGGTGGCGCCCCACGTGCCGCGATCCTCGCGCATGACGAACGAGCCGTCGGCACCAGGGAACACCAGCACGCGCAGGGCCTGCGGGTTGGCGATAGAGTTGATCGCTTCGCCGGATTCCGCGACGTCCTGCAACGGCACGATCGCGCCGGCCTTGGCGAACACCGGCGTGCGGTCGAGCGAGCGCCAGACCTCCAGTCGGCGGCCGGCGGCGTCGGATGAGACGTATCGGCGGCCGTCGAAGAAGTCGAACCACTCCCCCTGCGGCAGCCAGGCGTCGGCGCGGCCGCGGCAGGCGGCAGCATCGTCCGGGGAGACGATCGGCGCGACCACGAGCTCGGTGCCGAAGCGGAACTCGTCCGGCACCTCGTAGGCGTCCGGCGTATCCGGGTTCTGCCAGTACATCGGCTCGACCAGCGGACGGCCGGCTTCGGCGGCACGGTAGTTCATGGTGTACAAGTACGGCATCATCGCGTGGCGCAGACGCAGCGCGTCCACCATCGCGGCGCTCACGTCACGGTTGAAGTTCCACGGCTCCTTGCCGGAGAACGGCGAGCTGGACGAATGCAGTCGGTTGATCGGGCTGAACGCGCCGAGCTGGTACCAGCGGGCCTCCAGCTCTTCGTTGCGGTAGCCGAACATGTGGCCGCCGATGTCGTGGCTCCACCAGCCATACCCGATGTTGGAAGCGGTGGCGGTGAACTGCGGCTGGAAGGCGAGCGATTCCCAGGTCACGATCGTGTCTCCGGAGAAGCCGACCGGGTAGCGGTGGGAACCGGGGCCGGCGTACCGGGAGAAGGTGAGCGGCCAGTTGCCGCCGCGCCCTGAGTCGAGGTAGTGCATGTGGTTGAGCATCCACAGCGGGTCGAGACCCTTCTGGCGGGTCACGCCGCCCTGCTGCCAGTCCAGCCACCAGAAGTCGACGCCTTCGGCCTCCATGCGGTGGTGCATGTCGAAATAGGCGTCCACGAAGTCCGGGTTGGTGAGGTCGAATTCCACGTTCTCCTCGGTGGCCGGGTCGATGCCGACGCGCTTGGCGACTTCGGGGTAGGCGTCCTCGAACGCGCGCACGCCGTCGCGCGGGTGGACGTTCAGTGTGGTGCGCAGGCCGCGCCGGTGCAGGTCGGCGAGGAAGGCCGGCGGGTCGGGGAACAGTTCGCGGTTCCATGAGTAGCCGGTCCAGCCGGAACCGTACTTCGGGTCCACGTCGTCCACGCGATGCCAGTCCATGTCGATCACGGAGGTGGTGAACGGGATGCCCTCGCGCTTGAAGCGGTCCATCAGGGCCAGATAGCCGTCCTGCGTGTACCGGTAGTAGCGGCTCCACCAGTTGCCCATGGCGAAGCGCGGCAGGAGCGGCGTGGGGCCGGTCAGGCGATAGAAGTCGCGTACGGCCTCGATGTAGCGGTGGCCATAGCCGAAGAAGTACAAGTCCGTTTCGGCGGTGGCGCGCGGGGATACCCAGGTGCCGAACGGGTTCGCCTTGCCGTTCACTGTGTCGGTTTCGATGATGATGTTGGCGGCGGAATCGTCGATGACGGCCCAGCCGTCGCGCGAGATCACGCCGTTGTCAAGCTCGATGGCGCCGTCCGCCTCGTCCAGCGTGCGGGCGGTGCCTTTGAGGTTGCCGCGCTGGGCGTCGCCGTAATGCCAGGTGTTGAACTGGGTGTCGGCCACACCTTTGACGACCACGCTCAGGCCTTCCTTGCTGAACGGCTGCTGGTCGTAGACGATGGTCAGGGCCGCGGTGTCGATGATGACGCGGCCGTCACGCTCGGTGACGCGGCGTTCGACTGGGCTACCGAAATCGCGGTTCAGGATGGTCTGGGTCGGGCGGTTCTCGAATACGCCGGAATCGGACCATTCGAATCGCACGAGTGAATCGGTGATGAGTCCGATGCGCCAGTGGTCGCCGGACACCACATTGTCGGCGCGCATGGCCGGCGTGGCGTCGAGGCGGAAGTCCTGCGGATCGGGCGAGGTCGGAGACGAATGCTTGAGTTGTGGCGATTGTGCCATGGTTACTCTTTCTGTACGGTTATCCACGATGATACGAGTGATGCGGCCGCGGCTCCCCGGGACTGGTGGGAGACTGCGGCGCGGTTCGGATTCGGCCGAAACCGGCCGGGTTTACTTGCCAGAGCCGGTGGCGATGCCGGCGATGAACTGCTTCTGGAACACCAGGTAGACGATGACCACCGGGATGATGGTCACGGAGGTGGCGGCGAACAGTCCGCCGTAATCGGTGCCGTACTGGCCGGAGAACATCTTGAGGCCCACCGACAACAGCTGCTTGTCGTCATCGGTGATCATGAGGAACGGCCAGAGGTAGTCCTCCCAGTTCCACAGGAAGGTGAAGATGGCGAGCGCGGCGATGGAATTGCGGCTCATCGGCAGCACCACCTGGTGGAAGATGCGCCAGTCGCTGGCGCCGTCGAGGCGGGCGGCGTGCGGGCGGAGCAGGGCATCCTCGGAGTTGTGGACGTTGAACAGCACGGGGGCGTTCTTGTTGCCCTTGCGCGAGAGCGGGGTCTTGACCCAGTAGTCGCTCCAAGCCACCTGCGAGATCTTGAAGGTGACGTTCGGGTGGATCTTCTCGTACTCGCGGAGCATGGAGATCACCGGGTCAGTGCTTTCGTCGCCCCAGGACCAGTAGCCCAGTTCGATGGGCTGGCCGTCGTTGACCAAGTGGTTGGGGTCGTAGGTGATGTGTCGCCCATGACGGCCAGGCCCTTGTCGGCCTGGGTGTCGACGACGCCTGACGAACCGCTCGAACTGCAACCGGCTGCAAGTGCCATAATGCTCACGGTTGCAGTCAGCGCGGCGAGAGATTTCTTGATCTTCATTATCTCCCTTACTTCCTCGCAAGCTCTAAGTGAACACGGTTCAGCATACGGGTGTCGAACTAGTTCGGCAACCCGGCTTTCTCAGCCATGCAAACCGTTACATTTGCAACCTGTTACATTCCAAAGCTATTGAGACCATATTGGTCTATATTTTCGGCGTGTCGCAATATCGCAACCCATTGCACTATGACTGTCGTAAAACGTACTGCAATGATTTACAATGAAGAGAAGTTTGTCACACCGTCAACTTTGAAAAACCGGGAGGGGCCATGAAAGCCAGCATCGAGGACGTCGCCAGGCAAGCAGGCGTCTCCACCGCCACGGTCTCCCGCGCGTTCTCCCGCCCTGACATGGTCTCCGCCAAAACGCGCGCCAAGGTGATGGAGGCCGCCCAACAACTCGACTTCTCGGTATCCCGCATGGCCGGCATCCTCAAATCGGGCCGCTCCCACCGCGTGGCGCTGCTGGTGGGCAGCAGCAAGCTCGACTGGTTCACCTCGCGCATCATCGAAGGCCTCAACGAAGTGCTGCGATCGGCCGGCTACGATCTGGTCATCCAACCGATCGGCGACGCGGGCGCGCGCGAGGAGTTCTTCGACGAACTGCCGGTGCGCGGCAACGCGGACGCGGTCATCGTCTCGTCGTTCGCCATCACCCCGGCCGAAATCAGGCGACTCAACACCACGCGGATCCCGCTCATCGGCATCAACACGGCCTCGCAGGGGTTCACCGCCTCCGTGGGCATCGACGACAAGGCCGGCATCCGGCTGATCGTGCGCCATCTGACCACGCTCGGCCACCGCAACCTGTTGTATTTGTACGAGACGTTCGATGCCACGATGGGCTTCAGCTCGCACAACCGCGTCACCGGATTCCTGGAGGCGTGCAGCGAACTGGACGGCGTGACCGGCCAGACGATGGACATGCAGGCCGGCGACGATCCGGTCGACGCCGCCCTCACCGCGCTGCTCGCGCGCGACGACGCCCCGACTGCCCTGTGCTTCCATCAGGATTCGCTGGCGATTCCGCTGTTCTTCCGCCTGCGCCAATGCGGCATGGCGATTCCGACCGACCTGTCCGTCACCGGATTCGACAACAGCACGTTCTCGGGCGAGGTGGGGCTGACCACCGTGCGCCAGAAGCCGTACGACATGGCCGTCGCCGCCGCGCGCAAGGCCCTGGACCTTATCGAGGGGCGCACCCTGGACCAGCCGCACGAGATCTTCCCCGTGCAACTGCTGGTACGCGACTCCACCGCCGCGCCGCGGGTGCGCGGCTGAGCGGGGCCGAATCAGTCGTTATTCGGGCCGCTGTTGTCGGACTGGGCTTTGCCGTTCCTGCGAGCTATCGCCATGAACGTGACGCCGACGATGACGGGCAGGAGGATGGCGGCGAGCGTTGCGGCGCGGCGGATGGCATCGGACGTTGCCTTTCCGGACTTGGCGTCGCCTGACTTGGCGGACGCTGCGGAATCGGCGGACTTGGCGGCGGTGTCATCGCCCTTATGCGGTGTTTCGCCGGTGAACCAGGCGGGATCGGACGGATCGTATTTCCGGGTGCCGGCCCAGTTTGCGGGCGTCGCGCCGGCGTATAGGGCGACGGCCGAGCCCTTGGCCACGGTGGCGGTGAAGGTGCCGGCCACGGCGTTGCGGCAGCCGATCATGCCGCGGATGGCGGTCCAGCGTTGCGCGCAGCGCCAGGTGCCGGCGGTTTCGATGCCGTCGGTCGGACAGGTCATGTCCGGCACGGAGGTGCGGGTGGCGCCGGGAGCGCCGTCGTCGACGCCGGCGTAGTAGTAGCCGGAGAAGATGTGCGGCTGGCCGTAATCGTAGGCGAGCATGAAGGCGTTGGCGAGCAGGTAGCTGGTGCCGTCACGGGTGGTGAGCGAGGAGCCGTTGCGCTCGGTGTCCCAGTTGGTCACCCATACGGCCGCCTTATCGGAATCCACCCAGGTCGGTCCGCCGATGGCGTCCAGGCCATCCGAACGAATCGATGCAGGCCGGCTTCGACATGGACCTCTACCTCGACTGGCGCCGGGACGGCCACCCGAACGGCTACAACCTGTTGCTGCGCAATACCGACACGCCTATGGAGCACGAAGGCGATTCCAGTTATTTCAACGCCGATTCAGGTGCCTCAATCGCCTCATTCCTCACGGAATACCTGCCGGACGAGCTCTCTTCCGACGCCGACGTGCTGCTCAGTCTTGGTGAACCGGCCGTGAGCGGCGGGCAGCTGACGCTCTCCCCGCAATCGTTCGTCGTGTTTGGTTAAACCCGTTCGACCTCACCTCCGCCGGCGAGGCTGTCGGCAAAGTCGACTGGGGATAGTCAACGGGCCATCACGACAAACACCAACACCTCTAGCCTCGTCCAACTCACCGAATGTATTGCAATCGTTGTCAATATGAGTTACGGTAGAGGCAGAACAGCTCGAACATTGGTCTGTCAGGTTGCCGGAACCTCAACGCAGAGCGGCCCTCGAACAGCAATGCAAACGACTAGCAGTACCCGATTTGCAAGCAAGGAGTCATCATGACCGACGCATACGGCAACGACGCAGCAACCAGCACCGGCACCATCGCAGACACCACCAACAACGCCGCTTCCGGTGCCCCGCAGCGCGCGGAAAGCACGGAACGACTCGCCCGCCCGCTCATCAAGCTCGCCAAAGCCTGCGGACTTGCCACCTCATTCATCGACCAGCTCGGCACCTACACCGAAATCAGCGACGCGGCCTTGGTCGCCGTACTCAAGGCCCTCGACGTGGACGCATCCAGCGACGAGGCCATCGTACGCTCCATGACCCAACTTGAGGTGGAAAACAGCAAACGTTTGCTCCCCTCCACCATCGTCGCCACCACCGGCAAACCGACCGGCATCACCCTGAACTGCTCGTCGGACGCGGACATCACCGCCTCCATCGAACTGGAGGACGGCACCGCGTTTGGCCACTTTGCCCTGCTGCCGAACCTCAATTCCGGCAAGCCGGACTTGACCATCGCACCCGACCTGCCGATGGGTTACCACACGCTGACCGTCACGGTTGACGGGCGCGAGGGCAAGGCGGCCATCATCGCCGCCCCCGCGCGCATTCCCGTGCCGGAGGCGGTCGCCGAGCACCAGCGGTGGGGCTGGATGACGCAGATGTATTCCGTGCGGTCCCGCGAATCGTGGGGCATCGGCGATTACGGCGATCTGAAGCGTCTTTTGGCAGATGCCGCCGAGAAGTCCAAGGCCGACTTCATGCTCATCAATCCGATTCACGCCGGCGCGCCGATTCCGCCGCTTGAGCCATCGCCGTATCTACCGGAATCGCGCCGATTCCTCAACGTGACGTACATCCGGCCGCAGGATATCCCCGAATATGCCACACTGCCGGCCGACGTGCGCGCGCAGGTGGATGCGCTGCATGATTCGGTGGCCGCGCGCAACGACGAATCGACCCCGATGGACATCAACGCGGCGTGGGAGGCCAAGCGCCCGGCGCTGCGCCTGATCTTCGAAGCGGGCCGCAACAACAAGCGCGAGCTCGAATTCGAGCATTTCAAGACCACCGCCGGCCCGGACCTCGATTCCTTCGCCACATGGTGCCTGTGCTTCGAGGTATGGGGCGCGCCGTGGGGCGAGAACCGTTGGTTCTTCGAGAAGACCATCGACGACCCGGCCGTGCGCCAGCTCGTCGAGGAGCACCACGACCTGTTCGAGTTCAACCGCTGGCTGCAGTGGATCGCTGCCGAGCAGGTGAACGCCGCGCAGCAGGAGGCGCTGGACCACGGCATGACGCTGGGGCTGATGCAGGACATGGCCGTGGGCGTGCACGGGCTCGGCGCGGATGCCTGGGCCAATCCGGAACGCTTCGCCTCAGGTGGCGTCACGGTCGGCTGCCCGCCGGACTTCTATAACCAGCAGGGCCAGGATTGGGGCCAGCCACCGTTCAACCCGCGCTACCTGGAGGCCACCGGCTACCAGGTGTACCGCGAGATGGTGCATTCGATGTACGAGCACGCGGGCGCGGTGCGCATCGACCATGTGCTGGGCTTGTTCCGCCTGTGGTGGATTCCGCAGGGGCTCGGTGCCCGCAACGGCGCATACGTGACGTACAACCACGAGGCGATGTTGGGAGTACTGGCCATCGAGGCCACGCGCGCCGGAGGCATGGTGGTTGGCGAGGATCTGGGCACCGTACCGGATTACGTGCGCCGCATTCTGGCCGATCACGGCGTGCTCGGCACTGACGTGGAATGGTTCAACCGCGTGGACGATTCGCCGAACGCCGGCGACCCGTACCGCGCACCCAAGGACTATCGCAAACAGGCATTGGCCTCGGTGACCACGCACGATCTGCCACCCACCGCCGGCTACCTGAACTTCGCACACGTCAAGCTGCGCGAGGAGCTGCATCTCCTGAGCGAGCCGGTGGAGGCATTCGCCGCCTCGGCGATGGCCGAGCGCACGGCCATGATGAACCGTCTGGTGGAGAACGGCTATATCTCGCAGACCGTGGCGGATGATGTGGAAGGCCATGTGCAGGAAATCGTGGAAGCGATGCACGCCATGCTCACCGATACGCCGTCGCTGCTGCTGCAGGCAGCGCTGGTGGACGGCGTGGGCGAATGCCGCTCCCAGAATCAGCCGGGCACTTCCAGAGAGTATTCGAACTGGCGCGTGCCGCTGGCGGACAGCTCAGGCCACGTGGTACATACCGACGAGGTCTTCGACCTGCCACGCGTGCAGTCCCTAGCCGCCGTGATGCGCCGAGAGAAGCGGTGATCGATTCCGGCAATGGGAAATTGGTCTAAATCAGCCCCTCGTAATCGAGATAGCCGAAGACGACGACTTGTTATGGGCATGTTATCGTTGTCATGACAATGATTGTTCGCGACGGCGAAGGAGCGACGGCATATGACCAAGGCAAGCATTCAAGCGGTGGCCCGCGAGGCCGGCGTTTCCGTATCCACGGTGTCCCGAACCTTCGCCAAGCCGGATCTAGTGCTTCCAGAGACTCGAGACCGAGTGATGACCGCGGCCGAAAAGCTCGACTACTCCGTCTCTCGCTCGGCCGCCGCACTGAAGTCCGGCCAGTCGTTCCGCATTGCGCTGCTGGCCAGCGAGACCATCACCACCTGGTTCAATGCAAACATCTTCGCCGGCCTTGACTCGGCGCTGCGCCCCTCCGGCTACGACACTGTGCCCTACCCCATGCGCAACGCCGCCGAGCGCCATGGCTTCTTTGCGGATTTGCCCGTGCGACGCAATGCGGATGCGGTGATTGTCAGCTCCTTCGACATTGAGCCGGCTGAAGTGGAGCGACTGAAGCATATGCACGTGCCAATTGTCGGCATCAACATTCCCTCCACCGATGGGTTCGACGCAGGCGTGAGCATTGACGATTACGCCGCCACACGTTCGGCCATCGAGCACCTGATTGCACTCGGCCACCGGCATATCGCGTTCGTCGGCAGCGCCCCGACCGAAACCAACATGCGCTACAGTGCCGAGGCTCGTTTGCAGGGCGTCATTGATGCCGCTGCCGCCCATCCGGGGATCGAGCTAACGCCCCTGAGCATTCAACGCGGTCTTGGCGAAAGCAACGCGGCATTGAACGCCGTACTGAACGCCTCCCCCAGCATCACCGCCTTCTGTTTTGAGGATGATGAAATGGCCGCACCCGTGCTGTATCGCCTGCGTCAATACGGGCGGCGGGTACCTCAGGACATCTCCATCATCGGCTTCGACGATTCCACCCTGTCCGCCGCCGTGGGACTGACCACACTGCATCAGGACCCGTTCGCAATGGGCGTGGCCGCCGGGCACATGGTATTGGATGCCATTGCGGGCAAGTCAATCGAACCGGCATTCGTACGGCCGGACACTCCGCTAATACTGCGCGAAACCACCGCGCCGCCTGCCGCAACAGCAGCGTCCGCGCAGGCGTGACTACGTTACCACCGCAAAACGCCGATAAATCGACTTTTGCATGCGTAATTCACATGATATCGTTGTCATCATCAATACAACGGTTGGGCCTTCACACAGCAGTTCGAGCGCAACCGGAACAACCCAACCACAACGCACCCGGAACAGGAAGGAATCGGCATGACCGCCAACAACCTCAATGACGACTGGTGGAAGCAGGCCGTCGTCTACCAGATCTACCCGCGCAGCTTCAAGGACGTCAACGGCGACGGACTCGGCGACATCGCCGGCGTCACCGAGAAGATGGATTACCTGAAGAACCTCGGCGTCGACGCGATCTGGCTCTCCCCGTTCTACCCCTCGGATCTGGCGGACGGCGGCTACGACGTGATCGACTACCGCAACGTCGACCCGCGCCTAGGCACCATGGACGACTTCGACGCGATGGCCGAGGCCGCGCACGAGGCCGGCATCAAAGTGATCGTGGACATCGTGCCCAACCACACCGCCGACAAGCACGTGTTCTTCCAAGAGGCCCTCGCCGCCGAGCCCGGCTCCCCGGCGCGCGACCGCTACATCTTCCGCGACGGCCGCGGCGAGCACGGCGAACTGCCGCCCAACGACTGGCAATCCTTCTTCGGCGGCCCGGCCTGGGCGCGCGTGGCCGACGGCCAGTGGTATCTGCACCTGTTCGATAAGGCGCAGCCGGACGTCAACTGGAAGAATCCGGACATCCACGAGGAGTTCAAGAAGACCCTACGTTTCTGGTCCGACCACGGCACCGACGGCTTCCGCATCGACGTGGCGCACGGCCTGGCCAAGGATCTCGAATCCAAGCCGTTGGAAGAGCTCGGCCGCGAATACAGCGTGGTCGGCGTGCTGAATCATGACTTCAGCCACCCGCTGTTCGACCGTCGTGAGGTGCACGACATCTACCGCGAGTGGCGCAAGGTGTTCAACGAATACAACCCGCCGCGCTTTGCCGTGGCCGAGGCGTGGGTGGTGCCTGAGCACCAGCACCTGTACGCTTCGATGGACGAGCTGGGCCAGTCCTTCAACTTCGACTTCGCGCAGGCCAACTGGTATGCCGACGAGTTCCGCAAGGCCATCGCCGCGGGTCTTAAGGCGGCGGCCGAAACCGGCGGCTCCACCACCACGTGGGTCATGAACAATCACGACGTGCCGCGCAGCCCCTCCCGCTACGGTCTGCCGCAGGTCAAGGGCGCGCCCTACCACCAGCTGCCGCACGACTGGCTGCTGCGCAACGGCACCACATATCCCGAAGACCGCGAGCTCGGCACCCGCCGTGCCCGTGCCGCCGCGCTGATGGAGCTTGGTCTGCCCGGCGCCGCCTATATTTATCAGGGCGAGGAGCTGGGTCTGTTTGAGGTGGCCGATATTCCGTGGGATCGACTGGAGGATCCGACCGCTTTCCACACCGCTCAGGCCACGATGGATAAGGGCCGTGACGGTTGCCGCGTGCCTCTGCCTTGGACCGCTTCCGACGAGCCCGCTCTGGCCGATTTCAGCCGTCCGGCTCCGGCCGACGATGGCACCGGCGAGAACCATGTGCCGCTGTGCGCCGCCGGCCAGTTCGGCACGGGCGCTTCCTTCGGCTTCTCCCCTGCGGTTCGCGCCGATGGCGTGACGCCGGCCGCCGACCCGCACCTGCCGCAGCCGCTGTGGTTCAAGGATTACGCGGTGGACGTGGAGCAGGCCGACCCGGATTCGATGTACACGTTGTATCATGCGGCGTTGGCGATTCGTCAGGAGTCGCTGACCGCCACGCGCGACACCACCGCCGAGCAGGTGGATATGGGAGCGGACGTGGTGGCGTACCGCCGTGCGGCGGTTGAGGGACGCACGTTCACCTCGGTTACTAACTTTGGCACTGCCCCGGTCTCACTGCCCGAAGGCTCTGTGGTGCTCACTTCCGGCCCGCTGACTCCCGACGGTCAACTTCCCACCGACACCTCTGCGTGGGTAATCAAGTAACTCTGTGGTTCACTGCGTGGTGGAAGTTTGGCTACGTGGTGGGACCATACTAGAAGGCCGCCGTTCCGAATGAATCGGAGCGGCGGCCTTTTGGTACGTGCTGGGTACTCCCCTCAGGCGCTTATGCGCCAGCGGGAGCTACAGGGGCTCACTGAACCTGGGCGCGGGCGATCTTGCCGGTGAAGGAGTTGGCCTCGTCGGCATCCTTGACGCCATCCTTGTTCCAGGAGAACATGGCGCGCAGCTTCGGGCCGACGGTCTCGATGCGCTCGTTGGAGTACTTCTCCTGCAGTTCCTTGAAGTGCGGGGCGCCGGCATCCTGATCGTCGATGAACTCCTTGGCGAAGGAGCCGTCCTGGATGCGCTGCAGGTGGTATTCCATGCGCTTGCGGCAGTCCTCGTTGATGACGGTGTTGACGTAGTCGCCGTACTGGGCGGTGTCGGAGCAGGACCAACGAGCCTTGTTCAGGCCGCCCTCGTTCATCAGATCGACGAGCATCTTGAGCTCGTGGCAGACCTCGAAGTAGGCGATCTCCGGCTGGTAGCCGGCGTCGGTCAGGACTTCGAAGCCCATCTCGACGAGCTTGTTCACACCGCCCATGAGCACGTTCTGCTCGCCGAAGAGATCGGTCTCGGTCTCTTCCTTGAAGGTGGTCTTGATGGCACCGGCGCGCAGAGCACCGAGGGCCTTGGCGTAGGCCAGGGTCAGAGCCCAACCATCGCCACGCGGATCCTGCTCGACGGCCACGACGACCGGCACGCCACGGCCAGCGGCGTACTCACGACGAACGATGTGACCCGGGCCCTTCGGGGCAACCATGAACACCGGGTGATCCTCAGACGGCTTGATGTAGCCGTAGTGAATGTTGAAGCCGTGGGCGAACGCAACAGCAGCACCCGGCTTGATGTTGGGCTCGATGTCGTTGGCCCAGATGGTGCGCTGGTACTGGTCGGGGGCCAGGATCATGATCACGTCGGCCTCGGCGGAAGCCTCGGCCACGGACTTGACCTCGAGGCCCTGCTCCTTGGCGAAGTCGACCGACTTGGAGGTCGGACGCAGGCCGACGACCACGTCGACACCGGAATCGCGAAGGTTCAGCGCGTGGGCGTGGCCCTGGGAGCCGTAGCCGATGATTGCGACTTTCTTGCCTTCGAGGACGGAAAGATCGCCGTCGTTCTCATACCAGATTTGTGCTGCCATTATTGGCACTCCTTTTCAGTAGTGGGGTGTGGCGCCGCTGGGCGCCGGGGTATCTACGGTGTGCAGATAAGTCCTGTGTTGCGAGGATTGTGTCCTTCAAACCGAAATCAATCCTACCGAGAACGCCGTCGCAGCCCCGCTGGAGTCCACAACGTGAGCTAGGACACTATTGGAGTATGGACAGCCGTGTGCAGAGAACGATTCTCGATAACAACTCTGCACCCTTTTGAACAGAATCGCACAATCCCACATATGGGGAAAGGCTGAGATATCAACGACCTTGCATATTCGGTGTTCGTTTGCCTGCAAGAAATCAGCGCATAGTTGTTATTGAGAATGATTCGCTGCGCGCAACAACACAAAACCGCCGCTCCCGTATGGGCGGGAACGGCGGTTTGCTAGCTTAAATCCCCTTCAGGGGGGGCAATCACTGAACCTGGGTACGAGCAATCTTGCCGTTGAAGGACTCGGTCTCATCCTTGTCCTTGGCCTCGGCGTTATTCCAGGAGAACATGGCGCGCAGCTTCGGGCCAACGGTCTCGAGGTGCGGGTGAGAGTACTCTTCCTGCAGCTTCTTGAACTTCGGAGCGCCGGCAGCCTGGTCATCCATGAACTCCTTGGCGAAGGAGCCATCCTGAATGCGCTTGAGCTGGTACTGCATGCGCTTCTTGGTCTCCTCGGTGATGACCGTGG
>OKSA01002467.1_pt1 | contig 15049 bp, 14 predicted proteins | sample 1601181 | NCBI WGS metagenome assembly OKSA01 (sample SAMEA3541538, study PRJEB24748) | human gut metagenome | biome: human gut; feature: human-associated habitat; material: faeces | place: China | collected 2012
AGCGCAGGCGCTTGAGGGACGCGCCCGCCAGCGCCACCAGCGCGCCCAGCAGCGACAGGAACAGCAGAATATTAAACTTGGACACCGAGCCGCCGGTTGCTCCCATGGTGGAAAAAGCGGTCTCGACTGTCTTTGCCGCTACCATCACAACGCCGTCATAGGAAAGTGCCGCATAAATTACCGCACCCGATAAAATTCCCAGTGTCAGAGAGGAAATAACCTCTTTTGTCAAAAACGCCAGTACAATCGCAATGACCGGCGGGAGGATCGACAGCCAGCCTGCCTGAATTGCCTCCATAATACAACCTCCTCATTCATTCAAAAGAACCTTGTGTTGCTCTATCATTTCAAAATTTCTTGTGTTTTTGCTGAAATGACCTCGCTAAATTATAGCACATTGCCCTATACGAATCAATAAGGAAGCGGCAAATCCTCTATAAATATACATTTTGTTGATTAACTTATTCTTTTTTACGTTCTTTTTATGAAATCTATCTTATAAAATCGGGGTTTTCTGGAAATCAAAAGCCTAGAATGTTTCTTTTACCCCATCACTTCGAATCATGCGGTCCAACTGCGGGTCAGGGCGGTAGAGCATCTGCTCTGCTTCATACTGGTAAATATCGCCCATCATCGCATAATATTTTTCCATGTTGACCGGATAGACAGACACTCCAAGCTCGGAAAGGGTTTCCAGTTCTTCTTCCCGCTTTTGGTCTGCCAGCGTTCGGCAGTATCCACAGGACATAACCGCTGCCTGTTCGACAGCTGCCTGCTGACTTGGGCTCAGCTTGTCCATCAGCTGGTCATTTACCAGAAGATACACCGTCTTTACCCGATGTGTACTGGTAAGAACCGCCATCTCACCGGTATAGGAAGGATTCTGCACCGCAGCGATCACCTCAGACAGGTCTGCCTGTGCGATCTCTGCCTTTTCCTCCAGCAATAAACCCAGTGGATTGTCGCTCACAATCTCCCGCGCCCCGATATCCTCCTGAATCTCATCTGGGAAAAAGGATTCTTTGACCGCCAAAATATAGCGCTTTCGAAAATCGGTCAGATCGATGCTGTCATCCGCTGCCAGATCTTCGTATCCGCAGGTCGTCGCAAGCTGGACCTTCATGGGGTAAAGTTCGGCAATCAGTTCATTGAGACGATATTGTGTCTGCTCGGTATTGAGGGCCGAAAACTGATAGTCGGCATTCTTAAAGAAAAACGGCAATTCCAGCGTCTTTAATTCCTCGATGGAAGATATAAGTTGCTCATTTTCCACGAACGCAAACTCGGTGTCAGAAGCCTGCAGGACGCTGTCCACCTGTGCACTTTCACTCAGGCTGATCTGCAGCTCCCCATTAGAGTAGTAAGCAGCGCGGTTGATAAACTCCCCTGCTGCCTCCTTCACACATTCCGGCGCATCCGAAGAAATTACCATGGAAAGTTTTAGCGTCTGTTTCTCCTGCTAGATACTGCTCATGCAGAGATCAAGCGGATAGAAAGCAGAAGTGCCGAACTTACCCTTGTGATGAAGCACGCCGGAACTTACCGTCAGCTAAAGCCTCTTTATGACAGATACCGTAAATCGAATGATAAAGAAAAGTTCCTGCGGGGGCATGAGAGCGAGATCATCCTTTTTGAAGCGACCGCCAGAGAATTAAAACGGCTGGGGGCTGTACCGCTGCCGACAACAGAAAGCATGAAAACGGAGCTTGCCAATCTCAGCGCAGAAAAGGAACGCCTTCTTGCGGAGTACAAAACCGCAAGAACCGAAGCCCAGGAATACGAGACCGTCAAGCAAAATGTGGATGCGCTGTTGACTGTTCCAAAAGAATTAAACCATGCGCATGATTTTCAATTATAACAGAAATAATGGAAGCTATATTGACCTATCTTTCTAACCAAAGTATAATGATTATGGATTATTATATGTACTGGGGTGAGAAGATGTCGAACAAGGCTACTATTTCAAGGAGAGATGAGCGATTGCTACATACAAAAAGCGGAAATCGTTGTGCCATGTGCAAGACAATTTTGGTCGATGTTGGAAACCCTTCTGCTGCATGTGTTGGTGAAAACGCTCATATTTATGGTGAAAAGCCTGATGCTGCACGATATGACGCAACTAAAGATTCTTCTTTCGTAAATAGTGAACAAAATTTAATTTTTCTTTGCTGCAACTGTCACAAAAAGATTGATACGGATGTGGCTTCATATCCAGCAAATGAACTATTCGCTCTAAAAGCGCAACACGAACAATGGGTTACACAAAAATTAGAAGAAAAATCTATTTCTTACAGCTTTGCTGAATTAGAAGTACTGGCAAAGTATTTGGTATCATCAACAGCGTCTGCGCAAACAACATCATCTTTTTCTCTGTTGAAAATTGATGAGAAAATCAAGAAAAATTCTTTGATAGATGTTCAAGGATATATAACGATGGGGTTATCCAGCAATTTCACGATTGCAGATTACTTAAACAGACACCCGGACCCGTTATTTGCTGCAAAATTGACTAATATTATGGCTCAAAAGTATCGAGATCTGAAGTCGAGTGGATTAGATAACTATGAAATCTTTGATGAGCTTTGGACTTTTGCAAGCGGGAATAATTCTGATTTTTCCTATAAAGCGGCAGGTCTTGGCATACTAACCTACTTTTTCGAAAAGTGTGAGGTGTTCGAAAAATGATTTTGCCGGACAAAAATATAAAACTTGAGTATTCTTTATTAAACTGTGGTGCCATCGTATTAGATGAAATTTCTGAACCGCAGACCGTATCGTTACTATGGGATAAATCTAAAAATCATGAAACTTTAGCAAATTATGAGAAATTTTTGCTGACGTTAGATTTTCTGTATTTAATTGATGCCATTACTATAAAGGATGGTTTGATTGTGAGGTGTAAGAATGATTCACTCAGTTAGAAGCAATAATCCAAAATTCAAACCGGTAGTGTTTCATTCTGGTTTTAATGTTGTTTTGGCGGATCGTAAGCGTGGTAGTGATACCGAAGAAAAGCGTACACGAAATGGCGCTGGAAAAACAACATTAGTTGAGATCATACATTTTTGCTTGGGTTCTCAGGTGAATCGAAATTCCGTATTTAAGAATGAAAATCTTAAAGGCTGGTCTTTCATCTTAGAAATAGATATCAAAGGGAAAGCATATAGTATCGAACGCTTTACGGATTGTCCAGGAAAACTTTATATTGACGGAGATTTATCATCTCTCAACTTTGACTGTAAGTATGATAAATCCCAACATAGTTACTATGTTTCACCCGGCACTTTTAATAGAGCAATGCTATCTGAGTTCTATGGTATTGAAACAGTTGACAATAATCAGCAACATGTTCCATCCTTTCGAGAATTGATTTCTTATGCTATCCGCAAAAATGTTGAAGGATATAAAAGTGCATTTGAGTTTTTCTCCCGTCAAAAAGCTTCTAGCGTACAAGTATGCAATGCTTACTTTCTGAATCTAAGCATGGAATACGCCTCTCAATTTCAGAGTCTAAAGGAGAAGAAGAAAGGCATTGATGATTACAAACAAGCTGCAAAATCTGGTGTCATAGGAACATTTAGTCTAAACATTGGAGAACTAAGTACAGAAGTTATCACTCGCCAAAATGATGTCGATAAGCTCAAAGAACAGTTAGAATCTTTTCAAGTTCATCCCCAGTATGAGGATATTTCTAAGGATGCTAATAATTTGACTGAGCAGATTCATATATGCACAAATACGCTTGTTCTTCGCCAACAACTACTGGAAAGGTATCAGACAAGTTATAGTGATGAAACACCGAGCCTGCCCGTTGTTGATATTGAAAAAATATATGCTGAAGCGGGAGTCTTGTTTCAAGACTCAATTCTTCGACCACTTTCCGAAGTAATCAATTTTCACAAAGCGATTGTTACAAATCGTAAAGAATATCTCCATAGTGAAATTATGTCTCTGCGAAAAGAAATTGATGAGCTAAATGAAAAAATTGCGAATCTCAGTTCTCAGCGGGCGGAACGAATGAAAATACTGGAAACTCATGGTGCATTAGCTGAGTATATACTTATTCAAGATCGATATGCAAAAGCAAAGCAACTTTTGGAAGACGCAAAAAAGAGGCTCGAATCAGCAGAATATATTGAAGATAGTAAAAGCCACTTAAAAATTGAAAGTCAAGAGCTTTTGATAAAATCGCGCCAAGATTATAACGAAAGAATCCAAACTCGTGAACAAGCTATTTCTTTATTTAAGGCGAATACGGAATTTTTATATCGTGAAGCTGGTACACTGACGATTGATTTGAATGAAAATGGATATTCTTTTGGCGTTGATATTAAGAGCTCTCGAAGTCAAGGCGTAAACTACATGAAGGTTTTCTGCTATGATATGGTTCTTGCTGAACTTGGACATTCAAGGACTCAATATCCTGACTTTCTGGTGCATGATAGTACAATTTTTGATGGAGTAGATGAGCGGCAAGTTGCAAGAGCATTGATGCTTGCTCTGTTAAAAAGTAGTGAACTCGGATTTCAGTATATATGCCTTATCAATTCTGATATGATACCATATCAGGAATTTGATGATGAGTTTACCCATCAATTCAACAGCAGTATTGTCCTTCGCATTTCAGACGAACAAGAGGATGGCGGTTTATTAGGAATTCGGTTCTGAAAATAAGCAAAAAAATGGGAGTACAGCTAGTCAGATGAATTGAGAAGCTGTACTCCCATTTTGCGTAATAAAAAGTGTTTGAATCGGGCTTTTTAGTATGGCAATAAAACGCATGAACATTCCAACAATACCCACTATGGCGAAATTTTCTTCTCATATGGAAATAGAAACCCATTCATGTTAAAATTAAAATACATACTCTAAGGAGGTTGAAGCACATGGACGAGAATAATTCCATCCAGCTTTTTGAAGATAGAAAAATACGCACCGCATGGGACGAAGAACAAGAAGAATGGTATTTCTCTGTTGTGGATGTTATTGCTGTCCTGACAGATAGCTCTAATCCAACAGACTACCTCAAAAAAATGCGTAAGCGTGATGAACAGCTTGCAAGCTACCTGGGGACAAATTGTCCCCAGGTAGCAATGATGGGTGCAACAGGCAAAAAGCGTAAAGTGTTGGCGGCAACGGCTGAACAGATTTTACGCATTATTCAGTCCATCCCATCACCTAAGGCTGAACCGTTCAAACTCTGGCTTGCGCAGGTCGGCCGTGAACGCATTGAAGAAACGATTGACCCGGAACAGGCAATCGACCGTGCATTAGAGACCTATCAAAAAAAGGGATATGATACAGACTGGATTCATCAGCGACTTCTTTCTATCCGTGTCCGTAATGAGCTTACCGCGGAATGGCAGGAGCGCGGCGTACAGCAAGGCAAAGAATATGCCATTCTCACCGATGAGATTACGAAAGCATGGTCCGGCATGACTACTCGGCAATATAAGAAGCTGAAAGGTCTGAAAAAAGAAAACCTTCGTGATAATATGAGCACGATGGAAATTGTTCTGAATATGCTGGCAGAGGCAACAACCACAGAACTGTCAAAAGCACATCAGCCGGAAGGCTTTTCTGAAAGTCAAAAGATTGCCCGTCGCGGCGGCAGCTATGCCGGTCAGGTTCGACAGGATATTGAAAAGGATACCGGGCGACCAGTCATTACATCGCAGAGCGCCGCACAGCTTAATGCCGTAGTCGTTGACATGATAGAAAGTGTAGCGGAAACGGAAAAACCTGATAATGACGAAAACAAATAAAAAAAGTGGGAGTACAGCCGATCGGATGAACCGAAAAGTTGTACTCCCGTTTTGCGTGACAGAAAGTGTTTGAAATCAAGCCTTTTTCTTCATGTGCCAGCAAGCAGACCGACACATGAAAAATCATAAAGGCTCCCTTTGAAAATACGGATACAGGGGATTATTCTGCGGTTTCCCCACCCTTATCCTCACAAATTTTAGAGCGTTTGGAACTGTAATGCGGACAGACAACTATTCTATACCGGTCAAATTGCTGTTCTTAATGCGTAGAAATGGGCAAAAAAGAATGCCGGACGCAAGCGGCCACATGGCCGCCGCACCCAACACCTTTACAGTAGCTTTTTTCCGCAATATTTGTTATACTTAATAAAGTACACATTATGAATATGAAAAGGAGGAGATCTATTTTGATGCTTGAAACGATTCTCTCCAAATGTGATGAACGCAACGATCGACACGGATACGAGCAATGCGCGGATTGCTCCTATGATACTTACTGCCCACACGATTGTGAAAAGTGTTTGGACTATATTCACAATCCATCTCACGCCCCTGATGGAGCACCGGAAAGAAAATATGACTGTACGCACATGGCAAATGTTTATACGTGCAAATACTCTTGCCGATATGCTTCTGAAATTGTCTATGCCGTTGAACGGCTCAAAGATTTATCCAATTTAACAGACCTTAAAGTGCTGTCGTTTGGATGCGGACCGTGTACAGACTTATTTGCCATTGACTATCTTCGCTCTTTGGGAATCTTATCATACCAGAACCTTGAATATCGTGGTGTGGATTATAGTGAGGATGTTTGGAAATATATACACCGTGATATTAAAACATTTGAAAATGAGGATTTGAGAATCAGGTTCTACTATCAAGATGCCTGCAAGCTTATTCATACAATAGCCCAAGGTAGTTGGGTACCAAACCTTATTGTTTTTCAGTATGTTTTTTCAGATATGGAAAAGCACTCGAATGCAAAAAACATAAATGATTTTATTGAAACTTTTGCACAGTACTATAATGAGAAGGTCGTCCCAAACACATACATTATCCTTAATGACGTAAATCTGGGGAGAGGTTATGGTGGCGGTCGAGATTATTTTGACCAGTTACGCAATAAACTTTGTAGTTCCATTTCCAGAAAAGGACGATTTTGTAACGATAATTCAAAAAGCATTTATTATCCGAGAGGTTATCCGTACGGGGAAAATTCCGATGGTGAGTTTCCCAAAAATAAGAACCGTTTTGATTGGTCTCCATGGGAAAAGTATTCTCCATTCGATACTTGCGCAAGTGCACAGATGATTATAAAAAAGGTGGTGAAAAAATGATAATAAGTGCCAGCCGAAGGACAGATATTCCAACATATTACTCTGAATGGCTATTCAATCGTCTCAAGGAAGAATATGTTTTGGTAAGAAATCCTATGAACATTCACCAAATTGGGCAAATAAGCCTTTCTCCTGATGTTGTTGATGGCATTGTTTTTTGGACAAAGAATCCGCTTCCGATGCTTCATCGTCTTTCAGAACTTGACAAATATAATTACTACTTTCAATTTACACTGAATGCATACGATAGAGATGTCGAACCAAACATTCCATCAAAAAATAATGTAATTATTCCAGCATTTCAGCAATTATCAAAAGCTATTGGAAAAGATCGGGTAATATGGCGATACGATCCGATTTTCTTTAATGAGCGTTATACAATGGAATATCACTGCAAATATTTTCGTGTTTTGGCATCAAAACTTGGTGAATACACAGAAAAATGTACTGTGAGCTTCCTTGATTTATATAGAAATACTGCCCGCAATACACAACCTCTGAAAATTCAGCAAGAAACAAAAGGGCAACAACTTGAAATCATGCAAAGATTTTCAGAAATTGCTAAAGAATATGGTTTCTACATTGATACCTGTGCTGAGGCAATTGACCTTGAAAAATTCAGTATTGCGCACGCTCATTGCATAGATAAAGAAAGATTTGAACGATTAGGAAAATGTAAATTATCTGTTGAAAAAGACCCGAATCAACGTCCTGAATGTGGTTGTATCGCAAGTATAGATATAGGAACCTACAACACATGCAGAAATGGATGCTTATATTGCTATGCAAATTATAGTCATAATACAGTAATGCGCAACACTCAAATACACAATCCAACATCGTCTTTACTTTTTGGAGAGGTTGGGTCAGACGATGTTATAAAAGAACGAAAAGTAAAATCCTGCAAGGAATGCCAAATGACTTTGTTTGATCTGTAAAGATTAGCAATAAAGTTGGTATCAGAGAACTTGAAAAGACGCCGGACGCAAGCGGGCATATGGCCGCCGCGCCCGGCGTCTGATTTACCATTTGTCTATGAAATGGAACTTCTAACTGTCATAGTGTAAATATCAAATCCCATAAAATCAAACAAATCGGCATGCCAAAAAGAGGATATCCTCTATCTAGGATAGCATCTGCAAGTCATATAGGTTCTCTTTGAAACTGCGAATACAGGGGATTATTCTGTGGCTTTTCCACCCTTATTCTCACAGTTCTCAGCCCGTTTGGAACTGTAATGCGGGCAAGCGACCAGACACGCCCGGAAACTCTGCTTGCAGCCGTGAACACATTTTTTACAGATATGGTTATACTGCCGCCTGCCGTTGTCACCCAGGAAGAACGCCCATTCCAGCCGCCATTTCTTGCTTCGACTCATAGGCAGTCATGTTCCGGCACATCACGGCCGGGCTTCTTGCCCTCCGGGGGCTTGTGCTCGGCACACTCCCGTTTTGCGTCCTCTAACCGCTCACGGATGGAAGGCTTCTCCGGCGTTGTCCGTTCTGTGTACTCCTGAGCTTTTTCCAATTCCTCGCCGCGTCTGCCGTTGTTGATAACGCCCTCGATCATGCCGTAGTCATCTTCCAATGTCATTTCCGCCGTGCGGAGGGGATTGTCCTTTTCCGGCTGCTCTGCTGCCACGGCAAAGGCCCGTGTGCCGTTTCCCATGATAAGATACTTTCCATCATCGGAAATGTGGTGGACGCCATACCCGGCTGCCTCCATCTGCTCCCGGCTCATAGCCGTCACCTGAAAGCTGCCCCTGGGTGTCTGCACACGTTCGCCAGTTTCAAAACGGTCTGGCAGATAAGCGAGATCTTGCTTCTCTGCCGGGACAGGGAGAACAACGATATTGCCATTGATCTGCATAAATCGTTCCGGCGTTTTGAACTGTTCTGTGTATTTCTGGGTCAGTTCCGGGGACAGGGACGCAAAATCTTCCTCACCAAGTCCAACCACCAGGAAAGTTCCTGCTACGATATCATAAATTTCTCCATTTTCATCCCGCAGCCCACGGTTCAGGTCAAGCCCGATGAGCTTGCCTTCATCATTGCAGACCAGCGCTACCGGGTCAGAATAGGGATAAGTCGCGCCAATGTCTCCGCCGACCTCCGCCTGCAGGGAATGAAGATCGGAGTCGATCTCCTTCACATAGGGTTCCTTCATAGGCTCCACTACAAGCACAGTCATCTTTTCCGAGGCAACCTTCTCCGCAGCAGCCAGCATTTCATCCACGCGGGATTTAGCAGGGTCCTCCAAAGCGGCCTTGACCTCCGCCGGATCAAAATCAAGAAATTCCTCATAGCCCGTGGCATCCTTGAACTTTTCAATCTCCGAAGGAAGATAGTCCTCCTGCGTTTGCCCCAGCGCCGCCAGCTTTTCATCCAGAGCGGAAATGCGCCCTGCCATCAGGTTTTCGTAGAGTTCCTCCTTGGCAGCCTGTGCCTCTGGGCGTTCCGCCGCATACTGCGGATCACGCTGCCGGAAAAACTCGTCCATGTCAAAGGCGATATCCATAGCCCATTCAGATTTTTCTTCTTCGGGAAGATCGTCCTGAAAGGTCATCACCCGGTATTCCTCCGGGATACTGCCGCGCTCACCGTCGTAATACTCATGGAAACTGTCACCCGTATCACGCACATAGCCCTGATCCGTGAAGGTGCCGTTTTCCTCCAACGCAACGTCCCGGCCGTAGGCATCATAGTCGATGTAATTCTGCAAATGCTCTGGCACCTGCATAACGTCCAGTTCTTCGATGTAATAGCGGCCCAGATCGTCATAGTCATGGATATCGGGATAGACCTCATAGCAATCCAGATCCTCGGTGAGGTTGATGATCTCCTGCAGGCTGCCGCAATGGTCGCCCATTTCCATACCGGCCTGAAACTGTGCGTATTCGCTTTCGCTCATTTCATCCAGCTTCGATGCCAGATAATTCAGCTCGTCCAGGTTTTCATATTCACCCAGCTTACTGTAAAGACCGTCCACATAGCAGTCATAGTCCGTGATGAACCATTCCTCATAGGGCTGGCCGAAGCCATCCTTCTGGCCGATCCCGATCCGCTTAAACACTTCCTTCAATTCCTCGGCGGTGGTGGGAAACTTCACCCACTCGCCCACAAGCTCGCCCTCATTGTACTTCCCAAGATTGGTGATAAAGGCGGCAAAGGGATAATCCTTGTCGTGATCGTAATATGGCATATCAGCACCTCCTTACAGTTCCGGCGCAGACTTTTCCTTGTGGGGCTGCGTCTTGTTTTTCTCCGCACATTCTTTCTTGCCCTGTTCCAGCCGTTCCCGGATGGAGGGCTTTTTCTCCGGCTCCGCAGGGTGTTCATGGTTCCACTCGTCGCCGGAGAGAGAAATATATCCGTGTCCCGTAAAATGACCCTGTTCCTCCTGCATGGCGTACTTGCCAAACGGAACAGGGTCGATTGCTTTCAGAAGTTCCGGGGGCAGCAGCATATCCATGTGCTGTGCCAGATATCGCCACCCCAGATCATTCAGATCGTGGATATTGGGCTCAAATACGAAATAGTCGATGTTGGCCGCAAACTCCTTGAACTGCTCCGGCGCTGTCAGCTTGAAGGGCGAGGTCTGCACCGCCGCCAGCACCTCCCGGTCCTCCGGGGAGAGGGCAGCCACCGCCGCCCTCACTTCGGGTAAATGTTCCAAAGTCTTATTTTCTGCCATTGACACCTTCCTTTCTTTTTGGAAATTCCAGCTTGAAATTGATGTACTTGCCGCCCGTGTCGTTCAGGATCACCGCAGCGTCATAAGTGGCCTGTTTCTTTTCAGACCACATTCCCTTGACATTGGTGCGACCCTTTTTCAGAAGGTCCGTTGCCATCTTCTTTGTCAGCTACTTCTTGCGGCTCGTCCAGAAGCGGTCATTTTTCCAGAGGACGAAACCGCAGGACCGATCCGAACACGCAAAGTTCTTCTTGCCCTCATAAACCGGCTGGCCGCAGCGGGGGCAGGTACCGATCACTTCCTTCTCCGGGGCAAACAGCTTTTTGCCATCCTCGGAAATGCAGGAATAGGTGGACACGATCTCTTGAACCATCGTGCGGATACCATCCATGAAGGTATCCGGGTCAGCGCCGCCTTTTGCGATCTCCGTCAATTTCTGTTCCCACTCCGCTGTCAGCATGGGAGAGGTCAGCGGCTCCGGCAGGACGGTGACAAGGTTGATACCTGCTTTCGTGGGGATCATGCTCTTGCCCTTGCGCTCCACAAATCCGGCTGTCACCAGCTTTTCGATAATGGCCGCCCTGGTCGCTGGCGTGCCAAGCCCCTTTCTCTCTGCTTCATCGGGGATATCATCCTTGCCTGCGTTCTCCATCGCGGACAGGAGGGTATCTTCGGTATAGGTCTTCGGCGGCTGGGTGAAATGCTCGGTAACAGCAATTTCCGCACTGTCAAAAATCTGCCCTTCGGTGAAGTCCGGGAGCGTGCCGCCGTCCCCATCCGCAGGCTTTTCCTTCAAGAAGGCACGGAAAATGCGGTCGATCTCCCGCCAGCCTTCGGAGAGAATACGCTTGCCTTTTGCGGCGAAGGAATAACCGCCGCAGTCAAAGGCAGCCGTGACCGCCTCATACACATAGGGCTCCGCCGACGCGCACAGCAGACGGCAGCAGACCAGAAGAAGCAGCTCACGCTCGCCCAGGGGCAGGGCGGAGATATCCGCTTTCTCGATCTCTAAGGTGGGGATGATGGCGTGATGGTCGGATACATCCCTATCGGAGATCATAGCCTCCACCAGCGGGAAGAAGTTTGTGCAGCCATCAAAGGGCGGCAGCTTTGCCGCCAGGTGGATCACACAGGAGGCCGTTTCCGCCATATCGGAGGTCAGATACCGGCTGTCCGTGCGGGGATAGGTCAGCAGCTTTTTTTCGTAGAGGCTCTGGGCGTAGTCCAAGGTCTGCTTCGCCGTGTAGCCAAGCAGCCGGTTTGCCTCACGCTGCAAGGTGGTGAGGTCATAGAGCTTCGGCGGTTGTTCCTTCTTCTGCTCACAGGTGACGGAGGTACAGGTGACGGTCGCTCCCTTGCACATGGCCGCTGCCTGCTCCGCCTCCGCCGGATCGGTGAATCTCTCTGACACCGCCTCCGCGCCGGCCAGGGTCAGGTGCACATGATGATACTTCTCCTTCTGGAACAACGCGATCTTCGCACCCCGCGCCGCCAGCAGGGACAAGGTGGGCGTCTGAACACGGCCCACGTTCAGGGTGCGGTGGTAGAGGACGGAGAAAAGGCGGGTGGCGTTGATCCCCACCAGCCAGTCAGCCCTCTGGCGGCAGAGGGCTGACTGATACAGGGCTTCATACTCGGTGCCGGGGCGCAGCTCGGAAAAGCCCTCCCGGATGGCGCTGTCCTCCATTGAAGAAATCCAGAGACGGAGGACCGGCTTGCGGCAGCCGGCCAGTTCATACACCAGCCGGAAGATCAGCTCGCCCTCACGCCCGGCGTCACAGGCGTTGACGATCTCCGTTACATCCTCCCGTGCCATGAGGCGCTTCACATTGTCCAAAGCTGTCTCCTTGCCGGGGATGGGGGCGTAGCGGAAGGGATCCGGCAGGATGGGCAGATCCTCATAGCGCCATTTTTTGAAGCGTTCGTCATAGCCGCCCGCGTCCAGCGGGGATACCAGGTGCCCCACGCACCAGGACACAAGAAGGTTATTGCCCTCATAAAAGCCATCGGCCCTGGATGAAGCACCCAGGGCCGACGCGATAGATTTTGCCACACTCGGTTTTTCTGTGATAATCAGTTTATGTTTAGTCATGCTCCGCCTCCGTTTCAGCCTCCGCAGGCTCGTCCTCGTTGATATACTCCTCGTCGGGGAAATCGTACTCGTCGGGATCGGCGCTGACCTTCACGCCGTTGCGGTTCGGCTTGATGAACTTCATATAGGCGAAGGCTCCGCCGCCTGCCAGCACCAGCAGCGCCACCACAGCCAGCAGGCCGCTGCCGCTCTTTTTCTCCGGCTGCTCCGGTTCCGGTTCCGGCTCCCTGACCTTCTCCCTGCCCGCACACTCGGAGAGGTTGGTCTTGCAGACAGGGCAGGATGTATCCACCGCGCCGGCCGCGCATTTTTCCTTACAGGTACACACCGGGGCGGCGGGCGTCTCCTCGTCCATCAGGGCCAGCAGGTCGCGCTCGTCTACCTGGTTGAGAAAGTGGACAGTGTTCTCTCCGTCCTCCGCCCGGTCGATGATGATGTAGAAATAGTTGCCGCCTTTTGTGACCACGGTGATGAACTGCTTATCCCCGGCGCTCTCACCGGCGATATCGTCCACCAGGGTCATGTTGCCCTCCGGGGTCAGAGGCTGGGGCTCATAGCCGCCCGTGGTCTCCTCCCCGGTGTAGTAGGGCTCGCCGTCCCCGCCGCCGGCGAAGGCCACGGTGGAGGTGGCTGCCATGCAGAAAAGCGCCAGGAACACGGCGGCGAAACGGCGAAAAGCTCTGTTACGCTTCATCTTCCGCACCCTCGCTTTCCTCCGTCTCCATCAGCCCGTCCGGAAGGGAGATCATGCCGCTGGCGTAGGCGCGCAGGAAGGCGGTCAGCTCCCTGTTGTCCATGCGGACAGCCTTCACCATGCGGACGATCTCCAGGTTCTCCTCCTCCGTGAGCTGGGCTTCCAGCGCGCGGAGGCGCTTCTGCTGCTCCGCGATCTTTTCCCTCGTTTTCTCAATATCCTTGCGGATCTTCTCAGTCGTTGCCATGATTGCATTGCTCCTTTCCAAATCGTTCTTTCCATGAATAATTGCGCCCAAGCCCCCGAACGGTTTTCAGGTTGGCCCGTGCGTTATCCTCCAATGCCAGCGCGCGCCGGAACAGATCCGGGTAACGCTCCCGCAAGTCAACGATCTCCTCCGCTTTCATACTGGGGCAGAAAAAGCAGGAGGACTTTCCCGGCTGCGGCAGGCCCGCCGCCTCGATCGCTCGGATACACGCCTCCCGGTCCCAGCCCCATTCCATCAGGGGATACCATTTGCTGTACTTCGGGTCTGCCAGATCACGCAGAAGGACCTTGTCGCTGCGATAGTGTTCGCCAGCATCATAGCCGATGAACTTGACCACCTTTTTTCCGCTGGCCCAAACCTCACGGCACGGAGGATAGTTGTTGCAGAACTTTTCCTGCGGTCCGATCTTGTGTTTCAGCGAACACCGCTTGAAGCCGTAGGCGATGGAGGGCAGCGTGCCGCTTTTCAGACATTCCTCCTCCAAGGTCAGCCGCCCGCCGTCCTTCGTGGTCTTATAGACCCGTGTGATCTCCGGCATACCGTGATCCTTCAGCCAGCGATCCATGATATCCAAATAGGCGTAGGTATGGGGATGCTCGCCGCCCGTATCCGCAAACAGGATCAGGTCAACAGGGATATGGTTCTGGTACAGCCCAACAAGAAGGGCGGTGCTGTTCGCACCGCCGCCATAGGAAACAATATTGATATGCTCACCTCATCTCAAAGCCTTTTCATATCGGTATTTCATCTGCGCCGGATACAGCGGTTCGGGCGGGCGGCGGCTGCCGGTCCACTCCCGTCCGCCCGCCAGCCCCGCGCATCGCCAGCCGGAGGCACGGAGGCTGACGCCGCTCTCCGTGTCCAGAATGTAGGTGACGATCCTATGGTAGCCCAAGACCTTCGCCGCCCGCGCCGCCGCGCCATAGAGGAAGCTGCAAGCGTTTTTTGTCCCGTCCGTGCAGAGGCGGTTGACTTCCAGAGTCAGCCCATTGTCCAGGTATCGGCTCACCGGCCGCCCCACGATGGCGACGCCCGCCAGATGGCCGTTCGCCATACAGCCCAGGGAGAACTTATGCCCTCGCACCGGCTTATGGTGGCGGTGATGCTCTGCGACAAACCTGTTTGCATCGGCAAGGGACATTGGTTTTACGGTCAGCATCGGCTCCGCCTCCATCAGTTGTACGGCGGTCTGCCGTAGGC
>OKSA01002480.1_pt1 | contig 15003 bp, 13 predicted proteins | sample 1601181 | NCBI WGS metagenome assembly OKSA01 (sample SAMEA3541538, study PRJEB24748) | human gut metagenome | biome: human gut; feature: human-associated habitat; material: faeces | place: China | collected 2012
GTCGTGGTGCTGACGCGCAGCGCGCATCCCGCACAAACCGTCAAGGCCGCTCCGGCCAAGGCGCAGCAGCCCGCAGCCAAGCCTGCTCCCAAGCCCGCTCCCAAGGGCGATGGGGCCGTCACGCTGTAGACATCTCAGCGTCGCTTCTCTGCAATGATACAAAAGGGACCGCTGGCAGCAGCGGTCCCTTTTTTGTTAGGGCTGCGGGCAGGACCGGCATGGGGAGGACCGGGCCCGCCCTGCGGGGAAGGGCTCTTTCCCCGGCAGCCGTGCTCCGGGCTTTTCCCCGGGGCAACCCGCTTTAATCTTCAACGAAAGGCTTGAGCAGATCCTTCAGGATCGCTTCGCGCTTCGCAAAGATGTCGAGCATGGCCTGGCGGTCCAGGATGCGGTACGGCACGCCGGTCTTCTTCAGGTTCTCGATGACGAGCGGATCGTTGAACATCTTGTAGGCCTGCTGGGCGGCCTTTTCCACGATGGCCTTGTCCACGCCCACGGGCAGGGCGTAACCGCGGAAGTTGGTGGTCGCGTCGTCCAGGGTCTTGTAGCCCTGTTCGATGAAGGTGGGCACATCGGGGATGAATTCATGACGCTGCAGGTCGGCGATGCCCAGGACCTTGATCTTGTCCAGGGCGCGCATGGCGATGGACAGGTTGTTGAAGCTGCCCATGACCTTGCCCGCCATGACGGACTGCAGAGAGTCGGAGCCGCCCTTTTCAGGCACGTAGGTCAGCTTGACGTTGGCTTCCTTGGCCAGGAGCAGCAGGGCGATATGGTGGCCGACGAACAGGCCCGAACCGTTCAGGGTCACCTTGCCGGGATTCTTTTTGGCAAATTCCACCAGGTCGGAAACGCTGTTGAAGGGAGAATCCTTGGACACGAACAGGACGACAGGGTCAGCGGCAAAGTTGGCCAGCGGCTCAAGGGTGCGGATGCTGTACTTGGCATTCTTCTTGACGATGGACTGAGCGATGAAGTTGGGCAGGTTGTAGACGGTCATGGTCAGGCCGTCACGGCTGCCGCGGTCCATGAACCAGTTCCAGCCCGTCAGGCCGCCGGCACCGGCCTTGTTGAGGATGACGATGGGCTGGCCGAAGTATTTTTCGGCAGGCATGGCACAGATACGGGCCTGCACATCCGTCTGTGAGCCGACGGAATACGTACAGACGGCCGTGATGGGGCCGTTGGGATACTCATCGACAGGGGCCGCGTTTGCAGTCAGGGGCAGCAGCAGCGCCAGCACACTGAGGATGCGGAGGAAAAAGCGGTTCATACCATACTCCTTTGTTGCAGATTGAAGCTCTGTATGCCTTAGCCGTTAAAACGGCATGAATCCCTTGGGGATCTGGACCGTCAGGGCGACGGTGAACAGAAGGTACAGGAAACCGATGCAGGCAAAGGAGACGAGTATCCGCTTGCCGACGCCCGCCGGCGTGACCTGCATGGGTTGGGCGATGAGCGAAACGACGATCATATAGACGAACGAGGACAGATAGAACCCGGCGATCTCGAGGACGCCGATATACAGGACGGTCAGCAGGCAGAGGATCCCGACCCTTTTGAGGGGATAGCCCTTCAGCGTCATGATGGCGTCGATCTTCTGCCTGTGGTGCAGGAAGGCCTGCACATACTGGCCGAGATTGCATGCCGCCATCAGGTACAGGAGGAACCGGGGCACCAGCAGGGACTGTTCGTCCTGGGGACCGTCGAGCTGGAAGGCAAAAAAGGCGATGATGAGGGTCATGACCACAGCGGCAGCGAATTCCCTAGGCATTGGCGGCCTCCTTTTGCTGGCTGGCGAGCTTGGCCTTGGCCCTGCGGGCAAAGCGGATCTCGCTGAAGATGGCATATGCCAGAGACAGGACGCACAAGCCGATAAGGACCTGATTCAGCGTCCCGCTGAAAAAGTACTGCCAGAGGCCTACGTCGGTGTTGGCGATCAGCCTGCCCCGCAGGAAGTTCTCTTCGGCCAGGGGGCCCAGGATGATGCCCAGGACGATGGGCGCGCTGGGGATGCCCAGCTTCTTGAAAAGCAGCATGAGCGCACCCAGGCTGAACATGATGAGCACGTCGTCAAAGCTGTTCTGCACACAGTAAGAACCGAAGACGCACAGGATCATCACCGTACCGAACATCATGTAGTTGGGGACGTTGCTGACGACGTGGGTATAGCGCGAAGCCAGGATGCCGAAGCCGAACATGAAGAACTGGGCCAGGAACATGCCGATGATGAAGGGATAGGTGATGTCGGCATTTTTCGTGAACAGTTCCGGTCCGGGGAGCAGGCCCTGGATCAGCAGGCCGCCCAGCAGGACGGCTGCCGTGGGACTGCCGGGGATGGAAAGGGTCAGCAGGGGGATGCAGGCGGGAGCGACCGTGGCGTTGTTGGCGCATTCGCTGGCGCAGACCCCTTCAGGATCCCCGGTACCGAAGCGTTCGGGGTTCTTGTCCATCTTCTTCACCTGGTCATAGGCCATCAGGCCCGCCACCTGAGCTCCGGCTCCGGGGATGACGCCGATGATGGTGCCCAGGATGCTGCCGATGGTCAGGGTGCGCAGATAATGGACATGCTTCTTGATGACCTTGCCCAGCAGACCTTCCTTGATCTGGACTTTCACCCTTTCGAAAATGACATGGGAGTCTTCCATCATCTCGACCACCTGGGGCACGGCAAAAAGGCCGATGAGGGCCGGGACGATGGCGATGCCGGACGTCAGGGATTCGTGGAAGATGAACCGTCCTTCCCCGGTCACGTTGCTTTCGCCGATGCAGGCCAGCAGCAGGCCCAGTGCGCCGCCGAAAAGGCCCTTGAGCATGGCGCCGGAAGAAAGGCCGGCGATGACGGTGATGCCGAAGACCGTCGTCCAGAACAGCTCGGACGGACCGAACTTCATGGCGAATTCGGACATGGGAGGCGTAAGGAAGATCAGGGCGAGCGCCCCCACGACCCCGCCGATAAGGGACGAGAAAAAGGTGGTGTAGAGGGCTTCCTGCGCACGTCCCTGCTTGGCCATGGGATAGCCGTCAAGCAGTGTGGCGATGGAGGCCGGGGCCCCCGGAATGCTCAGCAGGATGGCCGAGATGGACCCGCCTGCCACGGCGGAAGTATACACGGCGCCCAGGAGCAGCAGTGAGGGAACAGGAGGCATGTAAAAGGTGAAGGGCACCAGCAGGGCCACAGCCATGGTCGGGCTCAGCCCCGGCATGGCCCCGAAGAAAAGCCCGCCGATGGAGCCGCAGACAAGGACCAGCAGATTGGACCATGTGAGGACATCGGGCAAATAGGTAAGCAGTTGTTCCATAATCACACTCCTCAATCAGCTTTCGGTCGGCAGTCAGCGCTGTTTGACGTCAAAGGCGACGCATCCGTCAGCGTTGATCTTTTCAACCAGACCGAATTCCCAATCAAAATAGCCTTGCATGGAGGCTTTGGAGGCATGGATGTCCGTATAGGGGCGGTACCAGATGTCGTCTTCGGGGCACAGGGCACAGGGCATGCCGGTGGCAAAGGGGAGACCGGCCCGCATCCAGGCCGGCGTACCACCGCGGATGAAGTCTATACGGGCTTCCGGCCAAAGCTTCTGCGCATCCTGTGCCGCCAGGGCGGCCAGCTTTTCCTGATCAGCCGTCAGCAGGATATGTCCCGCGTCCGGATACTGGGCCCTGACCCTCGGCAGGAAGGAACGCACCACCCATTTGGCCGCTGGCACATGCTGCTCGCGGTGGCGGTTGCTGGCGCCGACGTTGAGGCACAGGATACCGGGCTCGTCCTCCAGCATGCGGGCAGCCTCTGCCGCCTCGATACCGCCGGGAACGACACCTTCTTCCCGGTGGTCTGCCTCCGTCGCGGCCAGACCGCCCAGGATGCCGGCAGCAGCGGCGATGCCGCCCCTGAGGACGAACACTTCCGGCAGCCCCATCTGCTGCAGCCAGTGGGCCGTCATGATGGCTCTGAGTTCGTCATCGTCCATCAGCACATACCGGCCGTTGCGGACCGCCGCATATTCGTCCGTTGCCTGGACGAGCTGCCCGCCCTGGGCCGAGACGGCACCGGGGATGTGCCCGGCCGCATATTCCTGAGGCTGGCGCACGTCGAAAAGATACAGGGTCCTGTTTGCGGCATCGGCCTGCCATTCGGCGACCGTCCGGGGCTCCACGAAACGGACATGGTAGGTCTCGGCCACCTGGCGGATACGCTGTGCGGCCACACGTCTTCCTTCTTCTGTGCTGGGGGGGACGGGCCTGGGGGAACCGTATTCCAGATCGAAGCCGGACAGCTGCCAGTTCATGGTGCCGCCCTTGAGGGCCACGACCCGGTTGGGGACACCGGCATTGATCAGCGTCTGGGTGCCGATGATGCTCCGTGTCCGTCCGGCGCAATTGATGATGATGGTCGTGTCGGGATCCTTGACCACTTCGGCCAGCCGGTAGGTGACTTCGCATCCGGGAAGGTTGGTGCTCCCCGGGATGTTCATGTTGCGGTATTCGTTCACCGGCCTGACATCGATGACGATGGTGCGCTCGTCAGGATCATCCAGCAGGGCCTTGATCTCTTCGGGAGTGAGGCGGGGCGTATGCTGGACTTCTTCGACGTATTCGCCAAAGCCCTTGCTCAGGGCGCCGACCCCGTTGACGGTGACGAAACCGGCCGCTTCCCAGGCCTCCAGACCGCCTGTGACGATACTGACATCCTGATAGCCCATCCCGGTCAGGGCCGCGGCGGCACGGGCGCTCCTGTCAAGGTCCTGCGAGCGGCCGTCATCCATCACAAAAACGGCGGTCTTTTTGCAGGGGACGAGCGCTTCGACGCTGAGCTCGAGACGGCTGAGGGGGACACAGCAGGCCAGCAGGATATGTGATCTGGAGAATTCTTCCTGCTCCCGTACGTCCAGCAGGGCAAATTCGTTTTTTTCGTGCAACCGCTTGTGCAGGTCGTGGACAGATATGCCGGCAGTGACAGTGCTCATGCATGGCTCCTTTTGAGAAAAATCCTGATGTGCGTCGGACAAAACGTCTGCGATTTGCCCGTTCTTTGCTGGAATGCAAAACAGCAGGAAGCGTGCCAAGATGAGTTGAGGGGGTTCTTTTAAGTAATTATATGAATTTATTTTATTTTTGAGATTGATTCAAGTAAATTGACGTTCTTGTTTGTGAGAATATATATTTTTTTTAAGAAAAAAGGCTCAATTCTAAGAATCAAAGCCAGCAGCCCGATATGGCCTGCCTCCTGCCTCTTGCACCCAAAAGGACAGAATCGCCAATTTGTGGGGGAAGTAGTATGAAACAGGAAAAATATCGTTTTGCCGTTTTATTGCATTCCTATGAAATCATTGAGGAATGTAAAAAGGCCATGGTGGGCTGCCCTGACGAGATCCATTATGATCTGATCAATTTCGAGACCGGCCCGCAGAAAGCGAGGGAATGCCTGGAGAACGGCTATGAAGTCATCCTTTGCCACGGGGGGACCGGGGACACGATCTTTCGTTCCGTGCCGCATTCCGTCGTGAAGATAGAGCGCTCCGACATGGATGTGCTGCGCGCCCTCCGGGTCGCAGAAAAATATTCTGACAGGATCATCCTTGCCTCGTATCAGGATGAATTCCACGACAGCATCGCCGTGGAGATGGAAAGGATCCTCAACATCAAGGTCCAGTGCGCCATCTATGATTCCCCTGCCATGATGCGGCAGGCCATCCAGCAATGCGTGCTGCAGGGCTTCAAGGTGCTCATCGGCGGCGGCGTCAGCAAGGCCTGCATGGAGGAGTACGGCGGGCGGGGCTTCATCATCAAGCCCTCACACCGCAGCATCCAGCTGGCCTTCAAGCGGGGACGCCACCTGGCGCAGTCCCAGCGTGAGGCAAAGCGCAGGAACGGGAACATGATGATGATCCTTGAACACCTGCAGGAGGGGGTGCTCTGCATAGATTCGGAGCAGCATGTCATCATCGCCAACAAGGCGGCCTATCAGTTCCTCAATGTGCCCACGCAGGCCGACGAATCCTTTTTCAGCAAATTTTTCAAGCCGCTCGGCCTTATAGACACCCTGAACGATCTGACGCCGAAAGAGAACAAGATCGTCGACCTGCAGGGCGAGGCATTCATCGCCACGACATATCCCCTCATCCTTTATTCCGATACGCCGTGTGCCGTGAGCCTGTTCCGCGATACCCCGTCCCTGCAGAGCATCAGCAACAAGATCAACAAAGAGCTTTATTCACGCGGCCTGTCGGCGCGCACGACGATCGACGACATAAAAGGACAGAGCCTGCCCATTCGGCAGATGAAGGAAAAATTGCGTCAGTACGCACCGTCAGACGTGAACATCTTCATCCAGGGGGAGACGGGCTCCGGAAAAGAGCTGGCCGCCCATGCCCTGCATGCCGGCAGCAGGCGCAAGAACAGGCCGTTCGTGGCCGTGAACATCTCGGCGGTGCCGTGCCAGCTCATAGAAAGTGAGCTGTTCGGCTATGAGGAGGGGGCCTTTACGGGGGCCAAACGCGGCGGCAAGGCCGGCCTTTTCGAGGTGGCCCACAAGGGGACGTTGTTCCTGGACGAGATCGGTGACATCAGTGAGGAGACCCAGCTGCGTCTGCTGCGGGTGCTCGAAACAGGAGAGATCCTGCGCATCGGCGGCAATCGCATGTATCCTGTCGATGTGCGGGTCATCTGCGCATCGAACAAGCCCCTTCTCCACCTGGTGCAGAAAGGGCGCTTCCGCATGGATCTGTATTATCGCCTGTCGACGTTCAAGCTGACGGTACCGCCCCTGCGTCATCGTCTGGAGGACATCCCGCTGCTGCTCGATGCTGTCCTGAAAAAGTACCATTGCAGCAAAAAAGACCTGACGCCGCCCATCCTCGAATGTCTGCAGGGGCATTCCTGGCCGGGGAACGTGCGGGAATTGCTGGCGGTCATGGAGAATTACCTGCTGCTCCTGGGGGGCAGGTCGCCTGATCCGGATTTGCTGGCCGCCATCATGAAAGAACACAGTGCGGATAGTGTGGAAGATCTCTCCCTGCCCGCGGCGCCGACGTCTGCTCCCGGCCCTGACGGCCTTCTTCCCCCTCTCCAGGAGATGGAAGAAGAACGGCAGCCAACGCTCAAGCAGTATCTTGATACTGCCCGCGAGGCCCTGCTGCAGCGCACGATGGCAAAATTCGGAGGAGACAAAAGACTGGCCGCCCAGCAGCTGGGGATCGCCTATTCTTCGTTGTGCCGCCTGCTCAAAAAAGATTGAGGCAGCTGCCGGGAGCATGGGACAGGTGGAGGCAGGGCCCTGCCGCTCACTGGATCACGGCCCCATCCTCTTCAAAGGGGATGAGCAGCTGGCTCTGCTGGGTGCTGAGCAGCATGTTCTCCAGCACTTCCAGCAGGCGCTTGAGGCCGTCGCCGGTACGGGCGGAGACTGGGATGGCGTGCGGGAAGGCATCGGCCAGTTCGGCGCGGGCGGGCACGTCCAGCAGGTCCCACTTGTTGAGCAGCAGGATGCGCGGCATATGCTGCAGCTCCAGCTCCTCGAGGATGGTCTCCACAGAGGTGATCTGCTGCAGCAGGTCGGGATGCGAGGCGTCGGCCACATGCACCAGCAGGTCGGCGGACTCCAGCTCTTCCAGCGTGGCGCGGAAGGCATCCATGAGCTCCTTGGGCAGGTTGCGGATGAAGCCCACGGTGTCGGCCAGGATGATCTCGCGTTCGGCCGGGAAGCGCAGTCGGCGGGTGGTGGGGTCGAGGGTGGCGAAGAGTTTGTTCTCGGCCAGCACCTCGGAGCGGGTCAGGTTGTTGAGCAGGGTGGACTTGCCCGCGTTGGTGTAGCCCACCAGCGCGGCCATGGGGATGCCGCGACGGGCGCGGCGGGAGCGGGTGAAGGCCCGCTGGCGGCGCAGCTGGTCCAGTTCCTTGCGCAGGCGGGCCATGCGCTCGCGGCTGCGGCGACGGTCGGTCTCCAGCTTGGTCTCGCCGGGGCCGCGTCCGCCGATGCCGCCCATAAGGCGGTCCATGGCGCGGTTCTTGCCCGTAAGGCGGGGCTGGGTATAGCGCAGCTGGGCCAGTTCCACCTGGAGCTTGCCCGCGCGGGTCACGGCATGCTGGGCAAAGATGTCCAGGATGAGCTGGGTACGGTCCAGCACCTTGCGCTCGGTGATGTCGGCCAGGTTGTGGAGCTGGGCCGGGGAAAGCTCACCGTCGAAGACCAGGGTCCCGGCGCGGCCCTCCAGGGCCAGCACTTCCAGCTCGGCCATCTTGCCCTTGCCCAGGATGAACTTGGGATTGACCTGGGCCACGCGCTGCACCATGCGCCCGGCCACGGCCAGACCGGCGGTGCGGGCCAGCTCGGCCAGCTCGTCGAGGTTGCGCTCCTGGATGATGCGGGGCTGGGCCGCCACGGAGACCAGCAGGGCGCGGGGTGCGTCCGAGGCCTCGCGCGTGTCGTCGCTCCTGCGGGCCAGTTCTTCTTCCAGAGCTTCGGCGGTGGCGGCGAAATGGGCGCTGGTCTGGTCCCAGGGGCGGAGCTGCTCCACACGGTAGGGCTGCCCGGCCACGGGCGTGGGCAGCAGATGGGCCTCCTGCCATTGCACGGGGTCGCCGTCAGGATTGACGGTCAGCACGATGATGGCGTCCAGACGCAGGAAGAGCAGGTCCATGAGGTCTTCCTGGCTGAGTCCGTCGGGCGTGAGGTGGGTGTGGAGCAGACGAAGGCCGCGCAGACGATCGGCACCGGAGCGGGCGCGGGGCAGTTCCGGGATCAGGATCCCGCCTGCCTCGCCCACCAGTACCATGTCCACGCGGCCTTTACGGTCGATGAGCATGCCCAGTTGACGCCCCAGGGCGCGCGACAACAGCGACAGTTCCCGGGCCTGGTCGATGGTATAGACATCAGTGGCCGGGAAACGTCGAGTGGTCAGCCGGTTGAGGGCCTTCAACTGGCTGGGCTTGAGCCCCTGTAGGTTGCCTTCGAGCCTGGAAATGGCTAGGCCCCCGGACGCAGGTAGGAGGTGATGAGGGCGTCGTAGCGCGAGGTGGCTTCAAACGCACGCGAGGCCATGGCCTGACGGAAGTCCAGGCTGACCTTCATGTCGTGTTCCTTCATCTCCTGCATGGCGGTGGCGTACCATTTGGTTCCGGGCAGCACCAGGATGCTGTGGAAGTTCTTGGCAGCGGCGCGGATCATGCAGGGACCGCCGATGTCGATTTCCTCCACGGCCTGTTCGAGCGAGAGCTTGCGCTCCACGGCACCGGCAAAGTCGTACAGGTTCACGCAGACCAGGTCGAAAGGCTTGATCTCCTTTTCTTCCAGCGTGGCCATGTGCTCGGGGATGTCCTTGTTGGCAAGGATGCCCCCGTGGATCTTGGGATGCAGCGTCTTCACGCGGCCGCCCAGGATCTCGGGGAAGCCGGTGACGTCACTGACGGCCGTCACGGGCAGACCGGCAGCCTGCAGGGCCTTCATGGTCCCGCCGGTGGAGACCAGCTCCACGCCGTTCTGCGACAGGAAGGTGGCAAATTCCACCAGTCCGGTTTTGTCCGTCACGCTCAGGATGGCGCGGCGGATAGGAAGCATATCCATACGGATTCTCCTTGGCTCATGTTGGCATTATTGCCGCAGGCGATTTTGCCAGAAAAACGGTCCGTTCGCAATGCCGCGCTTGCGGCCGGCACCACCTGCCGCTATGCTGGCGGCGGAGGTCCTATGTCCATCAGACTCGTATCCTGGAACGTCAACGGCCTGCGTGCCGTGTCCGCCAAACCCGAATGGCGCTGGTTCGCCGAGAACACCTGCGATGTCATCGGCCTGCAGGAGACCAAGGCCATGCCCGAGCAGCTCAAGCCCGAAGTGGCCAACCCCGAAGGCTGGGAGGCCCACTGGGCTTCCAGCGTGGTGAAAAAAGGCTATTCCGGCGTGGCCGTGTTCAGCCGCATCAAACCGCTGGCCGTGCGCTGCGAACTGCCCCAGCCGGAATGGCAGGGCGAAGGGCGCATCCTGCATCTGGAATTTGAAAAGTTCCACTTCTTCAACGGCTATTTTCCCAACGGCGGCGCCGAGGAACTGGACGAAAACGGCAAGCCCATCCCCGGCCGTTTCAAGCGCGTGCCCTACAAGATGGGCTTTTTCGACGCCTTTACGGCCTATGCGGAAGAATGCCGCAAAAGCAAGCCCATCGTGGTCTGCGGGGACTTCAACATCGCCCACAAGGCCATCGATCTGGCGCGGCCCAAGCAGAACGAGAAGAACACCGGCTTTTTGCCCGAAGAACGCGCCTTTCTGGACCGTTTCACGGCCCTGGGCTATGTGGACACCTTCCGCCATGTGCACGGCGACGTGGAAGGCCGCTATTCCTGGTGGTCGTACAAGATGCGCGCCCGCGAGAAGAACGTGGGCTGGCGTATCGACTATTTCTTCGTTTCGGAAGAGCTGAAACCGTACATCCGTGACGCCTGGATCGAGGACGACGTCTACGGTTCGGACCACTGCCCCGTGGGCCTGGAGCTGGACATCTAACGGACAGGGCCTCGTGGCTCCCGGTGGGACTTTTGCCGGGGAGGTCGCGTCGTCCCTCCCGTATTGGGAGAGGGCTCATGCCTGAGCTGAACATCGCTTCCTGTGACTGGAACGCTTATATCACACTGCTGCGACAGCAGGACGCCCTGTGGGCACGCCACAGGGATAATATCTCCCTGTCTTCCTACCTGCGTTGCCTGGAGGACGCCCGAGCCGTGTTGTCCCTGCCTTCGTGGGATGAGCTGAGTCACCGGGAGGCCACCATATTACTGGGGCTGGGCACGCAGTATGGACCGCACGGCCTGCTGGGCTCTCTGCGCGGGGCGGGCATCGTCAAGGCCACGTTTATGCAGGACATTCCAGAATACCGGCATATACGTATCCGTATCCGTGATGCCATCCTGGCGGCCCGTGAAGCGGAGACAATTATGGACTTCATCCGCTGTGCCCAGACGGCGGTGGACACCATCGTGCGTCTGCCCCGTTTCAGCATGGCTACAGCTACGCGTTTGCTGACACTGGCGCGCCCGGACCGGGCCGTCTCCATCAACGGCGCCTCCAAAGCCGGGCTGGCGCGTCTGACGGGCCGCACCCAGTACTGGATAAGCGAGCCCCGGAACTACGGGATGCTGCTGCGCTGGGTCTACGCGCAGCGCTGGTATCAGTCGCCCGTGCCTGCGGATGCGGGCGAGGCCAGCTTGTGGCAGGCCCGTGCGGCCTTGCTCGATGTCCTTGCCTACGATAACAGCAGCCCGCTGACACAGGCCTAAGCCACGCGCATCCCGGGGGATTGAACGGGAAAAAGCATGGCAGTGTCTGTCCGTCCTTCTCTTGTCCCGCCGTATGCGGACTTTTTTAAGGGGGGCTTGAGTAAGGCCCCCGTTGCACTACAGGGAGAACACATGAAAACCATCGGTCTTCTGGGCGGCATGAGCTGGGAAAGCACGCTGACCTATTATCAGATCATCAACATGGTGACGGCCCAGACCCTGGGCGGTCTGCATTCGGCCCGCTGCCTGCTCTACAGCGTGGACTTTGACGAGATCGAACGCTGCCAGCAGGCCGGAGACTGGGACAGGAGCGCCCGCATCCTGGCCGATGCCGCACAGGCCCTGGAGCGGGGCGGGGCGGATTTTCTGGTCATCTGCACCAACACCATGCACAAGGTGGCCCCGCAGATCGCCGCCGCCGTGGGCATCCCGCTGATGCACATCGCCGACGTGACGGCCCGGCAGCTGCACATGGCGGGCGTGCAGCGCGTGGGTCTGCTGGGCACCCGCTACACCATGGAAGAGGATTTCTACACCGGCCGTCTGGAAGCCAACGGCCTGCAGGTGCTGGTGCCCGAAGCGGACGACCGGGCCGAGATCAACCGCGTGATCTTCGAGGAGCTTTGCCGGGGCGTCATCAAGGACAGCTCGCGCGAGACCTTCTTGCGGGCCATCCGGGATCTGGCCGCCCGGGGCGCCCAGGGCGTGATCCTGGGCTGCACCGAGATCGGCATGCTGGTGCAGCAGGAGAACATCGCCGTGCCCCTGTTCGATACCACGCTCATCCATGCCCGCACGGCCGCGCTGGTGGCCATCAACGAGACGCCGGTGGATACCGAGCCGGTGAAGGTGAAGAAGTAGTCTCGCGGCAAGCGGAGTGAGTTATGCGGGCTCTGATAGAGCGTATTAAACAGAATATCCCGGAATACCGCGCCTATGATGAGGCGGCGACCCGAAACAGCATCATTTTGCCGATTTTAAGCAAGCTGGGCTGGGACATCTTTTCCCGTGACAGCGTGTATCCCGAATATCCTGTCGGTTCCAAAAGGGTCGACTATTCCCTGCGCATTCTGGGACAAAATCGTTTTTTTATTGAGACGAAGCGCTGCAATGTCGATCTGGCCTGTCATCAGGAGCAGCTTCTCGGCTACGCTTTTCATTTCGGTGTCGAGCTGGCCTGCTTGACCAACGGTATCACATGGCAGTTCTTTCTGCCGCTCAAACCTGGTGAATGGGAGCAGCGCCTGTTCTATACGGTGGATTTTGAGAATCAGAGCCCGGATGAGATTGAAAAGTTCTTCGTGGATATCCTGCGTCGTGAGGCACTGGAAGACAGGACAGCTGTCGAAAAGGCTGAGGACATCTTTGTCAAAAAGAACAGACATGCTGTCATCAAAGCGGTGTTCCCGGCTGTCTGGAAGGAGCTCATCACAAATCCGCCCAGAGAATTTCTGGACGTGATTTGTGACAAGATTGAGAAAACATGCGGCTATCGTCCAGATGATGCCACTGCCGCCAGATTTTTGCTTAAAGTCCAACGAGGACAGGCTGTGGCCACAACGCCCACGCCTGTGCAGGACTATACCGAGGTCCAGACCCGTTCCAAACAAACAGGGCAGCGTGAAAATCCTGATTTACGGAAGGAAAACGCACTTCCTGTGGAAAAAGTTATGCTTCGAGGCGTAGAAATTCCTCTTGAGCGTACAGGAAGTAACAGCAGGGGATATTTTTCAGAAGTTCTTCCTAAGTTGCTTTCTATCCTGACGGAGCAGGAAATACAAAATTTAAGGGATATTTCATTTTGTAGAAAGCATATAACAATGCATGATTTTCCATTAATCTCCCACGAACCTATGATAGATAGGCGCGGTTATCACAGATCGTGGGGAAAGAAAATTTCTGGTTACTATGTTTATTCACAATGGTATCAGGATAGTACCTTGAAATTGTGGAAGCGGTATTTATTGGAACTAGCTCAAAAAGAATAATAAAAAGCCCCCTGGTTTCAGGGGGCTTTTTCGTTAAGAGCTTTCAACAGAGCGGATAATAATATCCTTATGTGCGAGGGGGAAGGGGCCCTTCTATCCACACCTAGAAATGCAGCACGGGCATGCCCAGCTGGCGAACGTGACGGATGAGCTCCTTCATCTCCGGGCCCAGCAAAAAGCCCAGCAGGACGAGCATCACGCCCAGAAAGACATATTCGCCCACGCTGCCCGTGGAGCAGACCTTGAACGAGAGCTTGTTCTTGCGGGAAAAGGGATGCAGGGGGATGCCCGAAGGGGTCAGCATGTCCAGCACCACATGGCTGATGCCGCCCAGACCGATGCCCAGCAGGGCGGGCTGCCAGTGCGGGGGCACCAGATGGCTGCAGGCCACCAGCAGGATGGCGACCCACCAGCCGAACCAGTGGGTGGTGCCGCGGTGGATCTGGTTGAAGGTGCGCTGCGGGTTGCGGGAGCGCTTGGCGATGGCCTGGTCGAGCTTGTCGGGCAGGATGGCGCCGAGACAGGCGGCGACCACGCCTTCCAGCGGCAGGTGCAGGGCCAGGGCGGCGCCGACGCCCGCCGTCTGGTGGGTGATCCATTTCATGGGAGCTCCGTAAGACTGGGGATACCGGCCCGGAAGGCCGGGCGCGGGCTGCGGTCAAAGGGGCGGGCGGAGTCTGTCTCCGCTTGTCCTGTTCCGGTAGCGGGCGCACCTGCCGGGCACGTGCGGGCAGGGGATGCAGGCTGTGCGGCGCGGCATCCGCCCTTGCCGTGCAAACGGCAGGCAGCGAAAAGAAGGGGCCACCGGCAGGCCTTTCCGTCGCGCAGGGCGACAGAGGCGTCCGGCAGCCCCCTCCGTACGGATCGTTCTAGCCGCAGCGGGAGAAGCCGCAGGCGGGGCAGATCAGGCAGCCTTCCTGGAAGACCAGGGGCTCGTCGCATTCGGGGCAGCGGTGTTCCTCGATGTCGGCCACACCGGAGCCCAGATGCTCGTCCTTGAGGTAGCGGCGTTCCAGCACCCAGGCGATGGCGTCCGGGATGGAGAGCAGCAGGCCCTTGCCGCGGAACACGGGATGTTCGCCGCCGATGCCCTTGATCTGGGCCACGATGTCGCGCACCTCCACGCCGGAACGCAGGGCCAGGGACACCAGACGCCCGATGGCTTCGGCCTTGGCCGTGATGGAGCGGCCGGCGTAGGCGTCGGGCGACAGCGTGACGGAGTTCGTCCGCGGGTCGAAGAAGTCCTGGCCGGGACCGCCGCGATGCACCTCGACGTCGCCGATGCCGTAGTACATGAGCATGCGACGCGCAGCCTCGGCGCCGGTGAGGCCCGTGGATATGGGCACGTGCGTGTATTTCTTAAGCTGGGAGTTCACGTACCAGGTTGCAAGGCCGCCGATGGCCAGCGTGACGACGATCAGCAGCAGGTATCCGTTGCTCAATCCGAACATGGGTGTAACACTCCTTCAGAAGGTTGCATGCGCGGACGCTCGCGTCCGCATCGTTTTCGTTCCCCGCTATTCTATAATGAAACAGATGATCGCCTCGAAACCGTCATGGATTCAGCGCGAAAGATTCGTAACTGACGGCGCCGAGACGCCGGAGGCGCTCAACTCCGATGCTCCACGCGCAGCTCGGAGCCGTCGATGCTGAGCGCGAGCCTGCCTTCCAAAAGCTCCAGCAGCTCCTCTCCCACGAGCGCACGACGCCAACCGCGCAGAAGATCGACGCCCTCGCGGTACCCGCGCGC
>OKSA01002503.1_pt1 | contig 14899 bp, 17 predicted proteins | sample 1601181 | NCBI WGS metagenome assembly OKSA01 (sample SAMEA3541538, study PRJEB24748) | human gut metagenome | biome: human gut; feature: human-associated habitat; material: faeces | place: China | collected 2012
CCTTTAGAGGCGTCCATGCCAACGTAAAGAATATAATTGTTTTCCATAAATAATGACCTTCTTTCATATGTAATCGGTTTTGAATTGCACCTCTAAATCAAGACAAACGCAACCTCGCAAATACGGAGACAAGTGTAGAAACACTGCTGCAACAAACTAATTCGGGTATAAAGTGATGTCAAGATTAAAGGATTAAGTCTTTTTGAAGTGGACGTACATGAAGTAGCCACAGGGAGTGAGAATAAAACCTTCATTTAAAACAAAACTATTATCTTAAAATTAGAATGTACAATCAATAATGAAATAAGAAATTCATTAACTGATTACAGAACATATTATACGAGGAAGTGATATTATGATGATGGAAATGTTTTTAAATGAACAAAAGGCAAAAGAAAATGGTGTTACCTATACATTTAATCAGGATCATTTTATCGTGTATCAGGATGATATAACAAAATACGAAATGAGTTCCAATAGTCATGCTTTGAAAAGAACTCTGGGGACGGGAAATGATGGAACTACGATTGACAGCTCGTTACAAGAGTTTATGAAAAATACAAAACATCATTTGCAAAAAGAATCAATGATGTATTTGCCGGTGTTGATATGTGTGCTGATTATCACGATTATTAGTATTGTTAATGTATGCGCCCTAAATATGTCAGATGATTTATATCACAATGCGATATTTAGTCTGCTTGGGCTTCCGTGGAGACGGTGTGTATCATTTTCGGTAATACAAAGTTTTTTCACCGCATTTTTCTCCGTGGTAATGTTTTTTGTTTTATTTGCGACGGTTCAAAAATTAAATTTAACAGAATATTTACTGATTAAGTTAGACTGGGTAACGGTCGTTTCTATGGTGGTTATGCTGGTGGTGTTATGTTTTGTGCATTGGATTGTTCCATATATTATTTTATGCAGAAAGCAGCCGGTTGAAGTTTTTCGGGATAGGAAAGGAGAATAAAATGATTTCGATTAAGAATTTAGTGAAAATATATAATAAAGGAAAAGGAAATGAATATAAGGCTTTAAAAGGAATTGATTTTCAGGTTCAGGATGGAGAACTGGTAGCGGTTATTGGAAAATCCGGTGCCGGTAAATCCACGTTGCTGCATGTTTTGGCAGGAATTGATAGCTTTGAGAGCGGCAGTTACCACGTTGGAAACCAAGATGTGGGACAGATGTCGGAAAAACAATTGGCGGAGTTTCGAAACAAAAGTATTGGAATGGTTATGCAGGATTTTGCTTTGATAGAAGAATATACCGTGCAGGAAAATCTTCAGGTTCCGCTTATTTTCGGTAAGGTGAAAAAAAGAGAGCAAAGTAAAAAGATTATGGATGTTTTGGAAAAGGTAAACATCGCGGAATTAAAAGATAAACGGGTCAATCAATTGTCCGGCGGGCAGAAACAAAGAGTAGCGATTGCCAGAGCCCTTATTAATTCTCCAGAGTATATTTTGGCAGATGAGCCTACAGGGGCACTCGACAGCAATACATCAGATGACATCATGGATGTGTTTGAGGAGTTAAATAGAAATGGGCATACGGTTATCATAGTCACGCATGATAATGGTGTGGCTGCCAGATGTCAGAGGGTGATTGAGATAAAAGACGGAGAAGTGTTGTCTGAATAATAAAAAAATGCAACTTATTCGCTGTCTCAATCGTATTGTTTACATAGAGGCAGCGAATTAATTACAAGTAGGAGGTTTGTTAGTATGAAAAAAACAATATTATTAACGGCATTAGGAATTTGCTGCATGGTTGCAGCAACATCAAGAACAAAGGCCGCAGAAAAGGTGTCGGGGAAATATCATTATGAAATCATAAATAGTACCCAAAAGACAGCAGCGCTTACCAAAGTGGAGCAACCGGGGACACAAGTGATTCTTCCATCAAGTATTGATGGTTATACAATTGTTCAATTGGGAACTATGAAGGAAAACAATTACCATTTTGCCAGTGCGTCTACTCTTCGATTGGAAGGAAAGGCAGAGTTGTTTTCTGCCGCAGATGCAGAAAAAGTGACAGAGTTGACGATACCATCCAAAGTAGAAAAAATCGGTGTGATGTCATTTCAAGGTTGTAAAAAAATCAAGAAGGTTACTCTGCCGAAGGCATTAACATATATTGGTTCCAATGCATTTAACGGATGTGAGTCCTTGCAGAACATTACGATTCCGAAAAAAGTAAAGGGGATTGGGAGTGGTGCATTTATGAAATGTGCAGCACTAAAAAAAGTTACGCTAAAGATGAGTAAAGCAACGATTGGCTCAGAAGCATTTTCTACGGATGTTACGGATGGTTATGATGCAAATGGTAACCCCAAAATCATAAAAAAAAGCCACCTTACCAAGATTGTTATGCCGTATAAGTATAAGGGGCTTTTAAAAGAAAGAGCTTTCTGTGGTTATGTTGGAACTTCTTTTACATGGCGTGATTTTAATACCTATAACGAGGGCTTTTTGCGTGGATGCAAAACCTTAAAAAATATTGTATTTCCAAAGAATCTGAAAACGATTGATATTCCAAAACATTGCCTGGATGATTCGCTGTCTACATTAAAACCATTGGTGATTCCGGAGGGCGTTAAGGCGGTATATGTCGGTCAGCATTGCAGAAATATAAAATGCATTACGGTAAAGGGGAAAAAGACGGTATTATACGGTGACAGTGGCATGGGAGCAAAAATGATTTCTGTAGAAAAAGTAAATTGTAAAAAAGGTTCAAAAACATGGAAGAAGATGAAAAAGTTTGTATGTCCGAATTTTGCTAAGAAGTTCAAAAAGGATACAGAAAATATTGATACGGATGATTATTACACAAGAGAAATAGTGCATACGAAGAAAGTTAAGGTGGCGAAAACAAAATAATAAACATTGACAAAATTTGTTATGCAACTTATTCGCTGTCTTAATCGTATTATTTACAAAGAGGCAGCGAATTTACTGTGAGGGGGGCTATAACTATGAAAAAAAGAATAATTAGAACATTAGTAACTATGGGTTTGGCAGTGTCGGTTATCATGCCGGGAGCGCAAGTATTTGCACAGGAGAATACAAGCGCTGAATTTACATATACGGGAAGTAACGACAGTGATTATAAGGGGCAGAGTACGGTTGTTATTGAGGGAAAAGCAAATTCAGGCAATACTGCGGAATTACAGTGTGTAACAGTAGATATGCGAAAACTCGCACAGTTTAAGAATGCGAAGGTTTTGAAATTTGCAAAGGGAGTCAAGTATGTTGCGTTTAAGACAAAGCCGGATACAGGAGACAAACTGGATGACAAAATTACAGGTCAGGATTATTTGAAATCAGCAGATAAAACGGGTATTGAAAAAATTGAGTTTTCTTCCGATTTTGTAAAGCCATATTCACATGATTGGGGCAATTGCATTGAAGAAAAATTAAATCAGTGCTTTCCTAAATTAAAGAAGGTTTCCATTTCGAAAAATAACAAGTATTATAGGGTGTCGAATGACGTTATTTTTTCAAAAGATGGAAAGAAATTAGTTATGTACCTGGCAAATAGACCGGGGAAAAGCTATAAAATTCCGGCCAAATGCACAAAGATTGGATATTACGCCTTTGAGAATGTTCACAATCTTAAATCTGTGACTATTTCAAAAAACGTAAAATCAAAGAATGTAAGTTTTGCAAATGCGGAAAAACTTGAGAAAATAAGTGTTTCTCAAAAGAATAAGGTGCTTGCCTCAAAGAATGGAGTTTTATACAATAAGAAAATGACTACATTGCTTGAGTATCCAATGGGCAAAAAGAACACAAGTTTTAGAATCCCAAAGACTGTGAAAACAATGGATTATGTGCCGGATAACATTTTTATGAAAAAACTTTATGTGCCAAAGAAATTTACATCTGTGTACTATATGAAAAATTGGAAGTCGCTGACAGAGATAAAACTTGAAAAGGGTAACAAAAAACTGGTGGTAAAAGGCGGAGTGATTTACAATAAAAAGCATCCGGAGTGGAAATATGATTTCGGAAAAAATAAATAGGGATAACGCAAAGGAGGAGGCTGATTATGAAACGATTTGTGTTTTTTGTTGTATGTGCGTTAATGTTGGCAGGATGTGCTACACAAAATGTTGATAAAGAAAAGGATAATCAATCAACAACATCTAAAAAAGTTTATGACAGTAATAATCAAAAAGAGCAGGCAATCAGTACGTCTACCAGCAATATGTTTGAAATAAAAAATGGAGTGCTTGTTCGCTACAAAGGTGGTTATAATAAAGCGTTAAAAATTGTTTTACCACAAAAAGTGAAAGAAATTGCCTCAAAGGCATTTATTCTTACGAAAGATGAAAAAAAGCATGTGGGAGAACTGAAGGTATCATCAATTGAAATTGGCAAAGATGTTAAACTTCACAAAAATGCTTTTTATGGAGCTGGACCGTTAAAGGTTACTCTGTTAGATGGTCGCATAAATGTTGAAAAACATTCATTTTCAGAGATGGGAAAGTATGGTTGTGAGTCCGAAATTTTTATGTGCGAGAGTATTAAAACAATTGAAGAATATGCTTTTTATGAAGAGAACGGAACTAAGAAAGTTTATTTGAATAATAATTTGGAGCGAATTGAAAAAAGTGGTTTGTATGGTGCTGCTTATTCTGATTTACCAGATAGTATTAAATATTTGGGAAGTAATTCGTTGGGATATGCGAGCAAGCAAATAACTAAACTGCCAGAAAATCTTGAGTATATTGGAGAACATTGCTTAACACTTTATGGCGGTAAAATAAAAGTGTCCTCACATGTGAAAAAAATGGCAGTAAATGCAATTGTATGGGAATGCACAAATAGTGATGTTCAAGGCTATGAGGTGGATAAAAATAATTTGTATTATAAAAGTGATTCAAATGGCTGGTTATATTCGAAGGATGGAAAAAAATTATTTTATGCTTATCGACTTCCTTCAGAGAATAATGTTGTGATTCCTAAGGGAGTAGAAAAGGTATATAAAAAGGGCGTATATATGTATGGTGATGATTTCGCACCGGGAGAAAAAAGTAAGATAATTAATTAAAAAAATGCAACTAATTCGCTGCCTCAATCGTATTGTTTACAGAGAGGCAGCGAATTAAGGCGTGAACAGGAGGAAAATATGAAAGTAAAGCAATCCGCATTTATAATGTTACTATTTAGCATATTGATTTTTGCTTGCGCTTGTTCAAAAAAGCAAACGAGAATACAGCCAAATGCAAATGTAAATATTGAAAAAATAATGTGGAATGACAATGTGGAAAAGTATGAGATGGATACAATTAAGTATTTATATAAGAAGTCATCTGACGGAAAATATGTATGGATTACTAAGGTAGAAGTTTCTGATAAACACACGTCAAATCAGTTGAAATTTCCTGAGAAAATAAATGAAAGTATTTTGGCTTGCGTTGGATTTGATTCAGATAATAGGGGTGAAAACACATCAGATGTTGCATACAATGTGTTTGGAGATTCGATTATGGATGGCGATGATTTTCAATATTCGAAAACAGTGAATAAAATACACAGCGTTGTGCTTCCGGACAGTGTCTGTTCAATCGAAGATAATGCATTTGCAGGCTTATATTCGCTGAGAAAAATAAACTGCCCAAGAGAATTGAAAAAAATTGGTGCTGGTGCCTTTGAACTGTGTTCAGGACTTACAAAGTTTAATATAGAAAAAAATGTTTCGGAGATTGGTTTGGGGGCTTTTGGTAATTGCGAAAAACTTAGTAAAATTCATGTGTCTGCTGACAATGATAAATATTGTGAGCAGGGTGGACTTGTTATTGATAAAAAACAAAAACAGGCAGTTTTTGCTATTCCCGGAAGAGAAAGGATTATGATTTTGAATGGTTTCGAATCGTTTCGGAAGGGGTGTTTTGCCACTTGCAGAGTTAAGGAGATTGATTTGAAAAGCGATAATGTGGTGTTTTCTAAAAAGGGAAATTATATTTATCGAAAAGATAAAAAGGCATTGGCTGTAGGAGTAGTAAATGGAAATACGGCTGTGATACCAGAGGGGATTGAGGAACTAAATCAGGATTCTGTATTGATAGGGCAGAATATTAGCAAGGTTACGATGCCATCTAGTTTGAAATGCCTGCGGGGAGCTTGGCTTGATATGGGAAACATGGATGATTGTGTTTTTGAATTTAAAAGCACAAATCCACCTAAGATAGCTGCTCCGTCAAAGAATACTTCAATGGTGCCTGTTGGGCAGAAGATTTATGTTCCAAGGCAGTCAATTAAATTGTATAAGAAATGGCTGAAACAGAATGGAGAAAAAAGTGGTGTAATTAATTACAAATAGGAGGATTTTAGTATGAAAAAAACAATTAGAATAACAGTACTTACAGCATTATTATTAACGCTGTCCCTTGCATCTGCCGGCACAATGGCAGGTGCAAAGACAAAAAATGGTTTTACCTACAAGATAACGAAAAATCAGGTAAAAATCATTTCATGCAGTAAAAATCAGAAGCGGATTGTTATTCCAGACAAGATTGCAGGAAAAAAGGTGACATCACTTAGTGCCAATGTATGGAAGAAATCATCAAAGGTTCAAACGGTTGTATTACCAAAGTACTTGAAAACAATTGAAAAAAAACAGGCAGATTATGCATGGGGAAATATCGTTAAGAAAAAGAATATATTTTCTACACCATTTACCGGATGCAGTAAGTTAAAAAATATCAAAGTGGCAAAGGGAAATAAATATTTTTGCTCTGCTAAAGGTGTTTTGTATACAAAAAACAAGAAGACGCTTTTGGTTTATCCGGCAGGGAGAACTCAGAAGTCTTATACGATTCAGGGAAAGACAACACAGATTGGCGAGTCTGCTTTTGAGTCTGCTAAATATTTGCAGAAGATTTCATACGGCAAAAAATTATTTTATATTTCAGACGGAGCATTTTTTGCATCTGGTTTGAGAAGTGTGGAACTTGCAAAGAATATTTCTAATGTTGGGTTGTATGCGTTTGCTTACAATACGAAACTTCAAAAGGTGACACTTGGAGATAAGGTGGAACAAATTAACACTCCTTTTATCGGCTGTACAAATTTAAAACAGTTTCAGGCAGATAAAAAGGAAACCGGATATTATGCAGTGGATGGTGTTCTTTATTATAAAGATAAAGAAAAAACATATATGAAATGCTATCCGGCAGCGAAGCAGGAGGATTCTTACGAATTTCCGGCTGGTGTAAATGGCGGCGGCTTGTGTTTTGCTAATTGTCGTTACCTGAAAAAGGTTGTGTATGCAAAAGATAGTATAATGGGGCAGGATTTTTATGAGTGTCACAATTTGACTGTGGTATTACCTGATGTTGTGGTGAATCCGGCAACGGGAAGTGAAAGTGATTCTTATGATGGTAAGTGGGAGCCGTTTAAGAATTGTACGGATTTCATTTTGCAGGGAAAAAAGAATCCATTTATGCAGGCGTGTGCGGTAAGTAAAGGTTTTACTTATAGTATTGTTTGATGCGTTTTTAGTAAATGTGTTATGCAACTTATTCGCTGTCTTAATCGTATTGTCTACATAGAGGCAAAAATTAATTACAAATAGGAAGGACTGCAGTATGAAAAAAATAAACACATTGTTTGTTATATTATTTGCTGCTATGGCGGTTTGTGGCTGTGGAAACTCCTCGCAGGAAGCACAGGTGAAAAAGCCGGATTCGATTCAGCAAAAGGAACAGAAAAATAAAACCAGCGATTTATTTGAAGTGAAAGATGGTGTACTCATCCGTTACAAAGGAAGCTATCAGACAGAAAGAAAAATTATTCTTCCCGAAAGTGTTAAGGTGATTGGAAAGAAGGCGTTTTCCCTGAGTGAGAAAGAGAAGTGTATGATATACAAACTTAAGACGTCGACACTGGAAATTCCGTCTGATGTAAAGATAAATGAATATGCGTTTTCGGGAGCCGGGCCTTTGAAGGTGACGCTTGCAGAAGGCCGAAAAATGGTAGAAAAGAGTGCTTTTCGCGGCATGGGGAAATATGGAAGCGATTCGTAAGTAATCCTGGCGAACAGTATAGAAGTTATTGATGAATATGCTTTTTACAAAGGGGAGTGTGTAAAAGTAAAATTGGGGAGTGGTTTGCAGCAAGTTAAAAAATATGGTCTGAACGGTGTCATTGTGCGTTCCCTGCCGGATAATTTGAAACAGCTGGATGAGGAATCGCTGGGAGATTCTTATAAATATGTTCATAATATGCCAGAACATTTGGAAAGGCTTGGGACGCATTGCATCCGAATCAATAAGGAAGGACGTATTCAAATATCGGCGAGCGTGAAGTATATTGCAAAAAATGCTGTTGTGTGGGAAAACAGTAGAAATGGTGGTGAAATGGGATTTGATGTGGCAGAGGCAAATCCTAATTATAAAAGTGATGAAAATGGATGGCTGTATTCGAAGGATGGTAAAATAATGTATTTTGCATACTTAATTGGCGATGAGTTTGTGATTCCGGATGGAGTGGAAAAGGTCTACAAAAATGGATTGTATTTATATGAGGATGGGCTTGCAAAAGGCACCGGCACGGTTATTGTAGGGGAGGACCGTGTGAAATTTTTCTGATGCGAGCGTTATACGCTGATTTTTGTTGTATATAATTCTGGTAAATGCCTGAAATGTGTGTTAAAGTGTATTTTATTAGGTAGAGTTTGGTGTAGAAAGGATGTGGATGTTTGGAAAATGAATTAAAGAGTCTTGCTAGAGAGCGTATATGGTTTTTGGAACAGGTACGCAGGAAGGCTGAAAAGAGTGTTACGATATCAAATGGTGGTAATTTTATCTGTCGGAAAGTGCGAGGGGCATTTCAATATTATCTTAATGGGGGATATGTGAAAAAAAGCGAAAAAGATAAGTTGAGGATGCTGGCAAAAGACAGGTATTATAAAAAGTTACTTCCTATATTAAATGCTAAGATTGAGGCTGGAAGACAGGCAGTTGAATTTTTCTCGGATTCTGAATTGGAAGATGTGTATTCTCAGATGCATGAAGGTAAGCAAGTTTTATTTACTCCGGATTTTATTCCTATTGAACAAAGAGTTAAGATGTTTGAAAATGAAGATTATGCTGCGAAAACGATGGATGAGGAAGTAACTGGCGAATACTTCACGGCAAATGGTGAGCGTGTGCGCTCGAAGTCGGAGATAATTATAGCGGACCACCTACGGCGTTATGGTGTAGTGTATAAATATGAAAAGCCATTGGAACTCACGGTGCATGGGCGGAGAGTTACCTTTTATCCGGACTTTACGGTTATGAATTCGCGAACCGGCAGGATTTATTATTTGGAGCATTTTGGAATGATGGATAATGAAGATTATTATAATGCGGTTCTGCGAAAACTGGATGCCTTTGAGATGAACCAATTGCTGATTGGCAGGGATGTTTTATTGCTCCATGAAAGTTCAAGCGCACCGTTGAACACCAGGGTGTTGGATTGTTATATTCAGGAATATTTGGTGTGAGGGGCCGTTGCTAAAATTGCCAAAAGCAAGTTGCCATCACTGGTGAGCGCGATGCTACTGGGTAAAAGAGATGGAAGTAATGCTGGCAACTTGTCTTATGCAACCTAAATTGGTGTAAAAGTAAAAAAGAGTTGCATGAGAACGAAAAGAGGTTGCTTCAAAAGCAACGCTGGAGCATTAATATGGAAGAAAGAGTTGTTTTTGGGGCGTAATTTGACGAAATAAGAGAGATAAGAGGCGTGAAACGAGCGAAATAGACAACGCTTAGGGGAAAAAAGAGGGAAAAGCGTTGCATGGGGTGTGGGACGCCATGGATTTGGCGGGGAACGCCGAGGATTGTGCACTTCCTCCGGAAAACTACAAGCCATGCAACCTCGCCTCCGCTCTGCTTCGGCTCGGTCACGGGCTGTCGCCTCGTATACTGCGCCATGCAACCTCGCCTCCGCTCTGCTTCGGCTCGGTCACGGGCTGTCGCCCTATAAAAAGTAAAATTCCCACCATTTCTTGTGTGAGCAAACTCCCACCGAAATGGCGTGAATTTTATTTTTTGCATGTTCCATCATCCAAGCCATGCAACCTCGTGAGCAAAGCTCACTCGGTCACGGGCTGTCGCCCTATAAAAAAGCTAAAAAACAAATTTTCTTACGTGAGCGAGCTCCCGACGAAATTTGTTTTTACCTTTTTTGCATGGCTTGTAGTTTTCGTGAAAAAAGTTCTTGCATTATGGAAAAAGGTATGGTAGACTAATATTTGCTGTGACATGATAGCGATGAAGCGTGAGGTTGCCACCATCCGGTGGGTTTTTCCGTGGAGCGAATGTCAAGAGGCCGAGATCAGCAAATTCGGCCGGGAACCCTGACGGCAAGTCACTGTACAGTAACATATTTTCTGCCAAGGAGCAGATAAACGTGTGAGTCAAGCCTCCATAGGGAGGATTTTTGAATGAACCGATATGACACACACGGATGAGTGTACAGTCACCACTTGTCGTACTATTACCAAATAAAGTACGAAAAGGAGGCGACTATTTTTTATGGCAAGTAAAAAAAGTCAGAAAATGAGAATTATCCTGAAGGCATACGATCATCAGTTGATCGACTTTGCAGCATCTAAGCTGATTGATACTGTAAAGAAAACGGGAGCAAAGGTGAGTGGGCCTGTGCCACTTCCTACCAAGAAAGAAGTTGTTACCATTCTTAGAGCGGTACACAAATACAAAGATTCCCGTGAGCAGTTCGAGCAGAGAACTCACAAAAGACTGATTGATGTATTGACCCCTTCACAGAAGACTGTAGATGCACTTTCCCGTTTGGAAATGCCTGCAGGCGTTGCAATTGACATCAAAATGAAATAAGAACCTATGGTTATGATGCGGTCTACGGTTCAGGACAAAACAGTAACCATCTAGGATGATTGGTTTGAGAAAATCAATCCGCTGTAGATTTTATAGGAGGAAAGAAGAAATGAAGAAAGCTATTGTAGCTACAAAAGTTGGAATGACACAGATTTTCAACGAAGACGGTGTATTGACACCAGTTACCGTACTTCAGGCTGGTCCGGTATATGTTTCTCAGATTAAGACGGTTGAGAACGACGGATACGAAGCAGTACAGGTAGCGTATGGCGATGTTCGCGAGAAATTAGTGAACAAGCCGGTAAAAGGACACTTAGAAAAAGCAGGTATCGAGAATAAGAGATTCCTCACAGAGTTTAAATTCGAGAATGCTGCAGAGTATGAGTTGGGCCAGGAAATTAAAGCAGACATCTTTGAGGCCGGTGACAAAATTGACGTTACTGCGAAGACAAAAGGTAAAGGTTTCCAGGGTGCAATTAAGCGTCATGGACAGTCTCGCGGACCAATGGGTCACGGTTCCAAATTCCATAGACATGCTGGTTCCAACGGTTCGGCATCCGATCCGAGTAAAGTATTCAAAGGTAAGAAAATGCCTGGTCAGATGGGTGCAGTACAGGTTACCATTCAGAATCTTGAGATTGTCCGCGTAGATGCAGAAAATAATTTGATTCTGGTTAAGGGAGCTGTTCCGGGACCGAAGAAATCAACAGTAATTATTAAAGAATCCGTTAAGGCATAACTTTTCGGAAAGGAGGAAGACACAGATGGCAAGTGTATCTGTTTATAATAAGGAAGGCAAAGAAGTAGAGAAAATCGACTTGAACGATTCCGTATTTGCCGCTCCGGTAAATGAGCATTTGGTTCATATGGCGGTTGTTTTACAGCTCGCTAATAAACGTCAGGGAACACAGAAAGCTAAGACACGTTCTGAAGTTCGTGGCGGTGGTAGAAAACCATGGAGACAGAAAGGAACTGGTCATGCTAGACAGGGTTCCATCCGTGCTCCACAGTGGACAGGCGGCGGCGTTGTGTTCGCACCGGTTCCGAGAGATTATTCTTTCAAAATGAACAAAAAAGAAAAAGCAGCAGCGATGAAATCCGTTTTATCTTCTAAAGTAAATGAGGAAAAACTTATCGTTGTAGATTCTCTTGATATGGAAGCTCCAAAGACAAAAGAGATGAAGCAGATTCTTAGTAATTTGAAAGCTGAAAAAGCGTTGGTAGTAGTTGATGGTGATGCATCAAACGCAATTCTTTCTGTTAGAAACATTCCGACGGCAAGAGGTGTGTACAACAATTCTATTAGTGTTTACGACGTATTGAAGTATGACACAGTAGTCATTACCAAGAGCGCTGTAAAAGCAATCGAGGAGGTGTACGCATAATGGCAGATTTAAGATATTATGACATTATTGATAAACCGGTTATCACAGAGAAATCTATGGCTGGTATGGAATATAAAAGATATACATTTTATGTTCATACAGAAGCTACAAAGTCCCAGATTAAAGAGGCAGTAGAAAAGATGTTCCCTGGAACCAAAGTTGCGAAAGTAAACACCATGAATTTGGATGGTAAAAAACGCAGACGTGGTATGGTAGTTGGCAAGACAGCAAAGAAGAAAAAAGCGATTGTTCAATTGACAGAGGACAGTGCTGATATTGAGATTTTTGAAGGACTTTAAATCGAAAGGAGTGTAACAAATGGGAATCAAAACTTATAACCCATATACCCCTTCTAGAAGAAACATGAGCGGTTACGATTTCGAAGAGATTACAGCATCTACTCCGGAGAAATCCCTGACAACTTCTTTGAAGAAGCATGCAGGACGTAATGCGCAGGGAAAAATCACAGTGAGACATCACGGTGGTGGTTCTAGAAGAAAATACAGAATTATCGACTTTAAAAGAAATAAGGATGGTATTCCGGCAACCGTTAAATCGATTGAGTACGATCCAAACAGAACAGCAAACATTGCATTGATTTGTTATGCAGATGGAGAAAAGAAATACATTCTTGCTCCTGTAGGACTTAAAGTAGGACAGACCGTTATGAACGGTGCCGAAGCTGAAATTAAAGTCGGAAACTGCATGGAATTAAAAGATATGCCGGTTGGTACACAGATTCATAACATCGAGATGTACCCTGGTCATGGCGGACAGCTTGTTCGTGCTGCTGGTGTAAGTGCACAGCTCATGGCTAAAGAAGGCAAATATGCAATTATCCGTATGCCATCCGGCGAGATGAGAATGGTGCCAATCGTGTGCCGTGCTTCCATCGGTCAGGTAGGAAATACAGAGCATAACCTTGTAAACATTGGTAAAGCAGGACGTAAACGTCATATGGGTATCCGCCCAACGGTTCGTGGTTCTGTCATGAACCCGAATGACCATCCACATGGTGGTGGTGAAGGTAAAGCACCTGTTGGCCGTCCGGGACCATGTACACCTTGGGGCAAACCTGCTCTTGGTTACAAGACAAGAAAGAAAAACAAACAGTCGAATAAGATGATTATCCGTCGTAGAGATGGTAAAGCGCTTAGTAAGTAATTTGGCGCAGAACCGAAATAAAGGAGGTAAAACGTAGTGTCACGTTCATTAAAAAAAGGACCATTCGCTGATGCGCATCTGTTGAAGAAAATTGATGCCATGAACGAATCCGGAGATAAAACAGTAATTAAAACCTGGTCACGTCGTTCCACTATCTTCCCTAGCTTCGTGGGTCACACGATTGCAGTCCATGACGGAAGAAAACATGTGCCGGTATATGTAACAGAAGATATGGTAGGACACAAACTTGGTGAGTTCGTTTCTACAAGAACTTACAGAGGTCATGGAAAAGACGAGAAGAGAGGTTAAAACGTTGCGGATGACGGACGTTTTTGAGAAATGAAAGTTTCAATGTATGAATGTATGAAAGGAGGTTTCTGAAAAGTGGCTAAAGGACATAGATCACAGATTAAGAAAGAAAGAAACCAGAACAAAGATACAAGACCATCTGCTAAACTGTCACATGCCAGAATTTCTGCTCAGAAAGCAGGATTCGTATTGGATGCAATCCGTGGCAAAGATGTACAGACTGCACTTGGTATTTTGGAATACAATCCAAGATATGCATCATCAGTAATTAAGAAATTATTGAATTCTGCCATTGCAAATGCTGAGAACAACAATGGCATGGACCCGGAAAATCTCTACGTTGATGAGTGCTTTGCCAACAAGGCAACTACAATGAAGAGAATCAGACCAAGAGCTCGTGGTATGGCATACCGTATTGAGAAGAGAATGTGCCACATTACCATCATCTTGAATGAAAGATAATGAAAGGAGATTAAGATGGGACAGAAGGTAAATCCACACGGTTTAAGAGTCGGCGTTATCAAAGACTGGGAATCCAGATGGTTTGCAGATGACGAGAATTTCTCCGACAACTTAGTAGAAGATTACAAAATCCGTGAATTTTTAAAGAAAAAATTGTATCATGCCGGTATTTCCAAAATTGAGATCGAGAGAACAAACGATCGCGTAAAAGTTTTGGTATACACAGCAAAACCAGGTGTTGTTATCGGTAAAGGCGGCGCTGAAATCGAGAAGTTGAAAGGTGAACTTGCTAAATACTCTACGAAGAAAGTGCTTGTTGACATCAAAGAAGTAAAAAGACCGGATAACGATGCACAGTTGGTTGCAGAAAATATCGCACAGCAGCTTGAGAATCGTATTTCTTTCCGTCGTGCAATGAAATCCTGCATGGGAAGAGCTATGAAAGCTGGCGCAAAGGGAATCAAAACTTCCTGCTCCGGACGTTTGGGCGGTGCCGATATGGCTCGTACAGAGTTCTACAGTGAAGGAAATATTCCGTTGCAGACACTTCGTGCTGATATTGATTATGGATTTGCAGAAGCAAATACAACTTATGGTAAGATTGGTGTTAAGACATGGATCTACCATGGTGAGGTACTTCCAACCAAAGGTAAAAAACCAGCTAAGGCTAGTTCAAAGGAAGGGAGCGATAAATAATGTTAATGCCTAAAAGAGTAAAACGTCGTAAACA
>OKSA01002522.1_pt1 | contig 14761 bp, 10 predicted proteins | sample 1601181 | NCBI WGS metagenome assembly OKSA01 (sample SAMEA3541538, study PRJEB24748) | human gut metagenome | biome: human gut; feature: human-associated habitat; material: faeces | place: China | collected 2012
TTTGCAATATACATTCTGTCACCAAAGAGCTGTGTGATCAGTTTTGCATACGGAGTCTCGCCACATCCGGCACAAGCACCTGAGAACTCAAGCAGCGGCTGTTTGAACTGAGAACCTTTTACAGTATTCATCTTGAATTTCTCGATGACATCTGCTTTTTCCGGTAATGTTACTGCATAATCGAAGTATTTCTGCTGATCTGCATTCTCTTCGAAGTTCTTCATTGTGATTGCTTTGTCTTTTGCAAGGCAGACATTTACACAGGAACCACATCCCGTACAGTCATAAGCAGATACAACGATTGCAAATTTCTTGTCTGTTCCGCGAAGATCCATTGTCTGCATTCCTTCCGGAGCTGCAGCTACTTCAGCCTCGGTCATGGCAACCGGACGGATAACTGCATGTGGGCAGACATAGGAGCATACGTTACATCCAAGACATTTTGTTGCATCCCATACAGGAACGTCTACTGCGATACCACGTTTCTCATATGCAGCAGAACCAGATGGTGTAGAACCGTCTTCGTAAGTTTTTACAACAGATACCGGAACTGTATTTCCTTCCTGTGCGTTTACTTTCTTCTGGATGTTGTTTACGAAATCTACAACGTCCTGACGGCTTCCTGTTGCCAGTGCGCCTTCCATATTTGTATCTTCTGCGGTCTTCCAGCTTTCCGGTACATCAATCTTAACGATTGCGTTTGCACCTGCATCGATTGCATCGTAGTTCATCTGTACGATCTTATCGCCTTTTCTTCCGTAAGTAGCTTTTGCAGCTGCTTTCATCAGTTCATTTGCTTTGTCAGACGGAATGATCTCAGCCAGTTTGAAGAATGCAGACTGAAGTACGGTATTGATACGTCCGCCAAGTCCGATCTCTTTACCGATCTTGATACCATCGATTGTGTAGAATTTGATTCCGTGGTTAGCGATATAAGCTTTCACCTGTCCCGGAAGATGCTCCTCAAGTCCTTCCATATCCCATGGGCAGTTCAGAAGGAATGTTCCTCCGTCAACCAGCTCCTGTACCATGTTGTACTTATTTACATAAGATGGGTTATGGCATGCTACAAAGTTAGCCTGGTGAATCAGGTATGTTGACTTAATCGGTTTCTTACCAAAGCGAAGGTGAGACATTGTAACACCACCGGACTTCTTAGAGTCATAATCAAAGTAAGCCTGTGCATACATGTCTGTGTTATCACCAATGATCTTGATGGAGTTCTTGTTTGCTCCAACAGTACCATCTGCTCCAAGTCCCCAGAACTTACAGTTGATTGTTCCTTCCGGTGTTGTAACCAGTGGAGCACCTACTTCAAGAGAAAGTCCTGTTACATCATCAACGATACCGATTGTGAATTTAGCTTTTGCTTCATTTTCAAATACAGCAACAACCTGAGCCGGTGTTGTATCTTTAGAACCAAGTCCGTAACGTCCTGAGTTGATCTTAACAGCATCGAATTTTGTTCCTTTAAGAGCTGCAACAACGTCAAGGTACAGAGGTTCTCCAAGAGATCCTGGTTCTTTTGTTCTGTCAAGAACGTTAATGTACTTAACGGAATCCGGAATTGCATCTACAAGTGCCTGTGCGCAGAATGGTCTGTAAAGGCGAACTTTAACAACACCAACCTTCTTGCCCTGAGCAAGTAAGTAATCGATTGTTTCATCGATTGTGTCGCAAACAGATCCCATAGCGATGATTACGCTTTCAGCGTCCTCTGCACCATGGTAGTTGAACAGTTTGTAGTTTGTTCCGATCTTAGCGTTAACTTTGTCCATGTATTCCTGTACGATTGCCGGCATAGCATCGTAGTATGGGTTACATGCTTCACGAGCCTGGAAGAATGTATCCGGGTTCTGAGCTGATCCTCTTTCACATGGATGGTTCGGGTTCAGTGCATGTGCACGGAATTCCTTGATTGCATCCTTGTCTACGAGATCTTCCAGATCTTCGTAATCCCATGTTTCGATCTTCTGGATTTCGTGTGATGTACGGAAACCATCGAAGAAGTTAATGAATGGAATCTTACCTTTCAGTGCTGCACAGTGTGCAACCGGTGTCAGGTCCATAACTTCCTGTACGCTGGATTCACAGAGCATTGCGCATCCAGTCTGACGACAGGCGTAAACATCTGAATGATCACCAAAAATATTAAGAGCGTGTGAAGCTACTGCACGGGCAGATACGTTGAATACACCCGGAAGCTGTTCACCAGCAATTTTATATAAGTTAGGAATCATAAGAAGTAAGCCCTGGGAAGCTGTGTAAGTAGTAGTAAGCGCACCTGCTGACAGTGAGCCGTGTACAGTACCTGCTGCACCTGCTTCAGACTGCATTTCTGTTACCTGAACAGTCTGACCAAAAATATTCTTTCTTCCTTGTGTTGCCCATTCGTCTGTGGCTTCAGCCATTACAGATGAAGGTGTGATCGGGTAAATAGCAGCAACTTCTGTATAAGCATAAGAAGCATGAGCAGCTGCATGGTTACCATCCATGGTCTTCATTGATCTTGCCATTTTCTTTGTTCCTCCTTAGATTGTGTCAAAACTTTTACTTGTGTTAAAATTTTTCTACACTTTCGTTCGATATTATTATAGCTGTTCATATATGAAAAGTCCAGTCATTTTACTGTTCTGATTGTTCCTTTTGACGTACAAACCCTGCATTTCAAGAGGTTATTTTATGCAAACTGTAGTAAGGTTAAGCTATCTCGTTTCATAAAAGAGACGGACATCTGTCCGTCTCTCGCCATACATTATCAATTACTTTTTTAACAAATATTATACGTTAAATCTAAACAGGATAATATCTCCGTCCTGTACAACATAATCCTTACCTTCCAGTCTTACCAGACCTTTTTCTTTTGCAGCGTTATAAGTGCCACATGCCATCAAGTCATCATAGGATACGATTTCAGCGCGGATGAATCCTCTTTCAAAATCAGAATGGATCTTTCCTGCTGCCTGTGGTGCTTTCGTTCCTTTTTTGATTGTCCATGCACGGACTTCCGGTTCTCCTGCTGTCAGGTAACTGATCAGTCCAAGAAGGCTGTAGCTTGCCTTGATCAGCTTTTCAAGACCAGATTCCTTAAGTCCCAGTTCTTCCAGGAACATGCTCTTTTCATCATCATCAAGTTCCGCGATCTCCTGCTCAATTTCTGCACATACAACGAATACTTCGCAGTCCTCTCTTTTTGCATACTCACGGACTGCCTGTACTCCTGCATTACTTGCACCGTCATCTGCAAGATCATCTTCTGATACATTTGCCGCATAAATAACCGGTTTTGCTGTCAAAAGATTATATTCCTTAAACCACTCTTCTTCCTCTTCATCCAAAAGTTCAAAATTCTTTGCCAAATGTCCTTCTTCCAAAAAATCTTTCAAACGCTTCATCATTTCTACTTCTTTGGCAAGTTTCTTATCATTGTTCGCACCGCGTGCTGTCTTGGCAATACGGCGGTCTAAGATTTCAACATCCGAGAAAATAAGTTCCAGATTAATTGTCTCAATATCACGCAGCGGATCAATGCTTCCGTCTACATGAACAATATTCGTATCTTCAAAGCAGCGGACAACATGTACAATGGCATCCACCTCTCGAATATTTGACAAGAACTGGTTTCCTAATCCTTCTCCTTTGGATGCTCCTTTTACCAATCCTGCAATATCTACAAATTCAATAACTGCCGGTACAGTCTTCTTCGACTCATGCATCTTAGTCAATACATCCAGTCTTTCATCCGGCACCGGTACGACTCCGACATTCGGATCAATCGTACAAAATGGGTAGTTTGCCGATTCCGCTCCTGCTTTTGTTAATGAATTAAATAATGTACTTTTTCCTACGTTGGGAAGCCCCACGATTCCGAGTTTCATTTTCTATCTTTCCTTTCTTGTAAACCTTGATTTCTAGCGCATTTATGCACAAATCTAATCATAGCATAAAGATGAGAAAATGTAAAATCTTATATTTTTGTTGTTATTCGTGTCTATTTGTAATTTCCTTTAGGGCAAAACAACCACTTCATTTGTTACTCACCTTTCTTCACTTTTGCCATCAACAATAGCTTCTCAAATGACTGTGCAAACCGTTCATCATCCTCATTGGTCCGCTTTCTCGGACCACGAATGTGATTCTTATGTGAACTCCTTCTTGCCTTTTTATTCAGATGTCTCTCCATCAACATCCGGTCTATATTTTCATTTGTGTACCACTTACCGGACTGATGAATCGCATACGCTCCTTTGCCAAGTGCCATTGCCGCGACACCATAATCCTGAGATACCACAATATCTCCTTTGTGGCAAAGACTGATTAATTTATAATCTACCGCATCCGCTCCGGCTCCCACCACAATTACTTCACTGTAATCAGAATATAATATATGATTGGTATCACACAACAAAGTGACCGGAATATTATGTTCTTTTGCTGTTTTCTCTACAATTCCCACTACCGGGCATGCATCCGCATCTACAAATATCTGCATTTTCTTTTCTCCAAGTTCTTCTAAAATTGATTATGACAACATTTTCCATCTTAATCACCCCCTAATGCCCTAAATACTGCTTCCTCTGCAGTACTGTAGAAGAATGGCTGTACAGCGTTCAATATATATCCGCCGGTATCATTTCAAAATCCGCTGCTGATGTGATAGGAATCAGTACCTTCTTCGCTCCACCATTGGTATTGGCAAAAGAAGAATATGTTTCCTCTATACTCTCCGAGAGTCCGCCTGTTGCCAGCTTGCACTCGCATTCGTGATCTTCTTTAAGGTTTAATTCTTCTAAAATATTCGTGAACGCTTCTTATGTCCTTTATAATTCACCGCAATTGGTCATACAAGATAAATATCTTTTCCGGACTGGACTTTGACATGGGAAATGACGCACTTGTGTATAAAACTTCGGAAACTCAAGTAGTATATCCATTGACAGCATAGCAAAACTTGTGCATAATTTTGTTATGGAGTAAGGAGGTATTTTTATGCCAACAATTAAATCAAGTGATGATTTACGGAATAATTACAATGAAATTTCTACATTTTGTCATAATTATCCTGAACCATTCTTCGACAGGGATTTTCCCTCATTTGAGGAACCTGTTTTTATGCAGGTTCCTTTTGTTCATGCCGTATAACCCCAAAGGTTATATGTCCTATTTTTCGTCATTTTCATTCAGCAAATCCTTCATGCTCTTAACACTGATTGCCAAGGTTGATGTATTATGCAAAAGTGCTGACGTTGCCGGCTGCATAACACCACCAATCCCGCACAAAATCAATCCGGTATTAAAACCGACAATCTGTCGGTAATTTCCATGAATCCGCTTTACTAACGCATTGCTTAACCGTTTTAAGGTAACTAATTCTTCCAGATTGTCGCCTGCAATGGTAATATCGGCAATCTCCCGTGCCATCTCTGCACCATCACAAATTGCAATTCCGACATCTGCTGCAGAAAGTGCCGGCGAATCGTTTACACCGTCTCCAATCATGATAACTTTACGTCCAGCCTGATGTTCTTTTTCCACATATGACGCTTTGTCTTCCGGAAGTACTTCCGAATAATACTCATCAACGCCAACTTTAGCCGCAACCACTTTCGCAGTCCGCTCGCTGTCTCCTGTCATCATAACAATTTTAGAAAGCCCGCACTTGCGAAGCATGGAAACAACCCGCGGTGCCTCCTCGCGGATTGGATCCGTAATCGCAATAACAGCAGCTAAAACGCCATCAATTGCCAGATACAAATGCGAACATTCACCCGAAAGGGATTCAAACAATTCTTCCTTGCCCTGTGGAATCACACATTGTTCATCTTCAAATACAAAATGATAACTTCCGATGATTACTTTCTTGTCCTGAATCCGCGAAGAAATACCATGTGCTACGATATATTCCACTTTGGAATGATTTTCTTCGTGAACAAGTCCTTTGTCCATCGCCGCGCGTACAACAGCTTTTGCCATCGAATGAGGAAAATGTTCCTCTAAGCATGCGGCAATTCTTAAAAGTTCATCCGGTTCTTCATCACAGAACGAAATCACATCGGATACAACCGGCTGTGCTTTTGTAATCGTTCCTGTCTTATCAAACACAATTGTATCTGCCTCTGCTATTGCCTCTAAGAACTTTCCACCTTTGACGGTAATGCCATGTGACTGAGCTTCGCGCATCGCCGACAAAACAGAAATTGGCATAGATAATTTCAGCGCACAGGAAAAATCCACCATCAGTACAGAAAGTGCTTTGGTAACATTTCTCGTCAAAAGATAAACAAGACCGGTTCCTGCCAATGTATACGGAACCAAACGGTCTGCCAGATGCTCTGCCCGACTTTCTACCGTTGATTTTAATTTTTCCGTTTCCTCTATCATGGCAACAATTTTTTCATATTTGGTTGTGCCGGAATTCTCTTTAACCTCAATCAGAAGTTCTCCCTCTTCAAGCACCGTTCCGGCATAAACATAACCTCCCGGTTTCTTCGCAACCGGAATTGCCTCGCCGGTAAGAGAGGCCTGATTCACCATGCCCTCTCCTTCTTTGATTACGCCATCAAGCGGAATGACATTTCCCATATGCACGGTCACACAATCACCTGTCTCTATCTTCGAAACATCCGTAAGAACCTCTCTGCCATCCACATTAAGCCATACTTTACTTACATTTAATGACATTTTCTTTGCCAAATCATCCACTGATTTTTTGTGAGTCCACTCCTCCATGATTTCTCCTAAATCAAGAAGGAACATAACAGAACCTGCCGTTCCATAATCGCCTCTTACAATTGACGTTGTAATCGCGATACCATCAAGCAGCGGAACTTCAATCTTTCTCCTGCCTACACAAGACAGAGCCTTCTTAATGTAAGAAAGCGATTTTGCCAAAACAAGTCCGGTTCGTATCGGAGCCGGAACAAAAAGTTTACTTCCCATACGAAGCACAACACGGTTCACTAATTTGTCCCAATATTTCCGGTTCATCGCACGGCCGGATCGGGCAAGTGTCTCATCTTCTTCTACCTTCCGTCTATAATAGTAAGTTTGCAGATAAGAGAGAAGGAGCTGTCTTTCTCCTGCATAGGTAATTACTACATCACTTGTTCTCTCATAAACTTTAGCAGTCAAAATCATATCCTGTGCTGCCAAATCATACTCCAGTTTATCCGCCTGCAAATCCGTCATTTCATTTGTCATTACATGAATACGCATTCTGCCACGCATATTATGCAAAACTTTAAATTTCATATCTATCACCTCTCAGATATACAAAAAACACCCGTGCAAACCGACAGGTGTTTTTTGATAAGCATCTTATTCTTCTGTCTGACTTTCATCTGCATATGAAGTTTCCTGTGCTTTACGATCTTCATTAATCTGCTGTGCTTCTGCATAAATGTCACCAGCATTTTCCTGAACCGTCGTAACCGTCTTCATAACAGATTCTTTTGCACGGAGAACAGCAGCGGTACATTTTGTATATACATTCTTTGCGTCTTTGCTGGAAAGAATTTTCACTCCTGCTGTACCAAGGAGCAGACCTGCTGCAAATAATCCCGTATGTTTTCCGTTAATTTTTTTCAATAATTTCATCTTAACGACACCTCCGTTTTATCCATTTCTTGAAAAATATTATAGTCCTCTTTCAAAAAATGTCCACCCCGTTTTTTCTTATTGATAATTTTTATTAGCAAGAAAACTATTCTTTTTACTCCACTCTCTTTAATGCTTCATCAAGAGGAATCTTTCGGATTCTTCTAAAGTCAAAGAACATGACAACCAAATAGCCAACAAAAATAAACGCAAACATCTTGAAATAATCCAAAGGTCCCATAATAAAAGTGAACCATCCGCTCATGCTTTGCAGCATAACCGCCCATACACTCCGCATCACAAGGGTTCCAACCAAAACACTCAGTGCCGCACAAATGATCACAACAATCGTTGTTGCAAGAAGATATAATTTTGCTATTTCTCCGTCTGTATAACCGAGAATTTTTGTCATAGATATCGCTACCTCATTTTTCTCAATGATGATTTTTGTCAACAAATAAATCAGTACGGCCGACAAAACCACACATAAGAACTGGAAGTACAGCATATAAGATCCCATCGTATGATCAAGCTGGTTACTCATCTTCGTAATCTCTCTCTCCGTAATCACCGTTGCAATATAACCCTTTTTCACATCTTTTATTTTGGTATTTGTAAAAAATCCATCAAATGCATCCTCGTCTTTGTCAAATACCGTCCGATACTGCTCAATCGGCATAAAGACCGCAATACTCTGTGAGTGTTCAAAAAAGCCTTTTACTTTGAACAAATATTTCTTTTTCTCGTATTTCGCATTGAGTGTAACCGTATCACCAACAGCTACATCATACTTATCACTAAACGGCTTGGAAATGTAAACTTCTTTCTCTTTTAAATTCTTTGCATCCGGCAGAGAAATATACTTACTCGTATCTTCTACGCCGTATATTGACACTTCTTCATCCAAGGCATCCGTCTTATACAACAGAGAATCCATACTGAATTTTTCTGCATCGGAATTTTTCGTTGTAATTTCTTTGCCCGTTTCATCTTTATAACTTTTCAGTACATACTGGTAATCAGCAAACATCATATCCTTTGTATTATCTTTGTAATACTGTAAAGTAGACGGCATTCCGATTGCCATTGCTAACATAATAGAAATAAAAGCAATTCCCACAAACAATATTAAATAGTTCGGTATGTTCTGGAAAATAATACGCAGACGAAAACGGCTCAAAAAGTTCCATCTCGGCAGACGCATTGCTTTCTTTCGTTTGTTCTTTTTCAAATCACAGCGTAAAAACTGCATTGGTGTATGACGCAGCATCCGCATAAGAACCAATAAGTTAATAACAAACATAAGGACAACCGGAATAATCGTTGTCTTTATAAATGCATCCGGATTCCATAAAGTCACATATGTCGGCAGACTGTAGTTACTGTAATACATATAGACAATTAATTCTTTAAACACCGTGTAACCTAAAATATTACCGATAATGGCAGACACAAATGTCACAATGACAGGAGCCGCCAAGTAATGCCTCACAAGTTCTCCCTTTGTGTAACCGGACGCACGAAGCGTACCAACCGTCATCGACTCTTTCTTAATCGTGTTACTAATTGTCACGGCAAAAATAAAGGCAATAATTACAATGAGCACATCCAAAATCACACCGCCCATTGCTAAATCCGAACCCATATCGTCTGTTGCAAAGGTAATTGCCGGATTCGCATAAGCCGGTGTATAATCCTCCACCTGATTGCCGGAAGTAATCACCTCTTTATATAAATCATCCAGAAAATCGTCCGACATTTCTTTCTCATCTACATCATCTGCCGGTCTTTTATCATAACGCCATGCGTAGTTATAATGGCATGTACCATTTAACCGTTCCCATCCCTCTTTTGTCACCATTGCCACATCAAATGTTATGGCATCAAACATCAAATCTGTGCTTTTTTCATGCAGAGTCGCATAATTGACATACGCAATCAGACCTGAAACCTCATATTTTTCACCGCCGGTGCTAATCGTATCGCCAACTTTAATTCCTACATTGTCCGCATGCATACGGTCAATCGCAATTTCATTTTTATTTTCCGGAAGTCTTCCATCTAAAACACTTGCCAAATTGACCTCATTATTTTTTTGAAAAATGCGGATGGTTCCCTCTTTTTTTCCATCGCCATCTTTATCCTCATCTAAATTGTAATAAAAATCCTCGTATATTGTGGCAGAAAGCGAATCAAAAACTCCTTTTTTAGCCTTTTGTAAGAGTTCAAAATGTCCATCTTCGCAAATTGACTTTTTCGTATTCTCGGTCGCCGCCGTCAGCATACTCTCATTTGCCACATACATACCGGAAATAAACCCGATAACAAAAATCATAAACAGACTGACTAAGAGATATTTGCTCCAATCCCCTTTTAATTCTCTCGGCACACGTTTAATTAATGGATTTTTCGTCTTGTTTTTCTTCATCCCATTCATCCTCCTACCATTCCAAATCCATTGCCGAAATCTTCTGCTCATTGATATCATTGTGTCTTACGCTTCCATCACGCAGCTTAATCACATGGTCTGCCATATGACGGATTGCCTCATTATGAGTTACCATAATAACGGTATTTCCGTATTTTTTGTTTACATCTTCAATCAATTTCAAAATTTCTTTTGACGTGTTGTAATCAAGTGCTCCGGTTGGCTCATCGCAAAGTAAGATATCCGGATTTTTTACAATCGCACGCCCAATGGAAACTCTCTGCTGCTGACCACCGGAAAGCTGATTTGGCAGTTTATAGCGGTGCTCATACAGTCCCAGTGTATGTAAAAGATCATCAATATCCAAAGGATCATCAGACAAATAAGCTCCTACTTCAATATTCTCTTTCACATTCAGATTGGCAATCAAATTATACATCTGAAATACATATCCAAGATGTGTTCTGCGGTACCTGGTTAATTCTTTTTCCCCTAAATCCTCCAATTTATCACCATGAATTGCAATATAGCCTGAATCGGCAGAATCAATTCCCCCAATAATGTTTAACAAAGTAGACTTTCCCGAACCGGATGGTCCTAACAATACACAGAACTCCCCTTTGGCAACGGAAAAATTCATTCCACGAAGTACCTCCTGTCTAGTTTCTCCGCTTCCGAAGCCTTTCTTTAAGTCCACAATCTCCAAAAACTTACTCTCCTGATTTGACATAATTACTCCTTTCATGCAACAATCTCTTTCTCAGTTAGACACTACTAACTATTATGACATATTTTGCTATTATTGCAAGCAGGTTATTGATAACATTTATCAGCAGAAATAACAATAAAGGCTGTAAATATGTCAATGTGAATTGACATATTTACAGCCTGTGTATTCCTTATTTTGTATTTACTTCAATAATTCTTTAAAGTTCTTAATATTCTCCAGAACATTGCCTTTAAATATTTTCGTACCGGCAACAAATATATTGGCCCCTGCCTTTTTAATCTCCTCAACATTCTGAAGATTGACGCCGCCATCAACTTCGATATCAACGGAAAGATTTCTCTCATCAATAATTGAGCGAAGCTTTGCAATCTTTGAAAATGTTCTTGTGACAATTTTTTGTCCACCATACCCCGGATATACTGTCATAACCAAAACCATGGATAACTTGTCCAAAAACGGAAGAACCACATCAATATCCGTATCCGGGCTAAGTGCCACCGCCGCTTTGGCACCACATCGACGTATCTCGTCAATTGTTGTTTCCAAGTCATCACAGGCTTCTGCATGAACCGTGATTCCATCCGCACCAATTCCCGCAAACCGCTCCACATGCTTAATCGGATTTACAATCATTAAATGCACATCAAAAAACAGGTCCGTACACTCACGAAGCCCTCTTACTATTGTTGTACCAAATGACAAGTTTGGTACAAACACCCCGTCCATTACATCAATATGAATATAGTCTGCTCCGGCGCTTTGCGCGGTCTTCACTTCCTGACCTAAACAAGTAATGTCCGCCGCCAGAATTGATGGTGACAATTTATATGTCATTTCTTATTCCTCCAATTCCCTCGTCGTTCGCATTCAGCAAGCTCGTTAAATATCTGCACGTAGTTCTCATAACGAGTCTCACCGATTTCACCTCGTCCCCTGGCCTCTTTTACCATACATCCAGGTTCATGAATGTGAGTACAACCCCAATATTTGCACTGCCCCTCATAGGGCAGAAACTCGGTAAAATACCTTCGCAGTTCCTCTTTCTCCACCTCCGGCGGCTTTAAGGAACTAAATCCCGGAGTATCAAACAAAAACGTCTGATTCCCCAGAGAATAAATTTCAGAATGTCTTGTGGTATGCCGGCCTCTGCCGATTTTTTCACTTACAGAACCGGTCACAGACGCTGCCTTCGGGCATAAACAGTTTAAAAGGCTGGACTTTCCCACGCCGGACGGTCCTGCCAAAACCGTTGTTTTCCCTTCCAGACATTGTTTTACTTTATCAATTCCCATATTTTCGGTATTGCTGATTGTCAATACCTGATTTGCACATTTTTCATAAATTGACAAAAAATGCTTTTCTTCCTCCTCAGACACTATATCCTGTTTACTGAAACAGATAATGGTCTCTACATTCTGCCATTCCATCATAAGTAAAAAACGGTCTAGCAGATTAAGATTCGGCATCGGATTTGCCATCGCAAAAACGATAAGTGCCTGATCAACGTTTGCCACCGCCGGACGAATCAACTCATTTTTTCTCGGTAAAATCTCCTCCAGATTTCCAAGATGCTTCTCTTCATCCAGCACACAAACCGTAACATTATCTCCAACTAAAGGTTTAATTCCCTCTTTTCGGAAACTTCCTTTTGCCTTACATTCATACAGTTTGTCATCTTCACACCAGACATAATAAAATCCGGCAATTCCTTTTACGATTTTCCCTCTCATTAATCCGCAACTTTCTTAAAGGTTACGTTGTAGGAATCCACACGCTTGGAATCCTTGTATACAATCAGTTCGCCCTGAGAGCCGCTAAAGCCGGTGACTTCATCGCCGGAAAGTGACAATGGAAAATCCATATGTGTCAAACTGCGGTTCAAAATAGTCTTTGTCTGACCATCCTGATTTAAAACAATTTTAATCGTTGCTGCCGGGTCAGTCTCGTAATCAAACGGACTATCAATGCGGATTGTTCCCGACATCTTATACGTATAGGTCTGCTCCTGCCCAAGGCTTATCGTCACATTAACCGTTGTTCCTTTTTTCACTTTTTTGCCACTGGATTTACTCTGTACACAAATTCTGTTCTTGGCAAAATTGTCTGAATAACTACTTGATGTCGTACCTAACTTTAATCCTACCTTCTCAAGTGCGGTTTTCGCCTGACTCTTTGTTTTACCTAATAAGTCCGGCACGCTAACCGTCTCTGCTCCTTTACTTACATAATACGTAATCGTAGAACCAGCAGCCACATCCTCGCCCTGTTTTGGACTTGTATAAACAACCTTGCCTTCTTCTGTTTTATCACTGTAAACATCCGCACCACGTTTTGGAACAAATCCAGCCGATTTAAGTGCCTCCTCCGCAGCTTCCGGCGTCATTCCCCATACACTTGGAAGCTGGGACGCACGAAGGTATACCGTAATGGTGTCACCTTCTGATACTTCAGATCCAATTGCAGGTGTAGTACTGATTACCTGTCCCGGTTCTACATCACTAGATTCTGCTGTCTCAAATTTATAATCTAATCCTGCACTATCGAGCATGCTCTGTGCCTGTTCCTGTGTCAGACCTTTAATCTGCGGAACCTGTGTTTTATTGCTCCGGCGTGCTGACCGGTTCTTTACTTGCCTGTGTTGTCTGTGAAGTCGGCTCCGGTGTCGCTTCATTGGAGGATGAACTTCCTCCCCAGAAACCTACAAATCGACCTAACAGATAAATAATAATTACACCAATAATAATAGCAACGGTTATGCTTCCGATAATCAATGCCTTCTCTAATTTCGGGTCAACTTCACCGTTTGATTCTTCGTCTGCCTCTTCTTCCGTCTTTTCATCTAATGCCTGTTTCGTAGAAGCTGCCTTTAACGAATTCACGTCATTACTCGGAATAAAAATGGTATCCGCATTTTCATACAAATTACGAATCACACCGTACTCACCGGTCGGATCCTGTAAAAACATCTTCAAATCCGCAATCAAATCCATCACCGTCGGATAGCGAAGTTCCGTTTTCTTCTGCATACATTTTGCAACAATATTACTAAGTCCGTGTGGAATTGTCGCATCAATGGCATCTAACGGAGTCGCATCTTCCTGAATATGCGCTAAGGCAATTGCCACTGCACTCTCACCGGTAAACGGAAGAGAACCGCTTAACATCTCATACATCGATACACCCAGTGAATAGATATCACTCTTCTCATCACTGAATCCTCCCCTTGCCTGTTCCGGAGAAATGTAATGTACCGAGCCCATGGCATTTGCTGTAATTGTATTCGAACTTGCTGCCTTGGCAATTCCAAAGTCACTTACCTTTGCCGTACCATCTTTCGAAATCAATATATTCTGAGGTTTAATATCACGGTGAATAATATGATTGGCATGCGCAGCCTCCAAACCATTTGCAATCTGGAGTCCAATTCCAACTGCCTCTCTCACCGAGAGTTTGCCCTTCTGCTCAATGTATTTTTTCAAAGTGATGCCGTCTACAAATTCCATCACAATATAGTGCATATCCTGTTCCTGTCCTACATCATAGACTCCTACAATATTCGGATGGGATAAACACGCAATTGCCTGTGCCTCCTGACGGAATTTTGTAACAAATTTCGCATCCTCACTATACTCATTTTTTAATATTTTAACCGCCACATAACGATTTAACCGATGGTCTTTGGCACGATATACATCTGCCATACCGCCGGTTCCGACTTTTTCGATTATTTCATATCTTCCACTAATTACTGCACCAATATTAATCATTCTTTCACTCCTTTACAGTCGAACTAAAATCACGCTGATGTTATCTTTGCCACCGGCTTCGTTCGCCTGTTGAACCAATTTTTCCCCTGCCAGTTTCATATCTTCTTTATTTTCTTTTACAATCTTCTCTATCTGGCTGTCTTCAACCATATTTGTCAGTCCATCCGAGCACAGTAATAGTACAGCCCTCGCCAGCTCGATACGCGAACGCGTCGTACGCAGTATGCGCAACTGCAGGCC
>OKSA01002529.1_pt1 | contig 14743 bp, 9 predicted proteins | sample 1601181 | NCBI WGS metagenome assembly OKSA01 (sample SAMEA3541538, study PRJEB24748) | human gut metagenome | biome: human gut; feature: human-associated habitat; material: faeces | place: China | collected 2012
TCGGAGGAATCAAATGAAACTTCGGAGGAAATGATTCACGCCCACGTGGAGAATATTTTTTTCCTCCGTGGAGATTTTCGATTTTCCACGGAGGCTTTGCGGAGTGTTGTTAGCTTTTAGCGACTGGCTGTTGGCTAGAGTTACTAGTGCCACTAGAAGCACTAGGAGCACTAGAAGTTCTAGACAATGCCTCTCTAGTCTCTAACTTCTAATCTCTAACTTCTAGCCTCTAATCTCTTGTTTACTGCTTTATAGTCCGACGAAGAGAGTGAGGTCGGAGAGCAATAAATAGGGCTCGTTTTCCCAAAAGAAGAAGGGGGAGGAGCAGGACTAAACTCCTACTCCCCCCCCCTGTTATCTTGAGGTTATTGACTTATGTCTACAGCTCTACAAGAGATCATTGCCTATGTCGTGGCGGTAGTTCTTACCCTCGTAGAGGATCTGCGTGGCGGTACGATAGCATACCTCTTGAGCCTCCTGGATGGTAGTGCCACGTGCCGTGATGGCGAGGACTCGACCTCCATTAGTTACTAGATGCCCGTCCTCACTGGTTGCAGTGCCTGAGTGATAGATACGTATACCCTCTGCTGGATCGGGAAGCTGGATCGGGAAGCCCTTGTCGTAATGTCCAGGATACCCCTTGGAGACGAGGACGAGTGTCATAGCCACCTCGGGAGAAACCTTTAGATCGTAGCGGGCTACCTGACCTGTCGCCATAGCGATGAGTAACTCGAGGAAGTCGCTCTCGATACGTGGCAGTACTACCTCAGTCTCGGGGTCGCCTAGACGGCAGTTGTACTCGATGACATAGGGATCGCCCGCCACATTCATTAGCCCGATGAAGAGGAAGCCTACATACTGTATGCCCTCCTCTTGCAAGCCCTCTAGCGTAGGGCGTATGATGCGCTCCTCGACACGCTGCATGAAGGTTTCATCGGCAAAAGGTACAGGGCTAACGGCACCCATACCGCCCGTATTGGGTCCTGTGTCTCCATCGCCGACACGCTTGTAGTCCTTGGCAACGGGTAGGACGCAGTAGTCGGTACCATCGGTAGCGACAAAGACGGAGCACTCGATACCCTCGAGAAACTCCTCGATGACAATGCGCTGACCACGACTACCATACAGACCGCTGAAGAGTTGACCTAGCCCCTGCTCCGCTTCCTCACGATCTTGACAGATGAGGACGCCCTTGCCAGCTGCTAAGCCGTCAGCCTTGAGCACAAAGGGTGCGGAGAGCTGATCGAGAAACTCCTCCGCCTCCTCTATATCCTGAGGTCCGAAGGTCTCGTAGCTGGCCGTCGGTATGCTGTGACGACGCATGAACTCCTTGCTGTACTCCTTGCTGCCCTCTAGATGAGCACCCGCCTTGTCGGGACCGACGATGAGCAGGTCGGGATGGCGGGCATCTTCCTGCAGGTAGTCAACGAGCCCATCAACGAGGGGAGCCTCGGGGCCACAAACGAGAAGCGTGACACCATGTGTGGCTATGAACTGGCTCACCGCCTCATGCTTGGCGGGGTTGAGGTCCGGCACATTGGTACCGTAAGCAGCAGTACCCGCATTGCCTGGAGCTATGTAGAGCTTCTTGAGTAGCTTGCTCTCAGCTATAGCAGCAGCCATGGCGCACTCACGCCCACCGCTACCGAGGAGGAGGACGGTCTGAGGAGCTTTGACCATTTCGATCTTAGCGTACTTCATAAATTCAGCGTCTGTAGACTTTTTCTTGTCTTGCTTTGTGTTAGGATAGATAAGGCTCATAGGTGTTCTAGGAAGTAACGAGTTATGACATAGTTGAGGTGCACGCGGTCGGGGCCGATGACGTTGTGCTTATGCCCTGGATAGTAGTAGAGGTCAGGATAAGTCTGAGCATCTACACACGCCTTGACAAAGGCTTGCGCATGCTGCCATACGACCACATTGTCGGAGGTGCCGTGGATGAGGAGGAGACGCCCCTTGAGGTCTTTGGCACGCTCGATGAGATTGTTTTGCTGATAACCCTCGGCATTGTCCTGAGGAGCGTCGTTGTACCGCTCGCCATACATGATCTCGTAGCGAGACCAGTCCATGACGGGACCGCCAGCGACACCCACCTTAAAGGTCTCAGGATGCGTGAGCATCAAGTTGGTAGTCATAAAGCCTCCAAAGCTCCACCCGTACACACCGATACGGTTGCGATCTACATAAGGAAGGCTCTGGAGATACTCGACACCCTTCATCTGATCGGCCATCTCGGCTGTACCGACCTGACGATGGATGACCTGCTCGAAGGCGGCACCTCGCTGGGCACTACCACGATTGTCGACCGTAAAGATGATGTACCCTTGCTGTGCCATGTAAAGATCCCAGCCCGAGGCTCCCCACTGCGGCGTATTGGTGACTAGCTGGGCATGTGGACCACCGTAGACGTAGACGATGGCTGGGTACTCCTTCATCTCGTCAAAGTTAGACGGCGTGATGAGACGGTAGTAAAGCTCTGTCTTACCATCAGCCGCTAGGAGCGTGCCGACGGTGATGTTGGGCATATCAAGCTTGACCCAAGGGTCAGGCGCTTGATGTATCAGGCGGAGCTGCAGCCCGTTATTGTCATGAAGCATGACAGAGCGTGCGATGGTAGCACTCTGCAGCTGGTCTATGTAGTACTGCTTGTCAGGACTAAAGATAGCATCGTGTGTCCCTGCGACCTTGCTCAGCTGTATGGTACGTCCTCGCTTGAGATCGCTCGCGAAAATGTGTCGCTCGAGCGGTGAGGGGTAGGCAGCTTGGTAGTATATACGCTCGCCTTTGGGGTCAAAGCCGTAGATGTCGGTCACCTCGCCCTCCATGTCGGTGAGCTTGCGAATTAGCTTGCCCGTGCTACTATAGAGGTAGAGCTGACGATAACCCTCTCGACGGGACTCCCAGACGAACTGCTCGCCTCGGCTCCCTGGGACAAACATCATCGGGCGCTGTGGCTCGACATAGTGCGCATCAGTCTCCTCAAAGAGCGTCTCAACGTGCGCTCCTGTCTGAGCATCGTAACCATTGAGGAAGAGATGGTCTTGCCCTCTATTCAGCTCGGCGATGTAAACCTTCTTGCTGTTGGGGTGCCACGCTACGTTCGTCAAGTAATGCTCAGGGTCACCACCTGTAGCGATATAAGTGGTCTGCTGGTTCTCTAGATGAAAGACTCCTAGCGTCACATGGTGCGAAGGCATACCCGCCATCGGGTAGCGAACGGGCTGGACGACCGCCTTATGCGGTGTCATATCGACGATGGGATAAGGTGCGACCATCGACTGATCCATACGGTAGAAAGCTAGCTGTCGGCTGTCGGGACTCCAGAAGAGCCCCCCATCGATGCCGAACTCATTCTGATGGACAGACTCGCCATAGACGACTGCAGCCTCAGCCTCGTCCGTAGCAACCAGCATAGGAGCTTGAGGCGCACTGCCAGCAGGCTGTATGGTGTAGATCAGGAGTGTACCCTCTTCGCTCTTGACCGCTAGATTACGTTCGTTGGGACTGAGCAGCGAGGCACGCTTTTCGATCTTACCTGTGGCGAAGTATCCGACGATCTGTTTTTGCTCTACATCTATTAGGTATAGTCCCTTGGACAGTTCCACCTCTAGGTAGTGGCACTGCGGGGTAAAGTCGTAAGAGATCAGCGGATAAAGCTCATCAGTATTGTCGTAAGGCTTGAGGAGCTGGGCGAGTTCTTCCTGCGTGAGGACGGTCTGCTCCTGTTCTCTCGTCGGGGTATAGACCCGTAGGCTCCTGTAGTCACCACCATCTACCGTATAGGTGTAGCCACTCTGTAGCCAAGCGAGTCCATAGACGGGCTGCGGGTAGAAGGCTGACCGGAAGGTCTTGCCTCCATAAGTGACAGTCTCAAGGTCTAACGGCTGCTTCGTCTGTCCCTGCAGGACCGATGTGAGCGTTAGCGTAAGAGCTCCGAAGAGCCATAGGGCGTAGTGACGCAGTGTGCTAGTCATAGGATCAGTATGGAGTGATAGATGTTACTTATTCGTTGTCGTTTGCTTCAGCCTCATGGACGAATGTCTCATCGCTGCCGAAGGTTTGGATATTGGCCTTGTAGCCAGAGCTAGAGGAGCCTGCGGGGTGTGGTCCTTTCGTGCGCTGTGTGCCACGATGCGCAGACTTGTCATAAGGCTTTTCGTAAGGCTTGCCATTGCCGCGTCCCTTGCTGTAAGCCGGTTTGTCATAGGCGGCTCGATGTCTGCGGGGTTCTTGTCCTTTACCACGGTGAAACGCTTCGCCATGCTCTCTCCGCTGCGGGGTTTCTTCACGCTGAGCGATCTGCTCTTTGTACTCTTTGTGCTTACCCTCAAAGAGCGTATAGCCACGCAACTCGCAAGGCAGCGACCCATTGTACAGTTCCTCGCGCAGATCGTGCTTGAGTCCGATCGCATGAAAGTGCTCTACCTGATGAGCGATGATCCACGCCTGAGCTCCGGCAAACTGGAACTTGAGCGTACGACCGATCATACTATAGAGCTGCTCGAGGTCGTAGTCTGAGAGACGCTCCCCGTAGGGTGGGTTCATCACCAGCAGACACTTAGGATCAGTCTCCGCCTCGGGGTGCGGCAGATGCTGATCTGCGAAGTCGCCTACAGAAAGATCTATGTAGCGAGACATACCCGATCGGGTGACGTTGCGCTTAGCCTTGGCAATGGCTTGAGGCGAGAGATCAGAGCCGTAGATGTGGTAGTCGAAGGAGCGCTCCGACGAGTCGTCATTGTACACCTCGCTGCAGAGCTCACTGTCGAAGTCAGGCCACCGCTCGAAGGGGTAGCTCTCACGGTAGATGCCGGGAGGCGTACCCGTAGCGATCAGCGCAGCCTCCACGAGGAAGGTGCCCGACCCGCAGAAAGGATCCATCAGATCACACTGTCCGTGCCAGCCCGCCTTGAGTAGGATACCCGCTGCCAGCACCTCATTGATAGGAGCACGATCCTGCTCCATACGATAGCCTCGCTTGTGCAGGCTCTCGCCCGAAGAGTCTAGACAGAGCGTCACATGCTGCTCAGCAATATGTAGGTGGAAGATCAGCTGCGGATTGGAGAGCTTGACCGAGGGTCGCTTGGTGCCACCCGTTTGCTCTCTAAAGTAATCGACGATAGCGTCTTTCGTCTTATAGACGACGTAGCGACTATGCTTGAAGGTCGACGAGTAGACCACGGCATCGACCGCAAAGGTCATATCCGCTGTGAGCCATTGGCTCCAGTCGAAGTTTAGCAGCGTCGTGTAGAGGATGTCTATATCCTCCGCATCAAACTCATAGATGGGTCTCAGCACCTTAAGTGCTGTGCGGAGGTACAGATTGGACTTGTAGAGCATCTTGAGATCTCCTTCGTAAGAGACCATGCGACGTCCTATCTGTATATTGTCTGCACCGAGGGCTGTCAGTTCTTGTTCCAATACTGGCTCCAGCCCAGGGAGCGTCTTGGCGATTATGGGAAAGGTCTTCGTCATGCTTTATAAGTCGATTCTAGCTGTAAAAGTACAAAATAAACGGCTAACGAGCTACCGTATGAGGCTCCATGTGTCTCGCAAGGGGATCTGATAATGTAGGTGTGAAGGTGATCTGCGCCCAGCGACGAGTCTGTGGCGTGATCTGGTAGTCAGCACTGCGGCACACACCGACCAGCCACTGCGTGGCGCCCGTATGAATGTCGATGAGTTGCGCCGTAGCCGCTCTGCGTGAGGGAAGCACCTTAGCGTCGCGTAGGAGCTTCGCTAGCGGTTTGCGTCCTTTCATGCCAAGCGGTACGACCCATTGCTCTCCATCGGTAGAGGCGGTGAACTGTAGTTGAAGCATTGCTGCTCGAAGCTGGTCGTAGTCGACCAAGTAACTGTAAGGCGTGAGCGTCCGGGTCGCAGGCGGTGGCGTCTCCGAGGAGTCGTGTACCGCTATCTCTATCGAGCCTAGCGGGTGATCCAGCACAGCTCCCGCTTGCCAGCTCTCGATAGTTGGTAGCTCTAGGCAAACGTTGGCCGCCTGCTCTAGGCGCGCTAGGGTGTCACTGGTCGTGCCTATCAGATAGCCACGATAACGCTCGATGATCCCCCCACGTCCCTCGTAGCGAGCATAGCTGTCGGCACGCTCAGACTTTGTGCAGTCCATAAGGAGCTGCTGTAATACTAGGCGATCGCAGTCGATGGCTGCGAAGTAACTATAGAGGAGTGCAAGCGGAGCTATCTGCTGACGGAGCCATGCGACCTCTAGCGGCTGACTGGCGTCTGCGGGGAGGGTACTCCTTATATAGTGGTCCTGCAGCTGCTCCAAGTCACGCAGGATATGGATCGTCGAGGCGACCGCCTGGTCAAAGGAGGGGTTAAGCTCGTCAAAGAGCGGACGCAACGTGTGCCGGACGAAGTTGCGCCTTATGGATGTGTCCGCATTCGTCGAGTCAGTCACAAACGGCTGCTCAGCGATTTGTAAGAAGTCATAGATAAGTCGAGGCGGTGTGTCTATGAGCGGACGAATATACTTACCCTCCTCACGGATAGGAAGCATACCTCGCAGTCCTCGTACCCCTGCCCCTTGGGATAGGTTGATCAGGAGCTGCTCCACATTGTCCTCGAGGTGATGCCCTAATGCAATACTCTGCGCATCATACCGCTCATATAGCTTATCGAAAAAGTCGTACCTCAGCTTCCGCGCCGCCATCTCTACGCTCACCCCTTTGTGCGCAGCGACGTAGCCGTAAGTGTCAAAGGAGGCTCGCTCTAGTGTCACCCCCAGCTGCTCACAAAGCTCTGTGACAAAGATCTCGTCACGATCACTCTCCTCCCCTCGCAGGTGAAAGTTGCAATGCGCCGCCACACAGCGGTACCCTAAAAGCAAAAGCCCCCACAGAAGTGCCGTCGAGTCGGCACCTCCGCTGAGGGCTATGATGACCACCCGCTGGCTCTGTCGGTCTAGCAGATCATACTGCTCGATCGTGCGACGCATCTGATGCACCAAAGCATGATTGAGTAGCGTACGTCGCTGAGACACAGTGCGAGAGATAAATGTCGTAAAGGGAGAAAGAAGGCGATAGAGCGTCCGGAGAGCCTATTCGCCAGAAGTGGAGATTTACTTGTCCGCTTGATCCTTGCTAGTGGTAGCCTTCTTAGTACTCTTAGATGCAGCCTTCTTTGTAGTCGTCTTCTTAGCGTCTTTCTTCGTATCAGACTGCTCATTCGTGAGCTCTACTGGCTCCTCCTCGATGTCTGGATCGATGAGTACACGTCCGCAATACTCGCAGACGATGACCTTGTTGTGTAGCTTGACCTCTAGCTGACGCTGTGGTGGGATATGGTTAAAGCAACCACCACATGCCTCACGCTCTACAGGCACGACAGCCAGTCCATTGGTAGCGCCCTTGCGCAGACGTTGAAACGCCTTGAGGATGCGCTCATCGATCTGCGCCTCTAGCTCGTTGGCACGATCACGGAGCTCCTCCTCCTCGATGCGAGTCTCGGCAATGATCTGCTCCAGCTCCTCACTCTTAGCCTGATGATCCTCCTCACGCTCCTTGATACGCTCTTGGAGCTTGGCGATATCATCCTTGCGACCCTGTAGCTCCGCATTGAACTCACGGATATGCTTCTGCGCTAGCTGTATCTCAAGCTCTTGGAACTCGATCTCGCGCGACAGGTGCTCATACTCGCGGTTGTTGCTCACCGCATTGAGCTGCTCCTTGAGTGTCTCGAGCTTATCGTTTGCTGTAGAGATCTTTTGATTCTCTCCACTGACCGACTGTGAGAGCTTCTTGGCAGCAGCGTTGTACTTCTCTAAGCGTGTCTTCAGTCCCTCGATTTCGTCCGCTAGATCTTCGATAGCTTGGGGTAGCTCGCCTCGTAGCAGTTTGATTTTGTCAATACTGGTGAGCGTCTCCTGTAGACGCTTGAGGGCGATGAGTTTCTCCCTGATACTACGCTCGGCTACTTCGTGGGTCGTTGTATTAGTACTCATAGATGGTATTGCTTAGAAATAGTGAATAGGATTGGTGTCAGCATCTGACATATGGATGACAAAGTTACGATATTTATCCGACAATGCATCATAGAGCATCGTTCGGGTGCAGTGCTCACTCTCGAAGTGTCCTAGCGTGATCAGCCAGAGATGACCCTGCACGTCGAGATAGTCGTTGTACTTTGCCTCGCCTGTTATATAGACCTCTGCGCCTGAGCGCATAGCCTCACCGATGAACTCGTGACCACCGCCACTACCACCACAGAGTGCTATGCGACGGATCGGTTGCGTGGGAGGATTCGAATAAGCAATACGCTCCACAGCTGGCAGCGTAGCTAGAAGCTCTAGCAGCTCCTGCGGTGTCAGCGCACTGGGTAGTTCGCCAATGACCCCTAACCCACTCGTCGGGTGATCCATCACGATCGGGATCACCTCATAAGCTGGCACCTCATAGGGGTGCGTTGCTACGAGCGTCGTCACTGCTTGCGATAGTCGCTCCTGCGGCACGAGCACCGAGATCATCTCCTCCTCGACCGCCTCCATGGCGCCATGTGTACCAATGGTCGGATGCGTCTCAGCTCCTGGACGGAAGCGCCCTACCCCCGAGCAACTATAACTGCAGCCTGTGTACCCGCCTAGAGACCCAATGCCCGCCTCCTCATAAGCGGAGCGTAGCGCATCAGCGTGGCTGTGCGGGATGAAAGTCTGCAGCTTGTAGAAGCGTCCCCGTTGAGGCATCATCGGTCGCCTACCCTCACGCTTGAGACCGATCAGGTTGGCCAGATAGTGATTCACTCCCTGCGTCGTCTCATTGTCTGCCGAAGTGTGACAGGCGTAGATAGCGATATTGTTTCTCAAGGCAAAAGCCACGCAACGCTCCTGATAGGTCGCGGGCGTGATCCGCTTAAGCCCCCGAAAGAGAATCGGATGGTGCGATATGAGCAGGTTGCACCCACGCTGCAAGCACTCTTCGAGTACCGCCTCGGTCGTCTCCACAGCCAGCATGATGCCACGCAGCGGCTGCGTCACATCGCCCACCTGAAGACCCGAGTTATCGTAGCTCTCCTGATAGCTCAGCGGATAGCACGTCTCTACCGTACGAACTACATCTCCTATCGTGACCATAAGGACTCCTATTGTATATTATAGTGTCTCCCGCACCGTCAGGTGAAGCTCATCGAGCTGCCCTGGGTCTAGTCGTGCGGGCGCATCGATCATCACATCACGGCCCGAATTGTTCTTCGGGAAGGCGATACAGTCACGTATCGAGTCCAGCTCAGCCATGAGCGATACCCAGCGATCCAGTCCGAAGGCGATACCACCGTGAGGAGGTGCGCCATACTTAAAGGCATTCATCAAGAAACCAAACTGCTCTTCGGCACGCTCCTTCGTAAAGCCTAGTGCCGCAAAGACTCTGGCCTGTAGCTCCGCATCGTGAATACGGATAGAGCCACCGCCTACCTCGACACCATTGATCACCATGTCGTAAGCATCGGCGCGAACGCTACCGGGGTCGCTCTCGAGACGATCTTGGTCCTCAGGCTTCGGTGCCGTAAAGGGGTGGTGCATCGCATAGTAGCGCTGCGTCTCCTCGTCCCACTCGAGTAGCGGGAAGTCGACCACCCAGAGACACTCGTATTGTCCTGGCTTCATCAGCCCCAGCTCAGAGGCGATGTGTAGACGTAACGTGCCCAGCTGCTTCTGTGCCGGACGCTTGTCCCCTGAGATCAAGAAGGCTATATCGCCAGGCTGCATAGATAACTTATCGGCTAGTGCTTTCAGTTGGTCGGCCGTGAGGAACTTGTCGAAGCTACTCTTCATCGTTCCATCAGGCTGATAGCGTAGCCAGAGCAACCCCTTGGCACCCACCTGTGGACGCTTGACAAAGTCGGTCAGCTGATCGATCTGCTTACGCGTGTAGTCCGCCTTGCCCGTGACCACGATAGCACCAATATAGGCTGCACTATCGACCACGCCAAAGCCATGACCCTGTATCGTCTCCGTCACCTCCTCGATCTCCATGCCGAAGCGCAGATCGGGCTTGTCGCTACCGTAGCGATCCATAGCCTCATACCAAGTCATACGACGTAGTGGTGTGGGGAGGTCAATGCCACGAATCTCCTTAAAGAGATGCTTCGCTAGCCCCTCGAAGGTGCTCAAGATGTCGTCCTGCTCCACGAAGCTCATCTCGCAGTCTATCTGCGTAAACTCCGGCTGACGGTCGGCACGTAGGTCCTCATCTCTAAAGCACTTCACGATCTGAAAGTAACGATCCATGCCCGCTACCATCAGCAGCTGCTTGAAGGTCTGGGGCGATTGCGGCAGTGCGTAAAACTGTCCCGGGTTCATACGACTAGGCACGACGAAGTCTCGTGCCCCCTCGGGCGTCGAGCCGATCAGCATCGGTGTCTCGATCTCTAGGAAGTGGAGCCCGTCGAGATAGCGTCGCGTCTCCATCGTCATACGGTGACGCAGCTCTATATTGCTCAGCACGGGTCTACGACGTAGATCCAGGTAGCGGTACTTCATACGTAGGTCATCGCCACCATCGCTCACATCTTCGATCGTAAAGGGAGGCGTGTCGGCACGATTCAGTACCTCCATACGATCTGCTAGGATCTCGATCTGCCCTGTGGGGATCTTCTCATTGACACTGCTGCGCAGGCGTACGGTACCCGTCACCGCCAGTACCCACTCACGTCCCACCTCACTGAGGAGCCCCTGATGTGACTCATCAAAGAAGATCTGCGTAATGCCATATCTATCACGTAAGTCGAGGAAGGTCATAGCTCCCATGCGACGAATCTTAGCGACCCAACCCGCGAGCGTCACCTGCTGTCCCTCGTCAGAGGCACGCAGAGCTCCACACGTATGCGTTCTGTACATAATCTGATGCTACCTATTTCTATATCTATTTTTTTAGCTTGTACCACAGAGACCGATACGCTATGCGCTAGCCTCCACTAGCACAAAAGTACACAAAAACAAGCACATCGAGGGTGGAAGCTAGAAGTTAGAGATTAGAAATTAGAAGTTAGAGATTAGAGGTTAGAGATTAGACTCTAGGAGCACTAGTGTCCCTAGTAGCACTAGTATCCCTAGCCAACAGCCAATCTCCAATCGCTAGAGCAGCAGCAAGCTGAGTGCCATAAACGCCATACCCCCGATGAGCCCATAGAGAGCCGTATGGTGGTGCCCAAACCGCTCCGCAGCCGGGAGTAGCTCGTCAAAGGAGATGTAAACCATAATACCCGCAATTATCGCAAAGCAGCATCCCAAAACCGTCGGGGTGAGGAAAGGACGTAAGAGCAAGAATCCCAGCAATCCGCCGATAGGTTCGGCTAGACCCGAGGCGAGCGAGAGAAAGAATGCTTTGCGCTTATTGCCCGTGGCGTGGTAGATAGGGATAGCCACCGAGATACCCTCCGGGATGTTGTGCAGCGCAATAGCGATAGCGATCGGTAGTGCCAGAGACAGATCCGTCAGCGCGGACATAAAGGTAACCATACCCTCGGGGAAGTTGTGGATAGCGAGGACTATCGCTGTGACCATACCTGTACGTAGCAAGCTCTGCTGGTGCACGGTCGTCGTTTGGACGGATTCGTTCTGAAGGTTTCGCACCGCACTCTGGTCGGGTAGCTCGTGTGGGTTTTCCGCCTCCGGGATCAGACGGTCAATGATGCCAATCAGTGCCACCCCCGCGAAGAAAGCGAGCGTAGCATAGAGCGTCGCCAGTCGCTCTCCATAGAACGGCGTCATCGTCGTCTCCGCAGAGCGAAAGAGCTCCACAAAAGAGACATAGACCATCACGCCCGCTGAGAAGCCCAGCGAGACCGATAGGAAGATACGATTGGTGCGCTTGGTAAAGAAGATCAGCGCACTCCCGATGCCGGTAGAGAGACCCGCCCAGAGGGTAATCAGGAAGGCATAGAAGACCTGTGTATTACTCGTATCTAGCAACATAAGCGTCTAGAGCGGCTAAAGCTAGAACCAGTGAATGCGCTTGAAGAGCCAGAAAGCGATCGCCGAGAAGATCAAGCAGACCACCATAATGCCTATAAAGGCCAACGGGTGCTCAGCCCAGGGCAGATCGACGTTCATACCATACAGTGAGGCGACCAATGTAGGGAGCATCAGAATCATTGAGATACTGGTCATGCGGCGCATGATCGTATTGATATTGTTGTTGATGATCCCCCCGAAGGCATCCATCGTTCCGTTCATTACATCGCTGTACACATTGACCATGTTGTACGCCTGGTTGAGCTCGATCGTTACGTCCTCCGCTAGGTCGGTGTCGTACTGCTCATAGTGGCTCACCTTAAAACGCCCGATGACCGACTCATTGCCTCGGATGGAGGTGTTGAAGTAGACGAAGCACTTCTGCAGACGCATCATCTGTAGGAGGTCTTCGTTGCGAATACTTTTCTCCAGCGCCTCCTCGGTCTCTAGGATGAGGAAGCTGATCTGCTTCAAGTATTTGAGGAACCATACGGCCGAGCTCATGATGAGCCGGAGGATAAAGTCTATATCCGTGTCAACCGAGATCCCCTTGCGCTGATTGTGCTGGATGAAGTCTGGCATGAGGTCCGTGCGGTGGTAGCAGATAGTGACGATGAGCTGCTTCTCTAGATGCGATATGATACCGACGGGGACCGTGTTGTAAGGGGTCGTGCCCTCAGGTGTCTCGATCGGAATACGTATGATGGTGAGTCGCCAGCCATCCTCCTCCTCCGTACGAGGGCGCTCATCGCTATCCGCTGTATCTCCGATGAAGCCGTCGGGGATGCCCAGTTCGTCGCAGAGGTAGTCTATATCCTCCGAGGTGGGCTGCACCACTTTGACCCACGTGTGTGGCTCTAGGGTGTCGACTTGAGTAAACTGCTGCTTGGGTAGGTAAAACTTCCGCATAATATCTATGGCTCTTAAGGGGTAATTGGTAGGGGGTGAAACTTAAGAGACCTCCTGCTCCTATGCGGCACCTAGTCAAGTAGATCTAGGCGTTGGGATACCCTAGGCAGACGCTAGGGCGTAGGCTCCGCAGTAGAGGAGGTCTACACGAGAGGCTCCGAGACTTACTCGGCGGTAAGGAGTCGTCCATAACGATTCTAGGGATTAATTACGTTTGCGTGATCTGTGAATTAAGGAGCATGACCGGCAGACCTATACAATAACTATATATAAGCGGCCGCCCCATGCCTCTACCCCACAAAGGTACGAAATTTAGAGATTAGAGGTTAGAGGTTAGAAATTAGAAGTTAGAGGTTAGAGCGGGACGAGTAACCCTGTGTAGGGACGCACGGCTGTATCTAGTGGGAGGGCGTCCGTCCCCAAACCAGCTTGACGCAGTAACCTTTAACGGGGACGGACGCCATCCGACATCTATACTCTGCGAAAAGGGACCTCGTGAGAGGTCCGACGCATCGTAGCCGTCGGTCGGAGGGGCTACAGCCCCGAACGACCGATGGGGGCAAGACGGTAGCAGTTTATCGACCCCTTGTGGGTCGGACCAGACAAAGGCTACAGCTCCAGTCCGACCGCCGTTCGCCTGCTCTCCGTAAAGGCGTGTATCCCAGTGTAGGGCTATATGCGTAGTTCTAACGAGAGAGAAAACAGTTGCTATTCAGCTCTGAGCAATCTGTCTCGAGCTAGAGCTGTCCAGTAAATTTTTTTCAGCAGAAGAAGAGCCTCCTATTTGTCTATTAGATATATCCGCTTGTCATCAATTTGTGTGTCAAGACTCCAATGATCTCAATAATTATAACAATGAGATTGAGCAACAACGAAGTGAACAACTTCTCCCTGGCAGTCTTGATGTTCAATAGTATTCTTTTGATGATTGCAAGGAGCAACATTGCTAAAGACGTCACAAATGAAGTTACAACAAACGAAACAGCCCCCTTAATGAAAATGATGCCAAAAGGATCGTTATGATATATTTCCATAACACCCTCTTTACTACCCAACGAAAAGTATGATAGAAAGATTATGATTGGAAGGTCAATCAAAGCAAATGCTATGGTCATTATCCAACTATTATTTCTTAGTGCCGTCTTCATCACACACCTGAATACCCAATAGTGCCCTAAACGTTTTGCAGGGTAAAGAGAAAAGGGTAGGCTTGTAATTGGGAAGAAAAACACAGCTAGTGAGAGCTGTCACAAACCACCCTGTTCAATGGCAAATATAACACTATTCGCACAAGTAGTCCGACTCATACCTTGAGAAATTATCCAACGATTAGTCAAGAAGCATAGCACAGACCGTCGTTAAGTATTACCTTGGCAAGGTCTATCTGTGAAGCAAAGACAGAGTAACGACAGACATCTTGACACCCAATCGTCCAGTCCAACCCACAAGGGGTCGACCTTCTACCACGTTCGCCTATCCATCGGTCGTGCGGGGCTTTTGCCCCTCCGACCGACGGCTACGATGCGTCGGACCTCTACGAGGTCCTTTCTTATCAGAGTCAAAGGGCGTCCGTTGTGTCAAAGCATGACGTCGCCGTGTAGGGACGCACGGGAGTGTCTAGTCGGAGGGCACCCCTACAAATACTGGTGTTGCAGCGTCTGATGGCTGAACTTTTCGTGTTGATGTAGTTTGTGTAGGGGCGGACCTGCGTGTCCGCCCATATAGCATACAACGCTCTGACGAGAACGGGCGGACACATAGGTCCGCCCCTACAAAGGACTACTCGTCTCGCTCTAATCTCTAACCTCTAATCTCTAAATTTCGTACCTTTGAAGTCGTAAGTTTTACCCGTGAGATGTGGTCTCACCT
>OKSA01002534.1_pt1 | contig 14726 bp, 9 predicted proteins | sample 1601181 | NCBI WGS metagenome assembly OKSA01 (sample SAMEA3541538, study PRJEB24748) | human gut metagenome | biome: human gut; feature: human-associated habitat; material: faeces | place: China | collected 2012
GCTGGACATGCTGGCCCAGTACCGCTGGCCGGGCAACGTGCGCGAATTGCAGAACCTGGTCCACAGCCTGGTCATCACCCGCCAGGGGCCCCGCATCTCGCCCCGCGACCTGCCGTCCAGCATCAGCGGCCTGCACGACGAGAGCGGCGGCCATCTGGATGCCGTGCTCATGCAGGCCCGGCCCCTGCGCGAGATCATCGCCGACATGGAGCGGGACTTTTTGCGCCGGGCCATCGAGGTGCACGGTTCCGTCCGCCGGGTCTCGGAGCTGTTCCAGGTCAACCGCAGCACCATCTTCCGCAAGCTGCAGGGCAGCAAGGGACACGACAAGGACGAGGATGGCGGTTCGGCTTCCTGATGCCGTCTCCTCCCGGCTTGATCGTTCGCATGACGCAAAAAAGGCGCTTCCCCTTGGGGAAGCGCCTTTTTCGTCGGTATGGCGGAAAGCCCGGCTAGGCCTGGGCAGCGTCCTTTTGCTTGTTGCGCCGGCGCAGCACCAGCATGGTCACCACCATGAAGATCAGGCCGGACGCGAAGCCGGGCAGCAGGCTGCCGTGCATGAGGCCGGAGACCATGTAGCCCACCGCGCTGCTGGCCGCCACCACACAGGCATAGAGCATCTGGGTGGAGACGTGTTCCAGATGGGCGCAACCGGCGCCGGCACTGGACAGGATGGTGGTGTCGGAGATGGGCGAGCAGTGGTCGCCGAAGACGCTGCCGGCCAAGGTGGCGGACAGGCAGATCAGCACCAGGTTGGGATCCACGGCCTGGGCAACGGGCACCACGATGGGGATCAGGATGCCGAAGGTGCCCCAGGCGGTACCGGTAGAAAAGCTCAGGAAGCCGGCCACCACGAAGATGATGGCGGGCAGCAGGCCGCCGGAGATGCCGCCGTCGGCCACCATGGTCTTGACGAAGAGCGGGGTCTGCAGCAGGTCACGGCACACGCCGCTGATGGCCCAGGCCAGCACCAGGATGGTGTTGGCGGGCATCATGGCCTTCATGCCTTCACCGGCGCAGTCCATGAAGGACTTGAGGCTCATGAGCCCTCTGGGCACGAACATGAAGAAGGCCACGGTGATGGCACCGAAGGAGGCCCAGACCAGGGCCTTGGAGGCGCTGCAGTTGCCGAAGGCCGCCGCCAGGGTGTGGTAGGCGGGATCGCTGCCCCAGTAGCCGCCGCTGTAGAGCAGGGCCAGCACGGCGAAGACGATCAGGCTGCCGATGGGCACGAGCATGTCCATCAGGTGGCCCTTGGCGCTGGCGCCCATCTCGGCCTGTTCGGCGTCCACGTTGCCCAGTTCGCCCTGCTGGGCGCGCAGTTCGGCCTTGCGCATGGGGCCGAAGTCGAAGTTGCCCAGGCAGACCATGACTACCATGATGATGGAGAACAGGGCGTAGAAGTTGTAGGGGATGGTGGCCACGAAGGCGGCAAAGTCGCTTTCAAAGGCGCCGGTGGCTTTCAGGTTGCTGCCCACGGCGGCAGCCCAGCTGGAGATGGGCGCGATGATGCAGATGGGGGCGGCGGTGGCGTCGATGAGGTAGGCCAGCTTGGCGCGGGAGATCTTGTAGCGGTCCGTCACCGGGCGCATGACCGTGCCCACGGTGAGGCAGTTGAAATAGTCGTCGATGAAGATGAAGGCGCCCAGGCCGCCGGTGGAGAGCATGGCCACGCGTTTGCTCTTGATGCGCTTGGTGGCCCAGTTGCCGTAGGCACGGGTACCGCCGGCACGCGAGATGGTGAACACCAGCGCGCCCAGCAGGGTACAGAAGATGATGATGTTGAAATCGACCTTGTTCACCATGGTGGTGAAGGCGATCTCCACGGGCTTGATGATCAGGTCGCCCGTGCCCATGCCCAGGCAATAGATGACGGTGCCGCTGAGAATACCGAGGAAGAGGGAGGAAATGACTTCCTTGGTGATCAGGGCCAGGGTGATGGCGATGATGGGCGGCAGCAGAGAGAGCCAACCCGCGTCAAACGGATCCATGAACATGCTCCTGTCTTGAAGGTCTGGAAGGCGCAGCGCCGCATACGGCTTACCGGCATCCCCCGCCGGCGCGTGATCTTCCCGGTCGCGCTGGACTGCGTGCGCGGAAGCATATCATGCGCGCTTTGGAGCGGCAATACAAAACGGCCGGAAAAAACGGAACGGATGGGCCTCGGGGCGGGCCGTCGCGGAGCCCGTCACGAAAAAACGCCTGAGGACTGTCCTCAGGCGTTTTTATCCGGCGTATCAGAGAAAAGGCGGAAGGCGCGGGCTACAGGCTGATCTCGCCGTACTGGGCCTCGTACTGCTGGATGGCCTGCACCAGGGCGGCAGCCAGGCGCTTGGCGCTCTCAGGGCTCATGCCGATGGCCTGCTGGGGCCGGACGGCCAGCACCGGGCCCTGCTGGTCGTTTTCCTGACGGCTCACGCAGGCCGTGAGCAGGATCTCGCCACGGGCAAAGGTGGTCTGGAAGGCATTGGCATAGATGGTGCCCATACCGGGGGCGGGCAGCATGGCCACACGCATCTGCGGCTGTTCGGGCTGCTGTTCCGGGGCATGGCTGTTGGCGGGAGTTTTTTTCAGGGCGGGCATGGTCTTCTCCTATTTCTTGTTCGGGGTTTTGGCGGGCTTTTCCTTTGCCGCCGGAGCCGCCTCATCAGGGCCGTCGGCATGGGTCCGGATGCTGACCCGGGGCAGCTCGGCGAATTGGACGCTGCCCGCATCCATGCGGCTGATGATCTCGGCGGTGATGTCCATGGACGCAGGAGCGGAAAGGACATTCTGGCGGGCCATGACGGCCACGTCGCCCTTGTCGGCGCGCCAGGCTTCGATCTGGGCCAGCATGTGTTTGCTGACCACGTCGCGGGCGGCGGCCTGTTCCAGGGCCATCTGGCGCTGCAGCAGGGCCAGCCCCTGGCGCAGCTCCTGCTGGCGCTTTTCTTCAGGGCTTTTTTTCAGTTCTTCCTGATAGGCGGCCAGGCCGTTCCGCAGGATGGTCTGGACCTTGCCCAGATGCTCGTTGGCCTGCCGGGCGGCCTTGGACTGGCTGAGGACGCGCTCCACGTCCACGCAGACCACGTCAGGGCCGGTGTCCAGGCAGCCGGACAAGGGCAGGGTCAGCATGAGGGCAAGACCGGATAAAAAACGGGAAAGATGGGGCATGGTTCTCTTCCTTGGAATGTGTTTCTATCCACCTGGGTAACTCTTGTGTATTCCATAAGATGGATCAGTTGCCGGTGGAAATGTTGTGAGGGAAGCGAAGAGGAAGATCCATTGCGGACCGAAAACCAGCAGGGCCGGTCCCCCGGAAGGTGCGGAGACCGGCCCTGTTGAAGCGCGGCGGCCGTGACTCTCAACGGCCGCCGCGCAGGCTGGATGTTTAGAACTCGTAACGGAAGCTGCCGAACACACCGTGGCCGGTGGTGTGCTGACCGGCCTGCAGGGTGTAGTTGACGCCGAAGCTCATGGTGTCGTTACCCAGTTCCAGACCAACGCCACCCTGCCAGGTGAGGTAGTCCATCATCTGGGTTTCCACTTCGTAGGTACCGGGCAGACCGGTGAAGGCCACGTCCTGCTTGGCCTTGATGTCGCCGGCGGCCGGGATCACGCTGAAGTCGATGCTGGGCTTGAAGGACCAGCCGCTGTCCAGAGTGAAGTCCTTGGTAAAGGTCACGCCCACCGGGAAGGTCCAGATGTCCTGATGGAAGCCGTCGCCTTCCAGCACGGTGCCACCGTTGCTTTCCGCATCGAAGCCCCAGGTATTGAGGCTCATGTAGCGCACGCCGATATGCGGGATGACGTCCAGCACGCTGGTCTCCAGCTTGTATTCGGCACGCAGACCGGCGGAGATGGCACTGGCCTGCACGTCGGCTTCCAGATCGCCCATGCCCATACGGCTGTCCATGTCCTGCTGGAGGTCGTTCCAGGTGCTGGTATAGGAGACGTCGGCCATGAGGCCGAAGTTCTCGTAGTTCCAGCCGGCGTAAGCGCCCAGGCCCCAGAAGCTCATGCGGTTTTCGGTGCTGTTGAGGTCGCCGCCGCTGGATTCGGCATAGCCGCCACCGATGTTGAAGGTGATACCGGCGCGGATGGCGTTCTCGAAGGTGTAGTCGGCACCCAGGGAGACACCGCCCAGATTGCCGTTGAAGCCGTAATCGAGGTTGTCGGCTTCCATGCCCCAGCCGTGCTGGCTCTGCCACAGGGGGGCGATCCACAGGGCGAAGCCGGTGGTGTTGCGGTCCACGATCTTGCCTTCGGCGTTCATGGCCTGCGCGCCGTCAGCGGGATTGGCGAAGCCCAGACGGTTGACAACGGCATTGCTGCCCGCGTCGGAAGCCATCTTGGTCATCTGCGGCACGGCACCGGCAAAGGCGATGCGGGCCGCACTTTCGATGGTGGAAGCGGCGGCGTTCTTGTCCGCGCCGAGGAAGCGGTTGTCCGTGGCGCGGCTCAGGAAGCGCACGCCCATAGCATCGGCGTCAACGTCGTTGAGCTTCTGGCCGTACAGCGTATTGACCGCAGTGGCCAGCTCATGGCTCAGGTTGGGGAAGACGGTATGGGCGTCTTCGCTCTTTGCCATGAAGACCGTGCCGTCTGGGGAGGTCAGGGTGAGCATGTCGGAGCTGGTCAGCAGGTTGGAGCCCTTCCAGCCGGTGGTTCCGGCATCTGCATATGCCCCGCCATTGAAGGCGTTAGACGTATTGGTTTCACCATCGATGATCGTGTAGGTCGTTCCGGCAACAGCATCAGCAATGAGCAGCTTGGCGCCGTTCTCGACGTTGAGGGTCTTGGTTGTGGCACCAGAAAGGTCAATGGCCGCCGTAGCGCCGTTGATGGTATTGCCGTTGACCACCAGCAGGGAGTCTCGACCGAAGTAGGCGCCATCACTCACAGGCGTACCGTTGATGCTGCCGGAAGCATCGACACCGGCATCCACGACGATCTGTCCACCCGATATCAGTTGAATGGGTTGTCCCACGGCCAGCATGGACTGGCCAGCCCCCAGCGTGAACTTACCGTTCGTGATGGGGGTAGTAGTAAAGCCAGCCTTCTGCGCCATCTCCTGCAAATCGTCCAGGTTGAAGGCCACATTGACGACGGAACCGTCGCTCACCAGCAGTTTGGAACCAAGCTCATTGTTTACCAGGCTTTTAATCGTGCCGTAGGAAGGGTCGAAGAAAAGTACACCGCCGGTGGCCTTCACTGTACCCAGATCAGCAACAGTATTGGTGATGCTCAACAGACCGTCCGCGACGACCGCATTTTCTACAGTCAGGCTGGCTTTGTCCACGGCGACGCTACCGTTTGCCTCCATTACTTCCAGCGTGTTGGCGGCTACCTGCGTGGTTTCCAGGCCATTGCCCGCCACCGTGAAGGTACCGTCGGCCACCGTGACTTCATTCAGGACAAGGTTCTGGGCGTTTTCATTGCCCTCAAGGCCCACGGTCAGAGCCGCGTCGTCCTTAACCTCCACGTTGGTCGCCACGGCATCGCCCTCGGCGTTGACGACGCCAGTGAAACCAGCTTCGCCACCGGTCAGGGTAACTTTGGAGCCGTCCGTTACGGCCAGCGTTACGGCCTCGGCTTCCTTGGTACCATCGATCTGCAATCCCTTGGCAGTGAACTCGCTGCCGCCGGCGACCGTAATGCTATCGGTACTCAGAAGCTCCTTATCAGTGTCATGGACGTCGACGACCGAGACGATCTGATTCGGCACAGAGGGGATCGTGCCATCTGCAATGGCATCCTCGGGGGCCTCACCTGCATCTGCAACAACGGGGGCCATCGTGATGGTGACGTTGTCGTCAGTCACCTCCGCCCCCACGACCAGGGCCTGATCGTCGTCCAGCTGAAGGTTGGCATTGAGGAAGTTCAGGGTTGCGTCTTCCGAAACATCAGCCTGGCCCAGCAGGGCACCCTTGGCCGCGTTATACTGCTCCAACGTATAGTACCCGCCATCCAGACGCAGGTTCAGATTGCCCGAGGTACCGATGATGCTTTTGTCGGTGATGCCGTTGGTGGTGTTAGTCGTCGTGTAATCGGTCAGCAACTGGCCAAAATCCGCCACAAAGGTACCGCCGTCAATGGTCAGCCCGCTGGTGGCATCAAAGGAAAGCAAGCTGCCGCTGGCCATGTCCAACGTCCCGTTGGCGCCGATGGTGATGCTGCCCCCAACTTGCGTAAGGCCGCTGCCCAGCGTGGTGGTGCCGTCCGCCACGGTGATGCTGCCGGCATTGTAGATGTCGTTGGCAGCTCCGGCGGCCGTGTTGCCGCTGAAGGTGTTGGTCCCGGTGAAGGAGAGGGAACCATCGTTATAGATGGCACCGCCGAGCTTGCCTGCGGTGTTGTCAGTGAAGGTGGTGTTGCTGAGTGCGATACTGGCCTGCCCGCCACCGGACACAACATTGTAGATGGCGCCGCCGTTGCCCGCGGCCGTGTTGCCGGTGAAGGTTGTCGCGTTGATCGCCTTAATAACGCCGGCATTGGTGATGGCGCCGCCACCGACAACAGCATTCGTACTCTTGTTGCCAGTGAAGGTGGTGTCAGTGATGCTGGTTATGGTACCGCCCGCGCCGTTCCACAGCGCACCACCGTTGCCCGCCGTATTTCCCTCAAACGTGGTACCGGCGATGCTGTCGATGATCCCCTGGTTGCGGAGAGCGCCGCCAGCACTGAGGGACGCCGTGTTGTTGACAAAAACGGCATCGGTGATGGCTGTGATGTACGAGCTGTCGTATTGGTTGTTGACGGCGCCGGCAATGGCGGCCGTGTTGCCTTCAAAGCGTGTGCCGTTAATGCTCAGTTTCGCATTGTCAGCATTATAAATGGCGCCGCCGACATTGCTGGCCGCGATTTCGTTACCGTCGGCTGCTGCGGCGCTGTTGTTGGTGAAGCTGCCGCCTTCAACGGTCAGCGTGCCTTCATTATAGATGGCGCCGCCCTGGCTGCGGCCACCCTTGGCCGTGTTGCCGGTGAAAGTGCCGTTGTTGACGGTGACGGTAGCGTTGTCCGGCACGCTCCCGCCGTTGTCGTCTACTCCCAGAATATACAATGCGCCGCCCTGGCTCGCAGCCCCTGCGCTGGCGGTGCTGACCGTGTTATCGGTAAAGGTCACATTGTCAAGTTGAACGGAGATCTTGCCGTTGCCATCAGCGGTACCGTTGCTCGCATCACCCTTCACATACAGGCCACCGCCTTGAGCGTCGTCAGTTTTGGAGGCCAGGCTGTTGCCGGAGAAGGTGGTGTCGCTGATGGAGAAGGACAAGTCGGATTCCCCACCCCAGCGGGAACCGCGCAGGTACAGGCCGCCGCCCAGGGCCCACGCATCAACCTCACCAGTGTTGCCGGTGAATTCGGAGTCGCTGATGCTGCCGGAAGTACCCCACAGCACCATGCCCGCGCCCATGAGATTGGAAGACGTCTCGACCTTGTTCTCCGAGACCTTCAGTTGCGTGGCATTCAGAGAGCCGATGCTCTGGTAGTAACCGCCGCCCTGGACCTGATTGCCGCTGTCGCCGGAATTGCCGGACAGGGTGACATTGGTCAGGGTGACGGAGGCGTTTTGCACGCCGATAGCACCGCCGTAGGCACCGTTGGCGGCATTGTCTGTATCGTTGTATTGGTTGCCGCTGAAGGTGCTGTCAGTGATGGTCAGCGTGGAACCCTTTCCCTGGCCCTTGACGGAGACCGCAGCCCCACCGGAGGAACCGGAGGAACCGGTACCGTTCAGCGTGACGGTATTGTTTTTAAAGGTGGAGCCCGTGATAGTCAGTCTCTGAGTATCACTCAGATTGGCGGTCACGGCACCGATGATGGGATAGTTGCGGTCAACAGTGAAGGTATTGCCCGTGAAGGCGACACCTTCGATCTTCACATTTTTATCGGCGTCCATGGCCACGCCGGCCACGCTGGCGGAAGCATCGTCGCCAGTCGCCATACCGCCGTTGAGGGTGGTGCGTTCCGCTTCAACCGCGATCAGGGCCTTGGAGGGAGTGAGTTCCCCCTTCTCAAAAGTCACATTGCTGGCCGAAGCACCTGGATCAATATTGATGACGCCGGAATTGTTGCTACGTCCATCCAGCGCGCCGCTCGTCAGCGTTACCGTTCCCTTGTTGTCGAGGATGCCTGTTCCCGAGACCTTGTCGATGGCGATTTCAACGCCTTCATTGACATTGATATTGCCATTTTCAAGGATCAGGTTGTTGAGGGAGGCATACTTCTGGTCAGCAGTATTTTCAATTGCTGTGGGCGTCCAAGTTGCTCCGTCTTTGACTTTCAGCGTCATTTCGGAAACGTCAAGCTTCGAAGAATCACTGGGCGTGTCATTCCAGGAAATAAGCGTGTTACCGTTCCAATAGGAATCAGCGCCGCTCAGCGTGATATCGACATCTGCATCAACTTTCGTCCCGGAGGTGGGACCATCATAGTTGAAATTGACATTGCCGTTCATTTGTACGGTATGGGTACCGCTTGAATTGATAGCAATAATGGAGTCGCCGCGGGTGACAATGGCATTACCCTGTCCGCCCTGGGTATTTACATACAGATCACTTTCAATATTGATGACGCCCTGTGACATCGCGACAATAGCATTGGCGCGTCCGGGCTCACCAGAGGTCACATCGATATAGGTTTTTCCGGCATTTATGTTGATGGTAGCCCGATCGTATTCGGTCGTCGTCGTGGCATTTTGAGCATAAATACCGTATATCCAACCAGAATTGGAGTGCCCCTTTATAGTAACCGTTTCCGCGTTTAGATTTATCTTTCCTCCAGCTTTATTCTGGTCCCCACGCGACCAGACTCCTATGGATATATCTGCATTTTGGGCATTATCCGTTACAGCAATGTTAATGGATTCCGTCGCTCCCACCTGCCCAAAGTTGATCTCAGAACGATCGCCGGAAGGGGCTGTCGAATTGGCCCAGAGGCCCACATTGCCGTGGCCCCATCCCGTTCCGGGCGTTGTGGCAATATGCAACTGCTTGCCTGAGAAGTCGGCTTTTGCCCCGGATGCGTAGACGCCAATATCATAAGCACCTGTGATATTTACATCTTCATCATGCTGGGTATTAGTATTTACAGAGATACCAGCAGTCGCGGCGGCCACAGCCACACCGGCGCCGCCCATGACCAGCATGCCGGCCACAGCCAGGCTGCCGAAAGTGTTCATCAGGTGGCACTTTTTGAGCACCGCCTTGTACCGGTTGATGAGGTTCCCGATGGCTCCCTTGGTAAGTTGCATAACAGCATCTCCCGAATTTGCGACGTCCGGCCAACAACGGGCGTCAGGTGTACAGGCAGGCTGTCAGGGCGCGAGACAAAGAACCGCTGCAAGTAATGATAATGAATACAGTACATTGCATGTGGACTGCCCATAACAGCATTGCGTTCGCAAATGTGGGCGGATATGATGCTCCTAATGATGATGGAGAATGGAACAAAATATCGCCCACACTCTTTTGTTAGGACAGTTTTCAGACTGAGTAAACAAAAAAATGTACATTTATATTCATTTTTTTGTTAAGTACTGATTTATTGTCCTTTTTGGGGTGGGTCAAGGATGAAAACATATGCAGAAACTTGGAGAACGCATCCGTCATGTACGGGGCAGAATGTCCCAGGAGGCTTTTGCCGGCCTGCTGGGCATCAGCAAGGGCGCTCTCGGCGGTTATGAACGTGGGGAAAATTGTCCCAATGCTGATGTTATCTTAACTATTTGTAATAAATGTAAAATCAATGTCTCCTGGCTGATGTCGGGAGCCGGGGCCATGCATGCCCCGGACAACATTGATGAGGATGAGCGGCCGGAAAACAGACCTGCCCCCCTGGAAGACGGAAGCCAGACGGCCGGAGAATTGTCCTGCCAGATGGCGCCCGGCCAGGATTGCAAGGCAGAGAACAACGCCTTGCGGGCTCATTGCCGCTGGTTGCAGGAGCGCCTGGACCAGCTGGAAGCGGAGCGCCGGGATCTGAACAGGGAAAACAGGCTGTTATGGCAAAAAAATGCCAGTCTTGGCGAACGGCTTGCCCGCCTGGAACAGTCACAGGAGATGGCCCGCGTGAACGCCCGTGCATCGGAAGAAGACACGACGGCAGCCCTGACTGTTTCCCGCCACGGAGTGCGCTGCAACCGTCTGCAGGAAAGCTGCAAGACGGACAGGACCTAGGCAGAAGATCCTTCTGTCATGCGGCCGTTGCTGCAGGCATGCCCGCTTTCCTGCATGCCTGCTCACGGACAGGGCCTGCCCCATGCTCTTGACGGGACAGGCAGATATCGTACTCTGTCAGGGCTTAAACTGATTGCTTGAAATATGATAAGAAATATGTAAATATACTCTTTATGAGCAGATTATGCACAATAGGTGAAGCAGCGCGATTGCTTGGAGTATCCATTCCCACCCTTCGCAGATGGGAAGAGAGCGGAAAACTGGTTCCCGAGCGTACAGCCGGCAAACACCGTCGATATGACATCACAAAACTCAAGCCCGAGCTGGCGATCGCAGATACGACCCGTACGACCATTGCCTATGCCCGGGTCTCCAGTCATGACCAGCGGGAAGATCTTGAGCGGCAGAAGCAGGTGCTCGAACTCTACTGTGCACAACACGGCTGGAACTTTACGCTGCTTTCCGATCTCGGTTCAGGAATGAACTACCACAAAAAAGGATTGCGCCGTCTATTGGATGCCATCCTTTCCGGGGATGTCGGACGGCTGGTCATAACCCATAAAGACCGGCTGCTCAGATTCGGTGCTGAGCTTGTATTCGCCATCTGCGAAGCAAAAAATGTTGAAGTCGTCATCCTCAACCAGGGGGAGGAATGCTCTTTTGAAGAAGATCTTGCCAAAGACGTCCTGGAGATCATCACGGTCTTTTCCGCCCGGCTCTACGGCAGTCGATCCCATAAAAACAAAAAGCTTCTTGAAGACGTCAAAAAAGCAGTCGAGGATAATGCCCTGTGCTGATGGCCCACAAGATAGCCCTTGACCTCAACAATCATCAGCGGACGTACATGCTGCGTGCGACTGGTGTTGCCCGGTTCGCGTATAACTGGGCTCTTGAACAATGGGGCATCCAGTACAGGGCATGGCGCGAAGACGACACGCTTCCAAAGCCTTCCCAGTTTTCCCTCCGCAAACAGCTGAACGAGATCAAAAAGGAAAGCTTCCCCTGGATGCTCGAGGTGACGAAGTGTGCCCCTCAACTGGCGATCATCCAGCTTGGAGAAGCCTTCAAGAACTTCTTCGCGCATCGTGCCGCCTATCCGAAATTCAGGAAGAAGGGCGTGCACGACAGGTTCAGCATCTCCAATGACCAGTTCGCCGTTCAGGGAAAACGCATACGGATCCCCAAGCTTGGATGGGTCAGGATGCGTGAGGCTTTGCGATTTTCAGGAAAGCTCGTATCGATCACTGTTTCCCGCATGGCCGACAGATGGTTCGTGAGCATCACGGTGGATACGGAAGACAGACGACAGCAGCACAACGAGAACCAAGAAGCTGTTGGTGTCGATCTTGGGGTATCCGCCCTTGCGACGCTCTCCACCGGGGAAGTGGTACAGGGGCCGAAAGCTTACAGCAAGCTTGTCAAAAGGCTCGTGCGACTCTCACGAAGTCTTTCGCGAAAAGCGCGTGGGTCGAACAATCGTGAAAAAGCACGACGGAAGCTCGCCAGGCTCCATGCCGGGATCGCCAATATCAGGCAGGAAGGACTGCACCAGCTTACGACATCGCTTGCCAGAAGGTTCTCCATCATAGGCATCGAGGATCTGAATGTACGCGGGATGCTGAGAAACAGACGTTTATCCAGATCCATAGCAGATGGCGCCTTTTATGAGTTCCGTCGGCAGCTGGAATATAAAAGCGGCATATATGGCGGGACAGTTGTTGTGGCCGACCGCTGGTTCGCCAGCAGCAAAACATGTTCCGACTGTGGTCACCGGCTGGAAGCCTTGCCTCTGTCCATGCGTCATTGGGTATGCCCCGAATGCGGGACATACCATGATCGTGACGTCAATGCTGCCATCAATTTAAGAAACAATGCCGTGAGTTCCACGGTGTAAGCCTGTGGAGAGGAAGGCTCTGGCTTTCTTTTCGGAGAAAGTGAAACCGGCCTCGATGAAGCAGGAAGTTAGCATTGAATCTATTTGTCTAGTTATGAATAGATTTAAGTAGGTATAACAGAACGGCAAGACCTGACATCTGGAGCGCGCATGAACAGCAGTTATCCTCTGGTATTTTCCGTCACCTCGGGCAAGGGGGGCGTGGGCAAGACCAATATCTCGGTCAATCTGGCCCTGACCCTGGCGGCGCGCGGCAAGCGCGTGCTGCTTCTGGACGCGGACCTGGGACTGGCCAATGTGGACGTGCTGCTGGGCCTGCATCCCGAAAAGAACATCTTCCACCTGTTCCATGAGGGGGCGTCCCTGCGGGACATCCTGCTGCCCACGGAATACGGCTTCTCCATCCTGCCCGCCTCGTCGGGTGTCAGCGAGATGCTGGCGCTCAATCCGGGGCAGAAGCTGGAGCTGCTGGATGCCATGGACGAGCTGGAGGACGATCTGGATTTCCTCATCGTGGACACGGGCGCGGGCATCAACGACAGCGTGCTCTATTTCAATGTGGCGGCGCAGGAACGTCTCCTCGTCCTGACCCCGGAACCCACTTCCCTGACGGACGCCTATGCCCTGATCAAGGTGCTGAAGACGCAGCACGGCGTGGACCGCTTCCAGGTCTGCGTGAACATGGCGCAGGACATGAAGAGCGCCCGCGAGATGTTCGTGCGGCTCACGGACGTCTGCGACCACTTCCTGGGCGGGGTCTCGCTGGATCTGGCCGGTGTGCTGCCCCGCGACCCCGGCGTGCACGAGGCCGTGGTGCGCCAGCAGCCCTTCTGCCGCTGCCTGCCGGAAAGCCCGGTCTGCCGGAGGCTGGAAAAGATGGCGGACACCATCCTGCGCTGGGAGCCCGCTCCCAGTGCCGACGGCAACATCAAATTCTTCTGGAAAAAACTGCTCTACCGCTGAGACGCCCCTTGCGGGGACGGACGGCGGCCGGACGGAAGGCCATAAAAAAAACGGCGTCGAAAGACGCCGTTTTTTGTCGTGCATGGGCTGTCCCCGGGTGCGGGGCAAGAGCCGTCCTTACTTCACGGTCACCAGCTCGTAATCCACGTTGCCGATGCCGATCTTCCGGGCATGCTCGATCTGGCTGCGCCAGTTGGTCTTGGGATGGATGTCGGTGAAGTGGTCGTTGTGCTCGTGGGCGCACTGGCCCAGCACGCTGGTGTTGATGGCGGGCGCGGCGTTGACCGCGTCGATACAGGCGTGGTCCAGGGCCACGGGGTCGAAGCCGGCGAACATGCCGATGTCGGGCACCACGGCGGCGTCGTTCTCGGCGTGGCAGTCGCAGTAGGGCGAGACCTGGTTGACGATGCTCACATGGAAGTGCGGGCGGTTCTGGATGACGGCCTTGGTGTATTCGGCCATGCGCTCGTTGAGGATGGTGCTCTCGGCGTCGAAGGCGTTGCTGATGGCGTCGAAGTTGCACACGCCGATGCAGCGGCCGCAGCCGGCGCACAGGTCATGGTCGATGCGGGCCTTGTGGTCTTCGCCGATGCTGATGGCCGACTGGGCGCAGTAGTGCGTACAGGTCTTGCAGCCGCGGCACTTTTCGGCGTCGATGCCGGGCTTGCCGATGCTGTGCATGGCCATCTTGCCCGCACGGCTGCCGCAGCCCATGCCGATGTTCTTGATGGCGCCGCCGAAGCCGGTCAGCTCGTGGCCCTTGAAGTGGGTCAGGCTGATGAAGATGTCGGCGTCCATGATGGCGCGGCCGATGAAGGCGCTCTGGAAGTGGTCACAGCCTTCCAGGGGCACTTCCATCTCGTCGGTGCCCTTGAGGCCGTCGGCGATGATCATCTGGCAGCCGGTGCTCAGGGGCGAGAAGCCGTTTTCCTGCGCGGCGGCCAGGTGTTCCAGGGCGTGCTTGCGGCGGCCCACATACAGGGTGTTGCAGTCGGTCAGGAAGGGGCGCCCGCCCAGGGAGGTCACCTTGTCGGCCACCACCTTGGCAAAGTTGGGACGCAGGAAGGACAGGTTGCCCGGCTCACCGAAATGGATCTTGATGGCCACGAACTTGCTGTCCATGTCGATGCTGTCGATGCCGGCCTTTTCGATCAGTTTTTTCAGCTTGTCCAGCTGGCTTGTGCCGACCTTGCAGCGGAAGTCGGTGAAATATACTGTTGATTTTTCCATAAAATTCCTCATTTCTGATTTTTATTTATTTTCATAATATTCTTGTAATTGCTTTAATGTCAAGCTGTTTTGATGCTACCAGATTTTTTAATATGCTTTAAAAAAATTTCAGAACATCCTCAAGCTCTCTGCGCTTCGGCCGACTTGGTTCTTCATCTGCTGTTCCTACTGCAATAACAGCGACAATAGTCTCAGATTCCGGGATGGAGAGCATTTCGCGAATCTTATCTGCATTGCGAAGTCCCATGATCAGGGTGGAAAGACCAAGCTCTGCAGCCTTCAGGATCAGATTTTCATTCTGAAGACCAAGATCATAGCAGCCCCAGCCATTACCGATTTCATTATCAGGTGTGCCGTCCTTCTGGAAGCCGGCGCGGTTATGTACGAAGGTGGTAACGATCAGCGCAGCATGTTCGGATTTTTCTGCATTTCTTGCGCCCGGAAGACAATTCTTGCGGATTTTGTTAACGATCTCTTCG
>OKSA01002535.1_pt1 | contig 14722 bp, 9 predicted proteins | sample 1601181 | NCBI WGS metagenome assembly OKSA01 (sample SAMEA3541538, study PRJEB24748) | human gut metagenome | biome: human gut; feature: human-associated habitat; material: faeces | place: China | collected 2012
CAGAACGACGGCCGCACCATCCGCCTGATCTTCCCCGCGCTGACCGAGGAGCGCCGCCGCGACCTCGTCAAGCAGGTCAAGAAGTACGGCGAAGAGGCCAAGGTCGCCGTGCGCAACATCCGCCGCGACGCGATGGACAAGTTCAAGGCGCAGAAGAAAAAGTCTGAGATCACCGAGGACGACCTCAAGATCATCGAGAAGGATCTACAGAAGCTGACCGATGATTACATCAAGGAAGTCGAGCGCATCGCCGACGAAAAAGAGAAGGAGCTCATGGAGATCTGAGCGCCCGCACCCGCAAATGTGATACGGGGGGATTTTTCATCCCCCCGTTTGAATATCCTGTCTACAGACGCCGCCGATCCGGGCGGCGCAGGAGGAACTATGGCAAACGATAAGACGACCGCGCCGCAGGTGGATTTCTCGCGCCTGCCGCGCCACGTGGCGATCATCCTCGACGGCAACGGCCGCTGGGCCAAAAAGCGCGGCCTGCCGCGCACGGCCGGCCATGCCTACGGTGCGGAGGCGTTTCGCCGCATCGGCAACTACTGCAAGGCCATCGGCATCGAATACCTCACGGTCTACGCCTTTTCCACGGAAAACTGGCGTCGCCCGCCAGAGGAAGTGCGCACGATTATGAGCATCTTCGATAAATACATGAAGGAAGCGCTTTCGATCATGGAGCGCGACAAGTTCAAGATGCGCTTTTTCGGTGAGCGGTCCGGCCTCTCGCCGGAGCTGCAGCGCCTCATGGCTGCGGCCGAGGAAAAGAGCACGCACTACGACGGCTGCCAGATGAATCTGTGCATCAACTACGGCGGCCGCGACGAGATCCTGCACGCCGTGCGCCGGTATGCCGAGGCCTACAAGGCCGGTACCGCGCCGGAGCTCACGGAGGATGTGTTCAGCGGCTATCTGTATTCGGCCGGCATTCCGGACCCCGACCTCATCATCCGCACGAGCGGAGAGCAGCGCCTGAGTAACTTCCTGCCCTGGCAGGGCGCGTACTCGGAGCTGTATTTCACCGACGTGCTCTGGCCGGACTTTACCGAGCGCGACATGGACGCGGCCCTGGCGGAGTTCCAGCGGCGCGACCGGCGCTTTGGCGGCGTGAAATGACCGCTGCACCCGAGAGAAAGACAAACGGGAGGGACCAATCATGAAAAACAGACTGATCGTTGCGGCCATCGGCATCCCGGCGCTGCTGGCCGTGATCTTCTTCACCCCGATCTGGGGTTGGGGCATCGTGGTGGCCATCATGGCGTCGTTCTGCGCCTGGGAGCTGCTGCACACGGCCATGCCGAAGTTCGTGCCGCGCTTTGCGGTGTATGCCGGTGTGTGCGGCGCGGCCATCGTGCTCGGCGCGGCGTTCGGAAAGTCTGAGCTCGTGTTCAAGATCGCGGCCTACGTGCTGTTCGTGACCATGTTCGTCGAGATGATGATCTCGTTTCACAAGTCCGCGCGCATCCCGTTTCAGGATCTGGCGCTCGTGTTCACGGCGGGCATCGTCATCCCGTGGATGCTCTCGTCGCTCGTGCGCCTTGGCCTGAACGACCCCAAAGCGCCGTACCTGCTGCTGCCGTTCGTCATCACGTGGCTGAGCGATTCGGGCGCGTTTTTCGTCGGCCGCAGCCTGGGCAAGACCAAGCTCGCCCCGGCTCTGAGCCCGCACAAGACGGTCGAGGGCTGCGTCGGCGGCTTTTTGTGCGCGATCGCGGCGGCCATGCTCTACGGCCTCGTACTGCACCTGTGCGGCTACCGCGTGCAGATCGGTCTGCTCGCCATCTACGGTTTCTTCGGCAGCCTTGCCGGACAGACGGGCGACCTGGCGTTTTCCGCCATCAAGCGCGAGCACGGCGTGAAGGACTACAGCAATCTGCTGCCCGGTCACGGCGGTATGCTCGACCGGTTTGACAGCACCATCTTCACCGCGCCCATGCTTGAGCTGCTGGTGCTGTTGGCGCCGGCGATCGCGGTCGTGGCGCAGTAAAGGAGTATAGCTATGGTACATTCGATTTCCATTCTCGGTTCTACCGGCAGCATCGGCCGGCAGACCGTTGCCGTCGCGGAGCATCTGGGGCTGAACGTCCGTGCGCTGACGACGAACCGCAACATTCAGCTCGCCGAGGAGCAGGCGCGCCGCCTGCATCCGGCGTTCGTCGCTGTGACGGATGAGGCGTCTGCCAAGGCGCTGCGCATCGCGCTCGCCGATACGGACATCGCCGTCGGCGGCGGGGAATATGCCCTGTGTGAGGCGGCGGTCATCTCCGATACGGACGCGGTCGTCACGGCGGTGTCCGGCGCGGTCGGCCTGCGGCCGACGCTCGCGGCCATTGAAAAGGGACGGCGCATCGCGCTGGCCAATAAGGAGACGCTCGTGTGCGCGGGCGACATCGTCATGCGCCGCGCCAGAGAATGCGGTGCGGAGATCGTGCCGGTCGATTCCGAGCACTCGGCCATTTTCCAGTGCCTGACTGGCCGGGAGGGCGAGCTGCATAAGATCCTGCTCACCGGCTCCGGCGGCCCCTTCCGCGGCTGGACACGCGAACAAACGCGCGACGTCACGCCCGAGATGGCCGTCCGTCACCCGAACTGGAGCATGGGCGCGAAGATCAGCGTAGACTCCGCGACCATGATGAACAAGGGCCTGGAATTCATCGAGGCCATGCACCTGTTCGGCGTCACGCCGGACGATATCCAGGTGCTCATCCACCCGGAGAGCGTCGTGCACTCGATGGTCGAGCTGCTCGACGGGACGGTCATCGCCCAGCTCGGCGTGCCGGACATGGGCCTGCCCATCCAGTACGCGCTCACGTATCCGGAGCGCAAGCCCAGCCGCAGCGACCGGCTGGACTTCACGGCCTATCCCGGCGGGCTGCATTTCTACGCGCCCGATCTCGAGGCGCTGCCATGCCTTGCGCTCGCCATGCAGTGCGCGCGCACCGGCGGCACTGCGCCGACGGTCATGAACGCGGCCAACGAAGTCGCCGTGCACCTGTTTCTGGACCATAAAATTGGGTATCATTCCATTTATGAGAGCGTGGCGGCGGCGGTGGATGCCATCGCGCCGGTCGCCGCGCCCGATCTGGACGTCATCCGCGCGGCCGATCAGGAGGCCCGCGCGTTCGTCCGGTCATATTTCCATTTCTGAAAGGACACCTGCATGTATATTCTGCTCGCAATTCTCGTCTTTGGGATCCTCATCGCCGTGCACGAGCTCGGCCACTTCCTCGTGGCCAAGGCGTGCGGGGTGCGTGTGGATGAGTTCGCCATCGGCATGGGCCCCGCCATCTGGAAAAAGCAGAAGGGGGAGACGCTCTACGCCGTCCGCTGCCTGCCGATCGGCGGGTTTTGCGCCATGGCGGGCGAGGACGAGGCGATTGACGACCCGCGCGCGTTCACGAGCCAGCCGGCATGGAAGCGGTTTCTGATCCTCTGCGCCGGTGCGTTCATGAACTTTGTGTTCGGTCTGCTGCTGCTTCTGATCGTGTTCGCGCAGGCGAAGAGCTTTTCCACGCCGACGCTCACGGACTTCATGGACGGCTGCCCCTATCAGGGAGAGAACGCCCTACAGGTGGGCGATACGATCTGGAGCATCGATGGACACCGCATCTATTTTACGACCAATGTCAGCGAATATCTCGCCCGCGGTGGCGACACGCATGACATCGTCGTCAAGCGTGACGGTGAAAAGGTCGCGCTCAACGATTTTTACCTCGTCGCGCGCGAGTATCCGGGGCAGGACGGCAAAATGTACGGCTTCTACTTCGGCACGAGGCCGGCGACGTTCGGCGCCAAGCTCCAGACCACGTGGTACAGCGCGATGGACTTCGTGCGCATGGCCTGGATGGGCCTGAGCGATCTGTTCGCGGGCGCAGTCGGCGTCAAGGATCTGTCCGGCCCGGTCGGCATCGTGAGCATGATGAACGAGGTCGGCAAGGAGTCGGCCACAAAGGCGGCCGCCTTCTCGAACATCGCCTATTTCTCAGCGTTCATCGCCGTGAACCTTGCGGTCATGAACATGCTGCCGCTGCCGGCGCTCGACGGCGGGCGCGTGTTCTGCTTGCTCGTCACGTGGGTGCTCGAGCGGATCAGCCGCAGAAAGATCGACCCCAAATATGAGGGCTATATCCACACGGCGGGGCTGGTGCTGCTGCTGGCACTGATGGCCTACGTCATGTATAACGACATTTCCAAACTTGTCACCTGATCCGGGGCGGATCTTTCCGCCTCGGGCTTTCGTGCGTTTTCAGGCTTCTCGGAGATACAGGAGTGTTTATGAAAAGAACCCAGACAAAACAGATCCATGTCGGCCCCGTTGCCATCGGCGGCGGCGCCCCGGTCGCGGTGCAGTCCATGTGCAACACGCACACCTCGGACGCGCGCGCGACCATCGAGCAGATCGCCCGGCTGCATGACGCCGGGTGCGAGATCATCCGCCTTGCCGTGCCGGATCAGGCCGCGGCGGATGCCCTGCCCGAGATCGTGCACGCCTCGCCCATCCCGGTCGTGGCTGACATCCACTTTGACTACCGCCTTGCGCTCGCAGCGGCGAAGGCGGGCGTGCACAAGATCCGCATCAACCCCGGCAACATCGGCGAGCCGGACAATGTCCGCAAGGTGGCCGAGGCCTGCCGGGAGCGCGGCATCCCCATCCGCATCGGCGTCAACGGCGGCAGCCTGGAAAAGCGCCTGCTCGAAAAGTACGGTCACCCGACGCCGGAGGCGCTCGTCGAGAGCGCACAGGGGCACATTGACCTGCTGCACCGGTATGATTTTGACGACATCGCCCTGTCGATGAAGAGCTCTACCGTGCCGCTGACGATCGCGGCCTACCGGCTCGCGGCCGAGCGGTTTCCCTATCCGCTGCACGTCGGCGTCACGGAGACCGGCACGGCCTATAACGGCATCATCCGCTCTGCCGTCGGCATCGGCACGCTGCTGTCCGAGGGCATCGGCGACACGATCCGCGTCTCGCTCACGGCCGACCCCGTGGAGGAGGTGCGCGCCGGCATCGCCATTTTGAAGGCGGCCGGGCTGCGCCGCGAGGGCGTACGCTTCGTCTCGTGCCCGACGTGCGGGCGCACGCAGATCGACCTCATCGCGCTCGCGCAGGAGGTCGAGCAGCGGCTTCAGGGGCTGGAGCGCGAGATCACGGTCGCCGTGATGGGCTGCGTCGTCAACGGTCCCGGCGAGGCGCGCGAGGCGGACTACGGCATCGCCGGCGGCAAGGACTGCGGCCTGCTGTTTCGCCGCGGCGAGATCCTTGGCAAGTACCCCGCGGACAAGCTGGCCGATGCGCTGGTGGACCTGATCCTGAGCGAAAAGTGAGGAAGCTATGAGCGAAAAGATCCCGTTTCTCGATATGTTCCCGGACTGCGCGTCCCTGCGCGATAGCTGCGGCGGTCTTGAAAAGGCGGAGGTGCTCGACGTGCTCATCGAGCGCGAGAGCATGACGATGCTGCTGCACACGTGGTTTGCGCGTATGCCGGCGCCGGTCGAGCGCACGAATATCGAGCAGCTGCTCGCGGCGCAGTTCCGGCTGCGCGGCGTGCAGATCCAGGCGGAATATCCCGCCCCGGAGCAGAAAAAAGAAGAGAAGAAGGCCAAGGCCAGGGTTCTCATGGGCAAGCCCATTCCGAAGCGCGCGGACATCACGCCCATGAACGAGCTCACGCTCGAGAGCGGCAATGTCACGCTCGAGGGCGAGGTGTTTGCCGTCAACAGCCGCGAGATCGCAAAGTACGGCTCGGCCGTGCTCTCGTTTGACATGACCGACAGCACGAGCAGCGTGCGCGTGTCGCGCTTTCTGCGCTCGGACGACGATCAGACCATCGTCGGCATGATCCACGAGGGCATGTGGCTGCGTGTACAGGGCAAGATCAACTACAGCAAGTACGATGAGGACATGGTGCTCGAGCCGCGCAACATCGTGCAGGGGGAGAAGGTCATCCGCCCCGACAACGCGCCGCAAAAGCGCGTGGAGCTGCACTTACATACCCGCTATTCGGCGCTCGACGCCATCTCCGACCCCGCCGACCTCGTGGCCCGCGCGGCCTACTGGGGCCACCCGGCCATCGCCGTGACGGATCACGGCGTGGCGCAGGCGTTCCCGGATATGTGGAAGGCGTCGAAGAAATATGGCGTGAAGATCATCTACGGCGAGGAGGGCTACCTCGTCAACGACGTGGACGGCACGCTCGCCGTGCACGGGCAGAGCGACCTGCCGCTCGACGCGGAGTTTGTTGCCTTCGATATCGAGACGACCGGCCTGCACCTGGACACGAACCGCATGACGGAGATCGGCGCGGTGCTCTTCTCCGGCGGCGAGATCAAGGCGGAGTTTGACACGTTCGTCGACCCGCATATGCCCATCCCGGCCGAGATCACGCGCCTGACCGGCATTACGGATGCCGATGTGGCCGGCGCGCCGGACGAGGCGGAGGCCATGCGCCAGTTTCTCGACTTTGCGGGCGGACGGCCGATCATCGCGCACAATGCCGACTTTGATACCGGCTTCATGAGCGCGGCCTGCCGCCGGACGGGCATCCCGTTCGAACCGGTGTATCTCGACACGCTGGTGCTCGCGCAGTACCTGCTGCCGGATCTCAAGCACCACAAGCTCGACCAGGTCTCGAACCGCCTGAGCCTGCCGGACTTCAACCACCACCGCGCGTGCGACGATGCAATGGTCGTGGCGCGCATCATGGACAAGTTCCTGCCCATGCTCGCGGCGCAGGGCGCAAAGACGATCGGCGACTTCAACGATCTCGTGCGCGGCGGCCTGAAGGAGAAGCGCCGCACGCACCACATCTCCATTCTGGTGAAAAACAAGACCGGCCTGAAAAACCTCTACGAGATCATTTCCCGGTCGTATCTGAAGTATTTCAAGCGCAACCCCACCATCCCTAAGAGCCTGCTTATGGAATACCGCGAGGGCCTCATCATCGGCTCGGCCTGCGAGGCGGGCGAGGTGTTCGAGGCGGTGCTGCGCGGCAAGAGCGACACGGAGCTGCGGCGCATCGCGTCGTTTTACGACTATCTCGAGATCATGCCGCTGGCGAATAACCACTTCCTGCTCGACAACGGCACCGTGCGCAGCGAGGAATCCCTGCGCAACCTCAACCGCCGCATCGTGCAGCTCGGCGAGGAGCTCGGCAAGCCCGTTGTGGCGACGTGCGACGTGCATTTTCTCGATCCCGAGCAGGAGATCTTCCGCCGCATCCTGCTGGCGGCCAAGAAATTCTCCGACGCGGACAAGGCCATGCCGCTCTATTACCGCACGACGGAGGAGATGCTCGACGAATTTGCCTACCTCGGCCCGGAAAAGGCGCAGGAGGTCGTTGTCACGAACACGAACGCCATTGCCGACAGCGTCGAGGTGTTCGAGCTCCTGCCGAAGGATCTCTACCCGCCGAAGATCGAAAACTCCGCTCAGCAGCTCAAAGACCTGGTCTATGGCAAGATGACGGCCATCTACGGCGAAAACCCGCCGAAACTCATCACCGACCGCGTCGAGACCGAGCTGCACGACATCCTCTCGCGCGGGTATGACGTCATTTACATGAGTGCGCAGAAACTTGTCGCCAACTCCCTCGAGCATGGCTATCTGGTCGGCAGCCGAGGCAGCGTCGGCTCGTCGCTCGTGGCGTATTTCTCCGGCATCACGGAGGTCAACTCGCTCCCGCCGCACTATGTCTGCCCGCAGTGCAAGTATACGGACTTTGACTCCGGCGCGGGCTTCGGCTGCGGCGCGGATATGCCGGACAAGGTGTGCCCCAGGTGCGGGGCGAAGCTGCGCAAGGACGGTTTCGACATCCCGTTTGAGACGTTCCTCGGCTTCGGCGGCGACAAGGTGCCCGATATCGACCTGAACTTCTCGGGCGAATATCAGGCCAAGGCGCATAAATACACCGAAGAGCTCTTCGGCTCGGATCACGTGTTCCGCGCCGGCACGATCGGCACGCTGGCGGAAAAGACGGCCTACGGCTATGTCCTCAAGTACCTCGAGGAGCGCGGTAAGACCCTGCCGAAGGCGGAGATGAACCGCCTCGCGCTCGGCTGCGTCGGCGTCAAGCGCACGACCGGCCAGCACCCCGGCGGCCTCGTCGTCATCCCGCAGGACAAGGACGTCACGGATTTCTGCCCCGTGCAGCACCCGGCCGACGATCCGAACAGCGACATCATCACCACCCATTTTGAATACCACTGCATGGAGGCGAACCTCCTCAAGCTCGACGAGCTCGGCCACGATGACCCGACCATGATCCGCATGCTTGAGGACATGACCGGCGTCAACGCGCGCGAGATCCCGCTCGACGATCCGGACACCATGGGCATCTTCTGCAGCGCGGCGCCGCTCGGCCTGACGGACGACGACCCAATTGTCGGCAAGACTGGCACGATCGGCATCCCGGAGTTCGGCACGGGCTTCACGCGCCAGATGCTCGTCGACACGCAGCCGAAGGGCTTTGACATCCTCGTGCGTCTGTCCGGGTTCTCGCATGGCACGGACGTGTGGCTCGGCAATGCGAAGGATCTCATCATGTCCGGCACGGCGACGGTCAACCAGACGGTCGGCTGCCGCGACGATATCATGCTCTACCTCATCAGCCGCGGTATGGACGCCAAGCTCTCGTTCAAGATCATGGAGAGCGTCCGCAAGGGCAAGGTCAAGCGCGGCGGCTTCCAGGACGGCTGGGTCGAGACGATGCAGGAGCACGGTGTGCCGGAGTGGTACATCACGTCCCTGAGCAAGATTGCCTACCTGTTCCCGAAGGCGCACGCGGTGGCCTACGTCATGATGGCGTTTCGCATCGCGTGGTTCAAGGTGCACGAGCCGCTGGCGTTTTACAGCGCATATTTCTATCGCCGCAGCCAGAAGGATTCGTTCGACGCCGACATGATGACGCGCGGCCTCGATTACACCCGCCGCAAGATCAACGAGCTGCGCAACAAGCCCACGCTCACGGCCAAGGAGGAGGACCTGCTCGTGACGCTGGAGGCCGTGTACGAATTCAACCTCCGCGGCTTTGAGTTCGCGCCCATGAGCCTCTATGAGAGCGACGCGACGAAGTTCCTCATCCGCGACGGGAAGCTCCTGCCGCCGTTCGTGGCCATCTCCGGTCTCGGTGAGAGCGCGGCGTGGAATCTCGTGGCCTGCCGTGCCGACGGGCGGGAGTTCGTGTCGGTCGAGGAGCTCTCGGCTGCCTGTCCGAAGGTCAGCCAGACGCACCTGGAGCAGCTGCGCGCCATGGGCGCGCTCGGCGAGATGCCGGACAGCAGCCAGATGAGTCTGTTTTAAATTCGTCATTTTTTTGCAACTTTTGTTTGCATCATGCGCAAATCCCTGATATGATAAAACCGTATCCCTGTACGATTCGGCACGACCGAAAGAGGAGGTAATGCAATGAAACGTTTCCTGGCGCTGCTGCTGACGCTGGTCATGCTCGTGTCCGTCTGCGGCCTGCAGGCGTTCGCCGTTGACGGTGACACGTCTGCGGACACCGGCGACGAGCTGGTCGTCTACACGCGCTCCGGCGCAACGCGGACATTTCATGTCGGCGACACTTTTTCGTATACCTACTGGTTCCGGCTGACATCCGGCTCCGTCAACAAGATTACGGGCCACGTGCTGTATGACAGCCAGTGCCTGACGGTCAATGCCGACGGCTGCAAGTTCCCGAACATGACCTCGCCCTCGACGAAAAACAACGCGGGCGACTTTGAGTTCCACGATACGTTCACGACATCGCAGGGCGGCGAGTTTGCCACCACGTCGCCGCAGACCATGGCGAACATTTCGTTCACCGTCACGCGCGGCGGTACGGCGTACCTGACGACGCTGCTCGAGGAACTGGAGATCCGCAAGTCCAACGGCGACAAGTCCGAGCTCGTCACGAATTTCAAGAATAAGACGTGGTCGCCGGCAATGTATTCCACGTTTGACTATCTGCAGGACGAAAAGCCGTCGCTGGCCTCCACGCCGCTGAGCGCCTCGTCCGACGTCGCGTGGTTCTATGCCGTCGATGCGGAGACCGGCGCGCCGATCCCGGCCGGGGTGACGTTTGAACTCACCGGCACGTCCGGCAACGGCAAGCACATCGAGCGCACGGCCGTGTCCGACGCCTATGGCTTCGTCGGCTTCGGCACGGTGCCGTATGGCGAATCGTATTACATCCAGACGCGCACGGCGTCCGACGCTTCGGTGGCGTATATCATCAAGGACGGCGCGCGCATTTTGCCCGACGTGGAAAACGGCAAGCTGCAGCTGAACCACACGCTGCACTATCGCACGGCCGACCCGAGCGAGCTGCGCTCGATCACGGTCACGTTCGAGTGGACGAAGGAGCAGATCGCACCCGATGAGGTCTATACCAAGGACCGGCCGACGAGCGTGTACATGGAGCTGAGCCGCAACAACGATGCCGTGGTCGTGGCGCACCATTCGTCCGATCCCGCGGACGGACAGGCCGTCTTTGACAATCTGCCCATCCACGATGACTACGGCAACGAGATCACCTATGTCCTGACGACAACGACGCTGCAGCATTACGATACGCAGATCACGCGCACGGATACGGGCTTCCATATCAATTTCGTTTATCTCAATGACCACACCTGGGAGACGACCCGCACCGAGCCTACCTGCACGGAGGACGGCTCTGTTGTCTCTGTGTGCAAGGACTGCGGCGCGACCGACCGGGTCGTGCTGCCCATGACCGGGCACAAGCTGGTCTCTTCCGGGCACGATGCCACCTGCACGCAGGACGGTTATCAGCGCTACATGTGCACGCAGTGCGACTATTGGTATGAGAAAAAGACCCCGGCGCTCGGCCACGACTGGAGCGACTGGGATGTCCTTCTGGAAGCCGGCAGCAAACGGGATGGTATCAAGCAGCGCACATGCATGCGCTGCGGTGAGGTGGAGACGTATGCCATTCCGAGCGACCACCACGAGCACACCATGAAAAAGCACGTCGTCCAGCCGACCTGCACTGAGCAGGGCTACACGGAGTACCGCTGCATCAACAAGGCGGGTCTGCCGTGCGGCGAGCACTACATCGTCGAGGGTAGCCGTACCCCTGCGCTCGGCCATGATTACAGCGGCGACAGCGGTATCCGCACGATCGTCGAGCCGACCTGCACCACGAGCGGCCTGAAGGAATATAACTGCTCCCGCTGCGGCGAAACCTATACGGAGATTATCGATCCGCTGCGGCACAATTACGAGCTCAAGCCGGAAAAAAGCAGAGAAGCAGACTGCACGCAGCCGGGCACGGAGTATTATGTCTGCGGCCGGTGCGGGGATGTGCATCTGGTGCGCATTCCGGCAAAGGGCCACGACTGGGGCGACTGGATTGTGGACAAGCAGGCCACGGACCAGACCGACGGCGCGCAGCACCGCATCTGCAAGGTCTGCGGCGAGCGGCAGGATGCCACGATCCAGAAGCTGGATCATGTGCACAACCACATTCCCACGGTCATAGATCCGACCTGTGAGCAGCAGGGCTACACGCGCTACACCTGCGCCTGCGGCGATACGTATATTGAAGAGAGCAGCTATGTGCCCGCGCTCGGCCACGCATGGGCCGAGACTGCACGGCAGGAGCCGACCAGCAAGACCGTCGGCGTGATCACCTACACCTGCCAGCGCTGTGCCAAGCTGCGCTATGAATTCCTCCCCAAGACCGAACCGGTCGAGACATGGAAAAATCCCTACCGCGACGTGCGCAGCACTGCGTGGTACTATGAGGACGTGGCCTATGTCACGCAGAACAAGCTCATGGTCGGTACCTCAACGATGATGTTCTCACCCAATGCCGTGATGAGCCGCGCCATGCTTGTCACGGTGCTCTACCGGATGAACGGCTCGCCGAGCGTGGCGGGCATGACCGCACCGTTCACGGATGTGCCGTCCGGTCAGTGGTACACGGACGCCGTCATCTGGGCGTATAACTGCGGCGTCGTCGACGGCACGAGCCCGACGCAATTTGCCCCCGCACAAAACGTCACGCGCGAGCAGATGACGAAAATGTTCTACGGCTATGCCGAATTCATGGATTACAACACCATGGCGGTCGCCGACCTGAGCGCGTTCGCGGACGGCGGGAGCGTTTCGTCCTGGGCGCAGACCATGATGGGCTGGGCCGTTGCCAACTCGCTTATTAAAGGTGTGCAGGATGGAAACGCGACGTATCTGCGCCCGCAGGGCGTTGCCACGCGCGCCGAGGCGGCAGCGATCCTGCACCGCTTTGACCAGTGGCGCGTCAATGCCGTCGTCACGGGAAAATAAAACAGGAGGAGATCATACCATGGCCAATCTTGTCATTACAATCGGAAGAGAGAACGGCAGCGGCGGCCGCCAGCTCGGCAGCGAACTGGCAGCGGTGCTGGGTGTCAAGTGCTATGACTCGGAACTCATCAACGAGACGGCGAAAGCGAGCGGCTTTGCCAAGAGCTTTGTCGAGACGCATGAGGAGCACCGTCCGGGCAGCTTCCTGTATTCACTCGTGACGGGCGGCGGCGTTGTCGCCGACGAGCAGCCGTTCCCGGTGCAGATCTTTCAGGCGCAGTCGGAGGTCATCCGCACGATCGCCGCGCGCGAGCCGTGCGTCATCGTCGGCCGCTGCGCGGACTATGTCCTGCGCGACGATCCGAACGTTGCGCTCGTGAACCTGTTTGTGCACGCGCCGCTGGCTGCCCGCATCCGCCGCGAGAGTGCACGCACGAACACCACGCCCGCGGAAGCGGAAAAGCGCATCCGCCAGGTGGATAAGGAGCGCGCGGCGTACTATAACTTCTTCTCTTCCAAGCGCTGGGGCGATGCGCAGGCCTATGACCTGTGTGTCAATACCGACGGGCTGGAGATCAGCGACGTTGCCAAGCTCGTGCTCCGCTATCTGGAGCTGCGCGGTCTGCGCTGAATCAGCGGAATCATGATATAAGGAAAACCCGGCAGACGCTCAGGCGTCTGCCGGGTTTTCCATGTCGGGGAGATAGTCTGCGAGCTGCGCGTCCGGCACCGGCCGGATATCCGCCCCGGCCAGAGCGGGGCAGAGGTCGGGCAGGCACGCCGGATCTGCGATGAGCGCATCTTTCTGCGCGCGCGTCAGGCGCTTGATGCGCGCCTCGAGCTGCCGGGCGGTCGTGGCGGTGTCGGTCGTCAGCAGCAGCGCCAGCGCCGTGACCGGGTGGCTGCGCGTGTACTTCGCGCAGCCGGGCAGACGCTCCACGTGCTGCCGCAGGCGGCGCACAATGTCCGGCGTCATGCCCGTGTAGAGCGAGCCGTCTGCGCAGCGCAGAAGATAGACATAGTGGCGCTTATCCATGAAAAAGCCCCCGTTTCCCGTGTAAAATGCGTGAAAAGAGCATAGCACAAAACTGTCAATTTTTCAAACGCGCGCCACAGCCGCATTGTGCAAAAGCGCGAATTCAGCTACGAATATTCATTGATTCTCTGAATATTCGTGTGTTTCATGAATATTCAGGCGAAAAACCCGAATATTCATGCACGAAAATGCTTGACAGCCCTACTTTAGCGTGCTATCATACGACCATACCAAACGGGGCGCGAGCCCCAATCAATTTTGTTTGAGGAAGAGGCTAATAAAATGAAGAAATTTGTTGCACTGCTTCTGGCAGTCCTCATGGTCGCATCTCTGTGCGCCTGTGGCCAGAAGGATACCCAGACGGCTTCCGACATCAAGACCGTGACCGCCGGCAAGCTCACCATGTCCACCAACGCGCAGTTCCCGCCGTACGAGTCCGTTGCGGACGACGGCAAGGGCTACGAGGGCACCGGCTTTGAAGGCATCGACATCGAGATCGCTTACGCTCTGGCGCAGAAGCTGGGCCTGGAGCTGGTCGTCGACGATATGGACTTTGACTCCGCTCTGAGCGCTGTCCAGACCGGCAAGAGCGACATCGTTGCCGCCGGCGTGACCGTCACGCCCGAGCGTCAGAACACCATGAGCTTCACCGACAGCTACGCCAACGGCGTGCAGGTCGTCATCGTGAAGGAAGGCTCCGACATCAAGAGCATTGATGATCTCGAAGGCAAGCAGATCGGCACCCAGCGCGGCACCACCGGTTATAGCTATTGCATCGATGATTACGGCGAGGACAGCGTGGTTCCCTTTGATGACGGCGCGACCGCCGTGCAGAACCTGCTCGCCGGTAAGGTCGACTGCGTCGTGATCGACAAAGCGCCGGCTCAGGAGTACGTCAAGGCAAACGCCGGTCTGACCATTCTGGACACCGAGTACGCCAACGAGGATTACGCCATCGGCATGGCTAAGGACAACACCGCGCTGCAGGAAGCCCTGAACAAGGCGCTGGCCGAGCTCAAGGCGGACGGCACCATCCAGTCCATCATCGACAAGTATATTTCCGCGAAGTAATCGCATCCAAAATGCAAACCACGTAAAGGGCGGCCAACTGCCGCCCTTTGCGCGTAGAAAGAAAGAGGTATCTACATGGGTAATTGGGCGCAGCTTTACGCCGACCTGACGGCGCAGCTGCAGGCCGGGCAGGCCCTCGGCTTCTGGGACAACGCCTTCGTCGGCTTTTACCAGAGCTTTGTGGCCGCCGGACGCTGGAGACTGTATCTGAACGGCCTGCTCACCACGCTCGAAGCGACGATCCTGGCGCTGCTGCTGGGCGTCGTGCTCGGCGTCGTCGTCGCGGTCATCCGCACGGCGCATGACCAGCAGCGCGCCGG
>OKSA01002537.1_pt1 | contig 14706 bp, 9 predicted proteins | sample 1601181 | NCBI WGS metagenome assembly OKSA01 (sample SAMEA3541538, study PRJEB24748) | human gut metagenome | biome: human gut; feature: human-associated habitat; material: faeces | place: China | collected 2012
TTTGTCACCTGCCGTAAAGTAAATTCCAAAATGCAGATGAACCGGAAACTTTCCAACCGTTCCCTCTTTTCCATAACCGCTGTCTCCCATATAACCTAGCAGCTCGCCCGCTTTCACAGTCTTTCCCTGTTTCATCCCCTCCGCGTAGGAAGAAAGATGAGCATAATAAAAATAAGTGCCCGTTTTACTGCGGATTCCAATGCGGTAGCCGCCTAATTCCAGCCATCCGATTTTTTCCACAACACCATCACAGACACTTACAACAGCAAACGTATCTCTTTGATTTTTCGGTGGCATTAAATCCGTCCCCTCATGGAGCCGTTTTCCCCCATAACTGCGGGACATCCCCCATGAATCCTCAAAAGAAATCCCCTCTTTTTCTTTCTTATCTGAGACAACCGGAAAACATTTTATCCCGGAAAGAAGTTTTTGATAGTAAACGGCATAGGGCTCCCATGTTTCTCTTTCCAAAAGGATACGATACCACGATAAGGACGGAAGTGATTTGCTTGTCTTTTCCAGTTTACCGTCCGCATATAAAAAGTCCTTTGCGAACTCTTCATATTCGTCTTTTCCCCATGTTTCAAATCCGGCAAGCCGTTTTGGTACCACCTGAAAATCCCGGATATTTTCTGTGTTTTGCTCCCATTTCGGAGCCTTTTTCACTTCCATTTTCCAAAATAACAGTCCACATAAAAACGGCGTCCAGAAAAATAAAATCATGCAAACAAGAAACTTTTTCCAAAAAATCCTTCGCTTCATCTAACGCCTCACATTTTTCTATCTCTAAAATGTATGCGTTATTAACTAATAAGATTCAATATCTACCACCGTTGTATTTTCCACCTGATATGGCAGAATGGAATTGGCAAAAGAACGGAACTGGTCCACACCATCACTGACAAAAAATTTGTGCTCCGGTTTCTCACCGGATACATTCAGTAAATCTTTTTCCTTTAACAGATCCTTTAACGATTTTGCCGTTTCATAAGCAGGGTTCACCAGTTTTACCGACTCACCCATTTCACGCCCAATCACACCGCGCAAAAGCGGATAATGAGTACATCCCAAAACAAGCGCATCAATCTCATACTCTTTCATATCATGCAGATATCTGGAAACAACATCTTCCGTAATACGGTCTTCAAACAGCCCCTCTTCCACAAGAGGTACAAATAGCGGACACGCTTTACTCACTACCGTCAATTCCGGATTTATTTTGTGAAGATAGCTCTCATAAATTCCACTTTTTATTGTACTCTGGGTTCCAATCACGCCAATTTTGTTATTCTTAGTCGATGCCGCCGCCATTCTCGCTCCCGGCTGCACCACGTCAATCACCGGCACATCCACCATATCTTCAAGTTCCTCTCTGGCAAGTGCACTGGCTGTATTGCAGGCAATTACAATTGCTTTAACATCCTGTGTCAGGAGAAATTTAGCAATCTGCTTGCTATATTTACAAACTGTATTTTTTGATTTGGAACCATATGGCACACGGGCTGTATCTCCAAAATAAACAAGACTTTCCCCCGGAATCTGCCGCATAATCTCTTTTGCCACTGTCAATCCGCCAATTCCCGAATCAAACACGCCAATCGGTGCATTCATAATCCTTCCTCCAATCTGTTCTTATTCTTTTTCGTCCATTGCTTCTTCTATCATAGATTCTTCATCTACTGTTTTTTCTCTCATATCTTTTTTGCGGTTTAACAAATCATAAATACATGGTACAACAAACAACGTAAGCAGCGTACCATATACCAGACCACCAATCGTAACAATTGCCATCGGTCTTGTCATATCCGCTCCCATACTGCTGCCGGCAACCATTGGAATCAAACCAAGTACCGTCGTCAATGCCGTCATCAGAATCGGACGAAGTCTCGTTACGCCTGCTTCCTCAATTGCCTGTCGTTTCTCGACACCGCTTCGGCGTAACTGATTGATATAATCCACAAGCACAATACCATTGTTTACAATAATACCGGAAAGCATTACAAATCCAATCATGGCAATGACACTGACGTCACTTCCCGAAATCCACAGTCCAAGGAAACCTCCCGTAAAGGCAAGCGGAATCGTGAACAAAATGATAAATGGAGATAACAGCGACTGGAACTGTGCCACCATAATCAAATACATCAAAAGCACACCAAGTACCATCATCAAAAGCACCTGTCCCATTGCTTCTGTGGTTGCTTCATTTTCACCATCTAATTCCATTTCATAACCGGCCGGTTTCTTTGTCTGGTTTACGATTTTTTCAACCTCTCTCGAAACGTCGCTTACCACATAACCATCCTTGATATCCGCTTTTACAGCAATATATCTGGTCTGCCCTTTGCGATAAATCGATTTTGGCGAATCCGCAGTGCTAAAATCAGCAATCTTACTAAGAGAAACCTTTTTTGTCTTCTGAGTCATCGAATCGGTGTAATCAATTTTCAGATTTTTGACATCATTTCTTGTCAAGTCCTCATCCTCCGCCGAGTTGACATAAACACCTAAATCATCGGTATCATTCGATACCGTAGAAGACGAAGAAGCCTCTTTTACTTTTGCATAAATCTGCTGATAAACCTGAGCCACCGTAAGTGAATAACGCATTGCTTTCGCTTTATCCACAGTAATGCGGTACTCTTTACCGGCATCTTCCAGACCATTCGTAATGTTATCAAGACCATCTACTTTTTCAAGTTTCTTCATCATATCTTCCGAAATCGTCTGCAATTTATCCAAATCTTTTCCTTTAATATTGATGGTGACACCATCGCCCATCAGGGCACTCATATCCATCGCAGAAGCATTTACTTCTACTTTCCCCTCAATATTTTTCGTTTTTTCCGTAATCAGTTTTGTGATTTCTTCATTGCTTAACTGCCTATCGTCCTTCAAAATGATATACATAGTTACGGTATTTTCACCGCCGGAACCGGTAAGCATCGACATGGATGAACCCGTTCCTGTATAGGCACCAACTGATTCAACATCCGAAATCTCACGGATTTTTTCAACCACTTGATTGGACGCTTTTTTCGTATCCGCCAGTTTTGTTCCATTATCCATCGTAAGCGTAGCCGTCATCTGCGTACTTTCCATATCCGGCATCATGGAAAATCCTCTGCCGGCTGCCAATGCCGCAAACAATATAAGGAGAACAACCGAGCCAGCCAAAACAAGCCACTTAAACCGCAGCACCCATTGAATTGCCCTGCCATACGCACGCTGAACTGCCGCAATAATCTTTGACTCTTTCTTTGGCTTTCTCTTAATTAATCCGGCCGACATTGCCGGAACTAAGGTAAGTGCTACAAGAAGACTTGCTCCCAGTGTGTAAGCAAGGGTAAGCGCCAAGTCGACGAATAACTGCTTTGTCACACCTTCTGTAAAAATAATCGGTGCGAACACACAAACCGTTGTCAGTGTAGATGCCACGATAGCTCCTGCCACCTGGCTTGCTCCCTCAATTGCTGCACGCTTCGTTGAAATCCCATGCTGCTTAAGACGGAAAACGTTTTCAATTACGACAACCGAGTTATCCACAAGCATACCAACACCAAGTGCCAAACCGGATAAGGAAATAATATTCAGTGTTACACCGCTAAAGTACATCGCTACAACTGCTGCAATTACGCTGAGCGGAATCGAGCAGGCAACGATAAAGGTTGGCCGCCAGTCGCGCAGGAAAAACAGCAGAATCAAAATAGCAAGCAACCCACCAAGCAAAAGATTTTGCACTACAGCATCCACTACAAGGTCAATGTATACCCCCTGATTCATCAAAACAGAAACATGCAGTCCCTGATTGTCTTTCTGCAACTGGTCAAAACGATCCGTCAGTGCACTCGTTACGTCTCCGGTTGAAAATCCGGACTGTTTCTGTAACGTAACAAGTACCGCCGGGTTGCCGTTTACTACGGTATACACATCATCCGAGTTATCCGTAACCGCAATATCTGCCACATCTGAAAGTTTAATCGGGTCTAAACCATCCAAATCCATATCGCAGACAACGAGGTTTTTGATTTCTTTCTCGGATTGAATCTTATCACCTACACGTACAAGGTAAGAAGCATCTCCTTCGGTAATATAACCGGACGGCATATCAAAGTTCTGCGCTTTTAATACATTTTCAACCATTTCCTTTGTAATGATTTTTTTCAGGTTCGCATTACTTTTTGTCGTTTTTTTCGAGTCCTTTAACTGTTTATCTGCTTCATCTAACTTATTTTTTCCATTATCCATTTGTGCTTCCGAAACACTTAACTGGATACTGGAAAGAATTTTCTGTTTATTTAGCTGTTCGGTCGCTTCCGTTGTCGAAATCTGACCTTTCTCTAATTTCTTCTTTGTTGCATTTAGTTTTTTCAGACCGGCATTGATTTTTTTCTTTGCCGCTGTAATTTTGGCTTTATTCTTTGCCAGCGTTTTCTCTTGGGTTTCCACCTGCTTAAGTCCGCTGTTTGCTGAAGTAAGTGCCGTATTCACTTCGTTTACTTTGGATGGAAGCATTTCTTCCGTAATGCCGGCATCCTTCAATTTGCCACGGACAACCTGTAACTGTGCCTGAACCGACGCTAAAGAAGTACTCAGTTCCTGTGAATTCCCACCGACATTCTCAAGCTGCGTTTTCAGAGATGTCTCCTGAACTTTGAGCTTTTCAAGCGTCGTGTTCAGTGTCGTAAGCTGCGTCTGCGTCGCCGTCAGTGTCTTAATTGTATTTGTCAGTTTTGTTTTATTGGCAGCGAGCGAGGCAAGCCCCGTATTTAACTGTTTTTCACTCTTTTTAAGCGTTGCCTGCTGCTTTTTAATATTCGTAATATTTTCATTAATAACTTTCAGGCCATCCTTAATTTTATCCGATGCCTGACTAAGTTTCGTCTCTCCCTTCGCCATCTTATCGGCGGCGGTCTCTTTTCCATTCTTTAATTTGTTTTTGCCATTTTCCAGTTTCTTCTTTCCTTCATCAATCTTATCCTGTGCATCACTTAATTTTCCTTCAATCGCCTTTTGCACAAGCTCATTCATCTTGTCAATCTTATCCTGCTGAATAATGACCTGAATCTTTTTCTCAATAGAACCGGATTCATTGACAGAGGCAACTCCCTCCACACTCTCCAATTCCGGAATAATTTCCTTTTCCGCCTTTTTCGTAACTTCCGCACTGTCTAATTTATCATAATCCAGTGCCGCCACCATAATCGGCATCATGTCGGGATTCATTTTCATAATTGTCGGATTTCCGATGGAATCATCAAACTGCGATGTCACCATATCAAGGCTTTCTCTCATATCTACAACTGTAGAACCCATATCCGTTCCATCATTAAATGACATAACAACCATTGACATATTCTGGATGGAAATAGATTGCAGTTCTTTGACGTTGTTGATACGCTCCATCGCCTGCTCCACCGGTTCGGAAACAGCCTTTTCTACTTCTTCCGGACTTGCTCCCGGATATGTAGTCATAACAAGTGCATACGGAAATTCCATATTTGGCAGAAAATCCGTACTCATATTTTGAAATGACAAAAATCCGAGTACCAGACATATAACAACCGCAACCAATACGGTAAATGGTTTGCGAACACTGAACTTAGATAACATCTGAAAGTTCCTCCCTTTTTCTAAAATGACTATTAGTCGAGTATAACACCGTTTGATTCGCTAACGCAACTCTAGGAGAGACACAAAATGTGAAATTTTTGTGTCTTTTACTTATTCGGCTGTTTTTTCATTTATCACTTCCACTGCTTTTTGCAGCTGGTAATCGTCTTTTCCACCGAATTGCTTCAAATCAGAAGGATTCTTTGCTTCCACATCCGGAGTTAACCCTTTGCCCTGAATACATCTGCCGCTTGGCAGCAAATATTCCCCGGTTGTCAGTTTAATTCCGCCACCACACGATTTTTCCAGAGAAAAAATAGTCTGTACAATTCCTTTCCCAAAACTTTTGACACCGACTAACGAAGCCGCTTTCCGGTCTTGCATACAGCCGGCAAAAACTTCCGAAGCACTGGCACTTCCCCCATTAATCAAAACTGCCACCGGCTTATCAAAATGCTTTTCATCGGTTGAGGTATATACTTTATCACCATTTACTTTATTTTTTTCCGTTATCAGTTTTCCTTTTGGAAGCATCCGGTCAAGAATATCCACAACCGCCGTCAGTGAACCACCGCCATTGCCTCGCAAATCTACAACCAATCCCTTCTGTCCCTTCTTCTCTAAGTCAGAAAGCGCATTCTCATATTGTTTTACCGTTTCCTTTGTAAAAGAAGTAATGGCAATATAACCGGTTTTCCCGGACAACATCCGATGTGTAACCGTCTGATTAACAATCTTTTCACAGGTCACCGTAATTTTCTTCTTTGTCTTTTCTCCATTTTCTTCCCGCAAAACAACGAGTTCTGATTTTTTTCCTTCTTTTCCTTTAATCTTCTGAATGGTATCATTTAATGACAATTTTGTTACGTCCTCGCCATTTACAGAAAGCAGAATATCTCCGGCTTTTAATCCGGCTTTCTGTGCCGGTCTGCCTTTCTGCACTTCCTGAATCGTCTTGTTTTTTGTTTTTTCATCGTAGCGCACACTTGCACCGATTCCCTCGTAATCTCCTTCTACATCTTCCATACTGCTTTTTAATTCTTCACTGGTAAAATACGCTGAATACTTATCGCCAAGTGCCGCTACCATTCCTTTTGCGGCATATTCCGAAATTGTTTGATCCGATACATCGTCCTTCCAGTAATAGCTGTCAATGTACGATTCCACAATTTCTGCACGGTTTCTAATATCCGACGCAAGAGAGGACGCCGGCAGAATCTGTATATCTAAAAAATACATGACAAGAAAAAATGTCATAGAAAACAATACGCCAACAAATATTCCGGCAAAAAAACCACTGCCTCGTCTTTTCCTCATCTTTCACTATCCTCCATTATCTCGAAATATAATTTAACGGGTTCACATAACTTCCATTTTTCGTAACACCAAAATGGAGATGTGCTCCGGTCGATATACCGGTCGATCCAACATACCCGATTACTTGTCCTTTTGTTACCTGTTTTCCGGCACTCACTGCAAGTCTGGAACAGTGCATATATACCGTATACAAACGGTTGCCATGCGAAATCATAATATAATTTCCGGCACTCGAACTATACGTAGCGGTCACTACTTTTCCGCTGCCGACTGCTAATATCGGCGTTCCCGAAGGTGCAGCCAAATCGACACCTTTATGATATGTGCTGGCACCTGCAGTCGGACTTTTTCTGCCACCAAATCCCGAAGAAATACGTCCGGCGCCACCTTTTAACGGCCAGCCAAATCCTGTTGTGCTGCCGCCGGAATTTCCGCCGCCTGCCGCCATTTCACGGTCAATCTCATCCTGTTTTTTCTGAAGCAGTGCTTCCACCTGATTTTCCGCTTCCAGCGCTTTTTTCGTGTACTCACTTACTTGATCCTGCGATTTTTCCATCGCTTTATCAATCTTATCCAATTCTGTTTTTTTATCCGCCTTTAACTCGGACACCGCTTGCTTTTCTTCCCTTGTTTTTGTTTCTAATTCCTTTAACTCATTTGTCTGCTGTTCACACTGTTTCTCCTTTTGCTGCACCGTAAGTGCTGCCTTCTTAAAATGCGCAAACACTTTGTTATCATATTCGGAAATTTTTTCAACATACTCTGAGCGGTTCAACAAATCAGAAATACTTTTTGCTCCAAATATAATATCAAGATATTCCTGATTTCCATTTTCATACATATATTTTATGCGCCGCTTCATCGTCGTATACTGCTTTTCTTTTTCCTTCTGTGCCTTTGCTAATTCCTTCTGAATTGCCTTTAACTTTTTTCCAGACGACGTAACCTGTGCATGAAGTTTCTCTAATTCTTCTTCCAGAGATGCTGTTTTTTTATCTAACTTCTCAATATATTTTAAGGTATCGTCTTTATCGGCCTGAATCTCTTCAATTTCCTTTTGCAGACTATCCGCCTTGTTTTCCCATTCTTTCTGCTGTTTTTCTGTTTCTTTAATCTGCTTGTCATAGTTTGAGGCACCTACGTTTTGTCCAAACACAGAAAGCGACACAACGCCACACAATATGCCACACAACAGCCATTTTCTTCTCATCTTTATCACTTCCTAAATATTTAAATTTCTCCGCACCGTAATAAAACTGCCAAAGAATCCAATTCCAACACCCAAAATCAGTGAAATCGGAACTAACATCACAAAAACTTCTCCTGTCGTAAGGAAAGCAAGTCCCTCCGAAAAAAGAGAAAAATGTGTTGTTATATAAGTAAGAATCCGTCCATACGAAATTCCAAGCACAATAAGCGGAAGAATTGAACCAATCAAACCAATCACTACGCCTTCCACAATAAACGGCGCCCAGATAAAAAAGTCAGACGCTCCCATCAGACGCATAATCGCAATTTCCGGTTTTCTTACGGCGATTCCGGTCGCAATTGTCGAATGAATCAAAAATACGGATACAAGTAAAAGCACAACAATCAGCACCAGTGACACACCACCAACCAGTTTATTAACACTCGAAAAGCCTTCTTCGATTTCATCCGCTTCCTTAATCCTTCGGATTCCTTTTACGTTTTTTAAGTATTCTACTAACGTAGACTGTCGTTCCAAATCCTTGCAGTAAATAGCATAAGATGCTGATTCCGCTAACGGATTATCATCCCCAAAGCTTTCTGCCAGTTCCGGTGTCTTAGAAAAGTTTTCCTGTTTAAAGTCTTCCCATGCCTGTGCAGCAGAAATGTATTCTATCCGCTCCACTTCATCTCTTTTCTCAATTTTTTGTCCAATATCAGCAATCTGTTTTTCCGAAAGATTTTCTTCAAAAAATACAGAAATTCCCACTGACTGTTCTGCCGAGTGAAGAATATTCTGGAAATTACTAAGCACAAAATAAAACAAGCCGAAGACAAATAGACAGGCTGCAATCGTTCCCATGGAAGCTAGGGTAAACATCCGGTTTTTTCTCAGATTTGCTAGTCCTTGTTTGATGCTGTGAAAAAATAAATTAATCCCCTTCAACCTGATAACCACCTTTCTTTTCATCTCTTACCAAAACGCCATCCTCTAAATTTATAACACGCTTTTGCATGACATCCACAACATCATTATTATGAGTTACAACAACAACTGTTGTACCCATTTTGTTTACTTCCTCCAACAACATCATAATATCCCATGCTGTCTTGGGGTCAAGATTTCCCGTCGGCTCGTCCGCCAGCAAAATGGTCGGCTGGTTAATCAGTGCTCTGGCAATCGCTACACGCTGCTGCTCTCCGCCGGATAATTCGTGCGGATACATCTTCTCTTTCCCTTTTAATCCAACCATCTCTAACATAATTGGAACATTTCTTGCAATATCCCTTTTGGTCATGCCGATGATTTCCTGTGCAAAGGCAACATTTTCAAATACCGTCTTATTCTTTAATAGACGAAAATCCTGAAATACCACACCAATCTTTCTCCGGTATAACGAAACCTGTTTGCGCTTCAAATTCGTCACCTGTCTGCCACCGACAAATATACGGCCTTCGGTCGGATTTAACTCTTTTAAAAGCAATTTAATAAAAGTGGACTTGCCAGATCCACTTTTACCAACTACGAATACAAATTCGCCTTTATGAATGCGAATGGATACATCACTTAGCGCTTCCACACCTGTAGAATACTGCTTACTGATATGATCCATTGCAATAATAGGTATCACCTTTTTCTTTGTTTCCATGATACAAAACCTCTCTCGTCAATTAATACTCAATGGTCTCCAAATAGTTCATATACTTCACAACCATCAACGCAATGCGGAATGTAATCGCATCCTCAAACACACGCAAATCAAGTCCGGTGCTCTTTTGCAATTTATCCAAACGATAAACAAGCGTATTTCGATGGATGTAAAGCTGTCTCGATGTCTCCGAAACATTTAAGTTATTTTCAAAGAACTTGTTAATTGTCGTCAAGGTTTCTTCGTCGAAATTATCCGGTGTGTTGTCATCGAAAATTTCTTTAATAAACATTTTGCAAAGTGGCAGCGGAAGCTGGTAAATCAGCCGTCCAATTCCCAGATTACTATACGCCATTACCTTTTTGTCACTGTAAAAGATCTTTCCAACATCCAGTGCCATCTTCGCTTCTTTATAGGATCTTGAAACTTCCTTGATATCCTTGATAATCGTTCCAAACGCCACACGTACACGTGCCATTGCCTCAGTATTTAACATATCTACGATAACCTGTGCGGTTTTCTCCAAATCCTCGTAAGTATCTTTGTCCTTAATTTCTTTTACGATAATGATGTTTTTCTCATCCACTGCCGTGATGAAATCCTTGTTGCCACCGGCAAACATGCTGCGTACAGTCTCTAAGGCACCATTATCTTTTTCCTTACTTGTCTCTACAATATAAACAACTCGGCGTGCGTTCATCTCGATATGAAGTTTCTTCGCACGGTTAAAAATATCAACCAAAAGGAGGTTATCAAGCAAAAGATTCTTAATAAAGTTATCTTTGTCATAACGTTCTTTATAGGCAACTAATAAGTTCTGAATCTGGAATACAACAATCTTTCCAATCATATATACATCCTCGGCCTCTCCCTTTGCCACCACAATGTATTCTAACTGGCTCTCATCATAAACCTTAAAAAACTGGTATCCCAAAATCGCCTGACTGTCTGCCGGCGAATCCGCAAATATCTTAACGGTCGCACAGTAATCTTCACTGTCACCTGCCGTCTCCGCTAATACATTTCCATCGGCATCCACTACACTAAGGTCTATTTTTGTAATTCCTTTTACACCATCAATTGTATTTTGCAAAATCTGGTTTGATATCATTTATGCCCCTCCTTAAATGCTCCTTTTGTACTTTTCGTTCACAACACCTCATTTCTCCCCATTGTACCATTTATTCGGGTTATTGTCAAAAGGTCTTAAGCTTCACAAATTGAAGGGCATCATTTTTCTTATACCATTTTTTGTACTTTTTCAAGGATGCCTTCGGCACATACACATCTCTGAAAATTGGAAGATAACAATAATTTTTATCATTATTCTGTGTCAGTTTCGGTGGATTCTTAGAACGAAAATAAACTTTTGTCGTCGTCACATAACCGGCACGATAAAATTCACCCCATGCTCCCTGTAATGTCTTTACACTTGCCCCGATATCCAATTTCTTCAACTGACGACTGCCGCAAAGAGAAGCATCCTCACTAATCAGTTTTACCTTATTTCCTATTTTTACTACATTCTTTTTCGCAACAGCAATTAATAACTTACCACTCTTTTTCTCGTAAATGCACTGTCCCTGTTTGGCAATACTTTTATTTTTCTTGGCAATACTTACCTTTGTTATCTTCTTTCCGGCAATAGCATCTTTGCCAATCATTTTCACCTTCTTGCCAAGATAAACACTTGTTGCTTTTCCTGCTTTGAGTGCATTATCCGCAATCGAAGTAACACTATCAGGAACTGTGATTTTATTTTTCGCCGGCACTGCCCAGATAAGCTTCGTCCCCTTCTTATTTAATAACAGGCCTTTCTGCATTTTAAAGCTTTTATTTTCCTTCGAAAGTGTGACTTTGGAAAGTTTCGGACAGGCGGAAAAGGATGTGTAATTGTCAAAGGAAGCAAGTGATTTTGGCAATTTCACTTCCTTAAGACTCTTACAGCCATAAAATGTTTCTGCACTAATTTTCTGCACACCATCCGGAATTGTAATACTCTTAACTTTACGAAGTCCGCTAAGCGCTGTTGACTCTAATATCGTCAAGTTCTTTGGCAGAACAACGGATTCAACATTTATCGTCTTTTCGCTCCAGCCGTCAACACCATGTGCATACTCAACGGTCACACCGGAAATGTTCTGGTTAAATTCATCTGCATCTTCCAATTTGCGAAGTGCCGTGTCATAACCTACTCTTGTCACAACAGCTCCTTCTACCGTATCCGGAAACTTTAAGGATTTTGTCTTGTTTGTTGTTTCTACAAGATAAATCCATGCATTTTTTCCATCTTCGGATAAATACGCATGATATGTAGCTTCCGAACCTTTATAGGTTACCTCTTTGCCTGTATTCCATCCCGCCAGTGTGCTTTGGCTTTTTGTGTCAGCTGCTTTCACAATAGCAGGCTGTCCGTTATTTGAAAATCCCATATTTAAACCGCCGCCAAGCAATGACATAGACAACAGTAACGCTCCACCCAGTATTCTTTTGTTTCTCATCATAATAAAACCTCCTTTTGTATTGTCTTTATATATAAGACGATTCAAAAGGAGGAAAAGTTGCAAAAAAACAATTTTTTATATTATTTTTATTCCTTATCCGGCAGCGGTTTGATGATTTTTTTGTAAATCCTCATAAGAAATATCGTTGATACCGCAAGTGACATACTCTCCGCAATCGGGAATGACCACCAAGTGGCATGCAAGCCGCCAAAATGAGCCAGAAGATATGCAGCCGGAATCAGTACGACAAGCTGACGCATAACCGAAACCACCATGCTGTAAACAGCCTTTCCCAAAGACTGGAATACCGTACCTGCAATAATACAGAACCAAGCAATCAAAAAGTGGATTCCAATAATACGAAGTGCCGGAACTCCAATTGTAAGCATCGCTGTCGAAGCCTCAAACAATCCCAGTAATTTGTCCGGAATCAGTTCAAATCCCAAGAAACCAATAAACATCAAACAGAATGATACAACCAGACTCATTTTAATCGTTTTTATCATTCTGTGCTTTTTCTGTGCTCCGTAGTTATAGGCAATAATCGGTGTAATTCCATTATTCAATCCAAACAATGGCATAAAGAAGAAACTCTGCAATTTAAAATAAACACCAAATACTGCTGTTGCCGTCGAAGAAAATCCAATCAAAATCCGATTCATGCAATAAGTCATAACAGAACCAATTGACTGCATAATAATGGATGGAATTCCAATCGCATAAATTGGTCCGATAATTTTAGCACTCGGACGGAACCCTTTGATTTTCAAATCCACCTCATGATTAAATTTCACATTAAATACAGCAGAAAGAATCGCCGCTCCACACTGTCCGATTACGGTTGCCACAGCCGCACCGGTAACGCCCATTGCCGGTGCACCAAGCAGCCCAAAAATCAAAATCGGATCTAAAATAATATTGATAACCGCACCGGTAAGCTGGGAGAGCATCGTATACACAGTTTTCCCCGTCGAAGTCAACAGTCGCTCAAAATACATCTGACAAAAAACACCAATGGAAAATATCATGACTGTACTCAAATAGTCAACGCCCATTCCATAAATCGGAGAACTTGTCCCATTTAACTGTCCTACATAAAATGGTTTTACTACCGTAAGACCAAGGATTAAAAATACAACATAGCTGAGGACTGTCAAAAAAGCACCATTCATCGCAACATCATTCGCCTTCTTAAAATCCTTTTCTCCCAACGCCCTTGACAAAAGAGCATTCACACCTACACAAGTACCGCCGCCAACCGCAAAAATTAACGTCTGAAGCGGAAAGGCAAGGGAAACCGCAGACAAAGCATCCTCCGATAACTTCGCCACAAAAATACTATCTACAATATTATAAAGTGCCTGAACCAGCATGGATAACATCATTGGGAGCGACATGCTAAATAACAGCCTGCCGACCGGCATGACACCCATTTTATTCTCTTCCGGCACTGCCCTACTCTTACTTTCGTTACTCACTCATATAACCTCCTTTTTTAGTTGTAAAACCCTTACGCCACAAAAAGGGCGCCTCCTTAAGAAGACGCCCAGCAAAAACGTATTTTATGCTAAGACTAGTTTGTAATTGTTTCCTGTGTTTCTTTATCAAACAAGTGAATCTTAGAACCATCCAAAGCAATCTTAATTGTATCACCAGGACGAGCTGTTGTACGAGGGTTTACACGTACAGTAATGTCAAATGTCTCAACTGTGAAGTACAAGAATACTTCTGCCCCAAGCATCTCGTATACTTTAACAGTAGCTTCCAGTGTAGTATCCGGAGAGTTGCTGATGAACATCTCTTCATCTTTAATATCCTCTGGACGAATACCAAAGGTAACTGTCTTATCTTCATATCCATTATCAATCAACTTCTTAGCTTTATTCTCCGGAAGTTTAATGGAGTTAGAACCAAACATCAAACGTACTTCAGAACCGGATACAACTACTTTTGCATCGATGAAGTTCATCTGAGGAGAACCGATAAATCCGGCAACAAACAAGTTGTTTGGTCTCATATACAAATCAAGTGGAGAATCAACCTGCTGCACAACACCATCTTTCATAACAACGATACGAGTACCCAGTGTCAAAGCCTCTGTCTGGTCATGTGTTACGTAGATAATTGTTGTTTCCAGTCTCTGATGCAATTTAGAAATCTCGATACGCATCTGTACACGGAGTTTTGCATCCAAGTTAGAAAGCGGCTCATCCATCAGGAATACTTTAGGATCACGTACGATTGCACGTCCCATAGCAACACGCTGTCTCTGACCACCGGACAAAGCTTTTGGTTTACGATCAAGCAAGTGCTCGATATCAAGGATTTTAGCTGCTTCATGTACAAGGCGGTCAATCTGGTCTTTTGCAACTTTTCTCAGTTTCAAACCAAATGCCATATTGTCATATACGGACATATGTGGATACAAAGCGTAG